>Ga0163155_10000606_pt1 | contig 44080 bp, 59 predicted proteins | sample OliLakLV19SP4G1_FD_148611 | JGI IMG/M metagenome (GOLD analysis project Ga0163155, IMG submission 148611) | Freshwater microbial mat bacterial communities from Lake Vanda, McMurdo Dry Valleys, Antarctica - Oligotrophic Lake LV.19.SP4.G1 | ecosystem: Environmental > Aquatic > Freshwater > Lake >... | reverse complement strand
CTCCCCCCCCCGCCCTTCCTCCAGGACCCCTTCCTCGTTTGGAGCCTCCTTTTGGGTTCCCATGCCTGGTTCGTGTGCGGAGTGGATTTGTGGACGTTGCGCGATGCGTCTGAATGTGCCAGGGTGGAGGGCGGCAGGGAAGGGAAGACGCGTCTGAGCGAAGCGAGGCACGCGTCGACGGGTTCTCGGAATCGGTGGGTTTGGAATGCGGAATCCTTCCTGTCGTGGGCTTGGGCCTTGACGTGGTAACCGGGTGCGTGCAGTCTCGGGTGCATGAGTGACGCCGACCTGCCGGTGAAGGGTTCCGACGAGGAAGACCCGATTTCGTCGATGATGGAGGCTGCTTGGGATGTGGTTGGTCCTGAGCTGGAGGCTGACGGTGCGCGGTGGGGTTTGGAGTTGAAGACCTCGGTTGACGGGGAGGCGCATTTGCGTGTGGCGCACGAGTCGGTATCGCTGATGATTCGCGCGCTGCTGGAGGCTTCGGTGCGGATTCAGTTTGCGTTGGCGCAGGGCGCCATGAGTCCGGAGCTTGTCCAGAAGATCAACTTGGACCTGGCAACGTTCGCGCAGGCGGTAGCGACGGGCGTGCGTGCTTCTTGCGCGGGTTTGGAGTGCGACTGGACCGGGCTGGCTGGGGTCGCGGGTCCGGTGGCGCGGTGTCCGAAGTGCGGCGGCCGAGTGGCTCCGCTTCGCAAGCTGGGGCTCGTGGGCGCGAACGGTCGGGGGATTCACGCATGACCATCTATGAGGTGTTCAAGGGTCGCGACGGGCTGTGGCGCTATCGCGTGATCGCTGGAAACGGCGAGATCCTGTCGCATTCGCAGGCGTACTTTGGGGTGTCGAGCAAGCAGAACGCGAAGTCTGCGGCGCGCAGGCGCGTCGGCAAGACGCCGGGGGCCGAGCTGCGCGTGCGCGCGTGGGACGACATTCAGCCGTGTCCGCGTGCGCGCATGGTCCGCCGCGCCGGCAAGGTCGTGCCCCGATGACGCTCGACGCTCTGCCTTCGCACCGTGCCGTTCACGTCGTGGCTGGATCGCTCGCCGTGGTGGATCTGTACCTGCGTAACCAAGTGAACGCGGCGCTGCTCCGGGCCGCGGTCGCATCATGGAGCTTCAGGGTCTACTCCGAGCAGAGCGCCTCGCCGGAGACCGTGCTCTATTCGGAGCTCGCAAAGGCCAACACGGCCGCGAACGCCGACGCATCGGAGATCGTTCTGGCGGCTGCGGCTGTCACGGGCGCGTCGCGTCTGGCGATCGGGCACACGTTCCTGCACAAGTTCGATCCGTTGGTGCTGTTCAGCGCATCGGACGGTCGGCTGTACACGTTGGAGTACACGTTCGTCCTGACGCCCACGGGCGGTCCGCTGGTCGTGAGGGTTCCCTTGGCGGTCGGCGCGTCGTATCAATGAGCCTGTTCGGGGCCTTCATGCCACGCGAGACCGGAGACGTTCGCGCGACTCCGGTGCTGGCCGCACGCTGCCGCGAAGCCTCGTGCGCGCCCATGTGCCTGCTTCGGTGGGACCGTGCCCCGGAATGACCCTTGCCCGCCCGCGCCCTCGCCGTTTCGGCGGATGAGTGCGCGGGCACTACATGGAATCCGATCGGAGTTCCTGTGAGCGACGAGAAGAGCCCCGACGAGCCCGAGGTGCGTTTCACCGCGGACGGGCGCGTGCTGCACCCTGAGTTCGTCAAGCGCATGGGGGCCTATAAGTTCGAACCCGGAAACAAGTCGAGGTTCGGACTACGCAAAAAGCCGTTGACCGAGGCGATCGAAACCCTCGTCGATGACAACCCCGAGCTGGCCAACATGATGGCCGTCAAGCTGTTCCGTATGGCGCTCAACGGCAAGGGCGACATTCAGGCGATCAAGCTGCTATTCGACCGTCTCGACGGAGTGGTCAAGCCGAAGAAGGAGAAGACGGAAATGCAGGGGATGACCGTCGTGCTTCAGCAGGTGAGCAACTCGCCGCGCGCGCCAGAGCAGGTAGCCTCGATCGTTCTGCCGGTCGTCGATCCCGAGACGCCCGCCGAGTCGGAGGCGATGCTGACGGCGATCCGGCGCGCGTCGAGGCATCTGCCGCCGGTGAGAGACCTGCTTCCGCCCGGACCCGAGGACGACATTGACATCCCACGGTAGCGGGATGCATCAGATGGTCGTTCGCGGACCCTTCGCGAAGCTGTGGCATTGGCTCGACCATCCCGAAGAAGCGCCCGACGAGGTGGCGTTTTGGGGAATGGCTGGAGCGTCAAAGAGCTGGCAGATTCTCACTTTCCTGCTCTATGTGATGCACAGGTATCCGAACGTGCCGGGTCGCATCCTGATCTGTCGCGACACCTACAACTCGCTGACGCGTTCAGCGTGCGTGACGATTCGCAAGATCCTCCCTGCGGGTCACCCGATGTTGGAGGGTCCGACCGACGAGCACCGCACGGAATACCGGCACGGTGCGTGGGTGGTAACGCTCTCGGGGCTCTCGGAGCCATCGCGGCTCTACTCGACAGAGTGGGACTTTGTATTCGTCGAGGAGGCGCGCGAAACGTCGCTTGGTACGTGGGAAGAGTTCTCGCGCGCTGCGCGCAACTACGCTCTTTATCGGCACGACGCCGACGGGCGCCTCGTGCGCGACGAGCTTGGCCGGCTGCTCTACGACGACGCGGTGCCGTGCATGGAGGTTCCGATGTCCATGACGATCCTCGCGACGAACCCTGATTCTAAGAACCATTGGATTCTGAAGCGCGGAACCGCCGGCCAGATGGAGTTCCTCCAAGCGACGATCCACGACAACCCGGCCTACTGGGACATCGAGGGCAACTGCTTGACGCCGATGGGCGCGAAGTACACGAACCGGATGTCGAAGATCGGCGGCGTTCGCAAGCGGCGGCTCGTGTTGGCGGAGTGGTGTTCGCCCGAAGGTGCGGTGTGGCCGGAGTTCGACACGGATCGTCACGTGATGATGGGCGTGAAGCGCGACGCGGACGGTTTCCTGCTCAAGTCGGAGATCGAGCGTCTCGGCATCGTCGAGTTCTACGCAGGCGCCGACTTCGGCTACGACAACTCGGGCGTGCTGGTGGTCGGCGGGTACACGAAGGCTCGCAAGATCATCATTATCGCGGAGGTCTTTCACTCGCGTCAGGACGTGCGTTGGTGGACGGACTGGCTGGTGAAGCTGCACAAGCGGTATCCGTTGACTCTGGCGTTCTGCGACCACAACCGGCCCGACTGGATCTTGGCCTGGAACGACGCGCTGGGCGTGCCGACCGACTCGCCCGGTGCCATCTGCGTGCGCGCCGACAAGGGCATCGACCGCGGTCTGGAGATCGTGCGGCGGCGTCTGGCGTCGCACGACAACGGTCCGCACCTGCACGTCATTCACGACGCGCTGGTGCATCCGCCAGACCCGGAGCTGCTGGAGCGCCACGTCGCTTGGAGGACAATCGACTGCCTGAGCGAGTACGCCTACAAGCGCGGCTCGACCTCGGACGATCTTGCGGACGACACGGGCGCGCGGCCCGACAGGCCCGACAAGTCGAAGGCCAACTCGGACGGCGCGGACGCGGTTCGCTACCTTTGCACGGGCCTGGAATACTTCGAGCCGGAGACGGACCCGCTGTCGCTCAACTCATCGTATCGGAAGAAGCTGCGGATGACTGGCCGGAGGCCGCAGTTCGAGGGTGACATTGCGCCCGACGACGACATGGAGCAGATTGACGAAGAGGACTGGATCGTAGACACGATTCGCCGGTCGATGCACCCCGACTAGGAACCAAAACGATGTTGGACACGAGCGCGAAGACGATGTGGGACGAGCTGGAGGCTTCGCGTCGTCAGGTCGAGAAGGAGGACCACTACCGAGCTGAGGCTGTCGCGCGCTACCACGGCCCCTTCTACGACTCCGGTTGTCCGACCGGAGCGGAGCCGGAAAACGCTGCGTTCGAGTACATCGCCACGAAGACTTCGCAGATCATGGCGGGCAATCCGGCGTGCTCGTTGAAGCCGACGCGCGGCGACCGCCCGGAGGTGTTCCTGAAGGCGAAGGCTCTCCAGCACGCGGTGAACCGCTGCTCCCGTGAGGGCAACGACCGCGCGACGTTCAAGAAGCTGCTCATCGACTGGCACTTCGGGCCGTGCCTTGCCTACACGTCGCGCAAGCCGATGCCGTGGATAGACCGCGGCCCGCTGGACGGTCCGGTGCATCGCCCGACGTTGAGGCGCGTGCGGCCCGAGATGCGGCGCCGCGACGCGCGTGCGACCGACTGGGAAGAGACGCGCTGGCGCGGACACGGCTCGATCACGTCGAAGGGTTCGCTGCTGGAGCTGGCGAAGACCGAGCCTGGGTGGCGCATCGAGGAGCTCGGCGCGCTCAAGACCGAGACGGGCTTCGACAAGCTTCTGCCGATGGAGGGCAAGAACCTTCAGGGTCGCGACGACGTGAAGGTGTGGATGGTGTGGGTCCCGGAGGAGCAGCTCGACCCGATTTTCACTTACGAGGAGGGCTTCTGGGGCACGACGCATTGGTACGCCGAGACGGAGAGTTCGAGCGGTCAGAGTCATCCGCTCGTGGAGATCCGCGACCCGCAGCCGTACTTCGGCTGTCGCACCGGCCCCTACCACATGAGCGGGCAGTTCTACGTTCCCGACCGCATCCACCCGTTGTCGGTCATGGCTGCGATCGAAAGCATCGCGAAGATGCTGAGGCTGCAATCGTCGGTGATCGACGACGGTATTCGCAACTTCTCGCGCTTCATCATCAACGGCACGGCGCAGAAGGGCATGGGCCGCATCATCAAGAACGCGAAACACAACGGCGTCGTGGACGCCAAGGGCTTCCAGCGCGCGATGGTCGAGGAGTTCACGAAGGGCGGCATCGACAACAACATGATCGCCGGGTACGAGTACCTCCAGAACCAGATGCGTTCGCGCATCGGCCTGTCGAGCACAGAGAAGGGCAACCCGCAGTCGGGCACGACGGCGACGGCGGAGACGTTCGCGGCGCAGGGCGGGTCGGCGCGCGACTCCGCGTTGCGCGACGAGTTCTACGCCTTCATCGGCGGCACGTTCCGTGCTCGAGCTGAGATGATCGACCAGGACGACCAGTTCTTCATGCCTCCGCCGCCGGAGCTGGCCGGTCAGATCCCCGGCATCTTCGGTGGTCGCGAGCCGGGTGAGACGTTCGACGACTACGAGCTGGACGTGCAGCCGATCTCGATGCGCTGGCGCTCCGAGGAGGAGAAGGCTGCCGCGGCCGACTACGAGGTGTCGCTGTTCGGTCAGATCGCACCGATGGCGGTGCAGTACCCGTTCCTGGACATCCCCGGCATCTTGGACGACGTGGCCGAGGCGCGCGGCGACATGCAGATCCCGTCGAGGTTCAACTCCGAGCTGGCGGCCGGCATCGCGGCGATGATGCTCGGCCAAGCGGTGTTGCCGGGCGCGATGGCTCCGGGCACCGTGCGTCCGTCGGCTTCGATGGGTCAGGACTCGCCGGCCGGTCGGTCGATGCTTCAGCCTCCGGCGCCCATGGCGTCGCTATCGAGCGCAGGGGGCGCGCAGGGCTCGCCGCAGGCTCGTCCTGCCGCTCCGGGCAGCGGAGCCGACCAGAGGCGCCCGAGCGCCGCGCGCTCGCAGGGGGCCGCGCAGGGCAACAAGGCGCGCAAGGCGAGCTATGCGAACCAGGGAGGAAGACCGTCGTGATCTGTTACGAGTTCGAAGACGTGAAGACGGGTGAGCGCGTCGAGGTGTGGATGAGCGCCGACGACTGCGTGCCGATCGGCGACACGCGCAAGATCGAAGGGCGCGAGCTGCGCCGCCTGGCGGCCTACGGGCCGGGCATGGTCGAGCCCGACTGGGGGCACACCACCTACCAGTTCCACGAGGACGACTGCCGCAAGTACGGGCCGAAGGACAAGCTCGGCCGACCGCGTGCGCTCGACGGGGCCGGCGGGATGCGGCTGAACAACCGACGTGAGATCAACGAGATGCGTGACCGCATGGCGGCCGACGGCCGCAGCGACGGCTACTCGTTCGGGCAGTTCCAAAGACAACGAAGGAGATCGAGATGAGCATGGAAGAAGAGGGCGAGATCCAGGAATCGGGCGACGCGGTGGAGGTCGTCGAGACCCCCGAGCAGGAAACGAAGAGCGGTCGGCGCGAGCAGCCGATGCACAAGCAGTTCGAGGCGGAGCAGTCGAGCCGCGGCGCGAACGGCAAGTTCTCGAAGAAGGAGCGGGTGCCGGACGGCATCGACATGCGCGAGATCGCGGCCATCGCGCGCGACGCGCTCGCCGGGAAGGACACGCGGCTTCCGAAGGAGACGGATGCAGACGCCCTTGACGGCGTGAAGCCCAAGGGGCAGGATCAGGCTCAAGGACAGGACCCCAACAAGGGCGCAAAGCCCATTGGCGCAACCAAGTCCACCTCGAAGAACGCAGGCGAAAAAGCCGCCCCGGCCACCGAGCAGCAGCTCGACAAGGCCCGCAAGGCACTCGCGCTGACGGGACACGACGAGGAGGATCTCGCGTTACTGACTCCCGAGCAAACGCTCGCCTTGGGCAAGAAGGCCGAGCACCGCAACGCGGAGAAGTCGCGAGAGATGAGGGAAGCAGCCGCAGCGAAGAACGGGCAGAAATCGCCCGCCTCCGCAGCAGGCGAGTCCGACGAAGAGGGCGCGCTGTTCGAGGGTCTCGTGAAGGAACACTTCTCGGACTTCGAAGACAACGAGCAATTCCAGAAGTCGCTCGCCGGGTTCGCTAAGGCGACGAACGCACGTCTCGTCACGTCGCTGAAGGCCGAGATCGAAGGGATCGGGGCGGCTGCCGCAAAGCAGCTCTCCGAGATCAAGGAGGACATGCGAATGGCCCTCCACCTCGAGCTCGGAACGCGCGCCGCAGCCAGCCGCTTCCCCAAGGCAGTCACCAAAGAGGGTCGCGAAAGCGTCCTCGGCCGTGCTCGAGCCCTGATGGGGACCGACAAGAACCTCGATGCGTCGCAAGCGATCGAGGATGCGCTGTTGAGCCTCTACAAAGGTGAGAACGACCGAGCCAACGCCGAGCGGCAATCACGAATCGACGCCGCCAAGCAGGGCTCGCATTCGGACGTTCGCAGCAGCGGCGAGGCGCCGCGCAAGGTCTCCGACTTCGATATTGGTCGGCAGGCGGTGCGCGAGGCGATGAGCAGGCAGCGGTGACGCTCGACGGCGCTTCCTGATTCGGCGGCCTTCACCACCAACACCAGGAAGCGTTCATGGCTAACCTCAGTGCATTCGGGAGTGCTCTCGCGACGGTTGCGTCGAAGGTCGTCACCCCCAAGAAGTTCATCTACAACATCGCGGCGCTCAACAACTACGCGTCGCTCTACTACTTCATGGCCGGGCGCAAGATGAGCGAGATGCTCCGCGCCGGTGCCGACGTGCGCGCGCGCGTGAAGTTCACGGCCAGCTCGAAGGCGGGTTGGTACGAGGTCCCCTCCGAGGCTCACTCGCCGCAGGACAGCCAGGACGGCTCCTGGGCCATCGCGTACTGGTGCGCCCACATGGCGCACGAGTCCTGGAAGGACGAGGAGCTGCTCATCAACTCGGGCGGCACCACCGAGGGCTCGCTGGCCGAAGAGACCTGGACACAGGAACTCTTCAGCAAGCTCCAGTCGCTCACGACCGCTCTGCACGGATCGCTGGCCGCCGGCCTGTGGGCGAAGCCGAACAACGTGACGATGAACGGGACCGACCCGAAGCAGCCCCTCTCGATCCCGGCCTACCTCAACCCGATGGCGAACGGCCTGTTCATCGAGGACGCGGCCACGACCTGGGCGAGCATCCACGGGCTGCGCCCGCAGGACACGCACCCGCGCTACAAGCCGAACGTCAGCACCTACGCCGACTGGACGATCAACAGCACGTCGAACCTGATCTTCGCGTTGTCGAAGGCGTGCCGCCTCACCACGCTCATTCCTCCGCCGAAGGACCAGGAATACTTCGACCCCGAAGGCGAAACGTCGATCGAGCGTTCGCAGGGCGTGATCTTCGCGAGCGCGCACGGCGTCGCGAAGGCGGAAAACCTCTACCGCGCCTCGCAGGATCGTTGGGCCGACTACAACGACCCGGCCGGCAACCCGCGCTTCAAGGGCACGCAGTTCGTGCACGAAGCGCAACTCGACACCGCCGCGATCCACCCGGACGCGAGCGGCTACGGCACCGTCCTGGAGTCGTCCACCGCGGCCGGCCTCGCCGGTCCGCGCTACTACGGCGTCAACGCCAAGTACATGAAGATGTACTTCCACAAGGCGCGGTTCATGGAGTTCCTGGAACCCTTCCGCCTGTCCCTCACGGGCTGGCAACAGGGCGTCAACACGATGGCGACGATGCTCTGCCCCGACCGCAGCAAGCACTTCCTCATCTCGCCGTCGGCCAACCTCTACACCTGATCCTTCGCCGGATCCCAACAGCACAAACAGGAGCAAATAAACATGAGTGGATTCGACGCAGGCTGGTTTCGCGACCAGATCATCGTAGGCAGCACCCCGTTCGCAGAACGGGCCTGGGGTGCGTACAACCGAACGGGCATCGCGCTCGTCAAGGGGAACATCTACCAGTTCGACATGCCCCTTTCATCGCTTGTCGAAACCGTGCCCAACACGGAAGGAATTCTTCTTCCGGTTCCGACGACGTTCAAGTGGGCAAACGTCAAGGGCCACGCCGACGCGATCGGCTCGGCGTGGCACAACGTCGTCAAGATGTTGACCACCGGCACCACCGCGAACCGGACGAAGAACTCCGTCCATTGTGTCGCGCTGGAGAACAACGCGAACAACGAGTGGGGCGAGATGCTCGTGGTGGGCGAGACCTCCATCAGCATCATCGGTGTTGCCGACCAGGTCTACAGCGCCGGCTGGGGCGTGCGCGGCACGCCGGCCCTGTTCCACGGGACGTACTTCGAGCACCTCACCACGGCGGCGGATGCGGGCACCGCCGCGTTGCAGGCGGTTCAGAACAACTACAAGTGCATCGCGATCTCGCTCGCGGCGAAGACCGAGGCGGCTAGCCCGCTCCAGACGGCCGTGGCCGTGTTCTTCAACGGCTTCGGCCTGCCCTGATCCTCGCCTGAAGTGAAACGCGGGCGGGGTCGTCGCAACGACGGCTCCGCCTGCTGGCCTGCACAACCTCCACCGAAGGACCCCGCGCCGTGGCATCTGACGAACTGACCGTCGCTCGATACCAGCAGCGCGTCGCGCGCGGCTGCGGCTGGCGCCGTCCGAGTGACTGGCCCGCCGACATGCCTGTCACCGAGTTCGTGAACGACGTGGGTGAGTGGTTCGTCTCGGCTGAACCGTGGAACTTCCTCACGCGACCGCCGGTCTATCTGGGGATCGTGAACGGCCAGGAATACTCGGAGCTGCCCGACGACTTCGGGCGACTGCTCTCCGTGACCGGCTCATCGTTCGGCACCTACTCGATCCGCCTGGAGGACCCGACAGCCGTGGCGGGCGCGCGCGTGAGCGGCGCGACCAACCCGTCATGCTTCCTCGGGTGCATCACCCACGGGGCTCCCACGACCGCAGGGCCGCGCGCCAGCGCGCGGCTCGACCTCGGGCCTATCCCGAGCGTCACCCAGGCCCAGGCGTTCCAACTGGCCTACCAGGCCGGCTGGACGACGTGCCTCAATGCCAACGACCACATCCTGCTCCCGCGCTGGACGACCTCGCTGTTCGTCATGGCAGGATCGGCTTGGATGCAGGGGCTCGAGCAGCCCAAGCGCGGTTCGATCGAGGACCGGCTGGACCGGCTCGTCACCTCGTCGCTGTGGCAGGCGGCTGTGAATCGCGACTCCGAGATGCAGGCCGACCTCGGGCCGATGCGCGGCGGAGTGGGCGAACTCATGGGCCTCGAAACCGCCTCGCCCTTCCTTAGCACGGGCCTCCCCATCCCGATCGTGGTGAGCCCCTGATGGACGACGAGCTTCCGCTCCCGACCGAAGGGCTCTCCGACCTCAACGGGCCGGACCGGCAGGCTCGTGGAACGACGCGCCGCGCGAAGAACGTCAGCGAACTCGACCCGGTGGACCTCACCGTCGGCGGAATCTCGCAGCGCGCCGGCCAGATCAAACACACCGCGGCGGCGCTCGTGGCCGACACGAAGGTCTCGCTGCTCTGCGACGTGGCGTATGACAACCCGAGCCACACGTTCGTGAACCTGGCGAGTGCGGCCTGCACCGTCGAGTGGTCCAGCTCCGGCGCGAACCGCGCGCAGGCGTACGCGGCCGTGCACGACGACTTCGGCAACCACTACTACGTCGATGGCACGGCCGGTCTGGTGAAGGTGAACGCGAGCGGCCGGCAGGCGTGGCGCATCTCTCTCCCGGCGCCCGAGAAGAACTCGATTGTGCGCGCGCTCGCGGTGGACGTGGACGGGCGCATCTTCGCAGGCGTGTCGGCGGGCGTGGAGCCTGAGAATGCGCGGATCTGGTGCTACGAGCCGCGCGAGGAGAACAAGCCCCCCGAGCTGCTCTGGACGCTCCAACCTGGATGGCTCACCGAGGAGCTGCACATCGACGGCGCGACGTTGCAGGCGTCGCAGAACGATCCGATCGGGCACTTCTCGCGCATGGCTCTCTATTCGGGCCTCGGGCTCAACGAGCCGACGCTCATCAGAGAGTGGGAGATCCCCTACCCGGTCAACGGCCACCACTTCTCCCCGACCGACGGGTCGATCTTCACGGCGCACCAGCCGGACTCTGAACGCACGCGCACGCCGCGTTCGCCGGAGACGACGGGCTCGCGTGAAGACTGGACGATCAAGGACCTCGACCACTACGCCGACCGCGTGTGGGCGTGGGTCGCGGGCGACGACATCAACGGCGGCGGCCTCGGCAACGACGGTGACTACGTTGCGGGCGACGAAGCCCCGGTGCTCGTGGACAAAACAGGCAACGGGCGCGGGTTCGTGGCGAACACGCCAGACACCGGGCCGACCGTGCGGGTCGGCGGGATCGCGGGCCGCGACTCCGTGTACTTCAACGGCACGTCAAACTCGATGGTGTCGGAAGCGCCGGTCACGATCGAGCAGCAGTTCCGTTCGATCAATCGTTCGTTCCTGCCCTCGTATACGAAGGCGCAGTTCGTGCTCTTCATGGTCGTGCGGATGCCGCAGGAGGTGACGGAGCGGTATCTCCTCGGGCGGGCCGACACGCCGACCACGAACCTCGCGCTGGTACAGAACAGCGGCGCGCGCTCGGGTGGGTTCTTCTCGGCGCCTGGCACTGTCAGTTGCTACGAGAACGGGTCTTTCGCGGTGGGGAGTGGGCCGGCGGGAACGCAGCTCCCCGGCGGATTCGACAACTCGGGCCTCGCGCTCATCACATGGATTCACGACGGCGGGTACGACGACGTGGTGGGCATTCCGACGCGCTCGACGTACCGCGTGAACGGGCGCCCGTGCGACCGCTGGACGAGCGACAAAATCTTCGCGAGCCTGAGAAGCACGTTCCTGGGCCAGTTCCCTCCTACGTCATCGTTCGAGTTCGGGACGATGGGGCGGTTTCGCGGCGACTTCTGCGAGGCGGTCGTGCTGTCCGACTGGTACGTGGGCGGATTCGCCGAGACGAGCGCGCTCGCGCAGCAGAAGCTGGTCACGACGCCTACCTACCCGACGGGTGCCTGGGCCGCTGACGGCGACACGGAGCTTGAGCGCATCGAGGGCTGGCTGGCGCACAAGTGGGGGCTCGCGCACAAGCTCCCGACCGGACAGGCGGGCGTTCTGGAGAGCGTCGGCACGCCGAACAACAACGACACGGTGACGATCGCCACGTCCACATACACATGGAAGACGACTCTGACGGTCGCCGCGCTGGACGTGCTGATCGGCGGCAGCGCGACGGTTGCATTCCTCAACCTGCACCACGCGATCAACGGCAGCGGCACGCCGGGGATCGACTACTCAGCCGCGACGGTTCCGCACCCGACGGTCTTCTCTCCGGCTCGGCTCTTCAATACCGACGCCACTCCGAACGTGGGCGTGCTCGTGCAGCGCCGCGACCCGCGCGTGTTCGCGACGTTTGCGACCACGGAATCGAGCGGTGCTGCTCGACAGCGGTGGGTCAACCTCACAACGAGCGTGACGCAACTCTTCGATCCAGGGCTCAACACAGGGCACTACCCGCACAGCTTCTACCTCATGCGCGCGATGGGTGTGACCGGCACCGGCACTCCGGTTTCGCGCGGCGGACCTCCGCGCTCCAACCCGATTGGAGTCACGTTCCCGAGCGTCATCGGCGCGCTGATTTCACCCTACGGGATGCTCGTGAAGTGGGATCCGGCGAACGGTCGTGCGCGCAACGTGCTCACGACGGACGGGCCGGGCTACTCGTTCCTGCCCGTCGGCGGGGTCGGCTACGGCGTGCGCGTCGGCAGCGACGGCAGCGTGTTCTCGATTGGTCCGCGTCAAGCGGCGGTGTCGGGCGTCATCGCGAGCCCCGAGGACATCGACGTTCGCAAGCTGTGGGACAAGGGCGCGGAGGACACGACGACGGGCGGATTCGTGACGACGCGCGGCGCGACGGCTCTCACGGCGTGGGAGGCGACCCCCGGCGCGCAGACGTACGCCTATCCGCGCATGGACCTGGACGAGTGGGACAACGTGTACGTTCCGACCTTCCAAGGCTCGGCCGGCACTTCGCTCGCCGTGTACGCCAAGCTCGGGACGGGAGCTGGCACGCCGAACGCCGACGCGCTGCTCACGCTGCAATCGCTCGCGGACGACCCGCGCGCGCACGCGGTGTCGATCGACCCGGAATCCCCGCGCTTTCCGAACGCCTACGTCAAGCCGCGCGCCGAGCGCGTGCTGCTCGTCACCGAGCGCGCGACCGCGGCCAACCTGCTCACGCTGCACATGGTCCGCATCGTCAGCGCCACGCTCTCGAATCTACCGGCCTACGCAACGCGCATGTTCGCCGGCGTCGGTGCGTCCCTCTACGACATCACGACTCCGGCGTCGCCGGCACTCGTCAGCGCGGCGGCGTTCGACGTGAACACGCGCTTCATCGACTGGTGCGAGGCGTTCGGCAAGCTGTTCTTTGTGGACGGCAACGCGCCGAAGTTCTACGACCCGTTCACGTCGCTGCTCGGCGCGTGGCGTGCGCGATCCAGCGGCGAGATCCCCAAGCGCCCGCAGTTCATCGCTCGCAGCGCGAACCGGATCTTCCTGGGCGGCTTCAAAGACTTCCCCGAGCGCGCGGTTGCCTGCACGGCGGGTGATGCGTTCGGGTGGGACTTCGACCCGCCCGGCGAGTCCCCGCTGGCGACGGCTGCGTGGCGCTCCGACCTCTCGCCGCTGGGCGACTCGCCCGACGTGATGACGGGGATGATGGCTGCGCGGGACGACCTGCTCTACATCCTGGGCGCGCGCAACGTGTTCCTGGTGCGCGGCGACCCGTTGCAGGGTGGACGCTTTGACCAAGTGACCAAGGGCGTCGGCGGCGCGTACGGGCGCGCGTCGTGCGTCACGCCGGACGGCCGGTTCTGGTGGATCACGAACGAGGCCGAGCTTTACTTCATGCCGATCGGGGCCAGCGAGGGCTACGCGCGCAACGTGAGCTTCGCGATCTCGAAGCGGCTTCAGGACGCGATCGACTTCTCGGTGTCGCGCCCCGAGCTGGTCTACGACCCGCGCATGAAGCGGCTGCACGTCTACCTGTTCCCGGTGGGGGTGGGCAACACGCTCGTCAGGCACTTTGTCGTGTCGCTGCTCGGGCAGCAGCCGCGCTTCTGGGAAGAGTCCTACGGGCTGGCCGGCATTCAGCCGACAGCCGCGTACGTCCGCGACGGCGACACCGGCAACGACCGGCGGATGCTCTACGGTTCGCGCGACGGCTACGTCCGCGAGTGGAGCGCGTCGGCGGCGAGCGACGACGGGACGCGCATCGACTCGGAGTTCCTGATCGGCCCGCTGCACGACCCGGCCAGCGGTGACGAGGCGATCGTCGAGAACGTGCGCGTGCAGCTAGCTCGAGCGCAGGGCGGCGCGCGGGTGGAGCTCTACGCGACCGACGAGCCCGAGGACCTGGGCGACGCGGTGGACTCGGCCTCGCTGCTCCCCGGCCGCAACACGCCGAGCGTGCGGGCTTCGGGCGCGTACCTGGGCTTGCTCGTGACGGGCGAGACGGGGCTGGAGCGGTTCAGCCTGCGCCGCATCGAGGCGGACGTGACGATCACCGGACCGGTGCGGAGCCGTGGACGATGAGGCGCAAAGCGGCTGCCAACCAAGTCCCCCGCGCGCTCCCCGGCGACGCCGTGCGTGCGCGCCGCGGCGCGGGCGGGGCGGCGTCTGGCAACACCACCGGGCGCGGCTTCACGACGCTCCGTGGAGGGCAGTACGAGGTCGCCATCGGAGACGGCCTCGACTACGGCCCGCACGGCGAGATCGTTCTACGCGAACCCGCAGCGCCTTTGGTGCTGGCTCCCGGCTCGCCGCGGCGGTTCACGCTTCAGCTCGGCGAGGGGCTGGAGGTGTCGGCGCGCGGCAAGCTGGCGCCGTCCACATCGTCGAGCGTGCGCGTCGTGGGCGGCGTGCTGATCGCGACCCCGAGCACGCTTCAGGTCACCGATCCGACGGACGGCACGGCCGCGGCTGCGCTGGACCGTGTAGCCAACGTGCTGGCCTCGCTGGACACTCGCCTCGACGCGCTCGAAGCCGCTCCGTCCGGCGCGGCTTCGGGCGCGACCGCGACGGTGGACTTCGGCGCGTTCGACACGACGACGACGGTGGTCGTCACGGGGCTGGCGTGGGTGACGCTCACCTCGCGTATCGTCGCCACGGTGGCGTCGCGCATGGAGGACGCGCTGCTCGACGGGGTGCTGCTCGCTGTGGGCAACCTCGTGGCGGGCGACGGGTTCACGGTCTACGCGCACGCTCCCGAGGGCAGCACGGGGACATTCGACATCAATCTGGTAGGAGTGTGACGCATGGCCGTTCAGATTCTCGACAGCGCAGGCTCAAACAAGCTCGGAGTCGATGCGGGCAACGCCGCGATGATGACGCAGCGGCCTCCCTTTGTCGGAGCGAACGGTGCGTACCGCGTCTGCGCGCTGACGGGCCTGCTCACGGTGGTCGCGGCGGGCACGGCGAGCGCGGGGCACATATTCGCGGCGAGGTGGTCGCACGTCTCGAAGCTCTGCATCATCACGAAACTGCGCGCGCGGTGGGTGACGGTCGCGGGCTTCACGGCGGGCCAGGAGGTCGGGCTCGACTGTTTCGTGTCGCGCACCCACTCGGCCGCGCACACGGGCGGCACCGGCCTCACGATCAACGCCGACCAAATGAAGAAGCGCAAGAGCCACGGCTCGACGACGTTCGCTGACCTTCGCGTCTCGACCACGGGCGCGCTCACGAACGGCACGAACACGCTGGACGCGCAACCGATCGCGTGGGGCGCGTTCAGCGAGCTTGCGGCGGGCGCGGCGGTGCCCAAGGGCTTCTTCGACATGACCGTCGTGGACGAGGCGACTGCGGGGTATCCGCTGATCCTGTCCGCGAGCGAGGGCCTGGTCATCCGCAACACGGTGCTCATGGGCGCGGGCGGCACGGCGCGCGTGGCGATCGAGATGGACTGGCTCGAAGTGGACGCATACTGAGGCACGCATATGGGATTCCTAAAGGACTACGGCAACTGGCTCGACCCGAACTCTGCAGCGCGCGAGGCGGACCAGCAAGAGGGTAAGACCCTCAAGGAGCTCCTTGCGCTGTTCGACGCGCAGGGCACGCAGAACAACCTGGCCTTTGGCAAGGCCGAGTCAAACGTGCGGGCGCAGCTACCGCTGGTGCGGAAGGCGTTTGGAGACGCGAACGCCAACCTCGCGCTGAGTGCGGACCGGCAGCGGCGCACGGTGCTCGCGCGCGAAGCCCCCGCAATGGCCGGCGCGAACGCGCAGGCATTCCGCGCTGGCGGCGGCGCGAGCAACTTGGGATCGCTCGCGTCGCGCGGCGTGCGCGGAGACACGACGCGCGCGATGCAGTCGCTCGACGACCTGTTCCAGCAGCACTTCTCGCAGAACGCGATCGGCCAAGCGCAGGGTCTCGGTTCGGTCTACGACCAACTCGGCAACCTCCAGGTCGGCAAGGCGCAAGCGGGAATGGGCATCACGCAGGGCAAGGCCGCCGCAATCAGCAACAGGCAGCACTTCCAGTCCGGTGGCTTGGGCGCGTACGTCGATGTCTTCGCCAAGGCCGCGAAGGCGTACGCGACGTTTGCCACGGGCGGGGCGGCCGGGGCCGCGGGCGGGGCGGGCGGGGCGGCCGGGTAGCGGCCCGCCTTCCAAGGAACACAACACATGCGTTTCAGCACCAACCGGCACCCCAACTACGAATCTGGCTTCGACCAGTATTCGCGCGGATTCGACGCGCTCGCGGAAGCGGGCGACAAGTTCGAGGAGCGGCGCAAGTCGCGTCGCGACGAGAAGCAGGACGACGAGAGCCACGGCAAGAATCTCGAAATGATGGCTCTGCGGATCGCGGACCTCGAAGACGAGCTGAAGAACCGGCCGGCTGATCGTGCGCGCATTATCGAGAAGGACAAAGCAGATATTGTCGATCGCGACCTTCGCCGCCAGGCCGACAAAGACGATCGCGACCTTCGCAATCGGGCAATCGACCTCGCGGCGGCGGCGGCGAACCGCAAGACTGCGGACGACGACCGCGCGCGTGCGGCTCGCGCTGCGGCGATTGGGGCTCTCAGCGGTGGAGGTGGCTTGGTCGCCGACGCGCCTCCGGCTTCTCCGTCGAATGCGGGGAAGCAAGGTCCGGTGTTGCCGGGCAAACCTGCTCCGTGGGACGACAACCCGGATGTGGGCGCCCACATGTCCGACACGGATCGGATGTTCGGCGCGATCGCGCCGTTCGCGGCGGACATGGACGATGACACGTTCCAGACGCTCGTCGCGCCGCTGATGAAGGCTCGCTCGAACGGCGTTCTCAAGATCCGCCGACAACAAATGTCGTCGAATCTCGCGAAGGCCGTTGAGGCTGGATACCTCGACGACGCCGGCGCGGCGGATGGGGCAGCACTTTTGGAGTCTGGCGACGCCGTGGCTATCGACAGGTTTGACAAGTCCCTGATGGCGCTGAAGGACGCGCACGAGGAGAAGATGACCGACGACATGCTGAAGCAGTCGTCGGTTGAGCGCGTGCAGGGGCTCCTGGTGAGCCTGCCCGCGATTGGCGTAAACCTGGACCGTTCAAAGCGAGCGCAGATCGAGGCGATGCGCGTCAAGCTCGCGAGCCCGTTCACGTCAGCGGACGATGCGGACCGGCTGGAGGACAAGATCCGCGACTTGGTTTTCAAAGACGCCGCGGGCGGGTCCGGTGGCGGGAAGGCTTGGCACGAGCATCCTGCGGTGCTGAAGGCGCTGGAGTTCGGCACGGTGGAGAAGGCTAAGGCGATTGCTCGGCAGCTCGGGCTTGAAGGCGTGCCGGATGAAGCGGCCCCGCAGGGCGGTGCTCCGGCTAGCGATCCGCTCGATCCGGAGGACGTGAAATCCGTTGTGGGCCTGCGCGCGGAACTCGAAGACCAGCTCGGCCGTGAGCCCTCGGACGAGGAAGTGGCGGACGAGATCATGCGTCAGTTGGAGCCGAAGGGCGCGTCCGGCGATGAGGCCCCCACGCTCGGGCCGAGGAAGCTCGCGCCGAAGAACCCGGCGAGCGCGTCCGGGATGGTGCGCGGGCACGCGATGGCGCACGGCCACGCGGATCCGGCAGCTCAGGCGGATCCGGCAGCTCAGGCGGATCCTGCAGCTCAGGCCAAGTCTGCTCCCGCCGCAGCCGAGAAGCCGCGCGAGTTCCGCTCGGCCCGCGAGGCGTTCTTTGACCTCGAAGGGCGCGCCAGCGGCATGGACCTCGCGTCCGTCGATGCCGCGATCGTGGAGATCGAGAAGCGCTTTGGTAGCAAGCTCAGGGAGAAGGGCAATTGGACGTACATCTCGAAGGAGTCGCTGCGTAGCGCCGCCGGGTCCGATGATCGCGAGGCCAAGGACCAGGCCGCGAGGAAGGATCGCAAGGCCCAGGCCGTGAAGAGGTCCGCCAACAGGAAGGTCGCGTACGAAGCGCTCTTCGACCTCTCCGAACGCGTCGGCGCTCGCGAGGCCGATCTCGAGACGCTCGAGGCATTGATCCACGACTACGAGAAAACGTACAGCGTCCTGCCGGGTTCCCTGAAGAAGAGCCTCCTGCGCCAGAAGTCGGGCGCGCAAGATGAGTTCGTGAAGAACGAGCCCGGCAAGTTCAGCGAGGAGGAGGCGCGAAAGCAGCACCGTGCTGACGACCGGCTCGTCTTCAAGAAGAACCCGCGCGGCGGATACGACCTCGTGGGGAAGAACGACCTGCTGCGTCACTCCGACCCGAAGGGCTCCCAGATCAACCAATGACGCAGGGGATCACGCGAGAGGATGCGCTGGCGTTGGCGCGCGCGTCGCGGGGCACGGGCGAGCAAGCGCCCGACCCTGCGCGTGCGCGCGCGCTTGCCTTGGCGCGGGCTGCGCGCGAGTACCCCGAGCCCGGCTTTGGCGACTACCTCGCGGAGTTCGGGGCGAGCGCCGTCGAGTCGGTCGCTGGCCCTCTGCGGGGCTTTGGCTCGATCGCGGACGCGATGCGTCGGCACATCCCCGGTATAGACGCGCTGGACGTTCAGATCGGGGAAGGCGAGGAGAGCCTGTTCAGCACCGCCGGCGAGGCGGTGGGCGAGCTTGCGCCGGAGACGCACCCCGGCGCGAAATACACGTTCCCCGGTCAGGTGGCTGGCGTGGCCGGCGGCGTCACGGGCTTCCTCGCACAGGCGGCGCTGATCCCTGGCGGCGCTTTGGCGAAGACGCTGGGCGCGGGCGTGGCCATGTCGGCCAGCTCGTTCGAGCAGGGGCAGCAGCGGGCGCTTGCGGAGGGCGCGTCTCAGGACGACGCGGACATCGCGGCGCTCAAGACGAGCCTTGCGGGCGCGATCCAGGCGCTTCCGATCGGCAGGGGTGCGGCGCGGATCTTCGGCAAGCTGGCGAACGCGGTATCCAAGAGCATCCTGGGCGGCGCGGCTGCGAACGCGGCCGAGTTCGTGGGCGTGAACGCGGTTGGCAAGGGCTGGTCGGAGTACGTCGCGCAGGAGATCCGGGACGAAGCCGAGGCGAAAGAGGTCTGGGACGCGGCGTTCTCGGGCACGCTACCGGAGGTCGTCGTCGGATTCATGCTGGGCGGGGCGGCGACGTGGCGAGCGAACAAGCGCGGCGCGCGTCTCTCGGAGCAAGCCCTGGCCGAAGTGGAGGCTGCGGGGGTCGAGGTTGCGAGGAATCTGGCTGCGAGGCGGGACGCTGCGGGCGACGCTGCGGATGGCGCTGCGGATGGTGGGGACGAGTTCGTGGCTCGTCCGCCGCCCGGCTCCGATCCTGACAGATCTGGCGATGGCGACCCGGACGCGCCGGATGCGCTCGGGCCGATCGAGCTCGGCCCGGACGGCCCGGACGGTGCCGGCGGTGCCCAGATGACGCGCATCGAGGCGCCCGACGACGCGACCGCAGCGGTCGTCGAGCGGTTCTCGAGGTCGATCAAGTGGAAGACGCCGCTGGAGATCCACGAGGCACCGGTGCGCCTGCGCGAGCGGGCTGCGCGAGTCGGCATGAAGCTCGTCGGGGTCAAGGGCGAGGAGCCGCTCCCCGGCGAGGGGTACTACGACCGCGAGACCGGGACGGCGATTATCGACCTCGGTGGCGAGGGCGGTCCGAAGCGGATGGAGGATGTGCTGCGGCACGAGATCAACCACCACGCCGAGAAGACGCGGCCCGAGCTGGCGAAGGCGTGGGCCGACGCGCTGGACGAGATCGCGCCCGGCTGGACGGAGCACGCAGCCAAGGCGCGCTCGAAGGCGCAGAAGCTCGCCAAGCTCCCCGGCTTGTCGAAGGAGGGCGCGGAAGAGGAAGGGCGCTCCGAGGCGGCGGAGGGGCTAGGAACGATCCTGGACGTGCTGGACGCCCAACCGGACCTCGTGGCCCAGGTCGCGGCGCACAAGCCCGGGATGCTTCGCACGCTCGCTGACTTCCTGATCGACTTCGCGAACAAGATCCGGGGGTCGAAGGACAAGTCCATCAGCGCCAAGGTGCGCGAGCTTCAGGCGGTGCTCGAGCTTCACGGGTCCGACATCGAGAAGTCCGTCGGCGCGGAGGGCGCGTCGCGGCTTGCGCTCAAGCTCCGCGATCTCCACGCGGCGCTGGCTGTCGAGGAGTCGGTCGAGCAGCCGCGCGCGAACAAGAAGGCCAACGAGTTCCTGGCGCCGATAGAGAGCGCCGAGGTGCAGGGGCCGCAACCGAAGGCGACGAAGCGCGCCGGGCTCCGCGCGGGAATGCCGGCGCACGACATCGTGGGCGCGCTGTCCGACATCAGCCGGAGGATTGAGGACGCGCTGCTGGCGGGCGAGTCGCTGGACGCGCCGCGCCTCCGCGAGCTGCGAAAAGACCGCACGACGGCCGAGGGGCTGCTCTACGAGGCCGACCCGACGCACGCCGCTCTATCGCGTGAGGATCCGGTCGCGATCTGGAAGCGCATCGTCGCCGAGGACGAGACGGCGACGACCGAGAGGCGGAAGCAGGCCGAGAAGCGCGGGGTCGCTATCGGCCGCGCGCACGAGGCTTTCGAGGCGGACGTGAAGCGCAACACCGACAAGCGGCAGCGCGAAAAGATGGGGCAGGAGGTCGCGTACGAGCGCGCCTTCCAGAAGATGCTCGCGGAGGAGGAGCAGGCTGCCACGAAGCGCGCCGACGACGAGCGCGCCGACGACGCTAAGGCGCGCAAGGGCGAGCTGAAGGCGCTGCGTGAGGACATCCGCTCGCGCGTCAAGCCGGAACCGAAGGCCAAGAAGGCGACGAAGGCCAAGGCCCAGGCGGCTGCGGACACGAAGAGGCAGGACGTCCTCGCGGCGCACTATGCGCGGATCGCCGAGCGGAAAGCGGAGGAGGCCGCGAATCCCAGAGAGCCCGAGCCCGTCGCGCCCGAGCCCGAGAAGAAAAAGCTGCCCGTTCGGTGGAAGCGCGAGAAGCTCGACGACCCGCGACTGAAGGACGAGGTGGTTCGCGATGAGCTGGGCGCGATGATCCACGGTGCCAAATGGATGATTGTAGGCGGCACGAAGGATATGCCGGGTCGGAATCGCGACTCGGACAAGCACTACATCAGACACAAGTGGACCGCCGAACAGGATTGGGTGCGGATGCGCGCCAACGCTGGATTCAAGTTCAACCTGGAGGAGACGAAGCGGATCATCAAAGATGCGCTCGCCGACCGCGTGCTCACCGCGAATGAGCGCCTGTACGCCACCTGGCTGATCGACACGGCGCACGAGAGCGCGTTTCGTGGCGCGGACACGCCGGAAGACATGGCGAGGGCGCGCGAGTTCTACCTCGATGAGAAGATCAGGCGGGGAGAGCGCCCGATCGGGGAGAACGAGTCGCTGCCCGATGCGGGGGCGCAGGAGGACGTGCCGTTCGCGCTCCCAATCAAGACCCGCGAGGCGGCGGCGCACCAAGCGGAGCTAGAAGGGCCGCAAGAGCGGCTGGGACGGCTGGGACGGCTGGGACGGCAAGGGCGGCTGGAGCGGTTCCTGGAGCCCATTCGCGCCGGCGCCGAGCGCAACGCCGTGCGCCGGCTGATCTGGGCCGAAGGGAACACCGACCAAGCATTCCCGGTGTCCGTGGAAGGAGCAAAGACGAACCTGGTGCTATATCTCCGCCCCTTCCGCCCACCGGGGCGTCTTTCGGAAAGAATGGTTCGGTTGCGGTCCCTGGCCCGGCTCTTCATCGAGCAGGAGCTCAACTTGGACACAGAAACGAAGCAACGGGAATGGGACTCGCTGGAGGCTTTCGAGTTCCAGCCGAGCGCGCGCAGGGGCGCCTACGAGGCGGAGCTCCGCGAGCGGAACGGCTGGATGGAGACCTTCCAGGGGGCGCTTCGCGACGGGGAGACCGACGCAGCAGCGGCACGTCTCGCCGCGGCGGCGCACCCGGAGGCGCTGAATCCGTCGAGGTTCCTGGCCGGGTTCGACGATCCCGCGTTCGCGTTGCCCGGCGGCAAGGGCCGCGACGGCTCAGGTCTGCGCGAGTTCCTGGCCCGCTACGAGGGCGGCGACCCGCACTACGCCGTCACGTCGAAGGGCAAGCTCACGATCGCGGCACGCGAGGCTTCCGAGCAGTTCTGGGAGAAGGAGACGATCTCGAAGACCCAGACCGCGCGCGGCGCTCGCGAGATGCTCGCCACGAAGGCGGGCAAGACCGAGGTCGATGCGGCGATTCGGGGTCAGCACCCTGGCGACTGGCGCGAGCAGAGCACGCTCACCGTCGCGGCGGAGATGCGCGTGAACAACCTTCTGCGCGCCGCAGCGCAGGGCACGACCAACGCGCGCGCGGCCATCGGGCTCGCCGTGGACTACTTCATGCTTCGCAGCGAGCAGGGGCGCGCTCTATCGGCTGTTCAGCGCCCGCGCACGCCGCGCGAGTCGTTCTGGCAGGAGATGAGCGAGCCGACGCCCGACAACGCCAAGGCGCTCAAGAAGCTCCAGAACCAGCTCAGAGTCACGAGCACGCCCGAGGCGAAGGCGAAGATTCGTGAGCGCATCGAAGAGATCAAGGCCGACGAGGCGCGGCTGTTCGACAAGGGGATGCTCGCGCTCAGGAAGGCGGGCATCGACCCCGAGACGATGGCCGACACGCCCGCGCAGGCGGCGCACGCGTTCCGCGTCGCGAACATCGCGAAGGGCAAGGGGTTTTGGGACTGGATGCTCGAGCTGCGCGCGTCGGGCCTCGTGTCGTCGCCGGCCACGACGGTCAGCGCGCTGGGCGGCAACGTGCTCAACGTCGGCTGGAACACGGTGCTGGCTCGCATTGCGGAGCTTCCTGTCCCCGGCGGAGCGACGGCGGGCGAGATCCGCGCGATCACCGCGGCGCTCCCCGGCGCGTGGAACAAGGGCCTGCGCGCGTTCTGGAACGTGGTGACGACCGACGCACCGACGTACGAGGCGCAGCTCAAGCAGCTCGGGCTCATCGACCAGGCGCAGAACTTCGAGAACGCCAAGCTCGCTTCGATCCCCGGCATTCCCGGCCGGCTCGTGCGCGGCATCGGCCTCACGCCCATGACTGCGGTGGACGAGTTTGCGCGCGCGATGGGCTCCGAGCTGGAAGCCGTCGCCATCGCGCATCGTCGATCCGGCGGAGATCCGGCGCAGATGCGCCGCCTGCTCGGCTCCACCGAGGTCTGGTCGGAGGCCGTAAAGAATACGCGCCGCAATATCTTCCAGGAGACCGACGAGAACGCGCTCGTCACGACGGGCTTCAAGGTGCGTGAGGCACTCGACCATCTCGGCGGGAACACGGTGCCTGTCGGGCACCTCATCTTCCCGTTCGTGCGGACCGGCGTGAACGGCGTGCTCGAGGCCCTCCGCAAGCTCCCCGGCCCCGCGCAGATCGTCGCGGGGAAGCACATCATCAAGGGCGAGTGGAAGGGCGATCCCGAGCTGCGCGCGCGTGACGTGTCGGCGCAGATCCTCTCCGTCGTCGTCGGCACGACGATCTGGCAGCTCGCCAACATGGAGGACGAGAAGGGCCGTCCGTACATCACCGGCAGTCAGCCGGGGACGCGCGCGCAGAAGTCAGACGCGTGGAAGACCGCGCCGCCAATGAGCTACCGGGTCGGGGATCAATGGCGCAGCTATCGCAAGTGGATGCCGTTCGCGCTGATGACCGCGGCGGTCCTCGACGCGGCGCAGGACGGCGTTGACCCGATGAGCGTGGTGCTGTCGCTTGGCGCGCAGGCTGTTGACGCGACGTACCTCTCGACGCTCTCTTCGCTGCTCGATGCCGTGCAGAGCGAGGCCCCCACGAGCGACAAGATCGCCCAGGTGGGCGACGACTTCGCGCGCTCGTTCATCCCGAACCTCGTGCGCTCGGGCCTCGCCGCGAAGAAGGACGAGGTTACGATCGACCCGCTGCGCGCCAAGGGCGGCAAGGAACTCGGTTGGACCGACCGCGCGCGCGCATACACGGGCACCCTGGAGTCCGAGCAGCAGTACGACAACTGGGGCCGTCCGATGGAGAAGGGCGGCAATGTCATGGAGCGGTGGCTCTCGCCTTCGCCCCCGAACCGCCGGATCGCGTGGCACGCGGCAGATCAGACGATCGCCGCGTGGAACGACGACCTGCCCGATGGCGAGAGCCCGTGGGTCCCGTCGAAGGCTCAATACTGGTACACCGTGCGTGGCGTCACGAAGTACATGAGCCCGAAGCAGAGCAGCGCGTTCCAGCGGCGCGCCGGCGAACTCGCGGCGGGCATGTTGGACGAGTCCACGCTCGACCCGAAGAACCCCACACGCGCGCAGATCGACCGGATCAAGAAGGCGCTGTCGCGTGCGCGGAGCCGCGCGAGGCGCGAAGTCCTCAACGAAATCCCCGACGAAGAAGAAGAAGACGGATGACCACAAGTGCCCCCCCGGCAAGTCTCGTTATCTCCTGGATCTTCCGACTCCTCCTGTGGCTGATCGTGGCCGCGCTCGTCGTGTTCGCGTTCTCCGCGTGCTCGGTGCTCGGCATCGCCACCGAGAGCTACGTCGAGGACCGCGTAGAGGCGCTGGACGAAGCGCGTGTCGAGACCGCGGTGGCGATCGTGGAGCCTCTGGAGCCGATCGTGCCTGGAATAACCTCATACGCGCGTGGGCGCGCACGCGGCGTCGAGGTACGCGCACCGACGCCATCCGAGGACGGATTCCCGTGGGAGATGATCTTAGGCGTGGTCGCCACAACCATCGGGGTCGGAGTGCCCGCATCCGTCGGAGCGACGAACCACATGCGCGACAAGCGGCGACGCCAGCTCAACGAAGCCACCAGCGTCCGCGAGGCGGAAGCGCGGGGCTACTACGCCGACGTTGTGCAGAACCCGAAGAAAGAGGGCCTGTCGTGAGTAGCGACAACGGAGAGGCTTTCGAGCCGCGCCCGGTGTCGGAGCGACGAACCGTGCTCGGCGAAGGAAACCTGTTGAGAGCCACCACGGTCATCGGTCTCCTCGTCGTGGTGGCGGGCGGATTCAGCAGCTACCAAAGCCTGCGAGACGAGATCCGCATGAGAGCGGAGTCGAACGCGGCAGCCATGTTGGTCGCGACATCCGACCTCCAGCGGTCGATCTCCGAGACCTCGCGCGAGATCGCGGAGCTGCGCTATGACATCACGACCCGCACCGCGAATATCGTGACGCGGCAGCAGGTGGAGGTGTGGATCGAGAGAGTCGCACGCAAGAACCCCGCGATGGACATGCCCCCGTTCCCGTGACCGTCCCGCGCCTAGTCATCCACCTCGTTCTCGACGACTTCGGCTCCGAGCAGCACTCGAAGTGGGGGCGCAACGCGGCTTTGCCGGGAGCGCCGTCCATGCCGTTCTTCGACACGATGTACGACTCGGGGGTGCGTTTCGAGAAGCACTTTGCCGAGGGATTCTGCTCGCCCTACCGCGCGTGCATGATGACTGGGCGCCACACGGAGGACCACGGCATCGGGAACCTCGTGGAGGGCGACGCAGAGCAGCCGCTGCTCCTCTCCGAGGCGCTCATCCCAGAGATCCTGCGGATGTACTTCGGCAGCCGCATCGACCTCGCGTGCATCGGCAAGTGGCACCTCGGAAATATGGCAGTCGGAGGTCTCCTGTCGCCGAACCGCGCGGGGTTCGACTACTTCTTCGGCACCGAGCGGAACATCGACTACTCGACCGCGGCGCTCGTCTCTCAGGGCGACACGGTGCTTCCGCGTGGCCGGTATCACCCCGACATCATGTGCCAAGCGGCGATCACGTGGTTGCGGAGATTCGCGGGGCGCAGCGGACAGAGCGGGTATCTCTATCTTCCGTTCCACTTGCCGCACGACCCGTTTCACCGGCCGCCTAGCGGATCGTACAACGCCGTGACGTGGAACTGCCCGCTCGCCCTCGCTTCGCCGCAGGCCGGCGCGGGAATCATCCCCTACTACAAGGCGATGACCGAAGCATCCGACTTCTACATGCAGCAGATCTGGAACTCGATGCCATCGAGGCTCCAGCAGGAGACGCTGATTCTGTGCTCGAGCGACAACGGCTCCGACACACGGGTCCTCTCGAACGAGATATATCCCGCCGGGCTCGGCGGCGGCGCCTACAACGGGAGTCACGCCAAGCGCAGCAACTTCGACCCAGGGATCCGAACGCCAGCGTATGCCTACTCGCCAAACGCGGGGATCGTGGCCGCGCCGGGGCGATCGGTGACCGGGCTCGTGCAGTCGCTCGATTGGTTCGCGACCGTTCTCGACGTGTTCGGCGTGCCGTGGCAGGAGATCGTCGGCCGCCGCGCTCCGCAGTCTGGCATCAGCGCGATCGAGCGGTCCAAGTCGGTCGCGCCCAACCTCGCGGCCTCGCTCGCGACGACCCAGCGGCAGTACGCGATCACGGGGATCTTCGCCCCGAACGGCTACAACAGAGGCATGAGCCCTGGTCTTCGCTGCATCACGGACGGCACGGACAAGCTGCTCTTTCCGACGAACACCAACCGCTTCAGCGTGCCGAGCCTCTACAACATCGTGAACGATCCGCGCGAGGCGAATGTCGAGTTTGAAATGGTCGGCGTTCCAACGCCCGCCCGCGTCATGCTGCAAGCGGCGTTCAACGCCTTCTTCAACGGACTGCCTCCCAACTAGGACTCCTCATGCGAACAAACATCGTTGCTTCCAGGGTCTCGATCACGCCGAGCGACTCCGTAAACATCGCGGCGCCGTGCCACGGCGTGGTGGCTACGGGTGCAGGCAACGTCGTTCTCGTGTTCCCAGACGACACGACGATCACGCTGGCCTTGACCCTGAACGTCCCCGTCACGGGCTACCTGTTCAAGCGAATCAACGCGACGTCCACGACAGCTACTGGAATCAGCGGCCTGCGTTACGGAGAGTAGGGGCCGCGCGCCGCCGTGTTGCGCGGGGAGATCCCGCGAAGTCCTTTTGTGAGTGGGGGCCATGAATCAGCGGCGCGCACCTGCCCGGATCAGCGCCACTCGTACGCGAGGATCGCTCGCGCCTGAACGGGATTCTCGACGTATTGCATAGGGCTGTGCGAGCCCCATGAGCCGGGAGGCACGGGCCACTGCCAGCCCCAGGACCAGTTCGTGCCGTTCTCGCGGTATTGAGGCGTGAACCAGAGTCGCGCGATCGGCAGTCCTCGACGCTGGCCGATAATCGGAAACTGATTTGACACGCATAACGCGTACTGTGCGCCGACGTTAGAAAATGAAGTCACGTCGTCGATCAGCGCGCTCTGTCCCGGCTGCACGCACGACGCGGACCATGTCCCTCCACCAGCCTGAACGCTGTATACGAGACCGGCATAGTCACCGGACCAGATCCCTGTCTCGTAGTCGTAGGTCGTATTCGGGTGCGCACCCGTCCAGTAGATGACCGTCCCGCCTCCACCGTTCGCGTAGCACGGTGCGGGCGAGTTTTGGTGCACGCGGACCTCGCCTGTATAGCGGTACTGAAGCGAGACCGTGTGGACCACGAGCTCGCGGCACGGATCCGGGGGCACCGCGATCAGCGCCGGATAGGTGAGATCGCTCGCCGTCTCGGCGTTGCAGGCCACCCATCCGGTGTCCACGACCGGGAGGGACTGCGCGTGCGCGCCCGCACTGGTGAGCAGAAACAGAAGGAACGCGATGGCGACCGAGAGGAACCACGACAAGAACTTCGACATGAGAGTGCGCCTCCTGGCGCTGTGGGGGTTGGTGGCGCGATGATGGCGCCGCGTACTTCAATCGGGTCAGGAGTGGTAGCCTCGCACTTTGCTAGGCTGGTGCACATGCTCCCCTTTTCGATTATTCCGTACGGCAGCGCGGCGCACATCATCACCCCCGGCCGTGGCGGCTGGCACAAGATCACCGACGACATCGGCGTCGAGGTCATCACGCGCGTGGGCGTGCAGTTCCGCACCAAGCGCGGCGGCTGGTACACGATCACCATGGAAGGCTGGGGCACGCACGCTGGCTACCTGCCACCGCGCGCGATCCTCACGATTCGGCACGACTCGCCGCAGCCGACTCTCGGGCTTCTGCGCCCCTACGGTGATCCGAGCGACTACTCGGGCGGAGGCGGGCAGGGCATCGACGCCTGCGGCGCACCGGGCACGGTCCACGACCATGACAGCGTGATGCAGCGATGCCCGGTCGGGCTGTACGACATGGCGACTGGAAAGCTGCGCGCGATCGGCACGATCGCCGTCGCTGGTTACTACCGAGGCACGAGAGGCTGGCCCTACAACAAAGTCACGCAGCCGCCCGACTACTGCGTGTGGATGACGGCGGACAAGTACGACGATCGACGCAACGCGGCCGACGCGACGCCGATCCCGGCCTATGGTCTCGATCTGCGCGCGCGAGTGCTCGCGTTCCAGGCGTACGACCTCCAGCACTTCATCCGCGCGTTCCGCTTTGGGCTTCGGATTCCGCACGACAAGTTCGTGCAGGCCGACCTGCGCGCGCTCCTGCGCGACGCCGAGCTGGCATGGGACAAGAGCCGCACGGACGCGATCTGGTCGATGACGGGAGGCCTGGGGAACTCCAACATCGGCCGTGAGTTCGCGTGGGTCCTGTACCTCGCGGCCGTCGTCGAGCGAATGGACAACCGGCTGGTCGCAAAGGCGCGCGACCTGTTGGGACTCGGCTTCGCGTCAAGGCTGCGCAAGGTCGCACGGCATGTCGCGCACGTGGAGACCGGAATCCTGCAACGCTTCGTCGAGGGGATGAGCGCCTCGCCGTACCCGTACGGCCCGGCTCCCGCGAGCGGCGTGCCTGTTGGCGCGGGGATCGGGCTGACGCAACACCTCGAAGCGTGCGCGCAGATCGTTGCGCTCGAAGCGGCGGGCATGAAGCGCGAGACGCTGAAGCTCGCGCGCACCATCTTGCTGGCCAAGCGTCGCCTCAAGTGGATCAACACCGACACCGGCAACGCCGAGGGTGGCGGATGGCACGGGCCAGCCGAAGACCAGGCGTGGCCGGCAATCGGCGTGCTGCTGCGCCTCGATCGGCGCGCCGGGATCCTGGCGGCGCTGGGGCACAAGGTCGTCGGCGATAGCGGCAACTGGATCGGCCCGTTCCTGACGCTCGACTACGTGCTTGCTGCGCTGCAGGCGAGCCCCGAGAAGGGCAAGAATGCGTGGGCGATCGCGGAGCTGGAGAAGCGCCGGGTCCTGTGAAGAACTCCCCGACGCAACGCACGCTCGCGAAGCTCCGCGGGATGGGCTACGCCGCAGCGGTGACGGAGCATTGGAATCCGCACGTCGGGATCCGGCAGGACATGTTCGGATTCATCGACGTGCTCGGCGTCATGGGTTCGGCCGATGCGCGCGGCGCCGGCGAGCCGCCGGGCTTCCTAGCCGTCCAAGCGACTACCAAGGGCGTCTCCGAGCGCGTGGCGAAGATCCTGGCGCTCGACGCCGAGAAAGGTGTCGCGCGCGCGTGGCTCGCCGCAGGAGGGCGCATCGAAGTCTGGGGTTGGACCACCGGCCGCTCGAAGGCGCGAAACGCCGACGGCTCGCGCACCAAGCGCGCGGAGGTCCGATTGCGGCGGATCCGGCTGGTCTGGCGCGGTGAACCGCCGCTGGTCGCGGTCGAAGATGAAATCGCAGTTTGATCGTTCGGAGAGCAGGCCGATCCCCGCTGTTCTGGGCATGAGCAACATCCCCGTCAGTAGTGGAGCCCTCGTCGCTTCCGAGCCGCGAGCCTCCCAGTCCAGCGAGATCGTCCAGATTCTTCGGCTCGCCGTCGAGTCGAAGGTCGATGTAGACACCATCGAGCGCCTCACCGCGCTCGTCGAGCGCATGAACGCATCGAGCGCCGCCACCGAGTTCAACTACGCCCTTGCGGCGTTCCAGTCGGAGTGCCCGTCGATCCCGAAAACGAGCGTGGCAAAGATCACATCCGCGAGGGCCGGTGTCGAGTACGGCTACAAGTACGCCGAGCTCGACCAGATCGCGAAGATCACGCGCCCGCTGCTCACCAAGCACGGGCTGTCGTACACGTGGGACAGCGACCTCGTGGACGGCAAAGTGCTCTGCACATGCACGCTGCGTCACGTCTCCGGTCATTCACAGACGGCGAAGTTCAGCGCGCCCACCGACACCGCAGCGTCGATGAGCGGGCCGCAAAAGAACGCAGCGGCGTTGACCTACGCGCGGCGCCAAGCGTTGATCCAGGTCCTCGGCCTCACGACGACGGACCCCGACACGGACGCGGGCGCGCCCAGGCCGATCACCAGCCAGCAGGTGTTCGACCTGGAAGACCTCGCGAAGACGCTCTCTGCCGAAGACCGTGGGCGCTTCCTGAAACACATGGGCGTGGAGACGATCGCTGACATTTCGATGAGCGACTTCAAGAAGGGGCATACGGCCCTCGTGGCGAAGTCGAAAGGCGGTGCCAAGTGATTCGGCTCGACGTTGAGCAGGATTCGGCCGAGTGGCACGTCGCGCGGCTTGGCATTCCGACCGCGAGCCAGTTTCACCGGCTGCTCACGCCGAAGACGCGCAAGCTGGGCGCGGGCGCGACGACGTACATGCACGAGCTGCTCGCGGAGTGGCTGATCGGGATACCCGCAGGCCCAGAAGCGAAGTCGTTTATCGCTCGCGGCAACGACTTGGAGCCGTGGGCGGTCTCCTACTACGAACTCCAGCGCAGCGTCACGACGGAGAAGGCCGGCGTGTGCCTGCGCGACGACCGCATGGTCGGGTGCAGCCCGGATCGGTTGGTGGGCGCGGACGGCGGGCTCGAGCTGAAGTGCCCTGGAGCTCCGCAGCACGTCGCCAATCTGCTCGACATGCAGGACGACTACTTCGCCCAGGTGCAGGGCAACCTGTATGTTACGGGGCGCCGCTGGTGGGATCTCATGTCCTACCACCCCGAGATCCCGGCTGCGCTCGTGCGCGTCGAGCGCGACGAGGGCTACATCGCGGCCCTCGACACGGCGCTCGGCTCGTTCGTGGCCGACCTTCTCGCCGCTCGTGCGCGCCTGATCGCGCGCGGCGCGGAACCCGCAACGTCGCTCGCCGCGGATTTCGCGGCGACGATCACCACGACTGGAGAGATCTGAATGGTACGCATCGACCCCAACAAGCCCGTAGACACGAAGCTTCCGCCTCCCGGCCTGTACCGCGCCGAGGTGATGTCGGCGAAAGAAGGCCTGTCCAAGAGCGGCCCGATGTTCTCGCTCGTGTTCAAGGACACCGCCACGGGCGAGCAGCTGTGCCGCGACAACATCATGCTGCAGGGCGCCGGTTGGTCATTCTCGAAGGAAAAGCTGTTTGCCCTCGGCGTCCTCAAGGGCAACGAGCCCGTGGACGTGCATGAACTCGACTTCATTGGTCGCGTCGTCTACCTGGCTGTCATGCACAAGCCGGGGTCCTACCTCGCCAAGGACGGATCGGTCCGCACGGTCGTTCGCGCGGAGGTGGATATCGCCGCAACGAATCCCTGGTGCGGGTACTGGCACGAAGACCAGCAGCCGGACGGGTACACGCCGCCTCCGCCGCCCGACGAGGCGCCGTGGTGATCGGCGCTGAGTGATGGTTTGTACATACCGCTGCGCGCTTGTTCCATCGCGCGGCCCGATGTAGAAAAGACCGCGGAGGCGACGAATGGAATCGTCCCTCCGCGTGATCGGTTTGGCTCCCCGGCCTCCCCGACGCGATCCATTGTAGCGCCGGGGGACCCCCTGAGGAAGCATGGCTACCTGGATGCGGCTTGAGCCGCGCGAGATCTCGACGATCGAGACCGATTCCATGGATCTCGTCGCCTACGGGCTGTGGATGTGGATGAGCTTGAGGTCCTGGGACGATGGCGGGATCCCGGACGACCCGCAGATGATCCGGCGCGCGTTGCGTGGACGCATCGACGGGACGGAGTTCGACGCGGCGTGGCGTCAGGTGCGCCCGCTGCTCGATGTGGACGCGGACGGCAAGCTGCGCGTGCCGTGGGTCGAGCGCGCTCGTGAGGATACCCTCACAATGCTCGACGGTCATGCTGCACGCCAGCGCGAGTACCGGAAGAGGCAAAAGGCCGTTCCTGCCACCCTGGAGGCCGTTCGTGACGAGCACGTGACGCAACGTGACAGTCACGTGACGTCAGGTGACAGGACAGGACAGGACAGGACAGGACAGGACAAGACGGACAAGACGGACAAGACCCAGAAGCGCGCTCCGCGCGCTGCGGCTCCGCCGCCTTGGGTCTCGATCCTGGAGGCGGACTATCCCGACATCCGCGAGGAGTGGGCTGCGGCCTGCGACGCCTGGGCGACGGCGAGGCGCGAGAACAAGCACAAGCCCCTCGGACCCACCGGCTGGAGGAACATCCTGCGCGAGTGGATCCCGCGGGGCCTCCAGCCCTTCCAGGATGCCGTAGCGCACTCCGGGGCCTCGGGATGGCAAAGCATCAACCCGCAGCCAGGACGCGCTGCAATGGCCCCTGGGCTGATCCAGAGCGGCACGAATCGGGGTCAACCCTCCGCTCGCGCAATGTATTTGCACCCAGACCCCCAACCCGAGGTCCGTGAAACGACCGCAACGGTGATCGCAAACCCAGAACCACAACTCGAGATCCGCTAGACGACCGCATGAAACACCTCAACGCCCTCAGACATGTCCTGGCGTCCTACCCCGGCTTCGACTGTCCGCCCGTCACAGTTCAAACCTGGGCCGCTGAACTCTCGCCCCTGCCGGATGCTGCCGTCTCCGAAGCGTGCAGGGCGCTCTGCCTTGAGAGCGAGTACCCGCCCACCCTCGCGGCCATCCACAAGCGCGCCTCGATCCTGGCGCGTCCTGAGGGCCTTGCCGTGGCGGTGGTCGCGGACGCCTGGACCGAACTCGTCCGCAACCGGGAGACCCACTCCCGCAATCGCTACGAGTCGCGCCCCGAGAAGCAGGCCCCGTACACCTGGACCTCCGAAGCCGCTCGTCGCGCGGCCGAGTCGGTGGACTGGAAGGGCGACTGGGAAGGCGAAAACAAGGGCACCATCCGCGCCCAGTTCGATCGGTTCTACCGCTCCATCGTCGAATCCCAACGCGAATCCGACTGGATTCACGACACCCGGCAGCACGTCGAGGACGTGGCGCGGATTGCCGGCCAGCGCAAGCCGGAGCTGCAATGAGCCCTGACGCTGGCTGACCGAGATTCCGAAAGAACACCGTTCGGTCGCAACGCGGCTCTGGCTGCGTCGATCGAAACTCACCCGGCCCCAAAGGAGGCCAAAGCAACATGACCGAGACCGACAAGACCGAGACGGGAACGAAGGCACCGCGACGCTCGCACGAGGCGATCGCGGCCGACTACGCCGAACGCGCCGCGAAGGCGGGGCGGAAGGCGAAGCTCGCCAACACGAAGGGGCTGAAGAGCCTCAACCGGGCCGCGGTCGCGCTGTACGACGCGCTGAAGGAAGCGGAGGGCACGAGCATCGAGGCCGAGATCGGCACCCTGGCCGTTCACGTGGACGAGCTGCTCGAGAGACTCGAAGCCTGACACGCACGCCGAGCGCCGAATATTCCGATTCGGCGTTCGGCCCACCGAACAACCCGGCTGAGGACAACATGGACACCACCAGAAACAGCGAGCAAGACCATGTCGAGGTGCTCGCGTGAGCGTCCTCAAGGGAATCAGCGTGGAGGCCACGCGCCCCGTCGATCGCGGCCACTCGTACGCACAAGTACGTGTGGCGGTTACGTGCCCGGCCCAGAGTGCCGAGTGGCTGGCCATTTACTCCGGGTGCGGCGACACCACGGTTTCGTTCCAGGTTCGCGACGCGTCTCGCGCCCGCGAACTCGCGCAGCACTTCCAGGCCGTGCGCGACGAGCTGCTCGACTTCGCTGAGGCACAAGAGCGCAAGGCGGTGTCGGCGTGATCCGGGGGCCGATCCAGTACGGCGAGCGCGCCGCCGTGATGCACGTCTCGTGCCAGCACACGAGGGGCGAGCCCGAGCGCCGCACCCGCGCGACGATCGCGACGGCGCTGGACATCGCGCGCAGCTACACCCTGGAAAGACCTGGATTCAAGGTGCATCTCGTATGGGCGTGGGGCGAGGTCTACGTCCGCGCCGGTCGGGTGTACCTCAGCTATAGCAGGGGCAGCGGCCGGCGGGAATGGAGCGTCGCGTGAGAACCGCGTCGATTCGAAAAGGAGCAACACGATGAGCGAGTTCAAGAACTTCCACGACTGGCAGGCCGAGAAGGCCCCTCTGATCGCTCGTGTTGTGCGGGCGGAAGCGGAGGTCGAACGGCTGCGCGCCGTGAGCGACGAGCTGCAAGGGTGGCGCGATCGTGCGGTCGCATCCTGCATCAAGCGGAGATGCGACAGCCGTGACAGACGCGCAGGCGAACTTGAAACGGAGGTCGAGCGGCTGCGCGCCGCCGCGCCGATCATTCACACGCTGGACGTGGACGATCTAGTGCGTGAGGTTGGCAGAAAGGTCGACGCCTGGACGCACGATGGGTCGTCACATCACGATCTCAAAGCGGCGTGCGCGGAGGCGATCAGCAGGACGGTCCCCGAAGTTACCCGCCCCGTGGACATAATGACGGTAGCGGAGGCGATCGAGAGCGTCCGCCAACGCACGCCGCCCAACTACCGCGTGGACTCGCGCGACCTCGCCCGTGCGGCGATTCGTGCGATCGGCGCGCAGGGATTCGAGGTCGAGAACACCGGCACGGCCCCGCCGGTTCAAACCCAGGGGCTTGAGGATTCACATGGACAATCAGCATCAGAAGATCAAAGGGTATCGGGATCTCTCTCAAGAGGAGATCGACGCGATGAACGAAATCAAAGCCCAGGGCGAACGCCTGGGGGCGCTCGTGGAGAAGCTGAAAGCGACTCCGGGAGTGGACGAACGGTGGCTGGCGATCGGAGCAACGCAGCTCCAGCAGGGCGTGATGAGCCTCGTGAGGTCCGTCGCCAAGCCCACGACTTTCTGAACGGTGAAGGGGCGTGCGCTCCGGTTTGCGCCCCTTCCAATGCTCCTGCACTCCCTGACAACGCCGACCCCGGCGACGAGGCGCAGCCCGCGAGCCCGACGGACGAGGGTGCGCTGCGTGCGCTCGTCGCGGAGCTTGAGGCCGCGAACATCGCGCTGTCTGAGGCTGTCTTTCGCCAGATAGATAGGGCTGTCATCAGTGGTCATGAGAGGCTCGCGCGCATCGCGGAGCTGGAGAAGGCCCTGATCGAGTCGCGTGGCGACACCCTAACGTGGGCAGCTCGCGCAGCCGCCTCATGTGCCCAGCAGGAGCTTGAGCAGATCCGACGAGACCTGAACGCCTGCCTTGGCCGCATCGACCGCGCTCTCGGCGCAGGCGGTGCGAAGTGAGCGCACTAGACGACCTGATCGACGCCTGCTCCGCGATGCCGCAACGCGACGCCGCTCAAGCCGAGCTCGAAGCGTTGCGGGACAAGGCGATGAGGTTCGAGCTCGATCAACTGGGCATCGAGCAGCGGGAACTCCGGCTAGTCGAGATTTTCGAGCTGCGCGATCAGGTCGAGGAACTTGAGCAGATCCGGCAAGACGCGATCACCGGCCTTGGCCGCATCGACCGCGCTCTCGGCGCAGGCGGTGCGACGTGAGCGCGGAGTGGATCAAGTACGCCGTGCGCCGCCCCGAGACGGCTGGCGTCTACCGATGGCGCGTGCCGCACCAAGCGATCAAAGGCGTGGTCGTCGAGGTCAGCGCGGAGATGAGGACGCGAGGTGCCGGGTACAAAGAGGTGCTGTCGCCGGAGTTCGACCATTGGGACGGCCGCACGGTTCGTGTTCCTCCGGGCACCGAGTGGCTTGCCGATCCCGTTCAGCGCGGAATCGAGATCGTGGAACATCCGCTGGCTCCGTGCCGATGGTGCGGCAAGCATCACGCGATCGACGCCATGCTTGTTGGCCTTAGCGGCGGGGTGATGATCAATCCTGGTCCGCACGAGCTGAATCATTGGATGGTAACAGCGTGCGCGTGGGCGAAGTCTCCGGCGTACCGTGACCCGTGCGAACTGATCCGCGAGTGGAACTCTCGCCACGCAGGCGGTACGACGAAGGAGAGCATCTGATGTGCCACGGACAGATACTCTCCGCCGCGATCGTGCAGGCGCGCAAGGCGCACAAGTGCGACGACTGCGCCGCGCCCATCGCACCGGGCAAGCTCTACAAGCGCACTGCTGTCGCCGTCGATGGCAAGATCGGAGCGTCGAAGCTGTGCCGCACCTGCTTCGCGCACGCGCGCGAAGCGCAGGACCAAAGTCACGACGGCTGCGTCGAGGGCTGGCCGCGCGACACCGCGCGCGATGACGCTAAGGACAACGGCTGGAAGAACTACCTCGCGCGCGCGCGCAAGCACGTCGCCTCGTGGCGCGCAGGAGGTGCGAAGTGAGCGCACTAGACGACCTGATCGACAATGAGCACTCCCGGCTTCACGGTGAGAAGCTGCGGCATCTGGATGGGCGACGGAGCCGCGTAGCCCGCGAGAGCGCCGCCCGCGAGGAACTCGTCGCGCTGCGCGGACTGCTCGCGGAGGCTTCGAAGATCGGCACGCAAAGTGTAAACCCAAGGCCCCAAGCAGGAGTGGCTCACGATGAACGAACTTACAGACCCCGAGCGTGAGGCGGTTGCAGTAGCTCGTGAGAAGATCGGCACGGGCGGATATGCCCTGTTCAATCGTCTCTACTTAGAGTTTGGCGGATACCGAGCGGAGATGCATTTCGCACACGGATACCTCGTAGCCCTCACCCAGCTCGACGCGCTGCGTGCCGAGCTGCTCGCGGCGAATGAGCGGGCAAAGACGCTCAGGCCGATTCTGCGCCGCTGCGCAGACGCGCTGGCCGACGAGGTTGCCGTCCTTGTCTGTCGCCAGGTCATCGACTCGCGCAGTCCTGCGGCCGACGCGTTGCTCGACTACAGAAACGACTGCTTGAGCCCCCAGGTCATGATCTCGCCTCGCGCTGATCGAATCGCAGATCTGGAAGTCGACCTGCTCGCGGCGGAAGAGCAGATCGCGCAGCTCCGCGCCGTCCTGGCCGATGCACAGCACGTGTTCCTGGCGATCAGCGAGGCGGGCCGTCGCGCCGAGAACGGTCGATTGCAGAAGGTTCTCGACTCGATCGCACAGGTCTATCGAGCGCACAACGACTTCGCGGCAAAGCACGACGTTCGCGCCATTCTCGACCGCGGCCCGACAGGATGTGCGAAGTGAGCGTCACCGACATCGCCCACAAGGGGCTCTGGCTTTCGTCAAAAGCGAAGACAGAGCCGTTCGAGCTGAATGCTGGCGATTTGTGCCCGACTGACTGGGGGCAAGATAACCATAGGTCAAACGTCGCTCTCGCAAGCCGGAATCGAGAGCGTGCAGATCAGTTCTATCACCTCGACACTGATAGACTGACCCTTTGTGCTCACGCTCTCACGCATTACGCCGAGCTGTGCCGCGCGGTACTAGGCAACTCAGCGGCGCTCGCCGGCGCTCGTGCCGCGAATCTTGTGCTGGAGAAGCGGCACGACGAAGTGTGGCGCAAAAACGGAGAGCTGCGCGCCGAGCTTGCACGCGAGAAGGGGCCGACGTGACCATCATCGCCGGACTGATCGCAATCCTAATTCTAGCGGCAATAGCCGCTGTGTTACTGAGCCAACCAGAGGATGATCTATGAGCGCACTAGACGACCTGATTGCCGACGCTCGCGCCGACGCATACGCGACCGCCGACGCCGCCTACGCGGCCGCCGCTGCGCGCAAGACAGGCGGTGCGACGTGAGCGCGGAGCCTGAACCGTGGATCTTGATAGACGCGGCCAAGCAAGCCTTTGTGTGCGACCGATGTGGACTCGAACTGCCATTCGCGTTACCGAGCCCCGTCGATGACTTCTGCGCTGCGGCGACTGAGTTCGAAGATCGGCACGCAAAGTGTAAACCCAAGGCCCCAAGCAGGAGTGGCTCACGATGAACGAACTTACAGACCCCGAGCGTGAGGCGGTTGCAGTAGCTCGTGAGAAGATCGGCACGGGCGGATATGCCCTGTTCAATCGTCTCTACTTAGAGTTTGGCGGATACCGAGCGGAGATGCATTTCGCACACGGATACCTCGTAGCCCTCACCCAGCTCGACGCGCTGCGTGCCGAGCTGCTCGCGGCGAATGAGCAGATCACGCAGCTCCGCGGCGATCTGCGCGCGTTGCGTTGCGGCGCGGACGCCGAGTTCCAAGCGGCGCTCGCTGACGCGGTGAACGACGAGGTGTTGTCGTGAACACCGGCAAGCCTTGGATTCCATTCGACCGCGCTCCGTGGTGGCTCGTGACGGCTGCGTTGATCACGATTGGCTTCGTGCTCGGCGTGCTGGTTGAGGGAACGTCATGACCCCCACCGACCGACTCGAAGCCGACGCATACGCGACCGCCGACGCACGCGCCCTGACGCCGAAGGAGACTGCGTGAGCGACTGCGCGCACCGGCTCGGATGCCAGACCGCCGAGGACGGGGGGCCGTCGCCAGCGTGGCGGATCGGGCTCTGCGCGGCCCACTACATGCGGAGCCGCCGCAGCGCCACCGGCGACCCTGGACCACCGGGCATCGTCACGGGCACAGGCCCACGCCGCCAGCCCCAAGAGGCTCGCTGCGCCGAGGCCCTGCTCGAGCTCTCACCAGCCCGCACAGGACGCGGCGTGCTGCGTCGCGTGAGCCGAGGCCGAGCCGAGGTGCTCTGGGCTACCGGAGCGCGCGCGCGGCTCCCCTGGCCCGTCGTGCAAGGCTGGGAGCGCCGCGGCTGGGTCGATGTCGAGCGCGCCTCGACGCCAGGAGCCGAGCAGGCCGTCTACGTGCTGCCGCACGCACGCGCGCAGGCTCAGAAGATCCTGGAGAGCGAGGCCGGCCGGCTCGTTCGGATGCGAACCCGCCACGGCTCGATGGAACCATGAACCGAAAACCAATCGACCTCTCAGCCACAGTCACGACCACCGCGGGCGAAATCCGCGGATTGCTCCACCTCTCCACGTCGGCCATGCGGACGCGGGAGCGGGCTCTAGACCGAGGGCGCCGCCCCGACTACTCGGTCGAGGAAGCCATCCTCGGGCTGCACGGCGAACCCATGCGATCCGTCTTCGGATCGTGGCTCGACGAGATGCGCGAACAGGACGCGCGCCGGCCCAGCGTGAGGCCGTGATGCGCCCCACCGACGATCAGGCCGTGGCCGATGGCGTGCACGCCGCCCAGCAACTCGCGCGCGCGTTTGTCCAGCGCGCGCTCGACGAGCAAGAACCAATCGCCGCGCTCGCCTCGATCGACGCCGCGCTCGTCTCAATCGCCGCCGCGGCCGGCTACCTCAAGGGCGCTCACGGCCTGGCAATCGACAGCCTCAAGGACGAGCGAACCCGCACAGCCCTCAAGGGCGCACACGAAACCGGGCGAGCGTTAGCGCACGCGGTGCATCAGCGCGCGATTCAGGAAAACTCCGTTCGGCCCCATGATCGTCCCGGCTAAACGCGGCATGGATACTCACTACAACGGGGGCGTTTCGGGGTTCGCGGGGGTTGCAGCGTGAACACGCCGACGCTGCACGCCGAGCTACTGGCTATCGGAGCCGAGATGGAGAACCACGAAAGCGATCTTTGGGTGCGCTGGACGCCCGAATCGGACCGCCTAGTGACCGAGCACTACGCACGACTCGGAATCAGACCGCAATCGACAAGGCACCAAACCGACGCCGGCGCGCCGTGGATCGAGGTCCCTTTCGCGTTCGAGCCCTGGTGGAAGGCCCGCAAATGACCGACGCATCCATCGTTCGCCGCATCCGACTCGCGCTCGAAAACGTGGACCCCCACGCGTTCCGCCTCGAGGTCCGCCGCATCCTCGCCGAGCACGACACGCCCGAGCTACCGTTCGGCCACACGCCGCCCACGGCCGCCGAGGCAATCGAGCGCACACGCGCCGAGATCAAGGGCCGATCGTGAACGTGCACCAAGACCTCGAACCAGATGCCATCGGCTGCGGCTGCGGCTTCGGCTTGCTCTGCGCGCTCTGCGTGCTCGCACTCATGCTCTGCTAGTACCCGGCTCGAGCGCTACGGTCGTGCTCGAGACGATAGGGCCGGCCACGCGACGGGAAGCGCGGGGCCGGCCCGCCTCTTTTCGCGTTCGCTCCGCAGCGCGCTCCGGCTGATCGGAACATGAACCTCGAAATCCTCGACAAGATCCTCGCCAACGGCCTCGTTTCTGGCCGTGGCGACAGGACATCCACGTTCTGCGCCCAGGAGGCCGTCTGCGCGGCGCTCGGCCTGCCCATCACCAACCACCCCGAGTGTGTCGATGATGCCGTGTCCGCGTTCGGACGCAGGCTCAACGACACGCGCTGGTCGAGTACGGCGGCGCGTGCGAAAGGGATGCGTGACTTCATGGTCGCGCAAGTCGGCAGTAAGGGGACGATCGACTCGCGCGAGTTCGCTCAACGGCTTGCGCTGCGTACGATCCGCGAGGTGCTGCCGCTCTGGCTCCGGCACGCCAAGATCGACGGGGCGCTGATCGCAGCGTGCGAGAGTGCTGAGACTCTTGTCGGCGCGCGAGACGCGGTCGTCGTTGCGGATGCCGCAGTCGCCGCCGCCGCATCCCGCCGCTTCCCAAATGCCGAGTCTCGGGCGGCCTGCGCCGCCTACAAAGTCGCGGCGGCCTACGTCGATGGCGTGGCTGCCGCCGACGTAAGCGTTTTCGCCGTCGCCAGCGGCGTCTGCGACGCGCAGGCGGCCGTGGCCCGCGCGAGGGAGACCGTCGCGACCGCGGTTGTCGCCGCCGCTGACGCCGCCAACGCAGACGACGTGCTGGCTGTCACTCTCCCCCTCTCGGCGCGCATCGCAGCCGAGATCCTGCGCGACCTCGAACCTAGACGCGGTCGATGCCGCTAGTTCGTGGCCCGCCTCTTTTCTCTTTTCGCGTTCGGTTCGCCCGGCGCTCTGGCTGATCGCAGCATGGACACCACACCGGCCGACGTGCTCGCAAGTCTCTCGCACCAGCTCACGGAACGAAACGCACAGCTCGCCGAATGGCGCACGTGCGCGCTTGAAGAAGCCCGCTACCAAGAGCTTCACAAGAGATCGGAACTCGCCGCCGCAGCCCGGACGCGCAGCGCGCAGTACGAAGGACTCATGCTCGAGAACCAATGCACGATCAACTTCCTCGAAAGCGAGCCCACGTGAGCAACAGTAAACGCTACGACTGGCCGCTATGCCACAACGAAGAGATGCGCCGCGACGCTGACAGCCTGTTCTCCGGATTCCAGCGCGCTTCAGGTGAGCACGTCAGCCCGCCGGTTGACGTCTGGCACTCGACCCTATTCGCACTCGAAGCGTGCCCAGGAGTCGACGGGCACGACGCCGGCAAAATCGCCGCCGCAGCCAGCCGCGCAGCCCGCGCAGCCTTCCTCCGGATTCGCCGACAGCGCGCCCTCGAAAGCGGGTCCGCATGAGAACCCGCAAGCCCGCATCGTACCGAGTCACGTCTAGCTACCCAGGTCGTGCGACGCTGACCATTCTCGCCGAGGATCTGGCCGAAGCGCTCGGACGCGCACGCGACTCGATGGGCCGCGATCTGCCGCTACCGATCGCGGTTGAGTACCTCGCACACTCGCGCAGCGGGTACGTCTATGAGTTACGGCCTGACGGTACTAGCGTGCAGCCGACGGACGGACGCGGCGGCACGTTGTGCAGTGATTCGAAGCACTTAGCGGCGACGATCCGCCGACACGTGCAGCGCGCGTGGCGCGCGTGGCGCGCGGAAGGCGGTGCCGCGTGAGTCGCGCCGACGCCGAGGCTGCCCGCGCCGCCGATGCCTACATCGCTGCACGCGCCGCCGCCGCTCGCGCATACGCCGCTTACATCATCCTTCGCGCCGACGCCGCTCGCGCCGAGGCCGACGCTTACGCAGCCGCCCGCGCCGCCGCTCGCGCTCACACCGAAAGCGGCTCCGCATGAGAACCCGCAGAAGCCCGAAGAACCAGGAAACGCTCTGGCGTGCACTAGGCGGACCGAAGCCGCCGCAGCCGCCGACGGTGTCCGCCGCCGACGTGGCACGCCGCGCCCTGGCGGAGCCGCTCACCTCTCCCCGCCTGAAAGCCTGGGCCAGACGCATACTCGACAAGGAAGCCCGCCCGTGAACCGCTACTACTCCGAGACGATCAACGCCGTCTGCATCGCCCTGTACGACGTCCGCGACGCCGCCGGCCGGGTCCTCTGTACCGCAAACTCCCCCGCCGAGGCGGACCGCGCCGGCCGCGCGCTATCGGTCGATGGTCGAACCGTCCGCACCGTCGGAGGGTCGCCCGAGCAAAGCACAGAATACCTAAACGGAATTCCCGTTCGGTCGCCGCCGCGCCCCGGCTGAACCAGCCATGGACCCCGAACTCAACCACACCGAAACCTACCCCACACGCGCAGAGGCTCAAACCGCGCTCGACCGCATCCGCGCCGACGCCGCTCGCGCCGAAGGCGGTGCCTCGTGAGCGTCTATCACTTCGGAGTTTCTCGGACGACTTCAACGCGCGAGGTTAGCGCAACGCGCGAGAGGCGGCGGCACCGGATCGCGCGCCGCGTAGGCGGCGAGGGGTGCAGCTACGTCTACGCGAAAATGCCCGAGGGGTGGAGCGGATGGTACTCCGCGCCGAACCTCGGCGACCCGTTCGATCGACTCACCGCGCTAGAGGTCCTGGCGGCGGTCGCGGCAGAAGAAGGCGGTGCCTCGTGAAGCTCGCCACCCCGCGCGCGGATCAGGGCCAGATCGTCGAGGTCTCGTACGGCTGGCACGACGGCAGCTACTTTCGCAAAACGTATGACAGGAGCGACCGCACCATCACATGGGACGTGGCCGACGAGGACTCCAGCGACCGACTCGCCATGACGGGATACGACGCCGGAGGCGCAGACTACGCCCCTACGATCGACGGGTGGACACCGTGCGAGGAGCCCAAAGAATGAACCGCCACACACACCCCGCCGGCGACTCACGAGCCGAGCACGCCGCCGAGCTCGCGCAAGACGCTCGAGACGCAGCCAGCGACGAAGCGGACGTGCTACACGTAACGACCGCAGACGGACTCGAAGGCGGTGCGACGTGATCGGGCGCATCGAGACGGCAGAGGACCTCGGCCGAGCGATCCGCGATCTCCGCCCAGACGCGCGGGCCGTCGGCATCGTCATCACAGATCTGTGGTGCATCACACAGGCCGACATCCTCGACCTGCGCTATAGGGACATCGGGGACGAGGAGCTGAGAGAGATCGCCGAGCGAGTGGACTCAGCGGTGGAGCGCGGCGTGCTCGGCGAAGGCGGGGCGTCGTGAGAGCCGACATCGCAGCCGCCGCAGCCCTCGCCGAGAGCGCCGCTACTGCCGGGCGCTTGTTCGTCGCCGCAGCCGCAGCCGCGCGCGACGGAGCGCGGGCCGTCGTGGGCGCAGATGAAGAACTCAAGGTAGTTGCCGATGCGGCGCTCAAAGGCGCATTAGACGGGTCGCGCGCCTGTCGTGCGCTGGCTCACGTACTCTCAAGGATCGAAAATGAATAATGGCCGTTCGGTTCTGGGATGGCGCTGGCTCGATTGAGCATGACCACCAACCTCGATAGATCAGCCCCGCCCGCGCGCCCCGATGTCCTCGACGTGGACGCGTGGCGGGATGCGCTGGCCTCCTTCTACGCTGGCTCGGCCTGCGGCGCCGCCCGGGAGGATGCATGGCTTGGCCTCGCCGGCTCTGTCAAGATCTCGCTAGACTCCGCCCGCCGGCACATCCTCGGCGCGACCACGGATCCCCTGCGCCGCGCGCTGAAGGGCCTGGTAGACGAGACCGCGCTCGAGTGTGCCCGCGCGCTCGAGTGCCGCGCGGAACTTGGAGCACGGCGCGGTCGAGAGGCTTAGCCGCGCCCAGTAGGTCACGGAGCCGGCAAGCTTGAGCGGCATCGCACACCTGCGCGCCCGACCGGCGGGCACGGTGTGCGGTTCCGAACCGTCCCCGCTTTGGGTCCCCCGGTGGAGTCACGTTGCTTTCGAAGGACCCCCCCCTCCCC
>Ga0163155_10000603_pt1 | contig 44196 bp, 39 predicted proteins | sample OliLakLV19SP4G1_FD_148611 | JGI IMG/M metagenome (GOLD analysis project Ga0163155, IMG submission 148611) | Freshwater microbial mat bacterial communities from Lake Vanda, McMurdo Dry Valleys, Antarctica - Oligotrophic Lake LV.19.SP4.G1 | ecosystem: Environmental > Aquatic > Freshwater > Lake >... | reverse complement strand
AGATATCCCAACCATGGGCTTGACTCCTATCAATTCGATCTTTGTTGGTAAGAATGACATGGAGAAAATCCCATTGTTCGGATTCATGTACCGAAAGCTGCACATCACTGTAAATCGCAAAAGTTTGAAAAGTCGATCGAACTCTATGTTAGAAAGTATGAAAGCCATCGATCAAGGAAAAAGTCTGGTGATTTATCCCGAAGGTGGCATGGCCACGAAGAACCCGCCTAATATGGTAACATTTAAAGATGGCGCTTTTCGAACCGCCATTGAAAAACAAATACCGATTGTACCAGTCACTATTCCTTACAATTGGATAATTTTGCCCGATCGTAAAAAAATGCGATTGTATGCGGGCAGAGTCAAAGTAATTTTCCACGAGCCGATAGAAACTACTGGAATGACATTGGACAGCACCTCAAAATTGAAGCAACAGGTTTTTTCTATTATTGATTCGGAACTGAAAAAAGAACTGGGTACCTCATGAAACTGGATGTCGAAACACTAAAAAAGATCGCCCATCTCTCTCGGCTTGAGATCGATGAAAAAGATACTGAAAAGATGCTGAAAGACATGAGCAACATGCTCACTTTCGTTGAAAAGCTGAACGAAGTAAATACCGATGGCGTAGAGCCCCTGACTACGATGAGTCACGAAATCAACTCCCTAAGAGAAGACATTGCTAAAAGCGATCTCAACCACGAGCAAGCACTTCAAAATGCACCAAAAAGAGATTCGGATTATTTTCGCGTGCCAAAAGTGTTAGAATAACTCATGCAATCGTTTCGATTTTGGAATGAATGGTCAACGGCAGAGCGAAGAACCTTTTGGTTTTTAATCGCTCTTTCGATTGCTATCATTGGGCTTTTCTTAACTGCCTATTTTCAATATCCTTCTTTCGCCTTCATTTACGAACCGTATCAAGAAATTAAGTTATTGGAAATTCCGTTGAGGAGTTTTGTGGTAGGTCTTTCAACCATCGAAGTTACAGCAGACAATCTGCTTTTGTATGAGACTTTCTCAGGCAGCGCTCTTCAACCCATCGCTTGGATATTCTATACTTTCATTTTCTGTTTGATCGTTGGCCTCACAATTTTTCTATCGTTCGTCAGCACGCTAAAACGCTACGCTTTTTTTGCAGGGCTCGGCTTTTTTGCACTCATTATCGTCAGCTTCCACCTAGAGGCGTTGGCGCTTTTTGGAATCGACAACCGAGCAAGCACAATCATAACGATACTGGTTTATTGCTTGGCTGCCTACATTTTTCACTCCTATCGGGCGGATCTTTCTTTCAACTTCCGGCTTTTAACATTCGCGGCCATCACCGTATTGCTGGCCGTTGTCATATTTTTTTCGAGCAACGTGCAGACGCCATTTCTGTACTTAGCAGTAAATGGTTTGTTCACAGGAATCATCATTGCCCTACTATTCATCCTGATGACGGCTCACGAAATTGTAGCTTCCTTTGTTACCTTGGTTTCCGTTTCTAAAAATCCCTCCAACTCTGCGCGGCATTTTTATTTACTTACAGGCATTTACCTCGCCAACTTAATCTTTACTTACTTGATTCGCGAGCAATATCTAAAGTGGGACATATTGACCGTCAACTCTTTTTTGCTTTTGTTAATTTCGGCACTAATTGGCTTATGGGGACTTCAGAAGAGGAAACTACTTTACGAAGAAGATGTTGAGAGTATCTCCAGCATCACGTATCTCTACTTAGCTTTCTGTTTGATTACGTTTGCCACGCTCAGTTTCATTTTTTCTACGAACAGCACCACCATGATGGACGCATTCAACGACATCGTCCTGTTTGCCCAGTTGGGCTATGGCATCATTTTCACCGTTTATGTTACGGCCAACTTTACACCTATGATGATGGCCAATTTGCCTGTATATAAAATACTGTACAAGCCCGATACGATGCCTTTTTTCACCTTTCGCACCATGGGCTTAATTGCCACATTTGCTTTTCTTTCCTATTCCTATCCGCTTACTTCTTATATCGATCGAGCCACGGCAGCCTACTTTAATGCCTACGGTAATCTTTTTCAAATTCAGGGCGATGATCCATTGGCAGAAGCTTACTACAAAAAGTCTGTTTTAACGAGAACCCAAAATCATCATGCCCATTACTCGTTGGCAACACTTTACTACAGCCAACTTGATCCCTTTAAAGCGATCGATGAATACAACACGATTATCACTACCACGCCCACAGAAATCTCGTACCTAAATCTGAGTGAAATCTATCAAGAGCAGGAAAATTACGCGGCTACCGGCAAAATATTGACTGCTGGCCTTCGGCAGTTTCCGACCAGCGGAATTTTACTAAATGCGCAAGCACTCAACTATTATCAATTGGGGGTACTTGACTCTTCGCTGCAATTATTTCAAAAATCAAGAAGGCAATCATTCACGAAAGATGCCGCTGAGACCAATCTGTTTGCCGCGAGCGCGCAATTAAGAATACGCTTCCCTGTGGATTCGTTGTTTAAATTATTTAGTTCTACTGATGCAGGCACACAAGCCAATGCGTTGGCGTTGGCCAATGTTCAACAATCACCGTTGGATATAACTTTCAGCCCATTGACAGATACTGTTCTTACCGTAAAAGTCACCGCACTATTGGCCAATCAACTAACCAACCAGCACCATAAAATTGATACTGCCTGGCTTCGGCAAATTGTAGAGACAGCAAAAAAACCGAGCAACGAAAACTTCAAGGAGTTTTTGTTAGCCTCGGCAGCTCAAGCGTATTACGCCACGGGCATGGTCAAACAAGGAATCGAATTGCTGCTGGAGGTATCGGTTTCCACAGGCCAAGGAAAATATTATAATTTGATCGGAACTTGGATGTTGGAACAAGATAATCCGCGCAGTGCAACTATGTATTTTAGAAAGGCAAAAGAAAGCCAAATAAAGTCCGCAGATTTTACTGAAGCCCTTGCTTGGATGGAAGCAGATAGTTTAGAGAAAGCCAACGGGCTGTGGCAGTTTTTAATGACTACTGGCAACTCGACATCGACAAAAGAACCATCGCAATACGCAACCATTATTCAAAGTAATCAAACCGATATTCTGGAAAAAAGCGACCTGCTCAAATATGGTTTCTGCCGATATCGAATTCCCCTTGCCGATTCAATTGGGTTCGACAAAATTTTAAAGTCAATTAGCGATGAAGAACTTTATGCAATGGCCGTTTTTGATAGGTGTAAAAAATGGTTTGATCAAGATGAACCTAGCTTGGCAATCAGTTGTCTGTCAAAATTAAAAGATGCCTCGTTAAAAAATAAAAAATTGACAGAAGATATATCATTCTTAAATCTTTTGTTGGCTGCCGAAATAAATGACTTCGATTACATACAAGCAAGAATGCAGCAGGAATTGCCGATCGGCTACGTAAATGAAAAAATCTATTTACAAGCGTTGCTGGACGAAAGGCAAAATAAACTGACAGAGGCTGAAAAAAAATTCGCGTATCTAGCCAACTCCAACAATCAATTTTGCGAAGGCCTTTTAGCCGCTGCCAACTACTTTGCAAAAGATAAGACCGACCTGTCTCGTTCGCACTCAATTCTGGTAACGGGCCTTCTAGCAAAGCCGTATTCAATTAAGTTGCTTAAAGCCTATTCCAAACTATCCGCCAAGATAGGGTTCGAAGATGAAACTAAGCAGGCACTCGAAAAACTAAAGAAAATCCTTCCAACAAAATCTTGGGAAGCGTTTATCGAACAAAATTCAGAACTAAGACCCCTACTATAATTCACCTAACAAGCATTACTTTTGTGTAAAATATAACCTATGCAAGCGAAGTTCGTTCCCCTCAATAATATTCATGAAAAATTAGGTGCGAAAATGATGCCCTTTGCGGGATTCAATATGCCCGTGCGCTACTCCTCTGATATTGAAGAGCACATGACCGTGCGAAATGGGGTGGGTGTGTTTGATGTGAGCCACATGGGAGAGTTTACAGTAAAAGGCCCGCAGGCGTTGGATCTGATTCAGCGCGTCACGAGCAATGATGCGAGCCAATTAGTGAATGGACAAGCGCAATATTCTTGCCTGCCAAACGAAACGGGCGGAATTGTTGATGATTTAATTGTTTATAAAATAAAAGATAACGACTATCTATTGGTGGTAAATGCCTCCAACATAGAGAAGGATTGGAATTGGATTTCGAAGTTCAATACCAAGGGAGCAGAGATGATAAATATCTCGGATGACATATGCCTTTTTGCGGTGCAAGGGCCCAAGGCAAAAGGAGTATTACAAAAATTGACGACTGTCGATTTATCTAGCATCCCCTATTATCATTTTACTATTGGTGAATTTGCGGGTGCGAAAGATGTGGTGATGTCAAACACGGGCTACACCGGTGCGGGTGGGTTTGAAATTTATGTCAGCAAAAACGCTGCTGAAAAAGTTTGGAACGAGATATTTGCTGCGGGCAAAGACGAAAACATCAAACCGATTGGCTTAGGCGCGCGCGATACACTGCGGTTGGAAATGGGCTTCTGCCTATATGGAAATGATATTGACGACACCACCTCACCGATCGAAGGCGGGTTAGGTTGGATTACCAAATTCACAAAAGAGTTTACAAATGCTGCCAATATCAAAAAGCAAAAAGAGGCAGGTGTGAAGCGTAAACTGGTTGGCTTTAAAATGATCGAGAAGGGAATTCCGCGCCATGACTACCAAATTAAAGATGGCAGTGGTAATGTGATTGGCAAAGTAACATCTGGAACACAATCACCCTTATTGGGAATTGGCATTGGGCTAGGATATGTGACAACTGAAAATTCTAAAGTTGGAAGCGAGATTTTTATTGAAGTGAGAGGGAAGGAGCTAAAGGCTATCGTAAGTAAGTTGCCATTGATTGGCTAATTCGATGATTCGTTGATTCGGTATTTAACTGATTCATTGATCCGGCAACCTAGCGATTTCATAATTGACTAATTAAAATATTAACGAAACAACGAATTAGTAAATCATCGAATTAACTAAATGAAAACCATAGACGTCTGCCTCAGTCCCGAATTAATACACCTATATCCTGTGCATGATAAAACAGTTGTTGTGGTAGACATCTTGCGAGCCACCTCATGTATGGTGACGGCCTTTGCGCATGGAGTGGAGAGCATCACGCCATTTGCCAGCCTAGACGAGTGCCGCGAAATGAAAATGAAGGGCTACGTAACTTCTGGGGAGCGGGATGGAAAAAAAGTAGAGGGCTTCGACAAAGGAAATTCACCTTTTGAGTATATAGGCGATGAATTAAAAGGGTTGAAAATTGCTTTTACAACTACCAACGGCACCCAGGCCATTGAAAAATCGAGGGGAGCAAAGGAAGTAATTATCGGTTCCTTTCTAAATCTAAACTCTGTTGCAAAATATCTGCTATTGAGTGATCACAATGTGTTGGTGGTATGTGCTGGCTGGAAAGGAAAAGTAAATTTAGAGGACACTCTTTTTGCCGGGGCATTGGTAGATCGATTAAAAGACTACTTAGGACCCGATTGCGATGCGCCACTCGCAGCGCAACATCTCTACAACATTGCCAAACACGACATGGTTAGCTTCTTGAATACGTCCTCGCACGTCAAGCGATTAAATCAGCTAAACATTCATGACGATATGAAATTTTGTGTAACTCTTGACCAATACAACGTGCTGCCGCGGCTAAAAAATGGCGAATTAAGACTGAGATAGTTTGGGATTATTCCTATGGCGATCTTTATCTCGTAAGGTCTTCTTCTCAATATTTTTCTCAAGCGCCTTGGTCAAATCCACTCCCGTTTGGTTGGCCAAACAAATCAATACCCACAACACATCGGCCATTTCATCACCTAGGTCTTTGTCTTTATCCGATTCCTTCTCAGATTGCTCGCCATACCTTCTTGCAATTATCCGCGCCACCTCTCCTACTTCTTCAGTAAGCATAGCCATGTTGGTGAGTTCATTGAAGTAACGGACTCCATGTTGTTTGATCCAGAGGTCGACTTGGGATTGGGCTTCTTGAATTGACATATAAATTTCAGGCATAAGATGTTAGACGCAAGACGTAAGATACTTGAAAGATGGACTTAGTAAAACCGATCTATTGTCTTACATCCTGCTACTCATGTCTAGTTTAGTTCTTCAAAATCAATATCCATCACTCCAAACTTCTGCCAGCCTACAAAATCAAAATGCCACCACTCTGCTTCATATACTTTAAAGCCATTCTTCTCCATAATAGAAATTAACGTATCTCGGTTTTTCTTCACCTCAGGGTCTTTAACGGGCGCAGCCGCCCACGACTCTTTGGCGGCCGTGTCCCATTCAGTGGGCATTGTCAATTCTTGATTGGTCTTCAAATCCACCAACGTTATGTCCAATGCGCAACCGCGATTATGCTTTGACCCTTTGTACGGGCTGGCCACATACAGCGTGTCGCCCTTCATTACTTCATAGAATTTCACCGTGGCCGAGTAAGGCCGGTAGGCATCGTATATTTTTATTCCGTAGCCCAATTGATTGAATTCCGCCTGCGCTTTCTTTAGTGAGGCCGCCACCGGCTTCCTTGAGTAGGCTTTCGCCAGATTATAAATTTTCTCTTTAGTGAAATTATTAATAGTCGCGTAACGCACATCCAACACAATCCCGGGAATAAATTTTTCCAAATCAACCAATTCGTTGGTTACATCAGTCTTTATATAATTTTTATACGTAGCTAATTTCATTGGCTTCAGCCCATAATCAATTTTCATCTTCAACTTCTCCACTGCAAATTGTTCGGCTGCACGTTCAACCGAAAAGACATCTTTGGAACGAATGTAACAACCAATCACGTGCGTGCCGGCATCGGGTATAGCAACCGTCTCTTTTAATGAATCGGGTGTACCCAGTTGTTGATTCATCATCAGCATCGCACTTACCTTTACGGTCGGGTCTTGCTCTGCTTCATTCTTATAATAGTAAAGCGATAGCGATGGTTGTTTAATTTTTTTGAAAGTCGTTTCATTCATCTTGTCTTCCAGCATTTCTTGCATCTGGCCCACTGCTTCCAGTCGGTACCTATCATTCCAATATTGATTCTGCAATTTCATATCTACACCAGGAATAGGTTTTGAAACACTATACTTTCCCCCAATAACTTGCCGAGATAATTGGACTCCCCACGGATTGTTCGACATCCAAGCCAGTGGATGAAAAATTTGAATATTAGGCGACATGTTTATCAGTGCGTAAACATCTTGTGGATATTCTGCCGCAAGCATCAATGCCATCGTGCCTCCGGTAGAAGTGCTCATAACAATTACTTTGTTGCCCAACGCTTTTCCAATGGCCAAGGCTTCTTTGCTGCTTTGCCACCAGCGATCAGGGGTAAAGTATAAAAGCTGGTCAGTGGTATCAACGCCATGATCGGCCAATCGAGCCAAGTAAAGATTGCATTTAAATTTTTTAGCAAAATTTCGGTGAACGGGATTACCCTCTTCTTGGCTGGCCGAAAATCCATGCAAGTAAACTACACTATATTCTGTTTTTGATTTTGTCGAATCTGCCCAAACAATTCGGGCTTCATTATCCAGTTTCAGCTGATGCTTGCTTTCTTGATCGGCAACATACTTTTCTAAATCTCCTGCCGATTGCGGAACCGATGGCATGGCAGGGTCAAACTTAGGAGACTTTGGGGATGGCCCGAGGAAATAAATTCCAGCCAACAAAATAAAGGGAAAGGAGATGTAGATTAGCTTCTTTGACATAGACAGATGTTTTAATAAAGGTAACTAAAACAACCCCTTAAAAAAAAAGAAGCCCTGCTGGTTAAGCAAGGCCTCTTCTTCCACTAAAAAAACCCTGACCAGAACGCTGCAAAAAATAACCAACAGCAATCTCAAAGTCTGGCCTTAAGGAGGCACCCCGGTATCGGCAAAAAATATTTACCACCAACAACCACTACGAATGGAGTAAAACCAGTCATACCGGAAATGCCATGACCTCACCCCTAGCCCCTCTCCAAAAGAGAGGGGAACGGAGCTAATTCCTAAATGTCACACTTAACAAAAACTATTTGTCGTTACAAATAGCAAATCCAAAAAATTAAAGCTTACCCAGAACTCCTCCCCTCTCCTCGGGAGAGGGGCCGGGGGTGAGGTGTCAATCAACATTATCATGCAAAAACTTATTGTTGCCCAGCAGATTATTGTCATCATTTAAATTGTACCTAGAAATAAATGGCTCAGATGAATGCGGCACATTGTCCATCTTCACACCTCTGCGCAAGTAAGCTGGCAATGTCCACTTTTCGTTAAACTCCTCTTTGGTCATCTCTTGCTTGCGGGCAGCTTTTAGTTTCTCTCTACGTTCTTTGGCTTGTTGCTCTAATCGTTCACGTGTTTTCCGCACTTCCATCAGCCCGTCATTGTTGATGACCTGGTCAGCTGAAATTTCTTTGCCAACCTGAAATTCATCGTCATCGGCAAATAAGCTGTCCTCGCCCTCGTCCTCGGTCTTAGCTGTTTCAGTTTTTTCAAACATCGTGAAGGAATAGGAACGTTCTTCTTTCTTCCGCTCCTCTTTTTCTTCTGTTTTTAGAACAGGCGGACCAATTGGTTTTTGAATGTTAGGAATTTCCGTAGCAGGTTCTTTTGGCTGCGAAGGTGTAATCTGATCAGATTCATTTGACCCGCCATCAGACTTTACCTTCAACTCCAACTCTGCTCCGCGCTGGTTTACTGAATTATCTACCGACCCAAATAGTGGAATCTGCGACCGATCCAGCTCGTGGACTTTCTTTTCTTCTTTCTTCGCTACTTTGCTCACGGTATCAAACCCAGTGGCGATCACCGTCACACGGATGCGATCTCCCAGTGCCGCGTCCACACCATGACCGAAAATAACTTCGGCATCATCGCCCGTTTGTTGCTGAATATATTCAGTGATGGTCGTAAGTTCATCCATTTGCAATTCCGCTTCCTCTCCTGAAATAATTGAAAGCAAAATTTTCTTTGACCCCATAATATCGTGGCTATCCAGCAGGGGTGAAGCCAACGCCTGTTGTGCTGCTTTGATGGCGCGTGTATCACCACGTGTTTCTGCGGTGCCCATCACAGCAGCGCCTGCATTCAACATTACCGTGCGCACATCTTGAAAGTCAACGTTCACGTATCCCGCCAAGGTAATAATCTCAGCGATACCTTTAGCTGCGGTGGTCAACACATTGTCAGCTTCACCAAATGCTTGGCCGATGGAAAGATTTCCATAAATCTCGCGCAGCTTATCATTCAAAATAATCAGCACCGTGTCGCAGCTGGCACGAAATGCTTCGATGCCCAGTTCCGCTTGCGCTAATTTTTTCTTGCCTTCAAAAGAAAACGGAACGGTAACAATACCCACCGTGAGTATGTCCATGTCCTTTGCAATTTTTGCAATTACCGGTGCCGCACCCGTTCCCGTGCCACCCCCCATACCGGCCGTTACAAAAACCATTTTCGTTCCCGCCAACATTTCGCGAATCTGATCTTTACTCTCCAACGCTGCCGCGCGCCCCACTTCTGGGTTCGCCCCGCATCCGAGTCCTTCCGTCAGGTTCACTCCGAGTTGTAATTTGTAAGGCACCGGACTGCTGCTCAGTGCTTGCAAATCCGTATTGGCCACCACAAACTCGACATCTTTTATTCCTTGTCGAAACATGTGATTCACTGCGTTGCTACCTCCCCCACCCACGCCAATCACTTTAATGATTGACTTGTGATGCTTGGGGAGATCAAATTTGTATCCTGTTACTGGTTCAAACATGACTATGGTATTTTAGTGGTTGTTCTTTTTTTAGTTGATAGTATATAGTTGATAGTTGTTGGTTGTTAGCTAGATATATTTGGGCGGCTCGCGGGCTATACGCTATACTCCTCGTGCCATCACACATTCCCACTCTACTGCGGGGTGCCGCTTCTATCCCTGCCGCAGTGTGCGTTTCACAATTACGCGCTTCATAAACTAGCAGAGTCATCATTTCACTCACAACTAGTTCGCCAATTCTGAAAATCATGTTAATTGTGTTCATCACGGTCAGTATTCATTCTTATCACTCAAATCGTCAATCAATAATCCCTTTGTTTTATTCAAGATGTTTGAAAAGAAATCAGATGCAGGATTGACCTTTTCTTTTTTCACTTTCACAGCCTTCTGATTTTCCTTCGCTTCTTTGTAGCGTTCTTCGCGTTCATCCAATGAACGGAAACCAGAAAGCACCAGGCCAACTGCCGTTGCATACATCGGGCTCTTCACCACCTCTAGCTTGCTCTTGCCCAAGTGCTCATTCGGGTAGCCGATGCGCGTATCCATACCCGTCATGTATTCCACCAATTGCTTCAACGAATTTAATTGTGAGCCTCCGCCTGTTATCACAATGCCACCTGCCAACCTATTTTCATAACCTGAACTAATAATCTCAGCGTGGGCCATCTCAATCACCTCTTCCATTCTCGCCTGAATAATGTTCGAGAGATTCTTGACCGAAATTTCCTTAGCTGTTCTGTTTCTAATCCCCGGAATCGAAACAATTTCATTCGGACTCGCTTCTTCAGCTATTGCCTTTCCAAATCTTGTTTTCAATTGCTCAGCTTGCTTGGCCATCACCATCAACCCGTGTTGAATATCCGTGGTCAAAATATTTCCTCCAAACGGAATGACAGCCGTATGGCGAATGATGCTATCGTGGAAGATGGCAATGTCTGTGGTACCTCCGCCAATGTCAATCAAGCAAACTCCTGCTTCTTTCTCGTCTTCGCTCAACACTGCTATGCTTGAGGCAAGCGGCTCTAAAATCAGATCTTGAATTTCCAATCCAGCCCTACGCACACATTTGTTGATGTTATTGATCGCGCTGGTTTGTGCAGTAATGATATGGAAGTCAGCTTCCAATTTTACGCCACTCATACCCACCGGGTCTTTGATACCCTCCTCGTAATCCACCGTGTAATCTTGTGGCATCACGTGAATGATCTCGCTGCCGGGTGGAATCACAATGCGGTACATGTCTTCCGTCAGGCGGTTCACATCTTCAATGCTCACCTCATCTTCTTTCGAGCTACGCGTGATGCTGCCATGATGGATAGAGCTGCGGATGTGTTGGCCCGCGATGCCCACATTCACCACACCAATATCGATGCCGCTCATGTCACTGGCTTCTTTCACCGCTTTCTCAATGGCAAAAACAGTTTTATCAATATTGGTGACAATGCCTTTTATCACTCCTTCCGATTCGGCCTTGCCCATGCCCAATACTTCAAGCTTGCCAAATTCATTTTGACGGCCAACAATTGCACAAATCTTGGTTGTGCCAATGTCAAGTCCTACTACTATTTTTTCCTTATCCATGATGTTCTATATTTATTAGTGGTTGTTTAGTTCTGTTTATTAATTCACAATTCTTACTCAACACTTCCTCTACTAGTGGCCTCAAGCTTCACGCTGCAAGCCTCCTGCTGTTCGGTGTCTTCAACTACCATGTAGTTCTCCTTCATTTTCAAATTTTCAAATCGCTTCATTTTCAAATTATTCTGCAACAACCTGTCCCTCATATTCCAAATTCACTCGCTCATACCTTGTCCAGCCGCGTGTCGGCAAAATTTCTTTATAGAAAACCATCAGCTTCTTAAACTTCACGTTAATATTTTCAGGCCTTCCAAATTCTACCAGTTGCCCAGTCATTTGCGGGTATATGATAATCTTCCCATCTCTACCTAAATCCAATTGCGCTACCTGTGCTTTCCAAAACCTATCCGCATTGATAAACTCGATCATTTGCAACAGTTGCTTTCCCTGCTCTGTCTTGTTCAAATCTTCGCTTTCCAATAATTGCTTGACGGCACCGCTAATCAGCACCACGCGCGAAGTATATTTTTCTGACACCGGCATAATCACTCCATCCTCAGCGATGTAGGCATCGGGCGCATCATTTTGCACAATGCGAGCAATCGGTCTTCTCAATTCTACATTGACAATCAAATTGCCTTTCAAGTCACCAAAGAGTTCTGCATCTAAAATATGCTTGTCGTATTTCAATTTCTTTTCAATCTCCTTCAACTTGATCCTGTTGATGCCCACACCCTTGATGGGTTCGCCACTACCTTCCACCAATTGGATCACATCGGCCTCGTCCAAAAAATGATTCTCGTTTAGATTATCTAGTTCTACTACAATTTCCTTACACACCGATCCACCTTGCTTCCGCTCGCTAAAGGCAATAAGAAAAGACAAGCCAAGTATCGCTACTGCTACTTTAATCTCCATTCTTATTTTAAAACCTTGCTTCATATTTACTATTTAAAATTTTGCTTTGAGCTTCAGGCCTCAAGCTGCAAGCTGGTTCGTTTCCGATGAAAAGCTTGAAACTTGTAGCGTGCGGCTTTTACTATTTTCTCAACAACATCTCCTTAATTGGTTTCACAAACGTATCTATATCGCCTGCACCCACTGTTGCCAACACTTCTATATCTAAATCCTCTAACTTCTGTAGCACATCACTCTTACCACACCTAATTTTTACAGCGCTTGTGATATCTTTAAAAAACATATCTGAAGTAACCCCGGGTATTGGTTCTTCTCTTGCCGGATAAATATCCATCAACAATACTTCGTCTGCCAAACTCAGGCTCTTCGAAAACCCCTCCGCAAAATCGCGTGTGCGTGTGAACAAGTGCGGTTGAAAAACAACTGTGATTTTCTTTCCTACATACATGGACTTCAACGATCGCAAGAAGGCTTCAATCTCGGTAGGGTGATGCGCGTAGTCATCAATATACACCAAGTCATTCTTTTTGATGATGAATTCAAACCTGCGTTTCACTCCTTTAAAAGAGTGAAGTGCCTCGCGAATCACGCTCACTTCTACTCCCAACTTTACTGCTACCAACATCGCGGCAATCGCATTTTCCATATTATGAAAACCAGGGACACCGAGCTGAATTTTTTCAAACTTCTTCGCAAAACCATGAAGATCGAATTCAAAAAAATCACCATTCGCTGTTACATTTCCGGCAAAAAATTGTCCCCGGCTCATTCCATACGTTTCTTTAGAAACACTAATATCTTTTGTCAACGATTCAATTGACTCGTGAATGATCAAACTTCCTTTTGCATTGATCTGTTTGATGAAATCCTTAAACGATGTCAACATACTAGCGTGATCTCCATAAATATCTAAGTGATCTGCATCCGCAGAGGTCACCACAGCAATCTCTGGAAACAGGCGCAAAAATGAACGATCAAACTCATCGGCCTCTACCACTACAATTGTTTTCTCATTTACCTCACCGTGCATCACCAAATTGGAATTGTAGTTGGTAGTAATGCCTCCTAAAAAACCAACCATATTCACCCCAGCAGATTTTAAAATATGAGCAATCAACGAGGAAGTAGTTGTTTTACCGTGGGTGCCTGCCACCGCGACTGTTTTGTAATTTTTAGTCAACAAGCCTAACACTTCCGAACGTTTCAAAATAGTGAAACCGTTTTCTTTCAAGTACGCATGCTCTACATGGTTCTTGGGAATCGCGGGGGTAAAAACTACCAGCGTCTTTTCTTTGCTGATGTAGCCAGGAATAAATTCAATTTTATCGTCAAAGTGAATTTCCATTCCCTCTTCCAATAATTCATGGGTCAATGGGGTAGGTGTGCGATCATAGCCAGCTACCTTCAGTCCTTTGTGTTTGAACCAACGGGCAATGGCACTCATGCCAATTCCTCCAATGCCAAGGAAATAAACGCTATCGTATTGCTCTAACTTCATTTTTTATACCGATTGCTATCGGTATCAATTTTTCAATTTCATCTACAATTTCTTCCGTTGCTTTGGGCTTTGCCCATTTCGCAATATTAGTACTTAGCTTATCACACAGTTGTCCGTCATAGGTAAGCTTCAATGCTTCACTCACCAACAATTCACTTGCCCGTACATCTTTTACCATCAACGCGGCTTCTTCATTTACCAACGCCATCGCATTTTTTGTTTGATGATCCTCCGCTACGTTGGGTGAAGGGACAAGTATGCACGGGCGCTTTGCAATACATAATTCTGAAATGGCTAGCGCTCCTGCACGAGAGATTACTACATCTGCGGCAGCGTAAGCCAAATCCATTTGTTTCAAAAAATCAACCACCCGTATTCGTCTCAAATCTTTGGTCTCAACTTGTGATTTTATTCCTTCGTAGTATAACTTGCCTGTTTGCCAAATGACTTGCACGTGGGCATCAATCAATTTATCAATGCCAGCTAAAATACTTTCGTTGATGGTGCGGGCGCCAAGGCTTCCACCTAAAATCAACAGCGTGCGATCATTACTATTAAAAGCAAAATGACCTAGTGCTTTCTCTCGCTTCGAATCCAAGTCAAGAATATCTTTTCTAACAGGATTTCCAGTAAACTTAATTTTACCTGCAGGAAAGTATTTTTCCATGCCGGCATAGGCTACGCATATTGAATCCACCCGTTGTGCCAATTGCTTGTTGGTCAATCCCGCATACGAGTTTTGTTCTTGAATCAAAGAAGGGATCCCGCTCTTCGTAGCAGCCAACATAATTGGTCCGCTGGCATATCCACCTGTGCCAACAACGGCATGTGGTTTAAATTTCTTTAAAATACTTCGTGCTTTGAAATAACTGTAAACTAATTTAAAGGGAAATGACAGATTGGAGATCGTCAACTTTCGCTGAAGGCCGCTAATCCAAAGCCCAATAATTTTATAACCAGCCTCAGGAACTTTCGTCATTTCCATTTTTCCATCAGCACCTACAAACAAAATCTCTGCATCGGCATAGCGCCTCTTAAACTCGTTGGCAATTGCCAGCGCAGGAAAGATGTGCCCTCCGGTTCCCCCGCCACTAATGATCAGTCGATATGGTTTTGTTGCAGTCAATTAACTTGTTGGCTTGTGTTATTAAATTTTCTCATTTTAAAAAAAGCTTCCTGCTGCAGGCTACAAGCTTCAGGGTGTTCGGTTCTCTGATCAATAGATTTTTGCCTGCTACCAAAAGGCTTCAAGCCACAAGCCACAGGCTGCAAGATGTTCAGCGTTTTGATAACTGACTTGTATACGTTAATCAAAGGCTGCAAACTTTTTCGTATTTTAATTGGGCGCGCACTCCCATCAACTAGCGGTGTCCAGCCTGTAGCCCGTAGCCTGTGGCTTGCGGCCAACAATTGACTCATCTTCAAATTTTCAAATTCTTTCATCTTCTAATCGCTAAGCTGCTTTCATTTCTACGTCCTTACTTTCATTTTCTACTTCGTTCACAACTTCTTGCTTACCCCAGTTTTCCTCTTGCTCGCCACGACTCACACTTAAAATAATTCCTACAGAGAGTCCTGTGAATACCATTGCCGTCCCCCCCATGCTAATTAGCGGAAGCGGTTGCCCCGTGATCGGACCCAGTCCAACTACAACACCCATGTTTACCATTGCCTGACAAACCAAATCAAAACTCAACCCTGCCGATAGCAATCCCCCGAAGGCCCGTTCACTATTGTAGGCTGCCTTCATCCCTCGATGAAGTAAAATCAAATAGAGGATTAGAACGGTTACTCCTCCTACCATTCCATACTCTTCGATTACAATCGCATACACAAAATCAGAATAAGGATGAGGGAGAATATTTCGTTGATCGCTATTGCCGGGTCCTTTGCCAAACACTCCGCCCGTAGCAACTGCAATGCGTCCGTGTTTTGCTTGAAATGGAAGTTCTGTTCCATTGACGAAGGCTGAGATTCTACTCAATGCTGTTGCTCCCCGTGTTCCAAACTTTAATGCCACTGCTCCCGCTAACAACCCAACCAAAACTAGCATGGCCAAGTACTTCACCGGAACGCGCCCAATGAACATGACTAACATACAAGTCGCGAAAAGCAACATTGCTGTTGATAAGTTTGTAAGCGCAATCAATCCACAAATCACTCCACACCAAATCAACATAGGAATCAGTGCTTCTTTTACGTCATCAATATTTTGTTGCTTTTTGGAAAGCATACTAGCGAGATTAATAATCAAGGCCAAACTGGCAAAGTCAGACGGTTGAAAAGATGTGTTAATAAAGGGAACAGTAATCCAACGGGCCGCATCATTCACGGTTGTCCCATTGGTAAAAGTGTAGATTAACAAAGGAACACTTACCCACAATGCCAAGCGCGAAATTTTCGAATAGTATCGATAGTCAATTTTGTGTGCAAACCACATCGCTGCAAGTCCTAAGAAGACCATGAAGGTATGTTTCAACAAATACGATTCAGTACTGGCTGTTCTTTTATACGCAAGGGTACCAATTGAGCTATACACCACCAAAACGCTAATCAATGACAACGCAAACACCACCGCCCAAATGACTCTGTCACCTTGCAAGTTTTTATCAGCCCATTCTTTAATTTTACTTAACTTCATCATTCAAAGTATTTAGTAGTTGGGAGATAGTAGTTTGGAGTCTGTGTTTCTTTTTATGCCTTTCATGTAAGACTCCAATAACCTACCTACTTCATCTACATCTTTCAATAATCCATTCGTATCAAAATATTCTAAATCCTTAGCCAAGAGTAAGTGATAGTCTGTCTCGGACAATGACCCTTGTGAAGTATTCAAAAATCTAAGCTTATCAGCCGTTCCCTTCTTTTTAAACCCTTCCGCAATATTTGCAGCTACTGAAACAACTGATCTTCTTAATTGAGAAGTTAAGCCATACATTTCCTCTCTTGGAAACATCTTGGTTGCCCGATAAACATTCAATACCAATTGATGGGCTTTTTGCCAAACAATTAGCTCTTTAAATGATTTCGCAGGTTCTCTTTTTTCCATATCAGACTAACTACTAACTACTATATTCTAACTCCCTCAGAAATTTTCTTCAACTCCAAAACAGCTGCCCTAAATTGATCTCCCCTATCTTCATAGTTCCGAAACAAATCAAAACTTGCGCAAGCGGGCGACAACAACACTACATCTCCCTCTTTAGAAACCCGCAGCGCCAATTGAGCTAGCTCTTTTACACTTTGGGTTTCATAAACTTCCTTCACTACTCCACTAAATGCGTTTTTCAATTTCTCATTATCCTTACCCAAGCAAATCAACACGCGCACTTTTTCTTTTACTTGATCCTCGATCAATTTGTAATCATTTCCTTTGTCGATGCCTCCTGCGATCCAAACCAGCGGGCCTTTATAGCTACCCAATCCGTAAACAACCGAATCCACGTTGGTGGCTTTTGAATCGTTGACAAACTCGACTCCATTAATCGTAGCAATAAATTCCAACCGATGGGGAGCATTGACAAATGTTTTCAACCCCACCTTGATAGAATCAATCGTCACTCCGGCCAACCAAGCAGCAGATACTGCCGACATTGTGTTGATTAGGTTGTGCGGGCCTTTCAATGTGGTTTCGCTTTGCGCGATGGCGAAAGAACTATCTCCAAGGTTAAAAGACATTTTCTCTCCAGTGAAATAAACTTGCCTTGAAGACCTATTTTTAAGAGAAACCTGAATTGCTTGTGGGACAATTAGCTTACTACTCACTTCGCTACTTACCAACGCGTCATCAGCATAATAAATAAAGTGATCCTTCACTTGCATCGACTCAACCAACTTAAACTTTGAATTGATGTAGTTCTGCATTTGGTACTCGTAGCGATCCAAATGATCGGGTGTGATATTCAAAAGAATTCCAATCGTTGGCCGGAATGTTTTTGTACCGTCCAATTGAAAGCTGCTGATCTCCACAACATACCAATCATAATGTTCTTTGGCGACCTTTCGCGCTAAGCTTTCGCCCACATTCCCCGCAAGGGCGACATTCAATCCCGCTGACTTTAAAAGATGATAAGTGAGCAGCGTAGTAGTTGTTTTACCGTTCGTTCCTGTTATCGCAATTACGTTACCTTTCAAAAAGCGGTAGGCAAACTCAATCTCGTCAATGATCTCAATAGGATGAGCTTTTACTTTTTTGATAATTTCTGCTTTATCGGAAATGCCCGGGCTCTTTATAATGAGCGAAGCACTTAAAACTTTCTCCTCCGTGTGTTGCCCTTCCTCAAAAGGAATTTCATTCTCCGTCAACTCCTTTTTATAGTGATCTTTGATCGCCCCCTGATCAGACACAAAAACATCAAAGCCCTTAACTTTCGCTAAGATTGCTGCGCCTGTTCCGCTTTCGCCCGATCCTAATATGACTATTCTATTGTTCATCTATTCTTGCCAATCATTTTCAAATTTTCAAATCAACCAATTTTCTAATTAATTTAGTTTCAATGTTGCCAAACTCACAATTGCCAATAATATTCCTACAATCCAAAACCGTGTTACAATTTTTGATTCGTGAATATTTTTCTTTTGATAATGATGATGAAGTGGAGACATTAACAATATTCTTCTTCCCTCACCATATTTTTTTTTCGTGTATTTAAAATAAGTGACCTGAATCATCACCGATACCAATTCAATAAAGAAGATACCGCACAAAACGGGAATCATCAATTCTTTGCGAACAGCCAACGCCAATACTGCTATGATTCCTCCCAATGACAGGCTGCCAGTGTCGCCCATGAAAACTTGAGCGGGATACGAATTATACCACAAAAACCCGAGGCACGCGCCCACAAAAGCAGTACAGAAAATTACCAACTCACCCAAGTTAGGTATGTACATAATGTTCAGGTACGTACTAAAATCAACGCGACCGGAGAGGTATGCGAAGATCGCAAGCGTTAATCCGATAATGGCAGAAGTACCTGCAGCTAATCCGTCAATGCCATCTGTAATGTTTGCACCATTTGAAACAGCGGTGATGATGAAGATTACGATGAGTGTGTAGACGATCCAACCGTAGTCTTTATTCCACCAAGAAATCAAATCAGTGTAATCAAACTCATTATTTTTTAAAAATGGAACTGTTGTCTTTGTTGACTTAACATCGTACTCAGATTTTAGATCACCCTGATTGACTGCCAATGCTATGCTTGCCACCGCTACAGAAGTTTCTTCCCGGATCACTACGCTATCGTTAAAATAAAGTGTGAGCCCAACAATCAAACCAATAGAAACCTGACCTATGATTTTAAACCTACCGGCAAGTCCTTCTTTATTCTTTCTAAAAACTTTAATGTAATCATCCAAAAATCCGATGAGGCCTAACCAAACAGTAGTGGCAATCAAAAGAATAACATAAACATTATCCAACTTGGCCATTAAAAGTGTTGGAACTAAAATAGCAGCGATGATAATAATTCCACCCATTGTTGGTGTTCCCTTCTTCTGCATCTGTCCCTCCAAACCTAAATCTCGAATGTCTTCCCCTACTTGTTTTCTTCGAAGGAAACTAATCAGTCTTTTACCAAATGTGATGGTGATCAATAAAGAAAGCATAGCCGCCATTCCTGCACGGAATGAAATGTATTGAAACAACCCTGCCCCCGGGAAGTCAAAGTTTCGCTCGATATAGTCGAATAAATAATACAACATTGCTAATTCGTTGATTCGTTGATTCGATACTTAATTTTAGTAATCATATTAAAAACTCTGTTCCACATTATTACTTATTTCCTCATTAACAAATTAACTAATCACCGAATCAGCGAATTAATTCGCAAACATCTTCAACATCCGTGTCAAGACCTCTTTATCATCAAAAGGGTGTTTTACTCCTTTGATCTCTTGATAATTTTCGTGTCCCTTGCCAGTGACTATAATAATGTCTTTCTCTTTCGCCAACATACACGCTGTTTTAATGGCCTCCTCGCGATCTACCATCACCAACGTCTTCTTTGCATCTGTAGGACCAACGCCTGTTTGCATTTCTTTGATGATCTCCAACGGATCTTCGCTGCGTGGATTATCCGAAGTAAAAATTACCTTATTGGAATATTTACAAGCCACAGCCGCCATCAATGGGCGTTTTGTTTTATCGCGGTCACCACCACACCCCACCACCGCAATCACCTGCTCGTTACCTGTCCGAAAATGTTCGATCGTTTCTAAAACATTTTTCAATGCATCAGGTGTATGGGCATAGTCTACAATAGCGGTAAACTTAGAACCGGGAAGCACTAACTCAAATCTGCCCGGTGCGGTCGTCAAAGCAGAAAGCTTCATCAATATCATTTCGGGATCTTCGCCCAATAAGCAAGCAGCACCATACACGGTAAGAAGATTGTAGGCATTGAAATCACCAATCAATTTAAACCACACATTGCGTTCGCCAATTTCCAATTCGAGGCCTTCAATTGAATTGGTGATGATCTTCGCTTTGAAGTCGGCCATCTTCTTTAAGGCGAAAGTTTTCTTTTTGGCTTTGGTATTTTGCAGCATCACCATGCCGCGCCTATCATCGCTGTTTACGAGAGCAAAAGCATCAGATGACAGACCGTCAAAAAATCCTTTTTTAGCTCGGATGTAACTTTCGAACGTACGGTGGTAATCCAGGTGATCATGAGTAATGTTGGTAAATAGTGCTCCTAAAAAATGTAACCCTTCAATTCTTCCTTGAGCAACTGCGTGCGAACTCACTTCTATAAAGCAATGCGTACAGTTTGCTTCAATCATTTTCACTAACAACTCATTGATTTGAATGGGATCAGGTGTAGTGTGAGTGGATGGTATATCTTTATCAACAATCTTATTCACAACTGTGGATAACATTCCGCAACGATAGCCGAGCGATGAAAATAATTTAAAGAGAAGCGTTGCAACGGTTGTCTTTCCGTTCGTACCTGTTACGCCAACCAATTTTAATTTGGAAGATGGATTGCCGTAAAAATTAGAAACGATGCTACCCAACGCGTGCGAACTATCCTTTACGGTAACGAAAGTAGCCTTGTCAGAAATCGTCTCTGGAAGTTTTACACAAACAATAGATGTAGCTCCTGCGTTCACCGCCTTCTCAATGTAATCGTGACCATCGGATTGCAGTCCAACGATGGCGACAAACAGGCAACCGGGCTGCACGTTGCGCGAGTCGAAGCAAATGCTCTTCACCTCCACATCGGTACCGCCCGAGGTAGAAGTAATGTGTACTTTATATAATATGTCTTTTAGCAGCTGCATCAACTTAGTCTCAAATAGATTTTTGCACCTTTATTAATTCTGGTTCCGGGTGAAAGTGATTGTTCCGATACCCTGCCCTTACCTTCATAGGAAACACGCAAGCCTGTTTTCTCCAATAAGAAAATCGCATCCCGGAAAGTCATACCCGTTACATCTGGCACATGATCTCTCACAACCATATTCTTTTTCCACACAATAGCGTTACCGTTTTTTGAGGTTTTGATCCACTCCTCCTCAGTAGCAGTGTGGTTCGACACGCCCAATTCATTCGCCAACATCGTCAACTCATCTTGCCTTCCTGCACGAATGGTGGGAAAAACACCAGGCTCCGGTGTTTTGATTTTCTCCATGGCTGTATGAAGATTAATGTCGCGTGAATAAATGTTATCTGCGATGTCTCTAAACACAGGCCCCGCCACACTGTTTCCGTATTGGTAAATCCCTCTTGGATTCTTAACTAATACAATGGCCGAATACTTTGGCGCGTGAGCCGGGAAGTAGCCAACAAAAGAAGTGATGTATCTTTTTTCATAACGACCGTCCTTCAAAATTTGTGCAGTTCCTGTTTTGCCAGCAATACGATAATAACTGTTCTTTAAATTTTTAGCAGTACCGTAATCGACCACTCCTTCCAATAAAAGCTTTAATTGATTTAATGTTTTGTTCGAGCAGATTTTAGAGTCAATCTTCTCTGTTTCGAATTCTTGCTTTACGCGATCGGCCTGGCTCACCGAAGTAACAAACACCGGCTTGATCATCTTACCATCGTTCGCAATCGCATTGTAAACCGTTAACGTGTGCAACGGAGAAATCTCGAGGCCATATCCATACGCCATCCAAGGCAACGTGATGCCGCTCCAATTTTTATCTTTTGGGCGGGTGATCTTTGGATAAGCCTCCCCCGTGATTTGCAAACCCAGAGGTGTAGATAATTTTAGATTATCTATATATTGTAAAAATTTAGAAGGCTTTGTGCCAAAATGCGTATCGACCAATTTAGCCATGGCTATGTTAGAAGAAAACTCAAATGCTTGTTTGATGGTAATTTTTCCATACCCACCTTCTTCGTGGTCGCGTACTTTTCTCTTGTAAAATGTAAACTCACCGTTTCCAGTATTGATCGTATCGGTCAACTCAATATTGGTTTCTTCCAATAATGCCATCATGGTCACCAATTTGAAGGTAGATCCCGGCTCGATCGAACCACCTACAGCATGATTAAATTCTTCTTGAAATCCGCCATGGCCATCGGCCGTTAAATTTGAAATGGCTTTGATGTGGCCGGTCTTCACTTCCATCACCACTACCGTGCCTTCATCCGCATTATGTGCTTGCATGGCGCGATGAAGAGAAGTTTCTGCCACATCTTGTAAATTAATGTCAATGGTCGTTTGGATATCCATTCCATCAATGGCCTTGATATTGTTGCCATCGAATACTGGCTTCCAGGTGCCGCCTGCAATTTTTTGGAACAACGCTTCGCCATCTTGCCCACCTAGCGCACTATTGAAACTATACTCAAGGCCTGCACCTTTTCCGTCTTCATTTACAAAGCCCACTGTTCTCCTGCTTAGGTTGGAGAACGGGCGATAGCGAACGTCCATCTTTTCAAAGAGCACGCCCCCCTTGTAGCGACCTTCGCGGAAGATAGGCCAGCTCATCATCTCCTTTTTTGTCTGATAATTAATTTGCTTGCGATTAATGGTGATGTATTGCTTACCTGCGGCTCTCGCGTCCATCAGCGTCTCTTTGTATTCTTTTGCAGAGCGATCTTTATAATAGCGAGATAAATACCATGCTAGCGAATCAACGCTTTCCTTAAATATTTCGTCTGTGGCCAGTGTTGGGTCAATCGCAACTCTATAAAAAGGTAAACTCGTAGCCAGCAAACTTCCATTATCAGAATAAATATTTCCTCGTGTAGCTTTTACTTTTTTGTAATCAAAGTTGATCTCCTCACTCATCTTCGCCCACTTCTCTCCCTCCGCAATTTGGATATGGCCGATCTTCGCGCCCACACAAATAGCAAAAACGAGCACGCATAAAAATGCAACTCGAACTCGTACTAATATGGACTGCTTTATATTCATACCTCACCCACCTCACCCCTGACCCCTCTCCAAAGGAGAGGGGAAGAGTTGAAATATATTTTTTGTCTCTCAATTACCATTTTAGCGACCTCGCCCCTAGCCCCTCTCCAAAAGAGAGGGGAAGAGTTAGAGTGTATTTGTATTCCCTTATTTTCATTCGTTCACAACTATCTTAAAAGGCGGATTTAAACTTTCTTTTAATCCCATTGGCTTCACCCTTCTGGCTACTTCACTTTGTTTGCTTGCAAACATCACATCTGATTTAAGCGTTGTATAGTCAGCCCGCAGATCTTCTACCTCCGATTGTGCTCTACCAATTTGCCGTGTAGTCTTCTCGGCATAATGCGTATTGCTGATGTAGATCAAACTCAAAAAAACCACAAACAAAATTTTAGGCAAGTATTGAACAGGGAAACCTTCTTCAAAATAACTTTCCAACTTCAATCGCTTTTCCAAACCAGAGAACACACTCTTACCATTACTCGTTGACTTAGCTGTTGGCTTTACTCGAGCCTCATTACTCTTCTGGGGTGGTTCTATTCTAAATTTGTTTTCCATTCTCTTTAGTTGTTGGTTGTCAGTTATTAGTTGTTAGATCTTTCAACTAACAACTATCAACTTATGATTTCAATGCTACTCTCAACTTTGCACTCCTTGCCCGGTTGTTTTCTTTTACTTCTTCTTCTGTCGCTTCTATCGGCTTTCGATTCACTGCTTCAAAAGGTCTTACTTTGTTTCCGTAAAAATCTTTTTCTACATCGCCATACATCTTTCCACTGTTGATGTAATTTTTCACCAATCTGTCTTCTAATGAATGGTAGCTCATCACTACTAACCTTCCCCCCACTTCCATCACTTCGCCACATTGGTGCAAAAAATCTTCAAGTGCTTGCATCTCTTCATTTACTTCAATGCGCAGCGCCTGAAACACCTGGGCGTAGTATTTAAACTCTTTTCCCCTCGGGGCAATGGGCTTCAGCAACTCAATCAAATCCTGTATGCGTTCAAACTTTTTCACCGATCGCTTTTGAGTTATCAATCCCGCTAAGGTTTTGGCATTCTTCACTTCACCATACATGCCCAAAATCTTATGCAGGTTTGCCTCGGAGTACTCATTCAAAACCTTGGCTGCGCTCTTCGAACCCTTCTTGTCCATTCGCATGTCTAATGGGCCATCGAAGCGTGTGGAAAATCCGCGCTCACCAGAATCTATCTGATGCGATGAAATCCCAAGGTCGGCTAAAATACCATTCACCTTAGTTAGTCCATTCAACTTCAGGTACTGCTTCATGTGCCTAAAGTTTGCCTGACAAAATGTAAAAGAACGACTCTGTATATTTTCCGATTGCTTCTTCGCATCTTCATCTTGATCGAAAGCAATCAATCTTCCTTCTTGTAGCTGCTCGAGAATTTTAAGGCTATGCCCACCTCCACCAAAAGTGACATCTACGTAAATGCCATCGGGATTAATCTGTAATCCTTCAATACATTCATTCAACATTACTGGTTTGTGGTACACCATTCTCACTTCAGCTTTTGGCCTCAACCTGCAAGCCACAGGCTACAGGCTGAGTACGGTTACAACTCACTCTCAAGTTTTTCAATAAACTTAGAAATCATACTCTGCTCCTTTCTCACGCTTTCAGTCAATTCGTCAGTTAACTTATTCTCCACCCATTTTCTATTTTGCACCGCCAGTAATTGGGTTTCCAATTCAAATGCAGAGCCTTACCTGATTTCCACAAATTTTCTTTTTTCTTTCGTGCTACGTTTAGCACTTCCTTCCGCAATGTTGCTCGGTATTGATATTGCACACCGCGTCATTTGAGAGCGCAATCCAAATCGTTCATCGGGTGGAAGCATAGGCATTATATCGTACACTTTATTTACTATCTCCGTTCCCAATTGCCATATCTAAAGTTTTTTAAAGTCTCTCATTGTTATGTTGCTTTCCTTTTGGCTGCAAGCCGCAGGCTACACGCCACAAGCTGATTACAGTTCTATTTCAATTTTTATGTCAATTCAATGAACACCCGTTCTTTACTTCATTCAAACTAATCAGCTCGCACTCACAGTTTGTAGCTTGAGGCCTGAAGCTTGCAGCCTTAAGCAATATTCAAAAGCAAAAAAACCAATCAGTTCGCACACTCACCCTGTAGCTTGAGAAGTGCAGCTTGTAGCCTAAACACAAGCATCAGCAAACTATTCGTTCAAATACTTCTCTGCCAACTTGGACAACTCACTAGGGTCTTGGATCTGGTGCTTCTCGTAGGTAGTCGGGTTCCAGATTTCAACTTTGCTGCCCGTGCCAACCAACATCGCATCTTTTTCAATTTGCGCGTAGGTGAGCATGGCCTTGGGGATGAGGAAGCGGCCGTTGCCATCTAGCTCTACCGTTATTACCCCCGACAAAAAGTTGCGCTGTAGTTTGCGATACTCTTCGTTGAACTCGCTGAGACCTGAAATTTTTGAGAAGACCTTTTTGAACTCCACCATCGGGTACACGATCAAGCATTGCTCAAAGCCTCTGCGGATGACAAGCTCTTGGCCGTCCCCCTCGGGTAGCTGAGCCTTGATCCGTGCTGGCAGCACCAATCTGCCTTTGGCATCAAGTTTACTTTCGTATTCGCTGGTGAAGAAAGTCATGACTGTAGTGGTTGTCTATTTTCTCCTAGACAAACGTAAGTAATTTTCAACCACTTTCAACCACTTTGCACCACTTTTTTATATTTCCGTGTAAAAAGTGGTGAAAAAGGTGAGGTTTTGCCGTTTCTCTTAACAAAATAGACTCGACAGCAGTAAAATAGACCGGTACCGAAGTAAAATAGACTGATAGAAGCACTAGGCTTGACAAAATGCTTTTTTGAGGCTTTTATAAGCTTTCAAGCCGCCTTCCATGTTAAGGAATGCCATTTTATGGAATATCTAGACCTTTTCAGGGATTCGGATTCGGTCTTTTTTCTGGGTTGAAACTCCGCAGCTATTCTCACATTGATTAATCGGTGGATAGCTTAAAAAATTAGAGGACTGTCTACTATATATAGTATCTGGATAACGCCAATCACGCCCTAAGCAAATCTTTTATTCCTTTTTATACCTGCTAAGACATCAGATACGAGATCCTTGTCCCTGCCGTCATCAGTATTGTAGGCGGAAATATATGGGCTAATGTGCTCCACCACGACCGTGGCCTGAACATTCCGTGGCGGTCTACCACTTTTTTCTAACCCCTCGATCCGTGAAATTTTCCTCGGCATGATTAAATAGATTTCACATGGACGTCTAAAACAACAAATCACGCGATACTCAAATTAGTATGAAATGAATTGCTCGTTATCGCGAAAAATAGTGATCACGGACTGTGAGTGTAGGCATGACCTATTGCCAGCAAGAAATGAGGAACAACGTACAACCTCCGGAGGATGTGTGGTGGGTTCGTGGGTAAGGTTTTTTTATTTAGTTCAAAGTACAAACCCTCGTAGTTCTTTGCTAAAAACCTCAAAGGTTGGAAGTTCTTCAAGTATGTACTTATCAATTACTTTGGGACTAAACTTTAATTTTATTCCTAACGCTTTGCAATAAGCTATCTCATCGGGATGTACGATGCCATCTGCTTTAATCAATTGTAGGCACCAATACATCAACTCCTGCTTGTCCACTATTGAAGCTACATCCTTAAATAGGTTAGCCTCGACAATTACTTTATCAAAATCAAAATCAGTTGCGCCTCTCTGTTCAAGTATATCTCTTAAAAATGCTTTTTCTGAAACATGAAATTTTCCGTCAGAATTCGCTAAGTATACTAGCAAATTGATTTTCTTCTTTAAGGTTTCGTCCATCATAATCAAAGTTCGTTTACAGTTTTTGAAATATTTTCGCTTGTTCATCTACCAGCCGAAATTGCTGATTATCTATCAGATGACTCATGGTATCAAAGAAGCCGATGATCAGTAATCCTTTAGGTTTTAGTGCGTTATGAAATTTTTCCAGCATCCGTACTTTAGCGATGGCATCAAAATAGATCATCACATTCCGGCAAAAAACAATATCAAATCCACGTTCAAACTCATCCGTAATCAGGTTACGATACTCGAACGTAACTTGGCGAACAAGCCCTAAGTCCATGCTAGCATCCGTTCCAGTAGCTTTATAGTATTTTGAAAAATCCACCGCTCCACTATAACTTCTATAATTCTTCTCATTCTCAATCATCTTAATTTTATGATAGACGCCCGCCTTCGCTTCTTCTAAAGCATCGCGGTTAAAATCAGATGCAACCGACCTAGCCCGATTTGATATTTTTGTTTGGTCGAGTAAAATTCCCATTGAGAACACTTCCTCTCCAGTTGAACACCCGGCATGCCAAATATTTACCAAATTCTGCTCAGCAAAATCCGACACTAACCGTGTTCTTAATTGCTTCCATAAAATGGGATCGCGAAACATGGACGTCATGCCTACGCTGATCTCGTTCATAAAAATATTAATGAAATGTGGGGTTTTTAAGAAATGTATCCATAGCTCGTGGATGGACTTTAGCTCAAGCCTATTTAAAAGTCGAATTATTCGCCTACGCAACGACTTTGGCTCATAACAAGTAAAGTCAATTCCATATCTCTTTAATATACTCTGAGTAATCGAATTCATTTCTTCTTCACTTACTTCTACTATCATTTATGCTATTTTACTGCTAACATTCTCACTACCTCAGAAACTTCCTTCACGAACAATGCTGAATATTTACTCACCGTTCCATCCAAATTAAGAACTCTCGAAATGCTTACCTCATAGGTGACAACTGCAGAATTGATACTGAATGGCAGGTGATGGACAGAAAAATCCATTTCCATAATTTCCGTTTTTATGTTTTCCCAATTCTGGTGAAAATAAGGGGCAATGAAGTCATAAATGCTCTTCGATTTAAGGCTCACTCTTGTTACACCGAACAGCTTCATTGCTTTGTCATTAGCTGATTTGCAAGAAAACGAACTATTAAAATCAATGATCGCGAGCGTAGACTTAAACGCCTGCACAAGTGTATTCAAGTCGTTCATCCTTTCTTTTTCTTGCGTAGTGAATTGGGCAAGCATCAATATCTTATCGGGGGTTGAGTTCGCTATTATTATTGGGTTCAGCGTTCCGTTCAACCAGAATTCTTTTCCCTCCCGATTTTTCATTCTAAATTCACCCGAAAAAAACTTACCCATCTTCAAGTTGTCCCACATCAATACTGCAGTACCCGAATCACTCATTTGCGACATGTAGTCCAACTCGTTCAAGTCATCCGAAGTATACCCCATCACTTTGAGAAAAATGTCATTTGCTTTTATGAATTTGCCGTCCAAATCAAACTCGGCTGAAGCAATGGTATTATTCACGCCACCCAAATAGCTGTCCAGTTCTATTTGTTTAAGCTTGGCCTCCTCTTGTAAAAGGTGTTCTTTAGTGATATCAACAGCAAACTTTACAATCTTTTTAGTTTTACCATTCATATCCCAAATTGGATTGTAAATTCCCCGAAGCCAAATTATTTTACCAGACTTTGTTCTTCTAGAAGTTTCAACATGGAGAGATTCACCAGCTGCTATCTGTTTCCAAAACTGCTGGTATTCCTTGTCATTGCCGCTGCCTTCTGCTAAAAAGATGGAATGATGTTTCCCAACTATCTCGTCCAATGAATATCCAGTTAGCTTCAAATAATTTTCATTTGCATCCAAAATGTTACCTTGGATATCAAACTCAATAATGGTATTCGAGCGACTAATTGCTTCAAGCTTATACTTAAATTCCAAGGAAGCAATTTTTGTTTCAGTGATATTGGCTTGAACTGAAATGTAATTTATCAGCTCTCCTTGTTCATCAAAAACTGGATTAATTGCCAATGACACCCAGTAGGGCTGGTGCTTCTTATTATAATTTAAAATTTCTTCGGAAACAGGTTTCCCCAACCGAATTAATTCTCTTATTCGCGCAATAGTCTCTTGGTTTGACTCTTCTCCCTGCAAAAAAGAACCTGGTTTCTTACCCTGTATCTCGTTAAGTTCATAACCCGACATTTTAATAAACCCTTCATTTACGTATTCAATCATTCCATGCTTATCTGTTATCAATACAGCATTATCTGTATTATTAGCCACTATTGATAAGCGTTCAAATTCCTTCTCTTTTACTTTCTTCTGAGTAATGTTTTGAATCATCGAAAGAATCTTGGCAACATTGCCATCTTTATCTATCATGTGTGTGAAGGTTGAACTAAGCCAAACCGCGTCACCATTTTTAGAAGACGTCAGATAATCGCCTGACTTGATTGTTCCTTTTATTACTTCATTCCAGAAGTCTGTATTCACCTTTCCAAAAACAAATGAAAAATCTTTTTCCAACAGCTGGCCTGTGTCATATTGAAGAAATTGCGCCAGCACGGTATTGGATTTAGTTATTTTACCGTGTATTGTAAACTCTGCCGTGCCGAGGGTAGAGTCGATAGCGTTAATAATTCCGGATAGCTCAATTTGATTACGAGAAATTTCCTCTTGGGTGGCAACTAGTTCCTCCATATTTTGCTTCATCTCTTCCTCCTGCGCCTGAAGTTCTTGCGTAAGCACATTGGATTTTTCTAACAGTTGTTTGGTGTGGGTAGCCGATTTAATGGCGGCAATTTCTGAGCCTATGTCTTCACAAATCTTTTTGAGAAATTCAACTTCAAAAGGTTTTAAAATTTGAAATGAGGCGATCTCTATAGCGCCACAAAATATTTCATTAAATGTAAGTGGTGCTACCACTACATTCCTAGGCGTTGCCTCACCTAGGCCAGAGGTTATTTTAACGTAGTTCGCAGGTAGATCGGTAATGAACACAAAATCTTTTTCCAACATACATTGTCCTAAAATTCCTTGCCCGGCATACACCTTATGCTCAACAAACTTCTTTTTGCTGTAGGCATAGCAAGCGGTTAACTCCAAGTAGCTCTCCCCAACTTCATCTTCATGTGCTACATAAAAACTTCCCTGATTCGCATTCAAGTATTTAACTAGATAGCTTAAGATGTTTTGGGTGTATTCTTTTACTTCAACTTTATTTCTGAGGACACTGCTAAATTTCGAGATGCCGTTGGCAATCCAAGCTTTTCGGTCGTCTTCCTCTTTAAGTTCCTTCATCTCCTGCTGGATTTTCACTATCGCATTACCAATGGGATCATCTTTTAGCAAATCATCCATGGCTTCAAGCTTATCGGGGCGTGATAGATTGGCGATCATATCGGCAGACAAGGCGAATTTTCGCTCCAATAAAGCTAGATTTTGAACCAGCTCTTCCAGTTGGCTTAACCAACTTTTACGATTCCTCTGATTTTTATGAGATACCAGCCCACGGGATTTTATTAACAATTCGTTTGTAAACACAACCCAACTCTTAAAGACCAACGTAACCAAAATCAACGCTGTCAGCGCAAGCCCCGAAATTAACCATCGAGAATTACCAAAATACCCAACAGTCCCTACGGTAAGGAAACAAATTAGCAAGAGTGTATGCAGAAGGATCAGTCTATTTTTCATAAGAGGTCATGCTAAAATTGGATTTGCGGGCAAGTAACTATAGATCCGATCGCTGAGCATCCAAATAAATTGTGGGCGCACCTTTTCTTTTTGATCAAATTGAAAAGTAATGTTGCTGAAAATCACATTGGATGTATCGCTGGATATCATTTCTTGCGATAGAAAATCTTGAATTTTCTTCGCGCTCACTTTATGTAAAAGAGGGACATCACCATAAATTTCGATTGAAAATTTATTGGAAAGCTGTGCGATTACAGAAGCAGAAATAATATTATCAATTTCAAGTAAAAAGGCTTCGCGCAGTAGTTGGTTTGATATAGAAGTAGCTATTGCACGAAATATCTCCTCGCTCTCTTCTTGGTTTAAAATCAAAAAACTTTTACCTGATATAGTCCCGATAACTTGAGTGATTAAAATATACAAGTCCCCGGTCTCTTCAGCCATATACGAAAAATCATTTTTATCGTGAAGGAGAATGGACTGTGTGCTAGATATCTTTACAGGGCAACCAATCAACTGCGAAAAAGCGGCAGCGGCTTTATCAAAGCCATTGTTCATCGTGTGAATTAGAAAGTTCTCTTGGCTTCGACTATCCATTTGCTTTTTAGTTTAATGTGAAATTCTTAGACATTTTTCCTCCGTTGGTCGTGAGGCTAAAGATGAATTGCAGAATTTGGGGCACATTTAAAACCAGGCAAACGTTACCACTACCCAAAATAGTAAACCCACTGATAAATTTGATCCGGTCTATTGGTTTTACTAAAGGCTTTTCTACAATTTCTTTTTGTTGTAGTAATTTATCAACAACAAATCCAACCGTTCGGTTGTTAAAAGATACTACAACAATGTCTAGTTTTTCTTCAGGATGTATTAAGTCAAAGGCTGACTGAAGTACGTTGGAAACATATCCCGACTGTTCCACTTGTTGATCGAACACATCTTTAAGAAATACAACTGCGATGTTTTTCCCCAAGTGCGTAGCCACCAATCCACCACCCGCTTTATGAATGTTTGACTTGTAAAGTGAAATAACTGACTCTGTATACGCGAGGGGAATTGCATATACCTCTTGTTTTAATTCAAATAATAGAGATGACTTTACCGCCATCGATGAGGGTAACACCAATTGAATGACTGTTCCTTGGCCGTCTGTACTAGCAACCCGGATCGTACCTCCAATGGTATCCATTGTCTTTCTAACAACATCCATACCTACTCCCCTACCCGAGATAGCAGTAACTTGATCCATGGTTGAGAAACCTGGCTCAAAAATCAACAAGCTCAACTCATCCTTTGAAAGGCTCTCGGCTTGCTCTGCAGTAATAATTTTATTAGAAAGTGCTTTGGCTTTGATGCGTTCATAGTTTAACCCTCGCCCATCATCACTGATTTCGATGATCACCACATCGGTCTCATTATTAGCACTTAAAGTGATCACACCTTCTGAAGGTTTGCCCAATTTGGCTCGCTCTTCGGGTCCTTCAATTCCGTGCCCTATACAATTTCGAATAATGTGAATCAAAGAATCGCTGATTACTTGCAGCACATTGCGGTCAATTTCCGTATCGGTGCCCGCTAGCCGGAGGGTCACATTCTTTCCCTCCATTGTGGCGGCATCTCGAACGACCCGGTGAAATTTATTAAACAAAAATCCAACCTGTACTAGCCGAACATCCATTACTGAATATTGTAAATCAGAACTTATCCTACTAAGCCTTGCGTATTCATTAGAGGCATGTAGGCCTGAACTAACTTGAGACGCTAAAATTCGGTCTTTCTCGATTATTAATTCTCCAACCAAATTGAGCAAATTATCCAATTTGCGAACGGGAACTTGCACCAGATCGGAGAACGATAATTTGTTGTCCACTTCGCTCGGAGAATCAGCTTCATCTGATAGGGGTGAGGCTTCTATTGCCATCGCGGCCTCCGAGTCGAAGGGACTAATAGTTTCGATTGATACATTTTCCGAAGGGCTAAAAGTTTTGCCATCTTCTTTTGCTCTTTTTAAGAGAACCTCTAATTTGGTTTTGATACCCTTGTATTTTACTTCGGTATTGTCCTTGACGGCATTGATGAGATTGCCTAATATATCAACCGCTTTATAAATAGATGCGAAAAGATTTCCGTTTAATTGAATTCGCCCATCCCTCACTTCACCAAATAAGTCCTCCAACACATGAGCCATTTCAGCAATTCCAGTAAAGCCCATGCCAGCCGAATTACCTTTTAGCGTATGCGTGATTCTAAATAGTGCATGTATATTATTTTTATCTGTCAAATCTTTTTCAAGGTTGGTTAATAAACGGTTGATCTCCTCAAAATTATCCAACGACTCTGCCAAAAAAATTTCTTTGTACTCTTCTTCTTTATTTTTCATGGCTTTCTATTTTTAAATCTTTCCAATCTTTTTTTGACTACAAGCAGCTCACTAAAAACCCAGCAATTTGCTTGAGTGGAACTACGTGCTTAATTCCCCCATTTTCGTAGGCGGCTTTCGGCATTCCATATACTATTGATGACTCTTCATCTTGAGCAATAGTAAAGCCACCCCTCTCTCTAATTTTTGTTATGCCAATCATTCCGTCCTTACCCATTCCGGTAAGGATCACCCCAACACTGTTTTTTCCATATAGCTCTGCGACTGACTCGAACAAACAGTCGACAGAAGGGTAATTGAATTCGGTATATTTCTTTTCGGTAAAGGTGAACATCGGCAACCCCGTAACAATGCTTTGCTCCACGCGCAGGTTCATTTCACCCGGTGCCATATAAATTATTCCTCCTTTTATTTGTTCACCCTTGGCGGGAAGACGAACTGGCAACGGGCTTTGGGTATTCAATCGTTCAGCGAAAGTTTCTAAAAAGCGGTGCGGCATGTGTTGAACTATCACTACCGGGATTTTCAAATTAGCGGGCAAATTGTTGATGATAAGTTCCACAGCCCCAGGGCCACCCGTTGAAGCGCCAATCACGATGATTTCATAATTGAGTGTTTCGGTGAAGGTGTGATGGTGAACATTTTTCTTGGCAAGCTGCCTGGCTTTCAGCAAACTAATGTCGGTGCGAGAAGCTTCTTTGATCAGATTAATCAATCCATACTCACGAATGCCGTCCAAATTGATCGGCTTGTCAATAAACTCAAATGCCCCATGTTGCAAAGCATCAAAAATGCGAGAGTCTGTTTTATCCAATGAGCTCAATAGGATAATAGGAACAGGCATTTTTTCCATTACTGAATTCACCACCTGAAGGCCATCAACATCAGGCATTACCATATCGGTAATTACCACATCTGGTTTTAGTTGCAGAGTCATATCAAGCCCCTGCTGACCACCGCGCGCAATGCCTATTAAGTCTAGCGAAGAATCGCTTGAAATAATATCGCCAATGACTTTTCTCATGAAGGCCGAATCGTCAATCAATAGTGTTCGAATCCGATTTGACATGGCAAAGGATTAGGCTTTGGTAATCGCATCCACCAATTGGTCATTGGTAAAAGGCTTTACAATATAGGCCTTCGCACCCAGGCGCAATCCCTCATTCACTACCGACTCTTGGCCAACGGCACTGATCATCACCACTTTTGATTTTAGTCCTTCCTCCTGATATACTTTTAAGATATCTGTTCCGATCATATCTGGAAGAATGTTGTCTAATGTTATTAGATCAGGTTGCAGTTCAAACGCCAAGTCAATCGCTTCTTCCCCGTTTGCTGCCTGCCCCACCACATTATAACCATTGCCCTCTAATGCATCCTTTATTAAAGTACGCATGTACAAGGAATCATCTACGATTAATACGCTCTTTTTCATTGGTAGCAGGATTTAGTAAAATTTAATTTCATTAATTTCAAGTTTTTTCACCGTGAGTTCTCCAGTGAGAGTTGAGAAATGTACCGTTCGGCTGTATTGACCACCAAGGTCTGTTGCTGCAATAAAAATTTTATTGGTATTGAGTTGGCTAATAGTGGCTTGCGCATTGATATATCCAATTTGCATCCCTAATTTCAGCACGTTGGCTCCTCCTGTCACTTTTGCTCTTAAACAAGTTAAGTCGCTGCCATTCGTTTCAAACTGAGTCAGCAACTGATTCAATGCGCTGGTAACACAATAAAATTTGTTCTCTTCGGTTTGTCTTTCGTGTGAAGTATCAGGAAGAAAGATGTGCGCACCACCAGCCAAGCCAGTGGTGCGATCTTGAATAAACAAGCCAATACACGAACCTAAACCATGGCATGTAAAAGTTGCTTTTCCCTTATGCACCTTAACATCCCCAATAGTTAATTTATAATTCATCATGCTGCCACAGCTGCTTTTTTCATGGTGGATGACATCTCCTGATCAATGACTTTAAAAATATCAATCAGGATAATCAAACGATCATCAGTTTTGATAATGCCCTTGATATAATTAGTCTCTGCATTGGCATCATTGATAATTCCGACCGATTCATCAAAGTCGGCAGTGTTTACAGAAACCGTATTAGGAACTTCGTTTACCAGCAATCCCATTTTCACGTCTTCACCTTCCACCACTAGCGTATATTTGCTCCCCTGTTTTTGAATGTTGCGTGTTAAATTAAATCGGTCTTCCAAATCAAAGATGGCTATCACGTTACCGCGTATGTTTGCTACGCCCATTACGTAAGAAGGTGTTTGAGGCATGCGTGTAATATTGGGCGTGATTACCACTTCTTTAATCTGGTCGATATGAAGGCCGTATTCTTCCTGGCCTAATTTAAACACTACAATCTGAAGTGTTCGGTGCGCTGATCCTTTTTCAGGAGCTATAACTTTATCTGCCATATAGTTGTCATTAAAAGAGTAAATGGAATAGCCGTTATTTTTTGATCTTAAATTGTTGAATACCTGCCTGAAGCTCGGCTGCTACCGCTGAAAGTTCATCGCCCGCTTTTGCAATCTCCAACATACCTGCACTCATCTGCTGGCTGGAGCTTGCTACCTGCTGTGTTCCTGCCGCTGTCTCTTCCGATACAACCACGATCTGTTCAAAGTTTTTAACCACCGTGCCAATCGATTCCTTCTGAGAGATTGTAGCTATTTGTATCTCTTTGGAAGCGCCAAATGTCTCTTCGGTTGACTTCGCAATTTCCTTGAAGATAACTTCCGCCTCAACACTGGACTTGTTGCCTTCTTTTACACTGCCCTCCATTGTTTCGATTGCCTTACCTGCAGCGTGGGTATCTTTTTGTACATCGCCAATAATCTTTTCAATCTCTACTGCTGACTTCCGTGAATCTTCTGCCAGCTTTCTGATCTCCTCAGCCACTACTGCAAAGCCACGGCCTGCATCTCCGGCACGAGCCGCTTCAATGGCAGCATTTAATGCCAATAGGTTTGTTTGACTTGCTATGTCGGTAATTACTTTGAGTGTGCGACCAATCTCTTCGGTGCGTTTTGTCAATACACTGATAGAATTAGAAGTTTGACTGGCTGAATCTTTGATGCCATTCATATTATCCACCAATATTTTTAACGTCTTCATGCCTTGATTAGAACTTTCAAGCCCCTTCTCTGCAGCTTTATTAATCACATTCGATTTCTTTTCCATATCATTGGAAGAGGTCATCACGTGGTTAATCATTTTAGAAGACTCATCTGTGCGCGATGCTTGGTCTTGTGCGCCTTTAGCCATCTGCGAAATAGCAGTTGCCACTTCAGCTGTGTTGCGCTTCATGTCATCCGTCTTCTTTTGCAATAGGTCAGAGGACTTCGCCACTACATCCGATGCCTGGCTTATATTGCTTAGCACTGAGGTAAGGTTATCAAGTGCTTTATTCACTTCTGCTGTTAAGCCTTCGTTGTCTACGGCAGTATTACAACGCAATGTTAAATCACCTTTAGCCATGCCCTTAATGGCGCGGATTACTTCCGTCATATCCAAGGCATATTTTACAACTTTATAAGGCTTGCCATTTAAATCTAAAATCGGATTGTAAGAAGCCTGAATGTAAATCTCCTCACCTCTTTTGCCAAGGCGAGTGTAGGTGCCAACAAAAAACTCTCCGTTGTTTAGTTTGCGCCAAAACTCCGCATACTCATTACTTCGCGCATAAGCTGACTCGACAAACATACGATGATGCTTGCCTTTCACCTCACTTAACGAATAGCCACCCATGGCTGTTAAGAAATTATCGTTGGCAGTGATAATGGTGCCGTCCATATTAAATTCAATTACCGCATTTGATTTACCGATGGCCATCAACTGACCTTCGTAATCTCCGTTTTTTATTTTTTGCTCAGTTATATTGGTGGCTAATTTGATGACTTTAATAACATTGCCCTTGTCGTCTTTTACAGGTGTATAAGTTGCCTGTATCCATACATCTGATCCGTCTTTTCCTTTCCGTTTAAATTCCCCCGATTGGGAAACGCCATTTCTCAGATCATTCCAAAATTGTTCGTATTCGCGAGAGTTAGCATAAGTAGCATCATTGAAATTCCGGTGGTGCTTGCCTTCGATCTCTGATGAGTGTGAATATTTGAGCGTTTTAACGAACAGGTCGTTGGCCTTTAGCACGATTCCTTGTGGGGTAAATTCGACATAGGCAGTCGCTGCATTGATAGCATTCATTTGCCCTTCCAGTTCTTGTTGTTTTACCACTTGTTCGGTAATTACATACCGCACACCAATGTATTTTATGGGTTTACCGTTGGGGCCTAATACTGGAGCAATCAATGCATCCACATAGTAGGCTGATCCATCTTTACATCGGTTTTTTATTTGGCCACGAAAAATTTTTCCTTTGCCAATTGTTGCCCATACGTCTTTAAAGAGCGACTTTGGCATATCAGGGTGACGGAACATGCTATGCGGTTGGCCAATACATTCTTCACGAGTATAACCAGACACCTCGCATAATAAATCGTTCACATAGGTGATATCACCTTTCAAGTCAGCTTCTGATACCACGCACGCTACATTGATTTGATCCATACGGGTTTTTAATTCAGACCTCATGGCATCTAATTCAGTGGTGGCATTTTGCTTCGCTTCTTCAAGCTCCCCTTTACTGTTGGCGGCTTCGTTTTCCAGTCTCGCAATTTTCTCCAACAAGGTGTTTATCTCATTGAGTTCACCATTTCCTTTTCCTTTTCCTTTTGCTTTTGGTTCCGCAGTTAGTACATCATTTTCCATAGTTGTTGTGTTTTCGGTTAATATTTCAGTTACATGTTCCGTTGTACCGTTAGGTATCAGTTTTGCTTTTTTTAGATTATCTCCAAGCGCCATAGTGTTAATATTAAGTGTTTTTAGTTAAAATATTGTTTACGCTTCGGCCATGGCAAAAGCGGATTGGTATTGTTGTTTTAATAGTTCAATTAATTCATCTGAAAAGGCCCGATAATCGTAAGCTGTTGTTGAATTAGGTGCGTGGCAGATAACACTTTTACCAAAGGAAGGCGCTTCGGCAGCTTTTACACTGCTATGGATAGCCTGGCTAAACAAGCGCACAGTATAATTGGTCTTGATATGATTTACTATTTCCTGATACATATTCTTTCGTGTATCGGCCATTACCGTTAAAATGCCAAGCACCGTTAGGTGTGGATTTATTCGGTTGGCGTTCTTCACTGTCTCTAACATAGAATCCAATCCGCGAAGTGCCAACACATCCATTTGCATAGGCACAATTACAAAGTCGGAGGCGGTAAGGGCATTTAGTGTTAATAACGAAAGTGAGGGTGCGCAATCAATCAAAATGAAATCATAGCCAGTCAATCCACTCAACATGGTTTTTAAATGATGATAGTGTTCGTCTGCTTTGGCGATGGCCAACTCTACATCGGCCAGGGAAGAGGAGGCCGGGAGAATATCCATTGATTCCCTTTGTTGAATGATTTGATGAATGGGAACTTCATCCACTAATGCATCGGCAATGGTTGGCAGTGAATCATCGATACCCAAAGAGTACGAAAGACTGCCTTGTGCATCGAAGTCTACCAATAGAACACGATGCCCTTGTGCGGCCAATGCACTACCCAGATTAATAGTGGTAGTGGTTTTCCCAGTTCCGCCTTTGTGATTGACAATTGATATAATCATAATACGTAAGGATCAATTGATGCAAAACCGGTAAAAACGTTCACGCAGCGCAACGACCGGCTCAAAGGCAAAACTTATTCCATGGTCAATCACAAGCAAGGAACTTTGTTCGTCCGTTTTCAGTCGCTGGGCGCTTAACTTCTTCAGCCCGTCTTTTACTGTTGGCGCCAGCTGCGAGGCAAGCGAACTTAACTCTACGGATAAATTATAGCCCGTTTGAAATGAATTTAGTTTATCATCAAGCGAACAGTTTCTCCACGTTTCTTCATCCACAATATCGCGCACGCATTGAAGCGCCTTCTCATTTTCATGAATAATCATTTTCTTATAATGCTGTCTGTGGTGTGAAAATGTAAGAACCAAGAACTCAGCACTTCCCCCAACCGCTACAGCGAGTAATCGGTTGTGGGTGGCGCAGATAAAAACTTCTTGATAAAGTACGCACAGGCCAGATTGCATTGCGCGGAGAGTGGTTTCATTAAAACTAAAATACGACCCACTTTTTCTGTTGATCTTTAACTCAATCTCTAGCGCTACTATTTCTGGTTTCATACTCGTTGAATTAAATTGATGAGAAACGAACTGCTGTGCTTTTTATTTTATAAAAGTATCTGCATGGCAACTGTATCAAAATCAGGAATTTCTTGTATTTTAAGCTACCTCGTTTTACTTATTCGGATCGTGCAGAAATACGGAGTTGACTGTTGACCATGAAAGTTGCCACTACTACTGTTAAAAATAGTAGTAAATATTTTACACTGGCAAAATATACTTTCGACCTATCAATTTGGCCTTAGATTATAATCGTTGAGAATAGATTCCCTAAAACCAACGTCAAATCCGGTCTCCAATACAAAATTGTGATCGTACTTGGATGATAAGTGTATTAAAATCAGGAATTTCTTATACTTAAAGCTACCTGATTTTACTTATTCGGATTACGTAGAAATACGGAGTAAACTGTAAAGCATAAAAGTTTTCAGTACTACTAATGAGGATAGTAGTAAATATTTTGCGCTGGTAAAATAAACTTTTGACCTACCAATTTGCGTTTATATTTGTTGGGGATAGATTCCTGAAAACCATAATCAAACCCAGTCTCCGATACAAAGGTGATCGTACCTTTAGGCCGGCCAAGCGTTTCTTTTAAAAGGGATAAACCAGTCCTGCACCTCTGCCTTCTATAGATATTGTAAAGAACCAACTTGTGATAATGCCTTATCAAGTTTCTTACCACTGCAGCGACTAAATAAAAGCGTTAAGCACGAAACCCCCACTTTTGCAAAACGGTTGTTGTGACAATTTTTATTTCTTTTTTGTCAAGTCAATATTAAAGTTGGCGTTCAGAATAATACCGTTGTTTTGTTGAAACACATTTCTATTGTTTACTTCTCTCCCCAGTTGCACTATTTGATTTAAATAACCCGCTTCAATTCTAACAACTGGACTAAATCTGTAACCAAATAAAATACCTATTCTATTTTGGTCAAAGATATTTTCATTTACATTTTCACCAAACCCAATAAAAATCTCATCATATACAGCAAAGTATGGTGTTTTGTCTTTGATTTCTTTTCCTTTTAATGGAATTTGTAAGCGTACCATATACCTAAATCTATGTAGCAAAAGAAATTCATCTTCTTTTGTTAAATCAGCAGTTGAGTATCGACCTACCCATCGTTGCTCCAGCATAAACCGGTGCGATAAATCAATACTAGAAACTTTATCTGTGATTGTAACCATTTGATATAGGCGGTGTTCGGTAAAGTCTTTTCCCATTCCGTTAATTGGAATTTCTCCATAGGGAAATGTTTCTATCCAAGCATAACCAAGTCTCAATTGAACTTTTGGATTGATCTGATAATTAACGCCAAAACGCAATAAGCTTTGTTGCCATTCCGAAATAATTTCATTTCTGCGAAATTGGTACTCCGTGTGAACACTGATTTTTTCAGCCACTTTAAATGTTCCAAAATAATTATACCAACCAATAGAATTGTAATCGTTGAGACGTGTGTTTTGTGCATTTAAAGTTTTCGAGCCAAAAAAGGCAATGAATAAAAAACAAAGTAGTAATGGCCGCATAATTACAAAATTAGGGTTCAATTTTTTTCTGTTCATTTTTGATGTTGTTTAAATTTTGTCTACTTCTTAAAAAGGTGTTCGGCTTGTCCGTTTATTTTTTATGCAATTGATTCCGCTTTTTGTTTTTGCAGATCAGCAGAATAAAATCGATGTTTTATAGTGTCTATTTTTTATTTGTTTTTATTTGATGCGATGTTTCCATGCATTAATTTTATTGATCAGCATTATCTTGACTTCGCTTTGTTAAAGGGTAAGTATTGAGGCTCCACCGATAAATAAAGAAAAACTCCGGTGCCGGAAAATTTCCCATCTACAAAATTCAAAGGAATACCTGCCCCCGGCACAATCTGCACCAAGTTATAGTCGATACAAAAACGAAAGCCCGGGTTGAACGTATATTGGTGGCTCCGGGAAAGGGACCCATCTTCTTCTATATCGTTGAGAAAATTGGAAGTGTACTCTAGCAACAGGTTGAATTTTCGTGTGGGGTACCAGATCACACTTGCCCCCAGGTTTTTAAACCGGAGATCTTTTTCAAACGCCAAAACATTATTGCCATCACTGTTACTAGTATAACGATCGGCTTTTGAAATGAAGGTGTACCCTGCATTGTAATGCGTGATCACTTTTCTAGATAGGCGTTTGGTGACGGCCAGGTTAAACTGCGCCCCCCAGCCTCCGGTTCCATTTCCCTTTATTGCATCACCGGTCGGCACAATCAGGGTGAATCGGGGGATGACCATGGCCCAGTCTTTGTCACCCCACAGCATGGGGCGGTAACTAATAGATACATCGCCAAAGCCGTTGGTCTTTTCCACGCTTTCCGGCTTCTGCCAGACATTATATAAAAACGTATAACTCAGTTGGTGACGGAGTGGAATGAGCGGAATTTCATGTGTAAAACTGTATGTAAAATCTCCAACATTCAGACTGTTCCAGTAAAAAGTAGAGATGAACTGATGAACGCCTTTTGATTGATTGAACGCTTCTTCAAGTAAAAATGAATTATCTTCAAAGGCGGGTTGACCATAATATAAATAGCTGCCCTTTTTGGGGAAGGCACTGAGGTCAGGTTGACCTACGGCAACACTGTTTACAAAAAAGAGGGCGAGAAAGGGTACTAGCCATTTTATCATAGCCAACGGGTTTTGTGTACATAAAAAATTTTGTATTCATCTCTCTGATGATTTTATCCGCGTCACATAATTCGCAATGTGATCCAGCGGCAATACTTTGTTTGCAGCATCCAGTTTAATGGCTTCTTTAGGCATGCCGAAGACAACACAGCTCTGCTCATTTTGCGCAATGGTTTCGGCTCCTGCGTTTTTCATTTCTAATAATCCCGCTGCGCCATCGCCCCCCATACCCGTCATTATAATGCCTATGGAATTCTTGCCGGCATATTTTGCTACGGAGTGGAAAAGCACATCTACAGAAGGGCGGTGGCGATTGACCGGAGGCTCGTCATTCAACTCTACATAATAGCGCGCACCGCTTCTTTTTAGTAGCATGTGTTTATTACCGGGTGCAATTAATGCCCTTCCTCGGATGACCGAATCACCGTGAACGGCCTCCTTCACACTGATATCGCAAATGGTGTTGAGGCGGTCGGCAAAGGAACGGGTGAACATCTCGGGCATATGCTGCACCACAACAATGCCATTGCAATCTCCTGGCATTGCTTTGAGGAATTTTAAAATAGCTTCTGTTCCCCCAGTAGAAGCGCCCACAGCAATCACTTTATCCGTGGTTTGCGCCATACTCTCGCGGTATGGTTTATCAGTTTTACCAGAGACCTTATGCACCTCTTGGCCCGGGCTTCTTCTTCTCAACCTGGCTTTGGCAGCTCCCTTCACCACATCAATAATGATTTGTGCCGATTCGCTTCTGAGGTCGGCAGTTAAGGATGGTTTTCTCAGCACCTGCACCGCTCCGTATTCCATAGCGAGGATGGCGGACTCCGTGCCTTTGGCCGTAAGACTGGAAATCACCACCACGGGAATGGGGTGCTGCGACATCAGTTTTTTGAGAAAAGTAAGTCCATCCATGCGCGGCATCTCTACATCGAGCGTAATTACATCCGGTACTTCCTCCGCAATTCTTTTTGCGGCAATGTATGGATCGGCTGCCGTGCCGATCACTTTTATGGAAGGATCATGTCCCAGGATTTCTGTTAAACTCTGGCGTATCACCGCGGAATCATCGACAATAAGAACTTTTATTTGACTCATTCAAGTATAGAAAGAGGGATAGTCTTTCTTTAGGTTTGGAAAATGAAAATCTCTTTTACAAGTAGCTAAAAACTTTTCTTTTCTACCTCGTGGTGCTTCACCAGGTAGTTCATTATGACTTGGCCGGTGTGTGTGTTGAACGTTATTTTTCTTCCCAGCTTTCCGCCTGTGCTATTGGCGATCACGGCAATTCCGTTTTTCTTCAGTAAACTATCTGCTATCAAAATATTGCGCTGGCCCACCTGGAGTAGTTCATGATTTAAATTAAGCTGGCTCGCACCGCCAAATACCTTGGCTACTAAATCTTTCTTATGTGAACCTAATCCTACCATTTCCTGTATTAAATTCTCAATGGCAATGTTTCCATATTTAGGTGAAGCCAATCCTTCGCCATTCCAAAGGGGCATCATGTAATGGTTGATGCCACCAAAATGCAGGCGCGTATTAAAAAGACATACTGCTATACAAGAGCCCAGTATCGTTTGCACTTCGTGAGCAGCCCGGTGAGCAAACAGATGGGACGGATATAAAAAATGGAAGCCAATATCTTTAACTTTTTTTTCCATCGCTCTCATTTATACCTCATCACCGGCCCTTGTCCGTTTTTTGAACGTGTATCGATTTGATTATTGGTCATTTCACAACGCCCAGGTATGTGTTTACACAGACCGAAAGCGGGCAGGGAGGTGGATGCGTGGTGGTCGGTGAGCACACCGCCTACGGACGGACGGAAGCCAATAGCGTCAACTTTTTTTTCCATCGCTCTCATTTAAAATATTTCTTCCGTTCCAAACAATTCCACATGACCATCGGTAGAAGAGCCAGCGGCCAACTCGCTATCAGCCATCTCTGGCAATATCACCACTATGGTTGTCATTTTATTTTTGGCCGATTCAATTTGCATTTGGCCGTTCAGCTGCTCAACAAACTCTTTCACTATGGCCAGGCCCAAGCCATGCCCAGGATGAGATTTGGTTGTGCTTGTATCAAGCTGGCGGAAGCGCTCGAAGATTTTTTCCTGATCGGCAGGCGCTAAACCAATACCAAAATCCTGAACGGTGAGATGGAGTGCCTGTTCTTGTATCGTTGTGTTGATGATTACTTTTT
>Ga0163155_10000601_pt1 | contig 44268 bp, 34 predicted proteins | sample OliLakLV19SP4G1_FD_148611 | JGI IMG/M metagenome (GOLD analysis project Ga0163155, IMG submission 148611) | Freshwater microbial mat bacterial communities from Lake Vanda, McMurdo Dry Valleys, Antarctica - Oligotrophic Lake LV.19.SP4.G1 | ecosystem: Environmental > Aquatic > Freshwater > Lake >... | reverse complement strand
GCCGCAGTCATAAATCATGCGGAGATAAATTGCAAGTCGGCAGGATGATGAATACATTAATCTACTCACTAAACTATATCAAACTACATCAATTTTCAACTGCAATTTGAATTACAAACTTAAAGAGATACAAAAACATTAATTCAGTTCAAAGACTCCATCGTTATCACCGCTATTTACCTTAAGGAGTTGGACTACTGAGGTGCTATCATTTTCATTCTGAATAGGTGAAATATTTAAGGCATTAAGATATCGACGAGTTGCTGCCATTAGAGTGAATTGCTCTAACCACTGTGAATCAACTGGTTTTCCAGGATCCTTTAAAGCATTCAACATCGCATTTGCCATCGCTACACTATCTCCCACTGGGACTAAAGCGCCGTACTTATCATCTTTTAAGACTTCAGCAGGTCCACTTTGACAGTTTGTCGATACAACAGGAGTGCCAACTGCCATAGCTTCCACTAAAACATTAGACATTCCCTCCCAAGCAGAGGACAGCACGAACACTGAAGCTCTTGCCATATATGCAAAGGGGTTATTAACGAACCCAGGCATCCACACATCGTCTCCGAGCTTTAGTTCCTCAACTAAGGCTTCAAGCTGGGGACGATCAGGCCCCCAACCCAGAATTACCAGTCGTGCGGGGCGAATTTTACGAACCTGAGCGAACGCCCGAATCAGGGTTGGGAAATCCTTTTGAGGTTCCAGCCGACCGACCCCCAAAATCACTGGAGGCTCTCCCGGTTTGAACCAGGGATGATCTAAGGGCGCCTGGGCTCGCTCTTGTAAATCTGGCAAAATCACAGGATTGTAAATGGTGTGAATGCGATCGCTGGGTAATCCAGTTAGCATTTCCAGATCAGCAGCAACCCCTTGCGAAACTGCAACCACTGCATCCGCCAGTGGATAAAGCCATCGCATAGCCAGCGGAATCAACCATTTGCGACTTCCTCTTTCATGAGATTTCAGTTCGCGGGAGAGGAAATTGTGTTCAGGAATCAACACTTTGGTGGGTACCCCCGACAAGTACTTTGCCACCAGCGCAACTTCATTGGCGTAATGCAAACTGGGAATCAGGGCATGAGGACGCTCTCGCCTCAGGTATTGAATAAGGGCGGAAAGACTAGCAGAAAGGCGAGGAGCGTTTAAATCAATTACCCGAACGCCATCAGGAATTGTCCACAAATCCAACCCTTCTCCAGCGCTGACGACGAGATCCACATCTAGGCCGTGCTGAATGAAACCAGAGGCCAAATTTAACAACACTCTTTCAGCACCGCCACCACCCAATGTGCGGAGAAACAACGCGATACGATAACGAGCTTTAGACACAGCAATACCTCAATCTAGCTAGAGGACGGATATAGCGGTTTTGGTTTAGTGAGGTATGAGCAAGGGGGGTTAAGGCTTTTTTATAACTTTGGACAAGAAGCCTATACCAGGACGAACAAGTTAAATGCCGACTCTGGCTATGATTCCTGACTCGCCGTCTACACGCTTCTTATAGTGCCGACTATATCAAAGATAAGCTTTGCCTCAGTGATTCGAGAGTGACTACAAGAACTTTACCAATAGCTAAACTATTGATACTCCGCAGAATACGCAAACCAAATAAACAAAAGTAATCTTTATTCCCACAAGCATAATAAATTATGGTGCCAACTTTATCTGTAAATCTTTCTACGATATAACGACATCTTTATGGAGAAAGCATGAAGACTCATGAGGATTTAGGATTGGTCGCTTGCTGGAATGCAAGCGATAAATGTTCTGTACTGGTTCTATAAAACTCTCGCGTGAGAACCCCGGTCTTTCAAGCCGGGGATGAAACGCAGCCGCAGCTTTTAAGCTGCCTGCCCGGTGTCGGTGATACAATTAATTTACAGGATTAGTAGGAATAACCAGCTACGTTTTGAGACATTCTAGTACGGTGAAATACCAGTCAGTAAGACACTGCCAGTTTTTAACTGAGTAAGACTATGGCACAGACAAGCAAGGCAGAATGTGGAGCGTACCAATCAGGCGGAGTGCTGGACTCGCGAACGACTGCAAAAAATAAAAGTACCCACGATGCCATCATCTTTAGATAGTTGGCTTGAGTGGTTAGGGGCGCTTTGACTCGTCCCCAGAAACGTCGATACTGGTCAGCTAAGAGATGCGTGAAGCAATACGGCTTTAGCCTATTGCAGAACAACCTTTTAGAATCCCCGCGTCTTTAGATCGGGGAGTAGTCAAATGGCTATCCAATGAGGCTAGGTTGGATTATTGAGAACGTAAGTTTCAGACGCATGGCGCACAGCAAAATAGACTCCCCACGTATCAAAGCCTGGCATATTTTCTATCATCCACCCTCGACTGGCGACTCGTTCTAACCCAACGGCTGCCATGACTAAATCCAGTTCAGGTTGGAACAAATACCTCATGCGGTGAGTTTCTTGTATTTCTTGAACTGTACCACTCGTTTTGTCACGGGTAAAGATGTGGTAATTAACATCCACGACATTGTCATTAGGGTGGAAGGTGGGTTCCGCAATGCGGGTCACTTGCAGGGTCTCATCCTCTAACCGCTTGACGCGCACCGTTGGGCGATCGCTGAGTACCGCCGGCCCGTACCAGCAGTCAAAGATAAACACCCCATTTGGTTTTAAATGAGCTTTGACCGTAGCAAAGGATGCCATTAGATCGGCATTCGTCGTTTGATAACTCATGACATGAAAGAGGGAAATGATGGCATCAAATTGCTCATCCAGTTGCACATCGCGGATGTCACCCTGACTAAACTGCAATTGTGCCGCTATGGTGGGAGGTACTTGGTTGAGGTTTTGGTGCGCCCGTTGCAGCATTTCCGCACTCAAGTCAATGCCATGAAGGCTATATCCATATTGGGCTAACTGGATGGCATGGGCACCCGTCCCACAACCCAACTCTAGAATGGATTTAGCCTCAGGGGCGTAGGTTTGGAGGAGCTGATGAACAAATTCTGCTTCTCCTACGTAGTCTTTCGAGGCATACAGCAAATCGTAATAGCGAGCATAGGTGCCAAAAACGTTCATCTCAGTCTCCGGTTCTGCGGAAGTAAAGTCCGTGATAATAAGGAACAGATTTTTCTGGATGGAACGGAATCATGCAAGCAGTTTGGAGGTCTTCCCACGTATCAACGAGTTCATAGTTAAGTTGTGCTAAAGATGCAATAAAAGCAGACTTGTTGAATACATATTGCGGATAAAACACGTTGCCGCCATTTTGTAGCGTGACAAACTGTTCTCCATCATAGAGAGGCAAACGATTAATCAAGAGATGCCCCGGTTTTGACGGCAGCCGCTTCAGCGTGGCGGCAAAATCCTGAACATATTGCAGAGAGCCGGATGCTAAGAAGATCTGATGCCCATCTAGTTGCTCAAAATCAGACGTAAACACCAGTTGGGTATGCTGGGGGTTTTGAGCCAGGAAATTCTTTCCCGCTTCGACAATGTATGGCAAATCACAAACGCACCATATTAATGAGTCCGGCAATCGGAGATATTTGGAATATGCATAAAAATGGACTCCAATATTGCCGCCAAAATCGAATACGGTGGGGGCTATATGTTCAACATTTAATAGCGTATTTAACCAGAATAAAATGGGATAGTCGTAGGGGCGCATTAAGCAATTACTCCCCTCCCAATTCCCCGCTTTCATCATCTGCACATAGTCTTCAGCCAGTTCTGGGTTGTCGTAGCCGATGGTTTTAGTGGTTGGCGCAGCAGCGATCGCGGCCTCAAAGGTGTCAAAAACTCCGCAAAAGCACCCGTAACACTCGTTCGCGAACCGATGTTGGTATCGAGGCTGATTGATCAGGCGATGCAGCGATCGCAGTCCGGGAATTTGCTTAATCAGATTTTTCATAGAACATCTTGGAAATCACCTGGACAACGTAGTCAATCTGTGCGTCGGCCAATGCCAACCCACTGGGGAGATAAAACCCGCGCCGAGCGATATTCTCAGCGACAGGACAAGATTCATCGTGAAATAAGCCCATTTTCTTGAATACAGGCTGTTCATGCATACACCAGAAAAATGGACGGGTACCAATGTTAAATTGCTTCAGATATTCCATGGCGGCTTTAGCATCAAACGGCACTTCGGCTTTCAGCACAACGCCATAGACCCAGTAAATGTTATTGGCATAATCGGTTTGCGCCAGTGGCAACTGGAGTTGGGGGATATTGGACAGTTGTTCGGTATAGCGTTTGCCCATGTGACGCTTACGAGCCACAAACTCGGTTAGTCGCTCCAATTGCGCCACGCCCAGGGCTGCTTGCAAGTTCGTCATTCTAAAATTCCAACCCAGTTCTTCGTGCAGAAAACGTTGCTGGGGTTGGAAGCAAAGATTCCGCAGCGATCGACAGCGTTCTGCCAGGGCGGGATCATCGGTCACGACCATACCACCCTCACCGGTGGTAATGTGCTTGTTGGGGTAAAAGCTGAAGATGCTGATAGCACCAAAACTACCACAGGGCTGATCCTTATAAGTTTGCCCATGCATTTCTGCCGCATCTTCAATGATCTGCAGGTCATAGCGTTGTGCTAAGACCATCACCGGGTCTAAATCAACGGGCAACCCGTAAATATGAACCACTAAGATCGCTTTGGTTCGAGTCGTAATTTTGGCCTCAAGTTGATTCACATCCAGATTCCAGGTGTCTGGATCACAATCAACGACGACAGGCACGGCTCCGGCTCGCACAATTGCTGCTGCACAAGAGATGATGGTGAAAGTTGGTAAGATGATCTCATCCCCTGGAGCAATACGCAGAGCCGCGATCGCTAATTCAATCGCCACAGAGCCATTACTTACCGCAATACCGTAACGCCTACCCATGCGCGCGGCAAACTGTTCCTCAAATTGCTTGACAAAAGGACCTTCAGAAGAGATCCAGCCAGTATCGATACATTCAATCAGATACTGCTTCTCATTTCCATTCAGCAGGGGTTCATTGACTGGAATAGGTTCCATCGTCGCTCATAGGGTGTAATAGTTTTACTTGGTCTGAAGCAATCCCTTCAAATCGGGTTCGGTCGTGCTCCCCTACAAATGGCCCTTGTTTGACCTCAAATAATTCTACGTCTTCTAAAACCTCAAACCCATGCCCACCGATCGCGAGCAGAATGGTGTCTCCCGCTTCCAAAATCCGACTCTCCAAATACTCGCGTTGAGTGCCATAAAAATCAACCCGTAGCTTACCCTTGCGGATAAAAAGAACTTCTTGGGTGTACTGAACCTCACGTGGAACCGGATTATGCATATGAGGTTCAATGACTTTGCCAACGGAGTAGTTCATATATCCCAATTGCTGCGACAATTGATGTGGCGTGAAAAAATGGGCACCTGGCTTTCTAAACAAATGAGAAATCAGAATCGCCAGAATTTTTTGCTGATAAACAATGGTTTCAATCATGTTAACTTCTTACACCTGACCGCGAACAATTCGCGATGAGGAAGACAACCTTACGCTATGGAGACGGTGCTTTAGTGGTCTAAGATGCAAATCTAGACATCATCGGCAGTAGCATCTCGCTCACACTCATGCACCCAAACTTACGCCCTGTTGTACGATTGCCTTACTAATAAATGAAACTACTAAGCTGCTAACGTATACCCTTGTCAAGGGGAATACATTGTCAAGGGGAATACACCAAGGCAGACTTGAATTAAAGCTGAATAAATGCCTTCAACAACATAACAAAAATAATTGGCTTTTTGTTAGTTTTATTCTTCAAATTGAATTGAAATGAAACTCTAAGTAGCTGGTTGTAATTAGACAGCCACCCCCTGTTCCCTTGGTAAGGGGGACTGCGACAGCCGGGGGTCAAGTAAGATTTCGATCTTCAATTTAATTATGCCTACCTACTTATCGAGCTAAATCAATATTGGTGATTGCTTTGAACTTATGACAAAATATTTGCCAATGATGTTCAAATGAAGCATGGTTTTTGCAAAAGTCAAGGCAACGACGACGATACTCCTCCCGATTAACTGTGAGCTTGTTTACGGCGGCGGGAATGTCGGAGGCATCGTGAATCAGGACACCGAGCTGATACTCCTCCACAAAGGCTAATGAGGATAGGCGAGTGGCAATTACGGGACAACCACAGGCTAAACTCCGCATCAATTTACCCGATGAGAAGCCCACATATTCAATGTTAGAACCCGTGTTTTGATACAGGGCAAAGTTGCCTTCGCAGTAAGCCACCAGGGAGTTGAGCAACTCGATCGCTAATGGCTGATGATTCCAAATAACCCGATTGCGATCTAGGCGATCGGGGTACTGCTGCCGAAAGGCATTGGTATCTCGTTCAGATCGCCCATTCACAATCAAGACAGCCGGTTCCACCCACTGCGGGACACTAGCAATCAATTGATCGACCTGCATTTCAGAGCTGACCGTACCGGCATAAAGAAAAGGCTTCGCATCCGATGGTAGTTGCAGGCGATCGTGCCAATTGATGGATGAGTCTAAGGAATCAACCATCGAAATATTGGGTAATATAGCGTAGGGCTGAGTCAGCGGCAGTCCTAATTCTTGATACAACGGCGCTGCTCGTTGGGCATCGGGCACAATAATCAGATTTGCCTGGGCTACAGCCTGTTGCTCCAGTAGCCCCCATGTTGGATCAGCCCAGTGACTGGGAAACTCGTCATTGAGATAGACAAATGGACATTGGCTTGATTCGGCGATTAGCCCACCAATGTATGAGCCAATCTGGCCTAACGCAAAGACGCAAGCATAATCTTTTTTCTGCCTAAAGCTAAACTCAAGCCAAGCTTTCGCGAGAAAATTGGCACGAGTCAAGGGAGAATCAATTAAATGGTGAACCTTAACATTTTCAGGCAGTAGCCGCCCGTACTCAGGAGAGGGTTTTTCCCAGAGGTAAAGATCTACCAGCCACCCTGCTTTCCCTAACGCAACGACGGTATTGAGTGAAAATGGCATCGTTGCCAATCGTGAACTCTTCGGTCCATGAGGATAATGCACATAGGCAAGTTTCTGAATCATTGCCTTATGAGAGTAAAATTACTGCTTCTGAACAACATGATGGTACAGTTCATCGTATTGGCGTGCGATCGAGTTCCAGGAATAATGATCGGTTACGAACGATCTCGCCTTAGCGGCAAACTGCGATCGCTCGACTTCTGACCAGTTCAAAACTTTGGTTAATTGCTCAGCCCAGGCAGCGATGGGATCAAGCGGTAAAATCCAGCCCGTGACATCATCAATCACCGCTTCTGGCATGGAACTCTTCGGTTGAGCCAGCACCGGGATGCCCATCGCCGAAGCCTCCAGGATCGTCAGCGGCAAGCCTTCAAGTTCCGAAGGAAAGACGAGCGCTACCGCATTCCCCATCAAGTTGCGGACTTCACTGCGCGGTTGATAGCCCACGAACTTAACATTGGGATGCTGACTCGCCGCCTCCCGATAAACTGCCTCTTCCTCAGAGGTATAGCCGCCTCCCACCAGCACAAAGTCCAGATTCGGCAAAAGAGCGGCAATTTGGATAAAGACATCCGGTCGCTTTCGCTGCGTCAGCACTCCTACAAACAAGACATAAGGCTGACGAATACCTAGCTTTGCCAAATCCAACGGTTCAGCCCTATCCGGCGAGAAAAATTCCAGGTCTACGCCACTGGGAATTACCGCATCTACCTTGCGCCCAAATTGTTCTTGAATGTCCTTCGCCACAGCATGACTCACCGCACCCAACACATCCGCCCGTCGCACAGAAGTCACGAACTGTTGATAAAACTCATCATCATCATGGGGTTGGATCGGCGCTGTAAAAATATGGACGCACTTGCCAAAACTCCGGGCTTTGGCAAGGGATGCCGCCAGCAAATTGCGAGGCGTTGCCGAGGCATGATGAATGATGTCAAAGGATTGTTTCAACAAGTCAACGGTAGAAATTTTGTGGACATTGGGCTTGCTCCACAAAATCTCGTCTCCCATTTTTCTATCTTCTTCTGAGGATGGACTACTAAAAGAGTAGAAATCAATATGGGGATTGCGTAGGGTTAATTCTCTGAGTGATGTAGAAACAGGGAACTTCCAGCGATCAAGATTGATGGGCAGCAGGACTCGCAACATATAAAAATACCCGAATTACAAAGTTTCACCGACCCCAAACAAGCTTAAACCAGCGACAAGTAGATATCTCGGATTTGTTCAGCACATTTGTCTAACGTAAAAAGCTTTGCGCGTTCTCGCCCTCGGTTGATCATGTCCTCAGCTTTTTCCTGAGAATAAAGCACCTTTTCCATAGCAGTCATGATACTTTCAACCTCATAAGGGTCAAAGTACTCAGCCGCATTCTCAGAAACTTCAGGCATGGAACTGGTGTTACTACAAATCACGGGGCAACCTGCGGACATTGCTTCTAGTGGCGGATTGCCGAAACCCTCATACAAAGAAGGGAAAACCAACGCAGAGGCGCCCCGATAAAAGCTTTCCAGCAAAGAATCATCTCCAGAAAACCAGAGTAAGTTGTCTTCTGAAATGCCGAGGCTGTTGGCAAATTTCATCTCTTCGCGCTGCAATGGAACAGAACCAAAGCAAACGATTTTGAAATCTTTCAAAAGAGTGCTGGACGTTGCAATAGCTTTTAGGAAACGCTCAAAATTTTTGTACCCGGATCGGTGACCGACAAAAAGAATATAGGGAGCCTGCAAACTTGATGCTGAAAGATTAGTCTCAGTTTGCGATCTGTTTTTTACTGAATCCGCTAAGCCAATTCCCTCATACACAACTGAAACTTTGTCAAGTTCAAGATCAAAGATTTCAAGTAAATCTTTTTTAGTGTTTTCAGAGATGCAAATTAAGTGATCTGCACGCCGTATGGCGGCCGCCTTCACAGAGTTGACGGGATTCTCTAGATCAAATTTTTCGTGGATAAAATCATAAACAGTCAATACCGTCACAGATTTTTTAGGAGCAACTCCATGAACGGCATAAAAAGTTTCATGGATGATGTCTGGCGGATTTGTCGAAAGCCAAGCCTTTGAAAAATATTTGTTGAGTTGCTTAAGCACATTACCCGCTTTAGGAACCTTAGGGACAGCAGCACCAAGGACAAGTTCTGGCTTAATTTGCTTCAGGTACTCGTTAACATGAAGTCCAGCAAGGATTTTGACATTGAATTGTTCATACTCAGAGATTTGAGTTGCCAAATCATAGAAATATCTGGAAATCCCACCATATTGCTGCTGCCAGAATATCTGGTAGTCATATACAAGCTTAATCATTTGAATGAGAGTCCCAGATCAACTTAGGATGCAGAAACAACTTCGCGATATGTACCAGACTTTACAACGCAACCCTTTTCCATCAAGTATATGCAGTCACAATGCTCAATCGTGCTTAAACGGTGGGCAATAATGATCAGTGTCTTTGTTCCACTGAGAGACTTGATTGATTCACTCACTAGTTTTTCTGTTTCATTATCCAAAGCGGAGGTCGCTTCATCTAAAACAAGAATTTCTCTTTCGTGATAGAGCGCTCTGGCAATGCCAACACGTTGCCGTTGCCCACCTGAAAGTCTGACTCCACGTTCACCCATGAGAGTATTTAGCCCATCCGGTAGAGACTCGACCAGTTCTAAAAGCTGAGCCGACTCCAAAGCTGCATATAAACGTTTTCGATCTATGGATTCAGCTGGTACTCCAAATGCAATATTTTTTTCTAATGTGTCATCCATCAAGAAAATCGACTGGGGGACGTATCCAAGCAGATTCTGCCACGAACGTACATTCTCATAAATCGAAACTCCATCCACTCGGATGTCACCACTTTGAGGTAGTAAAAGACCTAAAATGACATCAACCATGGTCGTTTTACCAGCACCAGAACGACCAATTAATCCGATAGACTGACCCCGCTTAATATGAAAAGAAACTTGATTCAGCGCATCATCTGCGGAATTTGGATACCGATAAACAACATCATCGATCGCCACATCGTCTGCAAACGACATCACATGATTGCGATCGCTAATCTCATAGGTTCCACTATGAGACGAAACTCGGTAAGAATTGAAATCTTGAAGCAAGGATTCTGCTTCTTTCAACTCAAAATAAATTTTGTCGATCGCGTAGTTGGCGTAACGGATGCCATTGATAGAACCCATTAAATTGCTGGCAGAAGGCATCAAACGGATCGACGCCATCGCAAAAATGCCGAGAACCGAAGTGAGCTGTTGAGGAGACTGATTGTCAAAGGTAATAAAGATGAACGTAATCACAATTAGAAACGTCATCAAAAAAGCTTCGAGGATATAGCGGGGCAATGTGGAAGCACTTAGACTTTTACTGACCACACTGGCATAACGATGGGCTTGAACGTGCATTTGGTCATTGAAATAGGGTTCGCACCCAATCACTCGAGTCTCCTTCAACCCTCCCAAGCCATGATTAATAATGCGGATGATCTCAGTACTGGCCTCACCAGATTCTCTTCCCCAGCGAGCCAGTCGATCCTTAAGGCTGTGAAAGAGCACATAACCGACTAACAAAATCCCTGAAATAATTAGAGTTGCAAATGGACTGGTGACTACAAGAAGCGTCACTAATCCTGTGATAATGGCTATGTTAGAGATAGAGAATAGAATTGGCATCATCACACTGTTACAAAATACCTCTGTATCTTTGATGACGCTTTGAACGAGAGTCGCAGTATTTTTGTTGAGATGAAAAGTGTAAGGAGCGGACAAGTAAGCACTCATTAATCGAGTTTGAATGTCTCCTTGCGTTGAAAAACCAAAATTAAATATCTTTCTTTGAACGCTGAAGCTGACAACCCCCTTCAGACAAAAAATCCCGATCAGAATTAATCCAAAGACAAATATAAACTGATTTGCAGATGTGAACCCTAGAGAATTGTAGATTGGTTGAAGGATAGAAGGTCTCTTGAAAAAATCAGGGTCAGTGGCAATGCTGATGAATGGACCGATCAAACCAATTCCAATCGTTTCCATGAAGGAAACAATCAGGAACATGATCATTAAAACTACAAAATTTTTGTACTTTCCCTTCAAGATGTACAGAAATTTGGAAAAATATCCAGACATTCAGATGATCCCTCACTAGCTACCGACTCAAAAGCATCGCATTATTGAAACTGATGAGTACATTCCAATTTCGTAAATTCGCCCTCACCGCCCAACCTCTCCGATCTTGAGAGAAGAGAATCGCGGTAAGTTTTCGTTAGATAAACTCCTTCTCTGCCACCTTTAACCCAGGGAGTCAATTGTTTGAGCCTGCTTGGTGCTTCTAGCTTGAACCTTTTTAAAGCGTGTAAACCACACTTACAATACCAAATCGTCTAGAAAGTTCTGCAAATCTCAGTAAATACTATGGGCTCTTTATAATTTAACTGCTAAATTTTTCTGGCTTCATCCTAACCTAAAGGCACTATTGGAAGGCTTTCGCCGTTTATTAAGACTTAAATTACTGCCGATTCTGACATATAAAGTAAAGACTTCGTGAAGTTGCGGGAAGAAACTTGTTTCCTCTTCGCACCACGCCAAATAATAAGCATATTCGTCTGGTGTATAATTACGGCTGCTATGCTATGTGATACCAATTGGATTGAGAGCGTATTGGCTGAGGGCTAAGAACTTGGCATCAGTCAGTGGCATCAGTCAGTGGCATCAGTCAGTTTTTGGATGTTTGATGAAATGGCACATATGACGATTGTTGAGCATGAAAAGCTTAAGCTTCATACCGTTTGGAAGTCAACAATCTCGTACTAGCGAGTTCAGGTTTTTGCGATGGCCATGGGTGCTGGTGTCAACGGTCTGCTAAACGGGTTTCTTGATGTCTGAATCTAGACTTAGACGTTGTATCCATGGCTGATTTTTTTGCCCTTGTTGTTGTTTGGATGAGTGATCGATATGCACACTATTCCTGTTTATCAGCCAGCTTTAAATGGAAACGAGCGAGAGTATGTCAACCACTGTCTCGACACTGGTTGGATCTCTTCTAAAGGGGAGTACGTTAATCTGTTTGAAAAAGCTTTTGCAGAATACGTTAATGTCCGTTATTCTGCTGCTGTTTGCAATGGTACCGTTGCCCTGCATTTAGCGCTTGTAGCGCTTGGCATTGGTACTGGCGATGAGGTGATTGTCCCAACGTTGACTTACATTGCTTCAGTGAATGCCATTGTTTACACTGGAGCCACACCTGTTTTTGTGGATTCTTTACCGGAGACGTGGCAGCTCGACCCTGAAGATGTTCGTGCCAATATTACGCCTCGCACTAAGGCCATTATGGCAGTACATCTATATGGGCATCCTTGTGATATGTCTACGCTCAAAGCGATCGCGGATGAGCATCGGGTATTCCTGATTGAAGATTGTGCGGAAGCGATCGGCTCCAGGTATCAAGATCAGCATATGGGAACGTTTGGTGATATTTCCACCTTCAGTTTTTACGGGAATAAAACCCTTACTACAGGTGAGGGGGGAATGATTGTCACCAGTGACAAAACCTTGTATGAGCGCATTCTTCACCTGAAGAGCCAGGGTTTGGCGAAGTATCGGCAGTATTGGCACGACATCGTTGGCTATAACTACCGCATGACTAATATTTGCGCCGCGATCGGTCTTGCCCAGTTAGAACAGGTCTCTGAAACCTTGAACCGGAAGCGGAAGCTGGCTGATACATATAAAGAGTTATTACATGACACGCCCTTCAAGGTTCATCCTGAAGTTGGCGATGTTTACCATTCCTACTGGATGGTTTCAATTTTGGTTCCTCAGGTTGAACTACGCGATCCCCTCAGAGAACATCTGGCAGAAGCAGGAATTGAAACAAGACCTGTTTTTTATCCTGTCCATACCATGCCGATGTACTCGCAGAAATACCAGCTTCATAAAGTGGCTGAAGACATCGGCTGGCGCGGAATTAATCTTCCTAGTTATCCAGCGCTAACCAACGAGCAAGTTCATTACATCTGTGATTCACTTAAATCGTTTTGGGCCAAGAGCTGATTAATCAGATGTTCACTACCATAGTCTTTAATAACAATGAGCATCCAACCAGTTCCTAGCATCTCTGTTGTCATTCCAACGGCTAATCGACATAGTACAATTGGCAGAGCAGTTGACTCGATTTACAAAAACACGATCGCTCCTTATGAAGTCATTATTGTCGATCAAAGTTCAAACGACCTGACGTTAGATGCTTTGCATCCGTTCATTGACAACCAACAACTGATCTATATTCGAGATAGCGGCAAAGGAATTTCCAGAGGGAGAAATGTTGGTTGGCAAAAAGCTGCTGGCACAATTATTGCCTTTACAGATGATGATGCCTGGGTTGATCCAAAGTGGCTTGAGTGCATCTTAGCGACTTTTCAAACCGACAGGTTTAATATCGGTGCTGTAGGTGGAAAGATTCTTCCTGTTTATGAGGAGAAGAACCCTGAGTGGAATTTCCCTAAGAAGTGGGAGCATTTGCTTCCATCGTGTGATCATGGAGAATTTACAGATCTTTTCAACAAAGATACTTTTCCGATTGGTGTAAATCTTATTACTTACCGTCATTTACTGGAAAAACTTGATGGTTTCGATGAGAGGATGGGCGTTAATATCAGCCGTAATCTACAAATTCTTGGAGAAGATGTAGATTACTATATTCGCCTGAAAAGATCTGGATTTGATCTGGTCTATAGTCCTGATTGTATCGTTTATCATCCTGTGCCTTTGAGCCGCCAAAGTCAAGGCTTTCTCAATAAGCGATTGATGTATGAGGGAGCCACCTATGCTTATAGAGGTATAAAGGATGGAGAGCTTGTCGCTCTAAACTGCCTAAGATCACTCTTTAAAAGTTTTGTCAAATACTGTCTCTTGATTCTATCCAAAGGAAATCAGGAGGATGCTCATTATCTATATGGAAAGATGTTAATTCTTCTTAAAGTTGGCATTTTTCAAATTCAACATTAATGACATATCAGGGGAACTAGTGGATGCAGTGGCAGATCTTATCAGGGGTGCGGTTCGTTTTAGCCTTGTTAGTTGTTTGTGATCATCTTCCGATGTTCATGCCAATGACTCAACCGTGGATAACATTTCAAAAGCTTGGAGGTTTTCCTGCAGTTGTTGGATTCCTAGTAATTTCTGGCTATTCGATCGCTCACTCTATTACCAAAAATCCAGATGGTTTTTATTGGCGGCGATTCATAAGAATTTATCCGTTGTATGCACTGGCTGTGTTGCTGGCAACAATACCTTTCTTATTTACTAGCCCAGTTATTGTGACTTTAACTGAATCTGGGAGATTTATTCAACCAGATTTTTACGCGATTTTAGGAAATCTTTTATTACTGCAAGGTCTGGTAACAGATCCTCTTAGTTCAAACACAGTCGTTTGGACTCTCAGTATTGAAATAACTTGCTACTTACTAGCTCCGTTATTCATTAGATTAAGCAACAGAAGTCTTTTAATCTTAATTGGTATTTCTTCTCTATTTTTTATATCTTATCCCTATTATGTGCTTTTAATCACCAAAGATCCATTTTACTTTCATTACTCTTACCGGAAGTTTGCTCTGGGCCTGATTGCTCTTTTTTGGGCCTGGCTATTAGGATTTTTCTACTACCGAACTTCAGATCAAGAGGCATCAAAAATTTTTCTGATTGTATTGGGATGTGCGCTGTTAAATTACAACCAGATTGCCGTGCCAAAATGGGGCATCTTAGTTTACATCTTGACTAGTCTTATCCTCGTCTACGCTTCTCAGATTAAAATTTCTAAGCTATCTGCTAAAATTTTGAGCTTCTTGGGTGATATTTCTTATCCTCTATACTTGTTTCATCTTCCTATCATGCTCCTTTGTTACGCTGCCTTTGGTATTAGAGGCTGGTTTGGGCTGCTACTTCCAGCTTTCTTAGGCTCTATATTTTTCTATTATCTGGTTGATGTTCCATTACGGGTGAAGAAGAAGGTTAAGCTTGCCTAATTACGTGTTTGATTCGGCACGGTGCAGTGAATTTTTGAGTCAGCTTACAGAGCTTTAACGGTATTTTTACCATGGATGCATTCAGAGGGTTTAGAATCTACGAGCCTCTTCTGTTTTTTGCCGTGCTTTGGTTGTTCTTAGGGTTACTTTCTTTAAGCGATCGCTACTATAAGTGGATACCGTTACCTGGCAGTCAATTTTCTACTCGGTTATCAGTAGTTGTAAATACGGGATTAGTTGCCATCATTGCAGGCTATATTTTGCTTGTGCTTGCCTATATATTCAGCAACACGTTCTTTGATCAAGCTGAACCTAACATTGCAGCCGTCTCTTGGCTGTTTAAATCAGGAAAGCCATTGTTTCCTCCTATAGATTCCGCCGAACGATATATTAATAACTATGGTGCGGTGCTTTATATCATTAATCGATTCTTTCTAGACATCTTTGGTCCGAATATTCCCGCTGTAAAGCTCGGTTGTGGATTAGCCGCAATTCTCAGTTTGGTCTGGATCTTTTGTGCCACCTCAAAGGTTGCCAGTCGCCAAATTGCTCTAATTGCTTGCACTTATGCCGTTTTAGCACTGCTCAGCATTACTAATTCATTTGCTTTCCATGCGGCTTCGTTCTGGCTCAGACCAGATCCACTGCTGATCTTTTTCGTCAGTCTTGCTTTGCTCAGCGTGTTGCGAGGAAATCGGCCGATCGCCACTCTGGTCACCGCGATCGCGTTTGGATGCAGTTTGAATTTGAAAATTAATGCCTTTGTCAATTTTCTACCGATCTATATTTTACTGCTGTCGCGTTTTGGTTTAGCCACTACGTTAATTAGTGTAGTGGGAGCGATCGCAACAGCAGGGGTTCCTTTTATCGCCTCTTCCCAGATTTCGCTCAGCGACTATCTGATCTGGCTGAGCCAATCTCGGAATAAACCTGCATCGTTTGTTCAACTCATTGATGTTTGCAAATGGGTTTTCTACATATCATTACCGATTCTTTTAAGCCTGGGTTATCTCTACTGTCGCAGCCGTACCAGTCTTCAACGGTTTATTCAACTTAATCGAGGTTTTATCCATACATTATTGGGCTGCGTAATTGCATCCCTGGCGTTTTCTATCAAAATTGGAGTTTTGGAGAACAACCATTTACCCTTTATTCCCCTATTTGCCTATTTGCTGGCACTAATACTGGAATGGATTCGGACTGAGAGTCATTACTTTCCCTCAACCCATGCATCAGGCTCGGTCAAGACTATTTTTATGAGTGCCGCGTTAGCGTTTAGTCTTACGATGGCGCTGGCGATCGCCCCCGAAGCAGGGCGATTGGTTTCAACCTTGATTAAGTCTCCCAGCCAGCAGATCATTGGTGATATTAATAACGTTATGAAAGCCCATCCCAATTCAACGATTGGCATGGGCTTCAGCCAAGGCGATGGCAATTATGAGCTTACTTTTTATCGTCCAGTTCTAGTGTTTGCTGGCAATCCCTACTTAGTTGATCCAGTAATCATGTTTGAAATGCAAGTGTCTGGCGTCAAAACGGTTTCTGATGCCACAATTAAAGCTTTGCAAACTTGCCAGACCCAAATCTGGTTGCTTCCCAATGTGACAAAGACTCCCTTCGACTTCAAGAATTTTTACCCCCCCCACGATTTGGTTTTTCCTGAAGAGTTTCGGCATGTGTTTTTACAAACCTATCAGCCCATTGGTGAAAGTGAGTTTTATGAACTTTGGGCTTGTAAGCAGACGAAGACATGATCCTGACAAGTTGAACCTAGAATCTATGCCACGATTTCACTTCACCGTATCCGAACCATTATAAGCTCACGGTTGTCATGTTCTAGTATCTAGTTTTTCAAAAACTGACAGTCGCCAGTCTATTTAGTCTTAGTCAAAAAGTTTTCATAAAGTTATAGGCTAACCATTGGTGATTCAACCTAGCTTTTGCAAAAATACACAAGAAGTTAAGATTGAGGAAGCAGATTGCATTAGTGCACTACAAGGGCTTTAGCTCTGGTTCGATAGGCATTGAACTCTTTAGGTAACTCTTCATTATCAAGGATTAAGTCATGAGTACGATTTTGGTGACTGGTTCCGCTGGGTTAATTGGCTCTGAGGCAGTTCGTTTCTTCTGTGAACGCGGCTTTACGGTTGTTGGCATTGACAACAATATGCGAAAAGTTTTTTTCGGGGAGGATGCTTCAACTGAATGGAACCGCGATCGCCTGCTTCAAGACTATGGCGATCATTACACTCATCACAATATTGATATTCGTGACCATGATGCCGTTTCTAACGTATTCAAAACCTATGGCACGGATATTAGTTTAATTATCCATACAGCGGCTCAACCCTCCCACGATTGGGCTGCAAACGATCCCTATACGGACTTTTCTGTTAACGCAAACGGCACCTTAGTTCTACTGGAAAATACCCGTCAACATTGCCCTGATGCTGTATTTATCTTCTGCTCAACAAACAAGGTCTACGGAGATAACCCAAACTTCTTGCCACTCGTAGAACTTGAGACGCGGTGGGAAATTGATGCAACTCATGCTTACCGTGAGGGCATCGATGAAACGATGAGTATCGACAACACTAAGCATTCCCTATTTGGAGCCTCCAAAGTGGCTGCTGACGTATTAGTTCAGGAATACGGGCGCTATTTTGATATGAAAACAGCCAGCTTTAGAGGAGGATGCTTGACGGGCCCCAGCCATTCTGGGACTAAATTGCATGGCTTTCTCTCCTACTTGATGAAATGCACCATGCTAGGACAGCCTTACCAGATTTACGGCTACAAAGGCAAGCAGGTGCGCGACAATATCCATAGCTATGACTTAGTGAACGCTTTTTATCATTTCTATCAAGCGCCTCGCGTGGCAGAAGTTTATAACATTGGTGGTAGCCGTTTTAGTAACTGCTCCATGCTGGAAGCAATCCAACATTGCGAAGCGATCGCCGAGAAGAAGCTGGATTGGAGCTATGTTGAATCCAACCGAATTGGTGACCACATTTGGTGGATTAGTGACATTGGCAAGTTTAAGAGCCATTACCCTGGTTGGGATCTGACCTATTCTGTAATCGACATTCTGAAAGAGATTTACGCTCAAAATGTTAGTCGTTGGGTCTAGAATCGATTGATTTCCAATTTACTCATCTCAGCTCTATTTTCGCTTTAGCAACTCTCAAGCAAACTTCTATCCCAATGCTGAACATAAGCACCACCTCTAAACTGCAAGAACAACTCACCATTGCCTCCAAAGAGTTGATGCTGTTTGAACTTTCTTGGAGTGGACATCAAGCCGGCTACATTCTGCATCTCATTCAGTATTGGTGTAACCATAATTTTTCAGGTTCTTTGAATATTGTGGTTGCACCTGAGTTTGTGCAGCAACACGTTGATGTGGTTGAGGCAGCTCTCAAATGTGATCAACAGAATATTCGTTTTATCTCCATTACCTTAGAAGAGTCTCAGGCTCTCCTCCCTGAATCTTCTTTCAAAAATCGATCTATTCGCTCCTTCCAATCCCTCAAACTGTTGGGCAAGTATGCTGCAGAACTAGGGGTTAAGGACTGTTTGGTTAATTATTTTGACTCATTGCAACTGGCATTAGCAATGGGTCTGAAATTACCATGTGCAGTGTCTGGAATCTACTTTAGACCAACTTTTCATTACAATCATTTTGCTCACCATTCTTCGTCTCTAAAGGATCAGATTCAGCAATGGCGAGAACGCATTGTATTGTCGCGGGCGCTCAGCCATCCCCAATTTAAAGTTTTATTTTGCCTTGATCCTTTTGTAGTTAGCCACATTCGCAAAATTCATGGTGGTGCTCAGGCTGTTCATCTACCCGATCCAGTGATGAGCTATGTTACTTCTGAAGAGCACTTGCATCACTTGAGACAGAAATTAGGGATAGAACCTGATCGTCAGGTGTTTTTACTATTTGGACGGTTAGAAGGTCGCAAAGGAATTCATCAGCTATTGCAAGCCGTCTCCGATTTACCTGATAACTTAAGTAAAAAACTTTGCCTGTTGCTGATAGGACGGATTGACGCCAATGATAAGTTACTCATTGCGCCTAAGCTGGCAGACCTTTCTCAAACATCATCTGCTCAAATTATTAGTGTAGAGGAGTTTGTACCTGATCATCAGATTCCACCATACTTTGAACTTTCAGATGTGGTTTTAGCTCCATATCAACGACATGTTGGGATGAGTGCAATTTTGATCCGAGCCGCTGCCGCTCAAAAACCAGTCTTAACCTCGAATTATGGGCTGATGGGTGAGGTGACTCGGCAACACCAGCTTGGTTTAGCAATCGATGCCACTAACCCGCAAGAAATTTCTCAAGGATTAGCGCGATTTTTGTTAGAGTCACCCGATAAATTTTACGATCGCGCCAAGATGCAAATGTTTGCAGCAGAAAACTCGCCTGAACGATTTGCTGCCGTTATTTTTCAGAATTTGTAATTTCTAGTCTGAGAGGGTTGAGTAAACTAAGTTTGGTTGGCGGGGATGGTTCTGTGTAGCAGCTATTTTTCCGAAGGTAATATCTTGTGAAGCGAACAGAAAATCTCAAAGTTGCCTGGTTGTTCCCGTCTCTAGAACGGGGTAACTATTGGCATCCGATCTGGAGCGCGTTCTGTAAAGTCTTTCCTCAGACTGTGATTTATACGGGTCATTGGGCTGGCTATTCCCCTGGTTTTGAAGGCAAGTTCAAGGTGGAGGTGGTTGGAGAGACCAAGTTTTTTGCTACTGACAAGCCAGATACAGGCTACCACCGCAGCTTTATCTTGCCCTCGCTAGAGATCATCCAGCCCCTGTTGCAGTTTCGCCCGGATGTGATTTTTACCAGCGCCTTTTCCTTGTGGACGGCGATCGCACTGTTGCTCAAGCCTATCCTGCGCTGGCGAGTCATCATCATCTTTGATGGCGTCTCTCCTGGCGTGGATTACCTCAACTCTGGCTCTCGCATCTATGCCCGTCGAGCCATGGTGCCATTGATTGATGGGTTCATCACCAATAGCCAGGTGTCCAAAAAATATTTAGTTGAGGATCTGGGCACAAAGCCAGAGCGGGTTTTTGTCCGTCCTTACCTCGTTCCTGATGTGGATGCATTACTCAACCAGGTAGACGACACAATCTTAGAGAATTCGCAGTTCCAGCATCCAATTTTTCTGTATGTGGGGCAGTTGATTTCTCGTAAAGGCGTGAAATATCTGCTGGAAGCATGTAAGTTGCTGAAGCAAACGAGCGATCGCCCATTTACTCTCCTGTTAGTCGGTGACGGAGAACAACGTCCAGAGTTAGAGGTATTTGTTCAGGAGCATGGATTGGACGATCGGGTCAAGTTTGTGGGGCAAGTCGATTATGCAAAACTGGGTGCTTACTTCCGAAGTTCAGACGTATTCGTATTTCCTACTCTTGAAGACATTTGGGGTATGGTTGTGCTAGAAGCAATGGCATTTGGTAAGCCAGTTCTCTGCTCTAAATGGGCTGCCAGCGCAGAAATGGTTATTGAGGGCGAAAACGGTTATATCGTTGACCCTTTTCAGCCTGAAGAATTAGCTAAACGAATGACTGAATTTGTGGACAAACCAGATATTTCCAAGAAAATGGGTAGTAATTCTAAGCTCATGATTGCTCCACACAATGTTCAACAAGTGGCAAAGTTTCTTGCCGGAATTATTATTAATAGTTAGGAACAATGATTAAGTCATGCAATCACTGAGGTACATATGAAAGGATATTCTGACATGACAGTTGGTTGTTTAACGTGTCATAAGCATGTTGATATGACAGTTGATTGTTTGGATTCTTTGCTACGGTTTTCGACTGATCCGATTCGTCTCGTAATTCATGATGACGGTAGCCTGACTTCTGAAGACTGCGAAAAGCTTACAACAGCCTTGCCTGGTTTAAGGATTGTGGTTCGTACTGAAGCCGACGAGTTTATGAACGAACGCCTTAAAAATCACCCTTATGCCTATAAATTTCGATATGAATCAGCTCTTGCGCTCAAATGTCTAGACATTCCTTTGATGCATGAGGGTGACATCACTTATACAGACTCTGATGTTCTCTACCTTCATCCGTTTCATGGCATATTTTGTGATCAGCCTCCAGAGGTGGGTGCCCTATTCATGCAGGATAGAACTGAGGCATATTCTATTGCGCCTTGGGCAGTGTTGAACGGTAAATTTAAACTGTGGGGTCGAATAAACAGCGGCGTATTTTACCTCCGTCGATCTGCTTATGACCTGGATTTCATCGAATGGTTTTTGAGCCAGAAACAGTTTAGATCTATTCATTACTTCGTTGAACAAACGCTTTTCGGGGCTTTAGGAAGCCGAACGAACTGCCGAATTGTTGCTCCTAATCAGGTTGTGTATGTGGAGTCCGCAGATAGTATTGCAGAGAGCGCAAGCGTAGCCCATTTTGTTGGACCGTCTAGACATTTATTGAAGGAGTTTGTCTCGATTAGCAAATCTGTATCTCCAACGCTACCTTCAACTCGGATTCAAACGATCGCTCCTATAAACTGCAATATTCCAGAAATGTTTTTTTTGAACGAAGTATCAGTTGGGTGCCCTCAAGAAGAATATTCTTGAGAAAATAAAGCTTTCTAGATAGTAATCAAAATTTGCTCGTTTGTGATTGCTTAAGTAAGCGGTTTAAGAACAGACTAATCCTGAGAAATTAATCCGTAGATGAGTAGGCACTAACAAGATAGTTATTTTGAATCATTCCATCATGAAAATCTGGCACGTTGGGGCTTCACCTTCACCTCAATCAGTAGATGGGGTTAATGCAGTCATTTGGTTGACAGCAAAGGAGCAAGCTTTGCTGGGGCATCAGGTCACTCTGATCCTTGATGATCCACCTGATGAGTCTGCCTCCAACTTAGCCCAGCAGGTTGGCATTGAGTTAATTCATGTACCCGCTAATACCTGGGGCTACAACTCTGAAGTTCTAAAGTCACTATTTCAAGCTGTCCCGCCCCAACTTGTGCATGTGCATTCTGTGTTTCTACCTCGATTAGCTAGCTTAGGAAAGTTGCTGGGTAAATATCAGATCCCGTATGTTATTACGCCTCATGCCATGCATTCCAAAATGCTGCAACGGGGACGATTGAAGAAACTTATTTATGGCTGGTTGCTGGAAAAGCCTCGGTTTCGTGCTGCTGCTGCTGTCTCAGTGGTGACTCCATCTGAGGAAACTGCGGTTCGGGCATTTGTACCTAGCTATCAAGGAATTATTCGTTGGGTGCCGAATCCTATCGATATGGATAGTCTGAGTCAAAATATCTGGAAGGGAGACATTGACGCTCAAAAAATTGTTTACCTGGGACGATTTGATGTTTTGCACAAGGGGATCGATCTTTTAATTGACATTGCCCGAAGACTGCCAGATTGGCAGTTTCATTTATACGGTAGCGAGGATGCTAAAACCAAGCCCTGGCTAGAGCAACTGAAAGCTGATCTGCCTGCGAATGTCACTCTCCATCCCCCGGTTTTTGGAACCGCAAAAATTGAGGCTTTAGTCGGTGCTAGTCTTTATATTCAAATGTCTCGATGGGAAGTGTTTGGCATTTCCATTGCCGAGGCGATGGCATTAGGGGTGCCCTGCGCGATCGCCGATACACTGAATCTGGCAGAAGTTTTTCAGCAATACGATATTGGAGCTGTCCTGCCATCTGACCCACAAACCGCCGCGATCGCCTTACAAAAAATGCTCGACCAACCGGAGTTACTCCAAGCCTGGTCGCAAAAGTCACGAGCTTTTGTGCAACAACATCTGCATCCGATCTCGGTGGCTAAAGCCTATCTCAACCTTTACGAGGAGGTGCTCTCTCCATGAAAATTCTGCTATCTGCTTATGCCTGTGAACCGAATCGCGGCACGGAACCGGGTGTCGGATGGAATACGGCGGTGGCTTTAGCTCAGTCGCAGCAAGTTTGGGTGTTTACGTCGAACACCCATCGAGCGGCGATCGAAGCCGAGTTAGCCATCCGTCCGGTTGAAAATCTCCAGTTCGTTTATGTCGATCCGTTGGGCTGGGTGTATGACTGGTCGCAGGAGGGCAAAAAGGCTCACTGGGACGTGCATTTGCATTACTATCTCTGGCAAATTTGGGCCTATTTTGTGGGGCGATCGCTCCATCCCACCCTTGGCTTTGACCTGGTTCACCACATCACCTACGGTAAATACTCTGCCCCTAGTTTCCTCTCCTTGCTGCCTATTCCATTCTTCTGGGGGCCTTTGGGTGGAGCCGAAAATGCTCCCGCTCCGTTCTGGCAGGACTTCAGCCTACGGGCACGTACTTACGAAGTATTTCGCCGGGTTTCCCAGTGGGTCGGGGAACTTGATCCGTTTGTGCGGTTGACGGCCACGCGGAGTCGCATTGCCTGGTGTAAAGCTGCAGATACGGCTCAACGCATCCAAGGGTTGGGCGCGAAGCATGTGGCGATTTTGGTAGAGTCGGGTTTGCGCCCAGAAGAAATTGCCGACCTGTCCAACTATCCCATGCCCATCGCTGCCCCGGTGCGATTCATTAGTATGGGCCGGTTGTTGCACTGGAAAGGCTTTTATTTGGGTGTCAGAGCCTTCGCTCAGGCGAATTTACCAGAGGCAGAGTACTGGATTTTAGGCGACGGACCAGAGCGCGATCGCCTGCAAGCCCTGGCAGAAGAGTTGGGCGTGGCTCACCAGATCAAGTTTTGGGGCAATCTCCCCCGCACCGAAGGGTTAGCAAAACTGGGGGAATCTCATGTCCTCGTGCATCCCAGTCTGCATGATTCTGGCGGATGGGTGTGCCCTGAGGCAATGGCAGTGGGTCGCCCGATTATTTGTTTGGATTTGGGTGGACCAGGGGTGCAAGTGACTCCGGAAACGGGCTTCAAAATTCCTGCCCATGACCCAGAGCAGTCCGTGCAGGGATTAGCCGATGCCATGACACAGCTAGCGCACGATGTCGAATTGCGGCAACGCATGGGAGCGGCTGGGCAAACTTTAGTGCAAAGCACTTATACCTGGACAGCCAAAGCAAAAGCCTTAACTGAAGCCTACGAGCAAGTCTTGACCCAGTCCAGACCTATGGTGCAAGCAGACGCTAAATTTGTTGATAAAGGTGTTGTGAGATGAACATCTTGATGGCTCACAATTACTATCAGCAAGCAGGAGGCGAAGATCAGGTCTTTGCGGATGAATCCCAGTTGCTGGAACAGTATGGGCATCACGTTCATCGTTTGACCATGCACAACGACCAGATTGATAGTACACCCCAATTGAAATTATTGGGTCAAACCATCTGGAATTGGGATGTGTATCACGAGTTGCGATCGCTGATCCGACAACATCAGATTCAAATTGTCCATTTCCACAACACTTTTCCCCTCATCTCTCCCGCCGCCTACTATGCCGCCAAAGCCGAAAAGGCTGTCGTTGTCCAAACCCTACACAACTACCGACTGTTTTGTCTCAATGCCTTATTTCTCCGCGATGGCAAGGTCTGCGAAGACTGCTTAGACCAGCCAATTCCCTGGTCGGGCATCCAACATAGCTGCTATCGCGATAATCAAGCGGCGAGTGCGGCTGTGGCAACCATGCTAACGACTCACCGTCTTTTACAAACCTGGCAGCAGCAGGTCGATACTTATATCGCTTTAACCGAATTTGCCCGCAATAAATTGATTCAGGGCGGCTTGCCTGCCGCAAAAGTAGTCATTAAACCCAACTTTGTAGATCCAGATCCGGGATTTGGGCAAGGAGAAGGGAATTATGCCTTGTTTGTGGGTCGCTTGTCGGTTGAGAAGGGTATCGATGTGCTGCTGACAGCCTGGGAACGGCTGGGGCAAAAAATACCCCTTAAAATTTTAGGCGATGGTGCCTTGGCACCGCAGGTCAGTGATGCTGCGGAAAAATGGCTCGGTGTAGAGTGGCTAGGCCGACAACCGATGGAGCAGGTTTATGCCTTAATGCAAAGTGCTCAGTTTTTAATTTTCCCATCAAAGTGGTACGAAGGCTTGCCGCGCACTTTAATCGAGGCGTTTGCGTGTGGTACGCCCGTCATTGCTTCTAATGTAGGAACCATGTCTAGCTTCATTACGCCCTACGAAACCGGATTACATTTTCAGCCAGGGAATGCGGATGATCTGGTGACTCAAGTCGAGTGGGCGATCTCGAATCCCCAAAAGCTAGCGCAAATGCGGCAAAACGCACGATCGGAGTTTGAAAAGCGCTATACATCAGCAGAAAGTTACCAAGTACTAATCAACATCTATCACCAATCTATTGTCAAAGCAGGCTAATTACCATGGACGCACACATTAACGCCCCAGCTAGTTCTAAGTCAGACAAGCCGGGAGGCTACATTTCCAGTTCCAACCTGGTCATTCTGTCTCTGGCAGCGGCATTTTTTCCGCGTGTGCTGATGATGCTGAAAATACCGTCGGCAATTAACTTCTTACACTTTATTTTGGTTCCTTTAGCCTGGGGTGTGTCAATGGCAACGACGCGCACCAAAGATCTAAAGCAGTTGTCACTGACGCGATCAATATTAATGGCTCTGTGGATTTTACTGTTAGTTGAATTTACCAGTGCCATTCTGAATGAGGCGGGGTGGATTAACGCAGTCCTACATTTCTTGCTATTTGCTGAACCGTTCATGTTAATTGTGGCGATTATCTGCATTCCCACGACAGAAGAACGAGTGAAGCATCTCCGGTTCTGGATTTTGGGCTTTGGGTTTATCAACCTGGGGTTTGCCTTGATTCAGAAATTTATCTTGAAATGGGACACCTGTGGCTGTTCCCCCGGAGGTTGGGGCGATGGCGATGCGATTAAGGGAGTATTTCTAAATCAAGGAGCTGGGCATGTGGTAGGTGGCTCAGTTTCGGCATCATTAGCAGTCTATTACTATGTCACCGCTACCAATCGTCCCCTTTGGATGCGCATAGGAGTCATATTTTTAACATTCATCCATATTATTGTTTCCGATACAAAACAGGTTCTAGCCATTTGTCTGGTCTCGTTTGTTCTCCTAGCTCTGTCGAATGTCAAAGATATCACAAAAGTGATTTTGTATTTAACTGGCATTGGAATTTTTGGAGCCGTGTTTAGCTGGGCTGTACAAACCTTTGAGTTTTTAGAGCCCTATCTCACTTGGGCTAGACCAGAATTGTATGGGCCAGATGGGGATGCCACCAATTTTAAGCAATTTGGCATCAAAACCATGCTGGAGCATATGCATTCTCCCTGGAACTGGTGGTTTGGACTGGGACCTGGGCATACGATAGACCGTTTAGGTGGCTGGATGATCCGAGATTACAACGATTTGCTTGTGCCTTTAGGGGCTACCCAAACTACCATCGCAACCGAAACCTGGATGAAGGTTGGGGCAAGTTGGCTAGGTAACTCAAGTACGATGTTTTCACCCTTTTGGGGTTGGGCTGCGATCTGGGGCGATCTAGGATTTATTGGTTTAGGCGCTTTTCTCTACGTTTGGTTTTTGACATGGCAATTCTGCGATGAAATGTCGCGATTTCAGATCCTCACTATATTTGTAAATGGCCTAATTTTTACCCAAATGCAGGAACCCGGATACATGATCTACGTGGCCGCCTTAATTGGGTTACGCTGGCAAGAATTGAACCGCGACGAAATGATAAAAAGTCAGAAGTCGAATAGTCTATCTTCGCCAACCAATCTATTACTGTCGTGAATTGCATTAAGGCGATTTCCGAGAAAGAGCTTACCGCTTAGAAAAGGTAGTAGGATCTTCTTAGTAGTAAGCGTAGGCAGGAGCAAAAGCAGTGTTGCTATCTAGCGCTGAGGGTAGGCAGTTAAGCCTTAGCCAAATCGATGACCTGCGTCTAGGGGCATCAAAGTTGAGTGGAACAAAGCGGCGTAGCTTCCAAGCAGAAATTCCAGCGACGACTAACCCTACACCGATCCAGTGAAACGGGGTAGCATGCTCTTTTAAAATGAAAATGCCTGATAAAGTTGTAGCAATCACTGTTAAGCCAATGACAACTGGGTAAGCAATGGACAGATTGAGCTTGCCTAAAACCATGACGTAGAAGACGGTACTGAAGGCATAGCATGTCAGCCCACCTAAGAGGTAAAAATTAAGAGGATTCTGACCAGAACCCAGTTTTAGAAGAGTCTGCCCAGTTGCATTGAGTCCGACTGATATCAACACTAGAAGTGGAAAAAGCAGGTGGTTGGGGGAGCATCTCAAAGTTGTAAAAACAGTCAAAATTTGAGTTGTCCATTGAGATAAGCACAGCGGACAGCCAGAGCTTTTGGGACGTTTTCTGCTTTCCATTGTGCCCCCGTTAACTTCATGCGGGCATCAATCTGCTTAATGGCAGACTCAACGGCTCCAGAGCCAATGGGAATGCCCTCTGCCTGAAAATAAGCATAGTTGACAATTCGTTGACGATGATGGTTCAGATAGTTGCAAAATTTACGGGCTTGGTCAAGCTGGCAATCTTGGAAGAGCGCTTGGGCTTGATCCACGCAGCCTTGCCAGAGCCAAGCCTCTGCCTGATGGAGACGTTTGATTGAACCACCGACTTTGAAGAGGTTTTCTTTGAGATGATACCAATCTAGAATTTCCAGGCGCTCAGACGGGGTCTTCACCGCCTCAAAGATATTCCAGACTCCATCATGCCCATCCCCTAAACATACGCACGGAGCACATAAAGGCTGGGTATTGAGCCAATGGGTGAGAACCCAGTTCGCTTGAAACGTGGCACCATAATACAGTCCCTCCACCCGGGCACTTTTATACTCCAACCACTGACACTGCTGTCCTTTGGTCGGAGTGCGCAACCGCACTTTGCCGCCATCCACACTCACCTGAGTGACTTTCTGACGGGCAGTCGGGCATTCCACCTCGGTGCGTTGGACTAAGCGTTGCAAGGTGCTATGGTTCACCTGAATCCCCATGAGTGCCTCGATCTCAGCTTCGGCGTTTTGGTAGGATTCATTGGCACTTAAGCGCAAACAGCATTTCTGTAGCATTGGGCTTAAGCGTTGATAAGCATCTAATCCCAGGCGCTCAACTTGCTTACTTTTTAACCGTAGAATTCCCAAAGAACTGATTATTTTCCGCTCTCTGCCGCCCTTGAGTCCGGTTTGGGTCTCGACAAAAAAAGGGCGATTTCAGGACTAACATGCTCTAACAGTTGTCCTCGAACCGTCTTCTCGATGCCTTCGAGGGTTTGGATTGACTCCACAGGAGCATTGCGGTGCAGAATTTTAGCGATCTCACGGGCATACATAGCCAGGGCTTGCTGATCTTCGGGTGTCATGGTTGGACTCAATGCGACAGCCCTTATTTTGGCGGCGTTACTCTATTTCTGCAACTTTGAGATGCTCCCAAACCTGCCCTTACTCCAGTGATATGGGTTAAGTGGCAATCAAAGAGAAGATTGCACTGACAATTTTGCGTCTCATTACTCGACTGTATTATCTGCATGCCTTCGATACCAATTAATTGTATTTCTCAACCCCTCCTCAAACCCGATTTGAGCCGTAAACCCAAAGGCTTGTTTAGCTCGTTCTGTATCTAAACAACGGCGAGGTTGCCCGTTGGGTTTATCGGTTTCCCAAACAATCTCACCGTCATAATCCATTAAGTTACAGATTAGAGTAATCAAGTCTTTGATCGAAATCTCGGAACCTGTTCCCAAGTTCACAGGTTCCGAGTCACTGTGGAACTGAGTTGCCATCACGATTCCGCGAGCCGCATCGGTGGAATACAGAAACTCACGGGTTGGACTACCATCGCCCCAGACTGGAATTTGTTTGTCTCCCCGTTGCTGTGCTTCATAAACTTTGCGAATTAACGCCGGTATTACATGGGAGCTACGGGGATCAAAGTTATCTTCAGGGCCGTAGAGGTTTACGGGCAGAAGATAAATACCATCAAAGCCATACTGTTGACGGTAGGACTGGAGTTGAACTAGCAGAGCTTTTTTAGCGATCCCGTAAGGAGCGTTAGTTTCTTCAGGGTAGCCATTCCAGAGGTCATCTTCCTTAAACGGAACTGGGGTGAACTTGGGATAGGCGCAGATTGTGCCAATACAAACAAATTTTTGAATTCCGACTTCGTAGGCGGCATGAATTAGTTGGGTGCCCATCATAAGATTGTCGTAGAACAACTCGGCAGGCTTTTCGCGGTTTAAGCCAATACCCCCCACATGGGCTGCCAAATGAATCACAACATCCTGGTGATCAACTGCGCGTTGGCAGTTTTCCATAGTACGCAGGTCACAATCTCGCGATCGCGGAGTCGTAATTTTGTTTGGCTCAACTCCGGCTTCGCATAGTTGCTTCATCACCTGCTTGCCTAAAAAACCGGCACCACCCGTCACAAGAATACGTTTACCTGTGAGATCAAAATTAGCGATCGCCATGAGGAAATACCTCTTCCTTATCAACTACAAAGAATCCGAAATTCAAGACGCTTTATTTCCAACCGTAGCTCGAACCGTTGCTGTATCGGTTACAGGCTGTATCACATGCCCACTCAAGGGAACCAATCCCAATGCCTGCAAGTCAGCTTCCACCATCAGATATACCAACTGTTCAAAAGTTACAGATGGCTCCCACCCTAACGTTGTTTTCACTTTTGTTGGATCTCCAATCAACAAATCCACTTCCGTTGGTCGAAGGTAGCGTTCATCGAACTCCACATAGTTTTGCCAGTCTAGGTTGACATGACCAAAGGCTATATCTAGAAACTCGCGGATTGAGTGAGTCTCACCGGTCGCCACTACATAATCATCAGGTTGGTCTTGTTGCAACATTGCCCACATCGCTTTGACGTAATCTTTGGCATAACCCCAATCTCGCTTCGCGTCTAAATTACCCAGATACAACTTCTTTTGCTGTCCGGCAATGATTCGAGCTAATGCACGGGTAATTTTGCGAGTTACGAAGGTTTCACCACGACGAGGTGATTCATGGTTAAACAAGATCCCATTGCAAGCAAATAGATTATAAGATTCGCGATAATTAATTGTTTGCCAATGGGCATAGACTTTAGCGCAGGCATAAGGACTGCGAGGGTAAAAGGGAGTTGTTTCTTTCTGGGGGATTTCCTGAACCAGCCCAAACATTTCCGAAGAACCAGCCTGGTAGAACCGCACCTCGATCCCCGTCCGTTGCTGATATTCGCGAATTGCCTCCAGAAGCCGCAGCGTGCCCATACCCACGGAATCAACAGTGTATTGGGGAGAATCGAAACTAACCCGAACGTGAGATTGAGCGCCCAAGTTATAAATCTCAACGGGTTGCACTTCCTCCAAAATGCGCCGCAAATTAGTGCCATCCGTCAAGTCGCCATAATGCAAAAAGAGCTTAGCTTCTGCTTTATGAGGATCTTCATAGATGTGATCGATGCGGTCAGTATTGAACGTTGAAGTGCGGCGAATAATACCATGAACTTCATAGCCTTTCTCAAGTAAGAGTTCACTCAAATAAGAGCCATCCTGTCCCGTAATTCCTGTAATCAGTGCGCGCTTTTGGCTTGTCATGATATGTCCCTTTGGTTGAACTAAATAGATACTATACAAAAACTGATCAAATAAACTCTGGATAGTGTTTTAGACCTGTGAAAATGCCAGAATCAGGCAGACGTTTACCCTAGACTTAGCCTATTGTTGATGTTACAACTTGGAGTGCGATCGCAGCACCTTTATTCAAGACTATGCTTGTCCTTGGTTACTTGCCTGAAGTCATACAGCAGATTGCTGATACGGCAGTCAATGGGAGCGGCATCCAAGATACGGCGCAAATGTTAAAGATTAGTCCGACCACGGTGATTGAAGCCTTAAAAAAAGATCGATATCTCAAAGCAGTCAATGAAGGTCTTTTAGCCCAACTCAAACCATCATCAAGTTTTGCCAGTAGAGGATGTAGAGGCTGAAGCCGATGAGATGTGGAGTTTTGTAAGGTCAAAGAAACAGCAACGGTAGTTGTAGTGTGCCATTGTCCCCCAGAGTGATGAGATGTTGGCAGATGTGTTATCAAACCGCGAGAATAGTGCATTTCTCGAACTCAAAACATTTTGGGATTATGCAGTTTTATACCGAAGGTTGAGGAGCCTATGTTGGCGTAGCCTGCCGGACGCATTACGGCATCTTGACCTTGCTGTTTATACCGTCGGCAAACCTAACACTCAAATAATTAAACCTAAGCATCTTACCTTACGCGCAAAAATCAAGCGTTTAGCTCTCAAAACGATTTGCTTTTCCACGTCTATCTGGTCGCATGATTGCGTTACTGGTTTATTCATCAATTGCTATGAATTTGGCTTGAATCTCTAAATCCTATCCACAGGTCTAGACATTACCCTCTGATATTTTTTTAAGGGAACACAGACGAAACATCAACTCAAAGGTGCTGCCTGTCTACTTGAGTTAATCAGTTGTTTGCAGGCTAAATAAATAAAGATTGGAATAGTACGCCTATAGCGATCCCAAAGCCTCTTTGGCTCTTGCGCTAAGCGGTAAAGCCATTCAAACCCCATTGAACGAACGATTAAGGGCGCTCTCTTATGAATCCCAGCATAGACAGGGAAGGCTCCTCCTAATCCCACCATCACAGAATTTATTTTCCCCCGATGTTGAAGTATCCAAGCTTCCTGCTTAGGGCAACCTAAAGCAACAAGAAGAATTCCAGCACCACTCTGATTAATCTTTTGAATAATTTCCTCGTCTTCCTCCGAAGTCAGTGGGCGAAAAGGTAGGGGTTCCATTCCTGCAATCACTAAATTTGAAAATTCCCGTTCTAATCTCACTCTCATTGCATCCAGGATCGATTGCTCGGAACCCAAGAAGAAAATACTCACCCCCTCCAACGAAGCCTTTCTGCATAGCGATTCAAGCACATCTAACCCTGCCACCCGATCCTGGTTTGTGACACCCAACATTTTGAGCATCCATACCAATGGCATCCCATCTGGAGTCACTAAATCTGCGCTACGCAGTATCGCTGCAAAATCTGGTCTTTGATAAGCCTCAACCAACATATGAACATTGGCAATACATACCGCCTTACTATGACGTTCCTTTGCCCATCTCAACATCAAAGCTATCTGACTCGCAAAGGGCATTGCTGTCACTGGAGATCCAACTATGTCCTTAGAAGGAGGACATTTTTCTAAATCTATAATCATAATGTTCTACCAATAAATAAGCAAGTTAATCAAAGCAGATCAGGCAGTGATACACACCACATCTAAATGGTGGGAGGCGCTGCATCGAGCAATCTTTTACTACTTCTCGTAGTTTGAAAATGTGAAAATACTCGTGATACCTAATGCGCAACTAAGGTTAACCCACCCTGCGGGAAGCGATCTACATCCCCCAGTCCCTGCTTTGCACACCCTACGGTCTACTCCCAAGGCGGGAGCAGATGAGCAAGAGTTTTTCTAAATCCTTCTTTAATAGAGGGATTTAGGGTGAGGACAGTCGGGAGAGTTGCATATCGCGCCACGATTCAGCTAGGTAGACGAAGTATTCTCTTGTTTAGCAATTGAAGGTTGTGTAAAAAGAAATCGAGCAGACAAAAAACTACGGAAAACTTGGAGATACGGCTAGCGTATTTCCGGCTTCCCAGTCATAAAAGCAAGTCAGTCAGTCACTAAGTGAATATACGGTTAGCGTACTTCTCAGAGAATATACTTAAATTCAGATAAAGTTAGTTTGGTACACTACAAATTCATCGAATCTTTAAAAGAATAGAGCTTATTGGTGGACTGGCTTTATTGTTCTTCAATTTGTGTGAATATATTGAAAAAATTGGCTCATGTAGCTGTACTCGAAAGAGTGCCTAGCCGTCAATGATTTAGTATTATTTCTTAATGCTGAATGATGTTGTCGTAAATCGCTGCACCAGAAAAGCAAGCCTCTCAGTTCACCATTCCTCTCTTTGCTCACCATTCCTCTCTTTGCGTCCTCGGTTCATGACTTTTGGGATCAGATTGCTCCTCCAACCAAAGGTTCCACAGCGCCAACTCCATATCATCTAATTGTGCCTGACTGCGCTTACCAAATAGGTGCCAAAGGCGATCGCCCACCTGCTCTCGCGTCAATTCCAATCGCTGAATATGCACCGATATAGTAGCGAGCAAATCTGACAAGTCACGCGCCGAGTCATCTAACTCCAAAGCCTCGAATAACGGTAGATTCGTGCGCTCTACCTGCAACACACCCGGATTGATTTCAGCCCACGCGATCGCTTCCGCCATCAAAATCGGATCAGCTGATTCTAAATATCGCTGCATCCGAGCAATCGGTGCTGCCTGCTTTGCTTCGAGGCGGATCTGATTCACCTGTTGATCAGCAGATTGACCCACATCAAACCAAGTTTGCAGGTCAAATAAGGGGGGTTGAATAGTGTGATCACTTCCATTTGCCCCCCCTACCCCCCGTTGAGAATGTCTAGAAGTTTGATCGATCTGAGCATTACCGCCTATGGAGGGTAATGTTGGAGCTGCGCGATCGCTCAAATCCTTACCTGTCAATGCATTACCGCCAGTTTCTGATAATAAGCTTGTAGGATTGTGCCAGTTAGATGCGTCCCCAACGCAATCTAACTGGGCATCCGTGTTTGAAGCTGGGGGGTCTGGGGGAATTTCCACAGGTTCAACTGCTTCGAGCGATAAATAGTCGGGATGCCATAAGTCCCGATGGCTATAAAGCGATGCACCACCAATGCTGTATCGAGTGAGTGCTTGCCATCGAGCGGTAGCACCACTGGGTAAGGTGTTGTGGTTGAGTAAGTCAGCGATCGCCTGTCGAATCCGGTCTCGTGCCGCCTGGGATTGCTGTTGATTCCAACTGAGTTGTTCTGGCTGGCTGACTTCAGTTTTTGATTTATATTTGCCATTCTTATTCTCATAGTGAAAGTAGCGGCTACCCTCGACGCATCTTGCCCATTCTTCTGCTCGCTGTTCAATTTCATGTTGATGCTGACACCACTCTTTGTAGCCGGGTAATGATTGTGCAGTGGTGACAATTGCATTAATCAGGGTTTGTCCTGTTAATCGTGCCCCCCCACAGAGGATATGGTGAAAAATGTAGGCACGCATCGCGATGCGACCGAGCAACCGATTGGTTTGTCCAGCACCGGTCCAGCCCAATTCAATTTCAGCATTCAGGTCATTGACAAACTTTTCGGCTTTGCCTGAGATGCGATAGTGCTTGCGCTGAAATTGTTTGAGCAGTCGTTGGAGAGGTTTGCGCTCCACGGGGTTGCGCTTCTGTGCAAACTGCCAGTGTTGAACGAAGGTGTGCTGGTCACTCCAGATGGGTTGGAAGTCGTTGTCAAGTAAATAAGAGCCGGCTTGTAGCGGCAGTCGGTGGGCATTGAAGAGGCTTAGACTCCCTTCCATGGCATAGGGTCTGGGATTGGGGAATAGTTCCAGTTGTCCGCCTGTGAGGCGAAATCCGGCGTTTTCTAATAGGGTGGTGACGGCGATCGCTAGTTCCCAGGTGTTTTGCGCTATTTGAAAGGGGAAGTAGAGATGCAATCCGCCGCTGTAGGAACTGGTACAGGGGATGGCAGTGACTAGACCTAACGGTTCAAGTGCCGCAAGGATGCGGGAGATGGCAAAGCGATCTCGCTGCGGATGATAGATGCTGCCTGCATCGATGTCGAGGATACAGTAGTGGGTTTCTTTGCCAAAGCGCACCCCGAAGAGAGAGGAGCCTTGGTGCAGGATGCGATCGCTCAGCGGATGACGGCTTTCGGTTTTCCAATCGGGTGTTTGCCCTGGTTCTGGATGCTTGGCGTAGATATAGTCGTAGCGATGGGGGAAGAGCGAGAGAAATTTATCTTCCCGCTCTTGGATGTATTGAAATGACTTAGTGGCAGCTACGGCGACGATACAAAAGCTCCAGCAAATAACTTAAGGTCGTCGCTATTCTGCCAGTTTTCCTTTGACCCTATTTTTTAATGGATCAGTCTTATCAGACTGATCAGGGTTGTCTTATTTGCCTGTAACCTTTATGTAGCAGAGGCTTCAAATTTCTAAAGTGATATGATACGGAACTTAAAGTGATACGATACGGGTGTATTAGTGACCTGATCCGGAGAAATTTGTCTTATCCTCGATCGCTTATGCAGTAATGCTTTGGACTAACTTAAGACCAGTATTTTACGTGAGACAATGCAGGAAATTTGAAAAAGACAAGCTAACTCTTAGAAAGATTGACAATTGTTGAATTGCTTGAATTACCTTCCAGGCAGGCAATTCAAGCAGTTTATTAAGCCGTTGAACAAGTTAAGTTTGCCTCTCTCAGTAGTGATAGTATTCGGAGAAGATTGTCTTGCTAAATCTTCGCGCTGAGAATATCTAGCTGCATTGCATAAGTTGTAGAAATCCTGTCAAGTCATTGATCTATGGCAGTGGAGTTGCTATGCCTTGATAATTGAGTGATACGACACGGAGAACCTAGTCTTTTTACTTTGATGACTGATGGCATTATTCAATGAGTTATTTAGGGGATGGATGCGGAGATATTTGTCTCAGAAATTAAGACATAAAGCTAGAGGAGATCGGGGATTGTCGGTTGGTATCATGTGGTGCGATGCGGAGATTTTGTCTCACCTTTTAAGCCCTGTGGAGACGGCATTTGAGTAGATTGATAGAGCTGAAAACAGTGATGAGACAGAAAAGACCAAACAGCGAAAGCTGGTTTGTTGTAGGTCTCAAGTGATTAGATTCGGAGAATGCTGTCTTACTCACTGAGCGATAGTGGATCGGGCTGTGGGCTTGCATCTAAATATCAAGCCGCAAGTGACGACAAACGGAGCCTTTTGTCTTGGTAAGCATACTTGGAGATAGTCGATTGCACTCAAATTCCCATAGTTCTTGCAGCAAATTTGAGATCCTTTGAATGTAAGGTCTAAGATCGTTGATCGGTTTTGGATGTTAACTCTCAAATTATCAGTAGTGACTGCATTCAGAGAACTTTGTCTTATCTCTTGCGCAAAGCATAAGACTGAAAGTAAACCTCATTGCATCTCAGCTAGAAGCCTGAATGCTAGATTTAGACCTCTATTTGACACCAGTTTTACGCTCTTTGTTGCTGCTAAGTAATCTGCTCTGAGGTGACAACATCCAGAGTTTTTTGTCTGACTGCGTTGCAATGTTGTCTCTTTTTAGCTAAAACTAAGTTAACTAATTCCATAGAGGTTAGAGTGAGCTAACTCGGAGTAGGTTATCTTAAGACCGATTTGTTGAGTGACCTGCCATGAGCAAAGTTCAGCTTAGAAAGCAATGGCGTGAGACAAAAAGCTATAGGGGCAAAAGTTTTTTCAAAGCGGTCTCTAGCTTTGGTGTCACTATGCGATCGCCCCGCTCTAATTTACCGATGTAATCCGCACTCAAATTTAGGAATCCGCCTAATTCCTTACGACTCCAACCCTGCGCTTCACGCGCTTTCCGAATTTCTTCTCCAGTTAATTCTTGGAGTAGTGCAGCCTCTAAGGTTTTAGATTTCTTCGGCTCCTTAATTTTTGCTAACAACGTTGGAATGGGATGGGGTGGTTTAATCATCACTGTTGCTTGAAGCAGCCGATCAATCACGCGAATCTTGCGCCAGTCTTCGGGTTTTGTGGCGTTGCTGTCAGGCTGTAACCAATTGGGATAGGTTGCTGGATCAAACTCGATTTGCCAACCCAGGCTGATCAGAAGCTTTAGAGCGCTATTCCAGCGATTTCGGAGATCACGCGCTTTATATTTATCTTGAACAGCTTTGTCAATATCTGCCTTTGCCAATACTTCTTCTAGCAAACTGCCAACGCGGTAGTCGTAGGGATGCTGATTGCGAACTCGGATACGAGAATCGAGAGTGAGTTGAATGGCGAGTCGTAGCGCTAATTCATTATGGTAAGGATCAATTTTTAGGATGTCGCGGGCAAGATAACCAAACTGATGCAATGCCTCTTTCGCCCTACTACCCGCACGGTTGAGGAAATGTTTTGTCCACAATCCTGGACGCACGGTGATATAAACCTCTTCTGGACGTTCAATTTTGCCTGTCACCCAGTCAAACTGTCCATGCACGTCGATCAGCACATCCCACATTCTGCCGATGGGGGTACTAGCATCAACCTTACGGTTCCCCCGCCCTTCAACCCAAACGGACTTTACCAATAGGCATGATAGGGCATAAGCAGTACTAGCAACCGAATTCCGTTTCTCGGATAGGCTTGTGCTGTGATTCTTATCCCATCCCAACAGATGCACAATGTCACTGGCACGTAGGGTAAACCCGCTGTTCCAAGGTTCATCTTCTTCCATTGTGCGGGAGGCAAAAATCAGTTGCAGTTTAACAGTATCAAACCCAAACTTGTTGATAATTTGCTCTGCTGCCTCCCATGGCAACATTTCAATGTCGCCAGGATTGGTGATGAAATGCTCGATATAGTTGTTTTGGTTGCCCCGGCTACGATAATGAAACACAGCGGTCTGGTCTGCGCTTTGCTGCCAGAGATCGGGGCGTAGCTGAGCGCGAATGCTACTGGCGATGGGAATCGATGTGGGCAATACGGCGATCGGGTCGAGATCCAAGTTGGTTTCTTTGTTAGGAAGCGGACGTTGCTTTAGCCCTAACAGTTTCTCCATGTCTTCTAAAGAGCAGGTGGGCAGTTGAAATCCGGTAATGATCTTTTGGGTAATCTCCTGACAATGAATCTGTCCAATGATTTCGCCTCGTTCTAGCAGCAGGGTTGGGGCAAGGCTATGCAACTGCCACCCAATCGCCTGCCCAATATCAGGATCGGATAACTTTTGAAATGCTTCCGTTCCAACTGTTGCCTCTAAGCTCTCGATCGCCCAAACAACCAGATTTGTGCCAACGACTCTGGCAAATTCCATCCAGATTCCAGCATGAGTAAAGAACTCGATCAAAGAATGCTTTAGATAATTCTTGATTTTGTCATTATCGAGGACTATTTCGAGGCGTTTAGTATTTTGTTTGCGATTATTAATTACCTTAAAGTGGGGCAAATTAGTATTGATTGCACTAATGCCTTCTGTTTGCACTACCGTTTCTACTTTAGCTTTATAGGTATTGAGCAAGTGCTGAAACAGTTGGTCAGTGACAAGTTCTGGTAGAGAAGACTCTTCTCGCAAAGTTTGAATTAGACCTTGCAAATATGCTGGAGTTAGGACATCTTGAACAATAGTCGCCCACAAGGTTCCCTCACTGGTTTTTAGGGATGCCGGATCTTTCACAGATGCCACTTCCACATTCCATTCGGAAGCCTGTGCAACTGGATCAACCTCCTCTGGCTGGGGCGAGGATAAAACAGTGTGAGGGCTTACTTTTAACGACTTGGTGGCAGACGGGGGATGGTTTTGGGATGCCATGGGGAGGAAAATAGATTGAGCTGAAGGCGCAATAACAGGGCAACTGAGAATATTAGCTCATACTATAGGCGTAATCATTAGGGATAGGGCAATTGCCCTCTCAGTTTTAAGAATATAACGCTGCTAATTTGTTAAATTGTTCGCATCCATATCTTCCTCCAACTCAACGGTCAAAACATTCAACTGCGTCTCCAGATCCGCGATCGTTGGCAAGTTACCCTTCAATGATTCTGGCAAAGCATCGCGAAGTTGGTACGTAGAAACCCCAATCGGTTTGTTCACATCCCGCAGAGCATACTCAACGATTGTGTTGTCTTGCGTTTTGCATAAAACAATCCCAATCGTTGGATTATCTTGAGGATTCCGCATCAGGTCATCTACGGCAGAAACGTAGAAGTTCATTTTGCCGGAAAACTCTGGCTCAAACTCGACGGTCTTGAGGTCAATTACCACAAAGCAGTGCAGGCGAAAATGATAGAACAGCAAGTCTAATCTGTACTCCTTTCCACTGACTTGAATTGGAAATTGACTCCCGACAAACGCAAACCCCACTCCCAGTTCCAGCAGAAATTCTCGAATGTGTCTAACCAGCGCATTTTCTAGATCCCGCTCTTGCGCTTCTTTGCCCAGGCTGAGAAAATCAAAATTATATGGATCGCGCAGTACTTGTTGGGCTAAGTCTGATTGTGGCTGAGGCAAGGTCGTTTGGAAGTTCGTCAGCGCTTCTCCCTGACGCTGGTATAGTCCTCGCTCAAGCTGATGAATCAAAACACTGCGACTCCAGCCTTGCTGAATCGTTTTCTGGATATACCATAGACGCTCTTGCGGATCTTTCACTTTGTCTAGCAATGTGCAGTTATGAAACCAGGGAATTTGTCCAGCAACCTGCTGGACGATCGCTTCATCTGGGTATGCCTCTGCAAAAGCTCTCATGTAAAGGAGATTTGTCCGGGAAAAGCCTTTCATTGCCGGAAACTCTTTCTGCAAATCTTTAGAAAGCTTTGTCACTACTTTTGCCCCCCATCCCTGCTGCCGCTGCCGCTGTAGAATATCCTGCCCAATCTGCCAATACAGCAATATCAATCCTCGATTGACTGCAAGCGCCGCCCTTACCTGAGCAGTCCTAATCCGTTCTTTAAGCTCATGCAGAAAAGTTTCGTAGTCTTCAGGTTTGAACAAATCAGCCATATAGCAACCAGGTTTGAATCGAAAACGGGTACATTCCTCGCTACTTGCGGCAGGGTCAGTGACTATGTTGACAACTCTTAGGAGTCTGGTATTCAGGGTAGATAACAATGAAACTTTCCAGATCCAGAGTTAATTTGTGATAATTGCCTCTAGTTGACTGAGCAAATGTTCTAACTGTTGAGTCTTGGCTGGGTTGTTCCAAAGCGTTTTATCTTTTTTCGCTAATTGAATAGTCTGGGTTAACCGCTGCTTGAGATTCGCTGGTTCAGATGGTTTTGACTTATCGTTGAGAAGCTTAAGCCGCTGCTTAATTTCGGATAGGCTGAGGGAATTACGAACAACTTCTGTCAGCATGTGTTGGCGGACATCAGCATCTTTGAGGCTGGCAATCAAAATCCCTTTAGTGTAATGAATTTCCCCTTGACGAATTCCACTTAAAATCTCTTGAGGCTTTTTCAGTAGAGGCAATCGGGTGGCAACAAAGGATTGCCAGGTAATGCGTCCAAAAGAGTCGAAAATTTGTTTGACCAGTTCTGCTTCCTCGCTAACCAAAACGTTTTGGTTAGTTGTTCCTTTTGCTGCGTTGTTCATGCGGTAGAGTAGGCTGACAACCGCTTCAACGTCACACCCTAATTGAATTTCAAGCAGGCGTAACATGTTGTCCAGTTCCTCCAAAGCACTAAAGTCTCGACGATTGGCATTCTCTGAAATGGCAGCGTGAAAAGCAGTGCGATCATCCCAATTGAATACCTTGCTTGGAACTGTCTCAAGCTGAATAATTTCTGCTGCTTTGAATCGGCGTAATCCGGCAACCAGTTCATACTTGCCTGACTGATCAGGATGAGGGCGTACCCAAAGCGGCGATCGAATTCCGTTTGGCTTTATATCATTCAAAGCCCACTGCCGTAGTTCCTCTGGGTCATAGTAATGCCTGACTGGCTTACCATCAGCAACAAATGTGAAGGTGCAGAGAATGTCGTGACATGGGATCAATTGCTCCTGGGTTGCTTCAGCCGCCTGAGTAATTTTTTGAGTTGCTCCTTGACCAAAGACAAAATTCAATTCTTCATTGCTAGCGATCGCGTCCTTTAACTTACGTCGTGTTGTCATGATTCAGACTCAAATAATTTCAACGCTTCTGTCAAAAGTTTGTTGTAAGCATTTGCGGCGGATTTAGGAGACGTTCCTTTCATCCGAAACACCGTGCTTCCCTGCCCTGGTGAATCTTTGATGCATTGCCGATCTGGAAGAACTGTATTGAGTAAAGGTAAAATCCCTTCTTGTAAAGCTTCTTGAGCTTCTCGCAGCAAAATCGTGTTCTCCTTGACCGCATTCAAATATACCGCTGCGGTTGGCAGTCCACCTCTAATCTCGCGCACTTGGCGGATAAACTGGATGATTTTGCCAGTGCTTGCCAGATCAATCATTGAGTCTCGGCAAGGAATCAAAACAAGGTTTGAGCGAATCAGTACTGCCTTTGTCACCTCACTGGCATTTCCAGGTCCATCAATAATCACAATGTCGTAGTGTTCGCTTAACTTTGGCAGTTCATCAAACAACTCCTCTGGATCACTAATGACCTTACAAGGTAATCCTAACTCTTGGAGCCAGCCCGATGAACTCTCCTGTCCGTCTGCATCAACTAGAAGAGCAGAGTAGCCTTTTTGCGTAAACCAATCAGCAGCATGAACCGCTCCTGTTGATTTTCCTGCGCCACCTTTTTGATTTGTAAATGCTAAAATTTTGGGTAGCTTGGTGGGAAGACCTGTAGCCTTTCCAGTATTAGATTTGGGCATGAGTTAAATAACCAAAATCTATGGTTTGTCTAATGATACCATCGATTATCCAGGTGAAAGATAACATTAACCAAAACGTTTTGGTTAGATGGATTTATAGTAATTTCTCCTTTTCACTTTAGATTTCCCCCAATATTGGAACTAAGCTTGGAGTCGATGCAACTGACTCATCCTTATAAAACGCGATCGCATTTTCCATCCCCATCACTTCAACAAACGCTTTTTCTGCCGCCTGCTGGTCTGCTGCCTTGGTATAGCGTCGAAAGTTTTGCACCGACTTATGCCGGGTCAAAGTCATCACATGATAAGGATTCATCCCCTTTAACACCAAATTCGTCGCAAACGTATGCCGGAACTGATGAGCATGAAAATCAATCCCCGCCTGTTTTGAAATCGCATCCATCACCTTGCGAATCCCGTCATAGCCCAACCGCTGCCAGAGATTGCGCCGAGAATGGGAGACAAACAGCGGACGCTCTGGCAATAGCACTTCTCCCGTCAATTCCCTCCACTGAAGATACCGCTCCAAAGCCTCCTTTCCCTGGGATGTCAACGGCACCCATCCCTTACTACCTGCCTTCGCCTCCCGGATGCGTAACCGTCGCCTAACTCCTGTGGAGAAGCAAGCTACATAATCCTCGATATTCAACGCAGATACCTCTTCAGCCCGTAACCCATGCAACAGCACTGCAATTAAAGCAATATTTCGCTCTGGCAATGAAGTGGCTGACGCTGCCAGAACAATCTGCTCCACTTCTGTATCCTTAAGATTCTGCGCCTCTGGTTCCATCAGCTTCGGCAAATCCACTTCCGTCGTCGGGTCAATCGACACATAGCGAGATCGCACCATCCACCCATAAAAGTTCTTCAGCGTCCCCAAAATTCTTCTGACCGTGGCATCCGAGAGCGATCGCCGACCTGTTTCTAAATCTTTTCGCATCAAATGCGCCTTGAACTGAGCAACTTGACGCGGTGTCACCTCTGCCCAGCCCTTATCCGTCCAATTCAGAAAACACTGTAAATCCTGCTGATAGGCTTTTTGACTTTTGGGAGCCAGCGATCGCGCCTGCAAAAACTCATCTACCCGCAACTTCCCTAACTCAGCAGGTTCAGTGGTTCCACTCAATTGCACAGAGTCAGACTGCCCCGCGATTGACTGAAGCGGAACAATAATGGGATCAGGAATCGATTGACGATGATTCATAGGAGAATTCGCGCGGGAGTATCACAACGATCGAGCGTCCGGTGAATTTGAGCGATCGCCGATTCAACAGGTGTTCAGGGGCAGCAACTCAAAATCTTTCCTTGGTTATATTCCGGATAATAAAGATTAAGGTCAGAAGCCGTGAAGCAATTCTCCCGACTGTAGCCTTTCAAACTGAGCGTCCGACTGAGCAATTGAGGTTGGAGATCATGAAATTCGTCAGGCAAACCAGGTTCCTCCGGGTCTTCACTGGGCAAATCATACATGGTCGGTAAGATATCTTTGGGCGATCGCGGCGGATCATCCTGCTCAATATGAATTGCCGTGTCAGTCGCCAGCAGCTTGTGCGTCATCGGAACCATAGCCACCTCGGTGAAGTGAGTTCTCAGCACCAATTCTACCGCCCTTTCAAAGTTTACGGTCATTCACTCTGCTGATTTCGTCTTACAGTCCTATATTCCAGATAATGATGATTATCCGGAATATAATGAAGCAGAGATTTTGAGCTGCTGCCCCTGAACACCTGTTGAATCGGCGATCGCTCAAATTCACCGGACGCTCGATCGTAGTACTATCTCTGGTCACTTTAGCTAATAGACCTCTTCAAAAATAAGAAAAATCAGCAGGTGAATCTGTTTCCAGCCTCCGGTGACTGGATTTTAGACATACTGAACCCGTAATCGTACTAATCCACAGACACAGCCAATTACCAATTCATCCATCCGAGAGCGCATCCGAAACTCTTCCTTAGCAATCCGAAAGATTTTGACCACTCGGATCAGATGCTCCACATACACCCGCTTTTGACTGACGGTTCGATTGAAGTCCTTCTGCTCCTAGGTTAACTCCCCTCCCCGAGGTTTCTTGATCGGGGTCGTGGTATTGCGCCTGCCCACATACGCTTTATCCCCAATGAATTCCAAGCTTTCCGATAATTCTGCTTGGGTCTCCTCGAACAGTTTGCTGTCACTGCGCGGTCCCTTCTCCCCAATCACCACATCGACAATATCGGTTCCTTGGGGCAGGCAAATCAGTTGATTCTTGCGGGTATGATCCTTCTTTTTGCCGGAGTAGTGCGCCTCCTGCTCGGCAGCATCTTGCGGACGGGGAATCGGTTGCTCCCAAGTATCCACCAGCAACGCGCCCTCCGGCAACTCCGCCAACCACGCTTCGAGTTCTGCCCGTTCGACGCTGTCACATTCTTGTTGCCATTGCTCCAGCAAACTGGCGGGCAGTTCTACCCGAAGATAGGGCAGCATCTCATGGATGTAGTTCCAGACCGTGGATTCGGCGCATCCAATCGCTTCGGCTAATGCCTGCATTGTCCAATGTTGCCTCAGATACAGCAACGTCACCAAGAGCCGACAGAGTACTTCTGCCTCCTGCTTCCGCCCTCCCCCGGACTGCCGTTTCCGTTCTGGGGCATTGGCTCGTTTGAGGTGAACCGCCTGTTCCAATTGATTAATCCGTTGCCATAGCTCCCATAGTGCCGCTGCACCGAGACCAATCATGCGTCTCCCTTGTTTAGGACGGGCATGAATCAAATGCAAAATTCGGTTGAAGAAGTTCTGATCCATGATTTGTACTAGTGCAGACTGGCGGAAGAAACGAATCAGTTAATCGGAGGGCATGAAGGATAAGCTGAAGCCGTAAGGTTATAGTCTTTTCCCTGGATAACTGTGAT
>Ga0163155_10000594_pt1 | contig 44497 bp, 42 predicted proteins | sample OliLakLV19SP4G1_FD_148611 | JGI IMG/M metagenome (GOLD analysis project Ga0163155, IMG submission 148611) | Freshwater microbial mat bacterial communities from Lake Vanda, McMurdo Dry Valleys, Antarctica - Oligotrophic Lake LV.19.SP4.G1 | ecosystem: Environmental > Aquatic > Freshwater > Lake >... | reverse complement strand
ACCGAATCGCAGTGATCACTGGTGGAGCTGGATTACTCGGTCGGCAGCATGCGCTCGCACTGGCCGAGTTTGGTGCAATTCCAGTTATCGCCGATCTGAATCTTTCGGAGGCGCAAGCTTTGGCCGAAGAGATCGGTCGAGGAGCCATAGCGGTGCAGCTTGATGTGACCCAACAAGCCTCGGTGGATAGCCTGAGGGAGAAATTAATCTCCCAATTCGGTCGCATTGATATCCTCATCAATAACGCGGCGCGGAATCCGAAAGTCGAAAGCCCCTCGATTTCTTCAGCTCAGACACGCACTCCGCCACTGACCAGCCAAATTAAGCTTGGACGCCTGGAAGAGCTCACACTAGAGGATTGGGAAGCCGACTTAAGAGTGGGACTTACCGGCTCGCTGCTGATGGCGCGCAGCATAGGCCAAGTAATGGCGCAGCAAGGGCGTGGAACGATACTAAACATTGCCTCGGATTTAGCATTGATCGCTCCAGATCAAAGACTTTATGCCGTAGCCGGACAAGCGGAAGAACAGCAACCAAAGAAGCCCGTTGGTTACTCAGTAGTAAAAGCCGGGCTAATCGGCTTAACTCGCTATCTCGCTACATACTGGGCGGATAAGAACGTAAGAGTTAACGCAATTTGCCCCGGCGGGGTTGAGAACGGGCAACCAGCTGAGTTTCGCAAGCGAATCGAAAAATTGATTCCCCTTGGACGAATGGCCCAGCCCAACGAATATCAGGGGGCAGTGGTATTTCTTTGCTCAGATGCTTCGTCTTATATGACTGGGAGCATCATCTCAATCGACGGTGGTCGCACCTGCTGGTAGAACTCAGATCCATGAACTTAGTCTGCACCGCGATTACGTCAACTTGGGAACCCAGTGACAATATTCTTCTGGGCGAGTGGTGTCGACTCTACAACGATCGCGATCGCTCTGAAAAACTCGACGCCAAAATTCTGCCTTACCCCTGGGACAAGCGAGAATTAATTCCGTTAGCCTATCACGATTTGCTTCCGCTCTACGAGACGATCCTGTTGGAGTTGGGCACAGAACTCAATACCATACACCGTGTTCAGCACTCCCCCCGCTATTGGCGCATATCGATTGGTCCCTGGCTGCTCCTCTTCATGGAGTCACTTCTCGAAAGATTTACCTGCCTAATCGCTAGCAAGGAACACGGTTTTATCACCAGAACCAAGCTGATTCCCCCGCAGACACTCCCTCCCCCAAGAGACACTTCGGAGCTGAGAGAGCTGCTCTCCGGAGATCTCTACAACCTGCACCTCTACAGTAGAGTCATCGACGAATTGTCACTTTATCAGGTTAGTTACAGTTCAGTTGCTACTAGCATGCTGCCTCCTGCTCCGCGCCGTTCGTATAAAAGAAAGGTAAAAAACATTGCTGCGCAGCTGGGTCGCTTCATCCCCGCTCTCCTACACCAAGTAGTATTTGTTTCGAGTTACTTTAAACGGAGCGATCTTTTGAAGTTGCAGTTAGCGCTGGGGCAAGTTCCGTATCTAATCGGACCCGAGCTTGAGATCTCAGACTATGCGCCAGATCCAAAATATCGTTCCCAAATTGCGCTCAAGGTAACCGACTGCTCCGACTTTGAGCGATTAGTGCGGGGATTGATTACGAGTGAGCTACCCTGTTCCTTCCTTGAGGGTTACAGTGAGCTTGTCGAGTTAGCCCGTGCTAGTTACCCTCGCAATCCCCGCGTCATAGTGACCGCCAATGCCCATCTAGCGAGCGATGTCGCACAGGCCTGGATGGGAGAAGCCATCGAGCAAGGGGCTAAACTGGCGATAATTCAGCACGGGGGACATTACGGCACTGGATTATGGTCGTCTACCGATGACCATGAGATAGCAATCGCCGATCGATTCTATTCATGGGGCTGGGATAGCAATCTGACTCCGCGAGTAAAACCCCTGGATGCACCAAAGCTAATCGGCATTTCGTCAACTCTCCGCCCCTCTGCAAGTGGTGGATTGCTCCTCGTTAGTAATTCGCTTCCTCGATATTCGTACCGCATGTACAGCATTCCAGTTGCCGGGCAGTTCTTACGCTATCTAAATCAAGTAAGTGATTTTTGCGAGCTCTTGGATGATCACATCAAGCCGGAGCTAACGGTCAGACTCCATCCACAGGATTTAGGATGGAATGACCGCGCGCGAATGCTGAAACGGAATCCGGAGCTTAATATTTATCGCGGAGGGGAGCCCCTTCATTCACAACTGAATCGTAGCCGCTTAGTTGTGGGAACCCACAATGCAACTACCTATCTTGAATCTTTGGCGGCAAATTACCCCACTATTATCTTTTGGAATCCTGACTTGTATGAGTTGAGTGAGAGCGCTTTGCCCTATTTCGAAGAGTTAAGGGCAGCAGGGATATTCTTTCACTCTCCCGAGGAGGCAGCAGCAAAGGTGAATCAGGTCTTCGCTGAACCAAGCGCCTGGTGGAATAAATACGAGGTGCAACGCGCGCGGAAACGTTTTATCGACCGCTTTGCTTGCTCTACACCGGATTGGCTAGGCAACTGGCGGAATGAGCTAAGAGCGCTCAAGGCAGAGCGCTCCTAAGCTCACTTGGCTTTGCGGTTTTACGACAACACCCTCTCACGGTTAGCGTCTCTGTATTACCGCGCATCTTGGGACATTTTCTTTGCGCACCGGCTGTGTCATTTTTTCTGAGGTTCTGACTTTTAGGCGCCCCCAAGGAAAAGTAATGAGTAAACTGCTTTCAGCAGCGCAGCGGTCATTGGTCAGGTACCGACTCCTCTTTATTTTTCTACTGAATGTCTTCGCTACCTTTGTTTCTTACGTTGCCGCGCTAGGACTACGCTTCGAGTTTAACAGCGCGGAGATGCTCCTTTCCAATCGCTTGGTTGAGCCGCTGGCGTTACTGACCGTGGCCCGAGCATGTTCTTACATAGTATACGACTTAAACCAGGGCTTTTGGCGCTACGTCTCCACCCATGAGGCGGTTAGGCTGCTTAAAGCTCATCTACTCTCGACGATTCTTTTTGCATTAGCGATTTTCACACTACAGATTCCAAGCTATCCCCGCTCGGTTATCGTGATTGAGTTTGCACTCTCATTGCTGATCTGTGGCGGCCTACGATTTGCTGTTCGGCTCTGGTGTGAAAGTTTTCTACCCCGTTCGCTGAAAGATGGAATACCTGAGGAGCGGGAAGTCGTAATTCTTGGTGCAGGGGACTCCGGCCATCTATTGGTTAAGAATCTACTGGGGCACCGTAAGTTCCCTTATCGCCCGATTGCCGTTTTAGACGATAGCTCCCGACTCTGGAAAACTCAGGTGCACGGAGTCCCAGTGATCGGTCCGCTCAACGGGCTCGCGAAATTTTTAGAAGAAAATCGCAAAGTCATCGCTGTAATCCTTTCTATACCCAGCTTGCAACGCTCCCGGCAACGAGAGTTGGAAGCGATCTGCCGGGGTGTAGGAGTGCCGTTAAAGCGTCTACAGTCCTTCGAAGACATCGCCTGCTTGGACGGTATTAACGAGCATACCCCACTCAGCATTGAAGGTGCACTCGAGAAAGAGGTGGATGTTGCTCATGAGGCCGACATTCGGCAAGCCATAAGTGGGCGACGGGTACTAATTACGGGTGCTGGTGGCTCGATCGGTTCCGAGATTGTGCGACAGGTCTTGAGCTTTTTTCCTCAATCCTTAACTCTGATTGATCACAGTGAGGTTAACCTCTTTAACATTGAGAGAGAGGTTAATGGTTCGTTTCCTCAAACGAAGTTGCGATTTGCGCTGGCCTCGATCTGCAACCCAGAACGCTTGGAGCGGATATTTATCGCAGAGCGGCCTGAATTCGTGTTTCACGCAGCGGCCTACAAGCATGTCCCATTAGTTGAGGATAATAGCTACGAAGCTTTTACCAATAACATTTGCGGCACGCGGAATTTGCTCGAAGTCTCCGATCGACACTCTGTCAAGCGCTTCGTCTTAATTTCAACCGATAAAGCTGTCGATCCCTCGAGTTTGATGGGCTGCTCGAAAAGAATCTCTGAACTACTGGTGCAGCAGTGCGGCGCTTCCTCGAAAGAGATGCAAACGGCAATCGTTCGCTTCGGTAATGTAATTAATAGCGCCGGGAGTGTGATCCCCTACTTTCGACAGCAGATCCTCTCTGGCGGACCGTTAACGGTGACTCATCCGGAGATGGAGCGCTATTTCATGTCGATCCGCGAGGCCGTTCGGCTGGTGTTGACCGCCGGAACTTTAGGAGAACGGGGCGAAGTCTATATTCTGGACATGGGACGTCCGATTAAGATCCTCGAGGTCGCTCAAAAGATGTTAGCGCTATACGGCCGTCGGGACATTCCAATCTCCATTACAGGTCTAAGGCCGGGTGAGAAACTTAAGGAGGTCTTGTTGGGGGAAGGAGAGAGTCGAGCACCCACTAACTTTAGTAAGGTCCATCGGGTTGAGGTCAGTGTGCCAGAGGTCCGGGATGTGTCAGAGTGGATTTCAGGTTTAGAAACTATTTTGGATGCCATCTCCGATAATGAACTCGCTAGTCGATTGTTTAGCTTTGTTCTACCCAGAAAAATTACTCAGGCTCTGGATGTGCGAAATCAGCAGATCGACGAAGAATTCCCACTCACTGCTAACGTTTAGCGGTAAGCTATGAAACGTTTAGGACTGTTTCCTAACTTTCAGTTTTCAGCGCGCTTAACCATCTCCGCGATAGTACTGGCAGCCATCTGCTTTTGGTGCGCAACTTGGCAGTGGGATAAGTACGGTAAGAAGGTGGCACTGATTGACACCTACCAGACGGATTCGGTGGAGCCGCCGATTGTTTTAGATCCCGAGAAGGTCTCTAACGAGGAGTTAGCGAATCACCTCAATCGGCGAGTTCGACTCTCTGGAACCTATGACTTTGATCGTCAGATTATTGTCACCAATCGCAAGCACGCCGTCGGACCGGGGCATTGGCTTTTAACCCCGCTCAAGCTTGACGGAACCGATCGCTACGTTATCGTCTCACGCGGCTTTATCCCCTTTCGAGATCGCCATCCCGAAGACTGGAAGAAGTACTCCTTTTCAGCTCACGAATTATTGGATGCCGTAGTAAAGCCCAGCTCACAAAAAATGTTTATGGGCCCCTCCAATCCAGATCCGACCGCTGAGACACCCTTTCCCCAGCTCTGGTTCTTTCCAGAGATCAGCAAATACGCAAAACTACTGCCCTACCCAGTCATGGATGCAGTCTTCCTGCAAAGAATCGGAAAACCTCCAGCTGGTAAATTTCCAGCCCAGTCGATACTGGTTACGGTGCCTCCACAGACACACTTTGGGTATACGATTGAGTGGACGCTTTTGGGTCTAGGCAGTCTGTTGCTCAGCTTTGTGCTGCAGGCTTTTCCGAGGAAACGAGCTGCGATCGTCAGCAACTTGCCTGCTGACCAGTTTTAGAATCCCCGCCCGTCTGAAATACACTTCCTACAACTGTGCGAGATTGATTGGCGGAATACTAAAACATTATTTCATGCTCTCCTTTGTGGTATGCCAGTTCTTCGGTTCCGGCTACACTGGAAGTCATGAACTGCGCTGCAAGAACTTTACTGCTGCTGATACCATTGGTGTTACTGGGAATTTCATCAGCTTTCGCCACCGAGAACCCGGAGCAGATCGTCACGGAAGCCACGATCATTGAAAAGCTTGATACAGATGTCGATCTCTCTTTGCGTTTAGTTACCAGCACTGGTGAAGAAAAAAGCTTAGGGGAGTTAATGCTAAAGAATCGGCCAGTGCTGATCACTCCCGTTTATTTTGAATGCCCACGACTATGTAACTACACACTGAACGGAGTCTTGAAGGTCTTGAAGGCCCTGGATCTCAAGCTGGGCAGAGACTTTTCAGTAATTACTTACTCCTTTGATTCTACTGAGGGGCCAGAGCTTGCTAAAGCCAAGGCCGAGGTCCACTACCAAGAACTAAGCGATCCAGCGGATGGGCCGCTTGGTTGGCACTTTGTCACTGGCTCGGAGCCCAATGTACGCAAACTTAGTGAGTCATTAGGATTTAAGTTTCAACCCGATGCCGGCGAGTATTCCCACGCGGCAGGGTTCATGGTGCTCACTCCTTCTGGAAAGATCTCGCGCTATTTTTATGGCATCGAATACCAGCCTAAAGACCTGCGCTTAGCACTTGTGGAAGCTTCCCAAGGTAGGATAGGAACTACTTTTGAAAAGGTATTTCTCTTCTGTTTCCGGTACGACCATATTCAAGGCAGATACACTCTAATGGTGTGGAATTTCACCCGTGTTGTCTGCCTGGGTTTTGCTGGCATCCTGATTTTTTCTCTAGTTGTATTAAAGCTCAGGGGCAGTGATGCTGAGCGAGTCAATGATGCAGAGCGGGGCAACACTGAGAGGATTAAAGCCGGTTAGAAGCTTGCGAGGACAATTTTAATGCTCCAATGGATTCATGATAATTTAATCAGCCGCATGCCCGTGCAAGCCTCGGAATGGGCGGCGCGAGTAGACTGGCTGAACGATTTCATTACCTATATCTCCGCCTTTTGCACCATCGCCATCACGGCGGTGATGATTTATTTCATGTGGCGGTATCGGAGAAAATCCGAAACACAACAGACGGAGTATATTACTCACAACGCCCTGCTTGAGACCGTTTGGACAGTCATCCCGACGATCGTTTGTATCTTCGTTTTCTGGTACGGCTTTGAGGTCTACCACGAGCAACGCACCCCTCCCGCCAACGCAGAAGAGATCTTAGTCGAGGGCTATCAGTGGGGCTGGAATTTTGAATATTCCACCGGCAAAAAGGGCTCCGGTGAATTAGTTGTCCCCCTTGGAAAGGCTACACGGCTCGTGATGCGTTCTAAAGACGTAACTCACAGCTTTTTTATTCCATCGATGCGCGTAAAAGAGGATGTCTTGGCTAGCGCCTATTCCTACCTCTGGTTTACTCCGATTAAAACTGGCGAATTTCCTATCTTCTGTACTGAGTACTGCGGACTATCTCACTCCGGCATGCTGGCCAAGCTCAAAGTCGTAGAGCCCGAGGTTTTCCAGGATTTTATCAATGAGCGTTCCGCCGAGGATCTCCCTCCAGCAGAACTCGGTAAGAAGCTATTCACTCAAAAAGGCTGCATTGGTTGCCACTCCGTCGACGGTAGCGCCAAAGTTTGTCCTTCGCTCTACCAAATTTTTGGTCATGAAGTTGAGTTCGCCGATGGAACAAAGCTGGTAGGAGACGAGAACTATCTCGAAGAGTCAATTCTTAATCCGAACGCCAAGATCGTGAAAGGCTATCCACCAAATCTGATGCAGTCCTACAAGGGACAGCTTGAGGACAAGGAGCTTGCTGGATTGATCGCTTACATTAAGTCACTGAAATAAGGAGCGCCAATAAATGGGTGCATACGCGCAGGGTAGTGGAGAGCAGCTAAATTATATCAACTGTGAAAAGGGATTCTGGTCCTGGTGGATGACCATCGACCACAAGCGTTTAGGGTTGATGTATTTAGTATCGATCTTAACGTTTTTCGTCATTGGCGGAGTTGCCGCGCTGCTAGTGCGAGCCGAGCTTTATTCCCACGGGAAGACGCTTTATAACGCTGATACTTACAACATTATCTTCTCGCTGCACGGGATTATAATGATCTTTCTGTTCATTGTACCAGGCATCCCGGCAACCTTAGGGAACTTCCTCTTGCCACTGATGGTAGGTGCAAAGGACGTAGCATTCCCTAAGCTTAATCGACTGAGCTTTTGGATCTATGTGCTTGGCGCAGCAGTGGCCTTTTGCGCGCTGTTTTTACGGGTAGATACCGGTTGGACATTCTACACCCCCTACAGCATTCAGAACCGTTGGGGAGTCATTACCATGACCCTGGCGGCATTCATCTTGGGATTCTCCTCAATTTTGACCGGGCTCAATTTCTTGGTGACTATTCACAAGATGCGCGCGCCCGGCATGACTTGGAACAGACTGCCCCTTTTTGTCTGGGCTCTTTATTCAGCTTCCATCTTGCAAGTGGTAGCGACGCCAGTCATCGGCATTACCCTACTGCTGCTGATCCTGGAAAACGTCATGGGCGTCGGTGTTTTTAATCCCGCGATGGGTGGAGATCCGGTGCTGTTCCAGCACTTTTTTTGGTTCTACTCCCATCCCGTAGTTTACATCATGATCCTGCCGGCCTTCGGAGTAATCAACGAAATCATCCCTGTCTTTGCACGTAAACCGATCTTCGGTTATCGCGCTATGGTGATCGCAAGCGTGGGTATCGCAGCGGTTTCTTTCATGGTTTGGGGACACCATATGTTTGTTGCGGGCATGTCCAATAACACCCGCTACATCTTTTCCTTTATCACCTTCTTTGTTGCGGTACCGACGGCGGTCAAGGTGTTCAACTGGGTGGGCACTCTCTACAAGGGTTCGATCTCGTGGGACTCCCCCATGCTTTACGCGCTATCGTTTGTTTTTCTCTTTTTGATCGCTGGCACTACCGGAATCCACCTTGCGACGTTAGCAACTGACGCCCACTACCACGATACTTACTTCGTGGTTGCGCACTTTCACTACACCATCCAAGGCGGAGCAGTGATTGGTCTGTATGCGGGTTTGCACTATTGGTTCCCGCTGATGTTCGGACGTATGTATAACGAGAAACTTGCCAAGATAGCTTGGCTGATTCTCTTCATCGGATTTAATGGGACCTTCTTGCCTCAGTTTCTCCTGGGAATGGAGGGAATGCCCCGTCGCTACTATGACTACCCAGTGGAATTCGAACCGCTACACAAGATCTCTTCGATTTTCGCTTTTTTCAATGGCTTGGGATACGTACTGGTGTTGGTGAACCTGATTCACGGTGCCTTCAAGGGCAAAAAGTGTGAACGGAATCCCTGGGGTTCTCTCTCCTTAGAATGGCAGACCCCGCAGTTTCCTCCAGCGCACGATAACTGGGAGACGATTCCAGTAGTGACAGATTGGGGTTACAGCTACAACAAGCCTGCTGGTTATGACGATCACGCACAACACTCTGCAAGCAAAGGGGGGAGCACTCATGTCTAGTTCTGCCCAGACTCAGCAACCAGGTCATTTTCACCACTTTGAACCCGAACAGGCCTATGCGGCTTCGAAGTTTGGAATGTGGCTCTTCCTCGCCACTGAGCTACTCCTTTTTGGAGGACTCTTTTGTGCCTACGCCGTTTTTTACAACCGCAATCACGAGCTCTTTGCGGAGGGTTCTAAGTGGTTAGATTGGAGGTTTGGAGCTTTCAACACTGTGGTGCTGCTTTTCAGCTCATTCACTATGGTTCGGGCGGTAGACTCTGCTCAGCGAGGAGACAACAAGAAGGTAGTTGGCTGGTTGAATCTGACTATCATCTGTGCCGCGATCTTCATGGTGGTAAAGTTCTTTGAGTATAAGGCGAAGATTGAACACGGCCTCTTCCCACCTCCAAATATCTACTTTGGCCTCTACTTCACCATGACAGCCCTGCACGGATTTCACGTTTTGGTGGGAATTGGGCTTTTGCAGTGGGTAAAATCGCTCGCCAAAAAAGGTATGTACTCGACAACCTACTACACTCCGGTTGAGGTTTCTGGATTGTATTGGCACCTTGTAGACTTGATCTGGATTTACCTCTTTCCGTTGCTGTATTTGATCCACTAGATAGCAAGCAGGAAGCTCTCCCTCAAATTGCGTTAGATGATATTTATAGTTCATTAAACTAAGAGATTAGCCTTTATGGGCGCACACGGACATAGCACTGCTAGATTGGGAGACGGTTCTCTGCTTACAGAAGATGCCGCGGAGGGTCTTGGTCACATTGTCGATCAGAAAGACTACTTAAAGATTCTGATCTACTTGCTGATTTTAACTGTTCTGACGGTGGTCGCAGCGCGGATTGACTTCGGATTCTTCAACAAGGTTGTCGCTTTGGGAATCGCCTCGTTAAAGGCCTATTTCGTGGCTTCAACCTTCATGCATCTAAAGTTTGAGGGTAAGTTGATTTTGCTCTACGCCATTTATCCCGTAGTACTGCTAACGATTTTCATTGGCAGTCTAGTTGGGGATGAGATGGACCGAACACACCCCAGACCCCTACACGGCGTCGTAGCGGAGCCACCACCCCTAGTGATCCCACGGCCACCCAATAGCGCCGGGCATTAGGAGCGTGATTCAATGAGAATTGGAGTAGTTGCAAGCCTCTTCGCGGTCGTCGCTCTAGGAGTCATCTTCCTCTATGCGGACAGGCCTGATAATTTGTCTCCGAAAAAGCTACCGCTACTGGGAGAGGCTCCACGTTTTGAGCTCATAGATCAAAGTTCTAGTCCGTTTAGCTCTTTGAACCTGACCGGTAAAGTCTGGGTTGCCAACTTCTTTTTTAGCTCCTGCCATGGCCCCTGTCCTGCAACGATGGCTTCGCTTGCGCAGATCGTCAAAGAGTTTGAGGGAGAGAAGCTAGTGCGCTTTGTCTCGATTTCAAGCGATCCCGAGACCGACACTCCGCAAAAACTCGCAGAGTATGCAGCCAATTATCCAAGCCAGAATTGGAGTTACCTAACTGGCCCAAGGGATCAGATTATCGACGCTTCAGTTAAAGGTTTTAAATTGGCCCTGACTCCTGATCCCAACGTGCACAGCACAAAGTTGGTATTAGTAGATAAGGAACAGCAAATTCGGGGATACTTCTCACCTTCCGAACCAGCCGACGTAGAGCAGCTACAATCGGCGATTAGGGGAATGCTGACTGCGAGCAGGCCCGACTAAAGAACTGTCGCATCCACCACGAGGCAGAAAAAGAATAACGCCAAATAGATCAGCGAAAACCCAAAAACATCCCACGCTTTTTTGGTCTTTGTTTCCGTATCTGCTCCCACCAAATTCTTGAGCTGGTAGACCTTCCAAGAAAAGATCAAACCTAAAAGGGTCAGCGTAATAAACGAGAACCAACCCAAAAGCGGGTCAGAAAAAACTAACCAAATACTGACTGGGATAAGTGAAAGGGCATAGAGCAGCATCTGCAGATGGGTTGCTTGCTCTCCTGAGACCACCGGCAGCATGGGGATCTTTGCCCGCCGATAGTCTTCGTTTTTATTGAGTGCCAGAGCCCAGAAGTGCGGTGGGGTCCAGAGAAAGACGATGAGGAAGAGCAAAATTGCCGTAAAATCGAACCCTCCCGTCACCGCCACCCAACCGACTAAGGGCGGAATTGCGCCGGCTGCACCGCCGATGACGATATTTTGCGGAGTCGAACGCTTAAGCCACATCGTGTAAATGAAAACATAAAATAAATGCCCCGCCAGTGCGGTAAGCGCAGTGAGTGGGCTAAAAAAGTAGTAGAGAACAGCTAAACCGATCGTCCCAATAATAAGTGCATATATTGCGCGGCAAATGCGCCCACTCTGCCCGCCGGAATCGGCCTGGCTTTGGTTCGCTCCATGATCGCATCAATATCGCGATCCCAGATACAGTTAATGACACCGGCGGATCCAGAAACCAACGCTCCCCCGACTAAAGCCCAGAGAATCGCGGAAAGGCGCACCTCTCCAGCGGAGGCTAAAATCATTGGGCAGCAGGTAGAAATTAGCAACAGGCTAATCACGCCAGGTTTTGCTAGACTAACGTAATCCTTCACAACTGCCAAAAAAGGTAGTCGCCAAATTTGCGCTGCGCTAAGAGCACCAGAATTATTCTGAATCATACTGCCCGATTATGCTACCCAATTATACGGTCCAATTATACGGTCCAATTATACGGCCAATTACAAAACCTCAACCTGCTCCAGCAGCCCGCCGGGGCTCAGGAAGTTCCACTTCTTGGTCGCGTGCGACCAGTGTGCCCAAGTTGAGCGTCTTTGGCACAAAAATTCTCAGTTGCGGATTCAGATCACGGTAAAGAGAGAGAAATCCGGCGAGTAAAATCTGCGCGAGGACTAAATGGCTAACAGCCAAGGCGACCGGCACCCCTAAATGAATAATTCCAAGCCCCATTAAAACCTGCACTGTGATTAGGCAAACGATGCCGATCAGATGGCCTCGGCGCTTTCGTATTAGAGCTCGCGAACGACGGGCAAGGACAAGTAGCGCAATGCCCCCCAATAAAATCAAAGTCCCGTTTAAAGCATGCAGCACGACCATCACCCGCGCACCCTGGCGTCCATCTTCAACTAAAAGTTGCGGACAATACGGAAGTTGGGGACAGGCGAGTGCAGCTCCGCTTGTACCAACAAATCCCCCTAAAATCATCTGGACAAAAACTAGTCCCGACATCCAGAGTAGCAGACGGCGAAACTTAATGGTGTCTTGAGCGACATCCGGGTGGTTCTCAATACGGTGGAGCGAGCTAATCTCGGATCGGTCACGTGGCTCAATTGCCAAAAGTAAGGTCAATTGAAAAAAAATTGTCCCCAGCGCTAGATGGGTTGTAACCACATAAGGGTTTAACAGCATCAGCACGGTAAGCCCGCCGAACACACCCTGCACGATTACCAACACCAACAAGAATAAACTTGCCGGATAGGCTCGTGGATACTGAGCACGACGAGCGTAAGTGAGCACTACAGCCGCTATGGAGAGCACTCCGACAAGCTTAGCTAAAACTCGGTGAGCCCATTCCTGCAATACTCCGGCCCCAAAATCGGGCGGCACCAATCTCCCAAAGCAAAGAGGCCAATCAGGACAAGCCAATCCGGCTCCAGTCCCTCTGACATACCCCCCAAGGGCTACTAGAAAGAAAGTAAAGACAGCGATAGCTAGGTAAGTGAGGCGAACAGCTTTCACATCCACCCTATGAATAATGGTTATGCACGATCATGCCGATGAAAAACTGCTTGAAATATAGGCGATATTTGAACGGTAGGCAAAGATCTAGCGCTTAGAAAAAGCGTGCAGTACCGCTCTTGAAAAAATAGGTGTTAGCGAACACCTTCAAAGGCAGCAAGTTCAAAATCAGAGGTAGAGGGCGTGTATCCGGTACTACGCATTGAGGAGCCGTTAGCCAACTCCTCTAGGAATTCGCTGGAGCTAACTGAAGCCTCGCCCTCCTCAAGATAAGCGATTATCTCCTCTAGTTCCCTGGCGACGGCAAGATACTGTTTGGAAAGATTTCCCGCAGCAGCACCGCCATCGAACGCAGTCTTTCCTAAGAACGAGAGGCGGTTGTGCTGTTCTGTACGTGAAATCATCGAGCGCAAGAGGTAGATAGGATTCTGTTCCTCTGGGCTCAAGCCCCCACCTGCCTGACGCGAGCGCAAAACATTCATAAAAAATTCGGTGTCGGCAAAATCTGGTGCATTCTCGTCTGAAGCCAAATCAACCTGCAGACGATTCTTCAGTGAATCGTTAGTCATGCGCTGGATACGTGAAGCTCCGCGGCTCACCATGGTTCGAACTATCGACCAAACCGGTCCACGAATATGTTGAGCAGTTCGAATAAGTTCCTCTAAACTGTTTATGCTCATCTCACTACTATCGACAGGCACAACAACCATGTCAGCGGAGGCGATGGCATTCCTAGTCAAGACATTAAAATCTGGCGGCGTATCGATTAGAATATGATCGTAACTAAGCCGAAAGTGCTTAACCATCTTCGGAAAAGCCGCGGCGAAGGCGCGCGAGCCTCTACCCCATAAGAAATGTCTCAATTCCGCGCCTGAAGGTAGGATATCAAGCTCCGGACGGAGGCTGAGCATACACTCACGGGCCACCTCAGCTAGGGCGACGCAAGATTCGGCGCGGGTCTCGTCGAAATCACGCGATAGTAATTGACGCGCCATCGGCTCAATAGCTGGAGAGAACGAATCTACGGCCCCGCCAGGCTGCTCGCTACGACGCTCCTTCAAGAAGAGCCTCGACGCATGTCCAGCTGGATCAAAATCGATTATTAGTGATTTACAGCCCCGCTGTGCGAACGCATGAGCCACGTTAACAGTAAGTGTGGTCTTTCCGACTCCACCCTTGAGCGAAGAAAAGCAAAATACACTCATCTAATAACTCACCCTCAAACCAGCTCCACCAACATCAAAGTGTTTTATTATTATTTTCGGACAATGCTTGGGACAAAGAGGAACGAAATATCACTCCACCAGTAGGTCTATGTCAAAACATTTTTTCCTATAAAAATATTTGACGAAATCGAAATTAAGGAATGTTCTTTCATTAAATAATTCAGTCCAAACCAACTTGACAAATTAGTTTTCCTTAAACTTGCAGGCTAACTTTTTGTGACTTCAATTAAAGTAGGATTACTCGGATTCGGAAAACACGCTCGCGAAGTAATGTTGCCGAGCTTCCAAGAAGCGCAAGAGATTGAACTAGTGGCGCTCGCGACTAGTTCAGAAAACTTTGCACAGCTTGAGAGCGGTATTGCCGCTAAACTTTTAAACTTTGCGAGCTATCAGGAGCTGCTAGATCAAAGCTCTCTTGATGCGACTTACATTGCGCTACCTAACCATCTCCACTTCGAGTGGGTGAACAAAGCTCTAAACTCAGGCAAGCATGTTTTGTGCGAAAAACCACTTGCGCTCACCGCGCTAGAGGCTCAATCCATCTGCAGCTTGGCTCGGGAGAAATCCCTCCTTGTTGCGGAAGCATTCATGTATCGCTATCACCCCCAGCAGCGACTCGTTAGAGAAATAATCGCCTCAAAGGAGTTGGGGGAGATTCGGCGACTGGAGATAGTCTTTCAGTATAACTTACACGATGCTAGCAACATCCGCCTGCGCCCAGACGCCAGGGGTGGGGCATTAAATGACGTCGGTTGCTACGGAATCGATTGGAGTTGCTTAATCTTGGGGTCCTTGCCCTACCGGGTCAGCGGCACTCAACGCATAGATCCACGTTACGGTGTCGATACTTTCACCACATTTTGCTTAACTTTTCCCGGAGAGATTGTCGCCAACATCACTAGCTCCACCGAACTCCCGCGAAGAAACAGTTTTACCATTCACTGCACTAAAGGTTCGATCTCGGTTGATAGCTCCTTCAGAATTCCCCGAACGCAGAAAGCCATTGTAAAGATCGAGCGCCTGGCCGAGCACGGAAAAACTAAAACTGAATCGATCCAATTAGCGTCCGCCAATCAATATTCGTTGATGTTGGATGGTTTTGCAGACTCCATTCAAAATCAGAACGCCCTGGATGAAAGCTTGATTACAAATGCTCAAATCCTGGAAGCCACGAGAACGGCTCTCCAATCTCGTAAAACGGTGGAGATTGTTGCCGCTCTGCGCGCCACAATATTGTCCGGTATTAGTGAGGGTGTGAAGCCGTAGGTTCTATAAAATTTGATAGGCGAGCATCAAAAAGTCGCTGTTCCCGGCGTCCGTGGAAAGGGAATAACATCTCGGATATTAGACACCCCGGTCAGATACATCACCATCCGTTCAAACCCTAGACCGAACCCGGCGTGAGGAACAGTGCCGTAGCGTCGAAGCTCCAAGTACCACCAGTAGGGGGCCTCCGGTAAATTACACTCACGGATCCGGTTCAGTAGGTGGTCTTCACGCTCTTCGCGCTGCGAGCCGCCGATAATTTCACCTAAGCGGGGGACGAGTAGATCCATCGCCGACACCGTCTTCTCGCCGGGGTCAAGACGCATGTAAAAAGACTTGATCTCTTTTGGGTAGTTAGTAACAAAAACAGGACGACCGACGAACTCTTCTGTCAGATATCTCTCGTGTTCGGTTTGGATGTCCATGCCCCAGGACACCGGGAATTCGAAACTCTTGTTCGAGCTCTCCAAGGCTTTAATCGCATCAGTATAGGTCATCCGCTCAAAGTTAGAGGTAGCAACACTTTCAAGGGAGGCGATAATACCCTTCTCTACCCACTGATCGAAAAACTTCAAATCTTCGCCGTTATGCTCGAGCACGTAGCTGATCAGATACTTAATAAACGACTCAGCAACCTCCATGTTACCTTGGAGATTACAAAAAGCCATCTCGGGCTCGATCATCCAAAATTCTGCTAGGTGCCGCGGAGTATTTGAATTCTCCGCCCGGAACGTTGGACCAAAAGTGTAAACGTTCTTCATCGAGCAGGCGAAGATCTCCGCCTCTAACTGTCCCGAGACCGTCAGACTCGCTTCGGCGGCAAAAAAATCCTTCGAGAAATCTACCGCCTGTTTACCCGCAACCCGAGGCGGTTCAGCCGCGTCGAGCGTGGAGACGCGAAACATTTTTCCAGCGCCTTCGCAATCTGAGGTCGTAATAATCGGGCTGTGCACGTAAAGAAAGCCCCGTTCATTGAAATACTTATGCACGGCAAACGCCGCCGCGTTGCGAATCCTAAAGATAGCTCCGAAGGTATTGGTGCGAGGCCGTAAATGGGCAATCGTTCGCAAGAACTCGTTGGTGTGGCGTTTCTTCTGCAGGGGATAGTTCTCGGCGCTACAAGCTCCGACTAAAGTGAATTTCTCAGCCTTGAGTTCAACTCTCTGCCCCTTTCCAGGTGACTCAACGAGCACACCTTCGACTTCAATAGCGGCACCAGTCTGCGCCTCCAAGACCGACTCCCGATAGCCTTCAAGCTCCGACGAGACGATCACTTGGAGATTCGAATAAGTACTACCGTCGCTCAGCTCAATAAACGAGAACTCCTTCGAATCACGGCGGGTCTTGACCCAGCCCTGCGCGATGTAATTTTGCCCAACAACCCCTGCGGAGAGAAGCTCCTTAACCGATGGCTGAATCATGCGCTACTACTCTTGCCTCATTCGACCGCCGGCTTGCCTCCTGAGCGGAATAACATTTGAAGAATTCGTTGTCTTAGCTTCTAGTTCTGTGATCTCGGGAGGCGACTCAGGGACTCTCGGTAGAGGCTCGTTCTCGGGTAAGCCGCTCACGCTAGATCTTTCGAGGGGGCTCACCACCGCCTTCAACTCTTCGCAGATGACCTGCGCGGCTTGCGCGCGGGCCTTTTGCTGGATCATCTCAAACCCAAGTTTTAAGAGATGGACGAACTCCTGTCGCTCGGCGGTATTTACAAGTCGCGCTGTGCCGGTCTCTAGAACAGAAAGAGACTCTCGTGCCTGGGTTTCAAACTGGTGTTGCAACGCCATTAGTCGAGTAGACACGGCATTCCTACTCGTTAGTGACAGAGCCTCGTTTAACGCAGAACGGAGCGCAGAGTGTGCCTGCTGCCATTCTCTAGCGCGAATGTCATTGGCGGTTGAAGCTAAGCTGTCAGAACGAATACTGCTGGAAGAATTGCGCATGGAAGAATAAAGCTGCTCAGCCCGAAAAGTTTTGGCCACTAATTTCCTGAGGCGCGAATTCAGTGTGGATTCGTCTGACATGAATAACCCTTAAATATGGTGGTAAATATCCAATACAGCTCGACATTTCCCGATTGTGCTAAGCCAGGACATTATATATGTGGTTTCTCCGAATGTCACCCCGGTGGACCTCAGAAATCGGGAGATTGTTTTTTAGTCCTGAACCTTTAGGGTTCTAGAGGACTTCCTAACATGTTTTTAACCACTGCAAACGTGACTAAAATAGGGAACAGTGGTATAGAAGACCGAGTTTCTACATGAAACTTGTCAGTATGATTCCTGTAGCCCGTTGTGTCCGGTCTGCACCTTACGCACACGCAGTAGGTCCTTAAATGATTGTTTCAAAGAGTGTCATCTTGGGGCTTGTTAGCCTCAATAGATCCGTGACCTCTATTTCACCCGTCTTAGCTCCTAGTGTGGGTTACATTGGCCATGGGCATAAAACCGAAGACCAAGACAAGGCTTACGACCTCTGGAAGCGGGCGATGGATATCGTCGGGGCATCCCTGCTCCTAATTTTCCTGTCACCACTCATGCTCTCCACCGCTTTGGCAATCAGACTTAGCTCGAGAGGGCCAATAATTTTTACCCAAAAGCGCCTAACAAAAGGGGGAAGAGTGTTTACGCTCCTCAAGTTTCGCAGCATGAAAGTCGACGCTGAGCTCTCCACTGGAGCCGTCTGGGCCTCGAAAAGCGATCCCCGAGTCACACATCTAGGTAGATTCCTACGTCTCTCAAGAATTGATGAACTGCCGCAGCTCTTCAACGTGATCTTAGGAGAGATGAGCCTGATTGGACCACGCCCTGAAAGACCTGAGTTGGTTCGAGAGCTCTCCGTTGCGATTCCCTCTTTTAATCGACGTTTAGAGGTGAGAGCCGGTATAACTGGTCTAGCTCAGGTTGTCGCGGGATACCCGGCCACAGCTCGCGGCTACAAAAACAAGGTTGCGCTCGACATTTTGTACATTGAGAAACGCTCCCTAGCTCTAGATCTCGATATCGCCTTTCGAACAGTGAAGGTAGTAATAACAGGCGACGGCGCGCACTAAGATACTCCTACATTCGTTCTCTTTTCTTCCACCTAAATTCTATCAATAGCGTTAGCGTCGGCTATTATTGCGCTGTCAGAAGATTATTGAATCGACAAATAGATCTATGGTTCTAAGTTTCTTTGTTGTAGCTTGTTCAAGTTTTCTACATAGGCAGTTCGTTTAAATTCGATTTGGAAGGTAAGGAGGCTCGTATGAAGAGTTTTGGAAGAATGGAGATGACCGGCACCGCGGCTGGCAACTCCAAATTGCGATTAGCAGGTAGCGCACTTGGCGCGGCTGCGATCGTATTGTTAAGCACTACTTTGGTTTCGGCCGAGGAACTAAGAGTTATTGACGCCGCAGGTAAAACTCGATCAGTGGCCGATATCGCGGCAGGATCATCTGCTGCAGTCAATGTGACAGTCGCAGAAAAGCTGACTGCCCCATTGTCTATCAGCTTGCTTAATTCGAAGGATAACAAGGTCCTTCATACTACGAGCGCCGATGCAAAAGGCTTCGCCACGTTCAAGAACATTGAATCAGGCACATACAAGGTAACCACGACCGACAGCAAAGCTTCGTTGGCGACAGTTGAGATCGTGCCGACTACCAGCGCTGACCAAGGCGCTGTCGAGGGCGATGAAAGAAACGTTTCTCGAAGCATGTATGTCGCAGGCGCTAGCGCTGTTGCAGGTGTGCTTGGTGTGTCTCTGGCAAACTCGGGCGGATCAGGCGATTCGACTGGTGCGGCCACCTTAGAAGGTGCTGCTTCCGTCAAGGGAACAGCGGGTTCCGGCGTCGCAGCTCTTAATCCAGACGGCTCAGCGGATGAAGTGTTTCAGTCGAGTGGTGCTATCACCGCTTTCGATGTTGCTCCAAATCCAGGGGCAGCATCTCTAGCGCCGACAACTGTCGTTACGATCATACCACCGGCGAGCCCAACTGGTGGAAGCGATCTGACAGGACTTACTCCTGAAACTACACCAGCAGCTCCACCTCCGAGTCCAGCTCCACCACTATCGGGAAGCTAAGCTTGACGGGCCGCTGTGAAATGTAACGGATTTTGTAAAATGAATTGGGGACTAGGAACTATGAGAAAGAATGGAATCACAGGAGCAATCCTGGGGTCGCGAGTAACCAAGCTCTTCGGAGCTGCGGTGGTCGCGGTCAGTTTAAGCGCGTCGGTAGCGAGAGCGCTAGAAATCGAGGGAGATAGCAAAGACGAATACACGGTATTTCGTCCAAGTGAGGGGAGCTGGTATATCGCCACCACTACTTCGGCGGTATCTTCGAAGTTTCAATGGGGACTTCCTGGAGATACACCAGTACCTGGCAACTATCGCTCGACTACATTTGGTGAGCTGGGAGTTTTTCGTCCGACTGACGGGACTTGGTATCTGAGATTTTATACCTCGCCCTTTACCTACTCCACTGCGGCGTCATACCAGTGGGGACTTCCTGGCGATGTTGCTGTAAACTGCGACTTCAGCGGTGACAGCCTTAGCGATCTGACCGTTTACCGCGGTTCGAACAGCACTTGGTATCAGAGAGTTTCGAATACCATCCCTAGCCAAAGCTACAGCACAGCTTCTTCTACGGTGTGGGGAGAGTCTGGCGATAGCCCAATTCCGGCGGACTATGATGGTGATGGCAAGTGTGACTATGCGGTTTTCCGCAGTGGCGCTTGGTTCATCATTCTCTCGGGACAGACTCCAACTATTGGTGCTGGCGTTCTTTGGGGCGCGGCCAGCGACATTCCTGTACCTGGAAAATACGACACGGATAACGTTCAGGACTTCGCGGTCTATCGCGAGAACAACGCTGCTGGACCAATTTGGGTAATTAGGAAGTCTAGCTCGCTCAGTAACCTCGGAAATGGCTTCCTGAACTTTGATACCGTTGTTTACCAGTGGGGTCTGGCTGGAGACATTCCAGTTCCTGCTGATTACGACGGTGACGGAAAGACAGATATCGCGGTGTTTAGGCCATCATCTGGTTCATGGTACGTGCGAACATCTTCCAGCAACTACGCGACCGCGGTTTCTCAGCAGTTTGGTCTGCCTGGAGATGTCCCAATCGGAACGCGACGGGGTGGCAGTCAGTCCTAACTGGCTCACCCCCGGCTTCCCTCCAGACACCAACCCTTACCTTGGTGTCTGGGCCTAGCTTTAGGGAGTGCGTTATTGACTGAGTAGTAATAGAACAGCCGGGATCGATGAAAACATCGGCCCGGCTGTTTCTTTTTATGGCGATAAGTTACTGTTAGTGCTTATTTTTGACTGTAGCTAGGCACTGTTTAGCGCCCAGCGCCAATAATAACTTATATGGCCCCACCAGAGATGACTGCTCGGATAGAATCAAAACTCGCTCGCAAGCGAGAGCTTTTTAGCTTAGGGGGCGCGGGCCAGGTCAGGGAAGCAATCTCCAGCAAAGCCGCTGGATATCTGGCCTTCTATAAAGAGCTCTCCAAAAGTTTTCATCAGATCGGTAGCGTATTTCCTAGCTCGAAATCTCTCGCGTCGGTGATGATTCGACCGTTGGAGATCATTCAGGGACCTCGACGGATTCTTGAAGTGGGTCCGGGGACAGGTCCATTTACGGTTGAGATCCTGCGCTCGATGAGGTCCGAGGATCAGCTGACCATCTGTGAGATTAACTCCGCTCTGCTAAAGCAGCTAAGAAGTTCACTGGAGAGCAACCAGGATTTCCTTGAACATCGCTCGCGGGTAACTTTCATCGAAGGCCCTGTCCAACAACTGAGGGCAGGAGCGGCAGAAACTCAATTCGATATAATTGTTTGCGGTTTACCGTTTTCGATCTTTAAGCCCGAGGTTGCGGAAGAGATCATGAAGTTATTTCATGATCTCTTGGCGCCCTCTGGACACCTGACCTTTTTCGAATATTGGGGATTTAGGGATATTTTTACTTTCATAAATACCCCTGCTAACCGACGCAGAATGAGAGCGGTAGACCGGGTAATCCAAAAGTGGCAGGGCGTCGCAGCCTCAGAGGGGGCTGTCAGCTCGAAGGTTTGTTTGACCAACTTTCCCCCGGCTAAATCCCTGGATTTCTGTTTCCGACCTTAGAAGCGAGAAAAGCCGTTAGCTTCCTTGACACCCGGCCTTTCAGAGGCTACCAAGTAAAAAAGTATTTATCTCAATAGTTGAACTACCTATTTAATTATTTAAGACCTTACAACTCTTATAGATTCCATCATCAAGAATTGCACTCACAGTATTTAAAGTGAAGAACCTTGATTCTACTCGGCTCAAGCTGAGAAATTTAGAGCTTCGTCCGCTGATGATCGGTGGAATGGGAGTTGATATCTCAAGCGCCGACCTTGCGTTGGAAGGAGCGCGGCTGGGCGCTGTCGGTCACATCTCTGACGCGATGGTGCCTTATCTTTCTGACAAGTATTTTAAGACCCGTAATCAGAGCAGCAAACTTAAGCTCTATTCCGACTTGTTAGATTCTGAAGATAAGACTGGACTACATTGGGATACCGATGTCGTTTATGAAAGCGCCAAGAGATACGTCCAAGCAACGATGTCGCGAAAAAAGGGCCGCGGCGGAGTCTTCATCAATGTAATGGAGAAGCTAACGATGGGTGCTCCCAAAGACACCCTGCAAGCGCGTCTGCGCGGAGCATTGGACGGAGGGATTGAGGGAGTCTCGCTTTCAGCAGGACTGCATAATGGAACACTTAAACTAATAGAAGATCATCCAAGATTCCATGATGTGAATATTGGCGTGATCGTCTCTTCCGCTCGAGCACTATCAATATTTTTACGTGGCGCGGCGCGCTGCAATCGATATCCCGACTACATAGTAGTTGAGGGACCTCTTGCTGGCGGGCATCTGGGCTTCGGCATGGATTGGGCCAAATACGATTTGCGATCGATAGTACAGGAGGTTATCGCACTCCTGGCTGAGGAGCAGTTGAATATTCCTGTAATTCCAGCAGGTGGGATCTTCACAGGGGCCGACGCGGTGGAGTACCTCAAACTTGGTGCTAGTGCAGTGCAAGTTGCCACCCGTTTTACCATCTCCGAAGAGTGTGGACTACCGCGCGATGTTAAGCAGAAGTATCTCTTAGCCGATGAAGCCGATGTGGTGGTAAACCTGACTTCACCAACTGGCTATCCGATGCGAATGTTAAGCTCTAGCCCCTCGTTAGTTTCTAACATCAAGCCCAACTGTGAAGCGCTCGGTTACCTGCTCGATCAAAAAGCTAATTGCTCCTACCGACAGGCATATGCCGAAACCGGGACTGACGCTGACGGCAAAAAGCTCCCGGTCCAGGGCAAGATGTGTATCTGCTACCACTTCATGAAGTGCCAGTGTTACACTTGCGGACATAATGTATTTCGACTGAAAGATACGACTTCGCGACTGGGTGATGGAACTTACTTCTTGCCCCGGGCAGAGCATATTATCGAGGATTACCTGAGAAATGCCTCGGGCTCGGTTGCGCTCCCCCTACTCAATCAACCCATGCTTGAGAGCAGTCTGTACTAGCTCAGCATTACTGTTAACGCCGAGCTTCTTCATAATATTGGCTCGGTGGCTATCAACAGTTCTAGCAGAAATGTGAAGAGTCTTAGCGACCGTCCGATTGGGTTGGCCCTCGGAGAGAAGTTTCATTACCTCTCTTTCTCTAGCGGAAAGTAGGGCCAGAGGAGAGTTCAGACTGGAGTCTCCGTCTAGACCATTCGCCATCACAGCATGGCAAACACTTGGGCTCAAATAGCTATGCCCCCTCATGAGGGCGTTAAGCGCAAACTGCAATTCGTCTGATTCGCTTGTCTTGGGCAGAAAGCCATTGGCCCCCACTCGCATCGCTTCACGAACAGACTGATCGTCGTCCTTGGCTGAAAGCACCAAAATACAAATCTTTTGGTCGAGCTTTCTCAACCTAGAAATTGTTTCAATTCCTCCAAGTTGGGGCATTGCCAGGTCTAGGATTACGACATCTGGGTGGTGTTGCTCGACAAGTGGAATCACCTCTAGCCCGTTGGAGGCTTCTCCCACCACCTCCCAGCCGGAGATGGAATTCAGTAGGGCTCGCAAGCCCTGACGAAGGACCACATGGTCATCGGCAATCACAAACTTCGGCATGACAAAGCCCTCTCTAGTTTCGCTCTGCCGTTTAATCGTCACTGTTATCCTGCAACTTCAGCGATTTTATTTCCTTGGCACGACTTTTGGTTCAGCTCTTGCATTAGGTTAGCTAGTCCAGCGTAAAGAGACGCCAGAAAAGTTCGGTTGTTGCAGGGGGATTACTGGCTAAGTCTCTGCTAAGGATGAAGTTTTTGGTTTAAGTGGAGGGATCCAAGCTCGGCAGAATCTGCCAAACTTCTGACGAAGCGAGCGAGGGGTCGTGACAAACAGTTGGCTCAAAGGCGTTCTCAATTCGCACTAGAGTCACGGGAATTGCGAGGTTCTCTATGGTTAATACGCTTGATTTCGGCATGCTGGTCGACCTGGGCTTTGTGCTCCTCGTCTCATTGGCCTGCGCCAAAATGCTGCTGCAAAACGACGACCCAAGAGCGCGTTGGAAGCGTGAACTGTTAGATCTACACGCCTCGCTGAAGGAACTAATCGGCGAAGCCAGCAATGCAAGCTACTCTCTCGATCGAAATCTGCTGAAAAGACAGGAAGAACTTCAGCAACTGCTGAACAAGTTAGAAGCAGTTCGCAACGATCTCTCACAAGTCAAAACCTCCGCCCCAAGTAATGCCAAACAAGTTAGTCGCGGCAGCCAAACTCGGCCTGCGCAGACCCAGATCGTCGAACTGGATGAAGATCTGGAGCAGTTATACGATCGAAGAGCTTCACACTCCTCAGATCTACCGAATCCTACCTGGCTGGAACGAGCAGGTAACGGAACACAAAATCCCACCAAAGCTCCTGTGAATCTGATCGATAGGATTGAAGTCAGTCGCTCAGCCAAGCGGACTGGGATTGCAACACTCGCACCGCAGGAACAGCAACGCTATCGTAGTTTAGATCAATCAGCGCTTAGAGTAGCTAAACGGCTGCTCGGCCAGGGCCAAGAAATCCATATCGTAGCCCGCAAGGTCGAAATGTCGGTAGCCGACGTGCGCATCATCGACAAGCTAGTCCGCCAAGAGTTAGGCCTGGAGCCGGCCGACGAGGCTGTGCTAACGCCAGAAGCGCTCCGCCTGGAAGAGAATCTGGCAGCACAATTGGCCGAGCGCCAACAAGCGCTAAACGCCTCCCCCACTCGAGAGGATCGCTGGGTTATCGAAAGAGAGAGAGCATTGCTCTAAGTAATTAAGAACGGGATTTAAGTCATGGATCGAGGGATATACGCAGCTACATCTGGAGGACTCCGTAACGTGCGGCAGATCGACGTTGTCGCGAATAACCTCGCGAACGTCAACACTGTCGGTTTTAAGGCTCAACGCCTGGTCTCCCGTGAGCAAAACTTCTCAGACACCATGGCAAATATTCTCGAGAATATGCCGGCAAGCGCTAGTGCTAATTTTCCACAAGTGCCCGGGGTAGTCGATGTTGGCACAAAGACGGACTTCACTCCCGGGCCGATCCAGTACACCGGAAACCCACTGGATGTGGCTTTACGAAAGGAGAATCAGTTCTTCGTGGTGAGTACCCCTGAGGGGGAGCAACTGACTAGAGCCGGCAACTTTTCTCTCGATGTCGAAGGGCGCTTGATCACTCCGGACGGTAATCCAGTCTTGGGCGATGGCGGAGAGCTATCTCTCCCCGTTGGACCAACCAGCATCAACAGCGGTGGCAACATCTTTGTCGGGGGAGCAGCCGTCGGTCGGTTGCGTGTGGTCGAAGTACAGAATCTAGCTGAGCTAGAACGAACAGAAGGGGTCAGATTCAAGCCCAGCCCCGGAGCGGCGCTAACTACGGTGGATGCGGAGATTGAGAATGGCGCAGTAGAGATGCCCAACGTGGGCGTGGTCGAAGCGATGGTGGAGATGATCTCCGCACAGCGGGGCTTCGAGGCCTACACCAAGACCATCCGTACGATTGATGAACTAAATGAACGGGCGATCCGCGGTGCCCGTCAAGGCTAAGGCAAGCAGTTAAACAAGAGCAGATTCGAGGAAGCTATGATTCGTTCACTTTATACCGCCGCCACCGGCATGCTGGCACAGCAACTCAATTTAGACGTAATCGCTAATAACTTGGCGAACGTAAACACTCCCGGCTTCAAGAAGAGCCGCGCCGACTTTCAGGATCTAATGTATCAAGTGATTAAGGAGCCTGGAGTAACAACTCAGACCGGTGGAGGACCCACAGGGATTCAGGTCGGTCTAGGAGTTCGACCGGAAGCAGTGGGGAAAATCTTCACTCAAGGAGATTTCGTTTCGACCGGTAATAATCTCGACGTGGCAATTGAGGGAGAGGGATTCCTTCAGGTCACTCTGCCGAATGGCAATACGGCCTACACACGGAGTGGCGCGCTTAAACTTGATCAAGATGGAAACCTAGTGACCTCCGACGGCTATCTGATTAGCCCAACCATTACCATTCCAGCTAACTCGCTCGGCATCACTATCGCACCCGATGGGACTATCTCAGCTCGGAACCCGGGCTCTCCTACCCCAACAACCGTGGGCTCTCTGGAAACTGTGCGCTTTCAGAATCCTGCGGGACTGCGCGCGATGGGAAAGAATCTCTTTGAGGAAACCGCGGCTAGCGGCAGCGCTGGTACAGGTACGCCTGGCGAGACCGGATTCGGAACCCTCGCACAGGGATTCCTAGAATCCTCTAACGTCACTGTCGTAGACGAAATTGTCCAGATGGTAACGGGCCAGCGCGCCTACGAAGCGAACTCGAAAGTTATACAAACTGCCGACCAAATTTTGCAGAACGCAATCAACGTTAAGAGGTAATAAATGAATAGCTCACACCTTATTGCCTTGGTGGCGCTACTGCTCAGTTGTGGCACCGCCGTGGCAGAGCAATCAGACGATCTTGCTAATCGGCCGATGCTCGTCATCAAGCCGCAGGTGGAAGTTAGTAAGGACACGCTGTTCCTTGGCGACATTGCTACCATTACAGCAAGGGATAGTGCTCAGGAGCAGCTCGTTCAGAAGCTAAAGGAAATTAGCCTCGGAGCAGCTCCTGGACCACGTGGCTCATTAACCCTGCTCGGAGCTTCACTACTCGATCGCATTGAAAGCCATGGAGTTTCCCGAGATGCTATCGGCTATTCAGTGCCGGGTGTGGTCACTGTCAGTAGGGGCGGACGTGAGATAACCAAGGAAGAAGTACTCGCCGCAATCCGAACTCTGGCCAGTTCCAATAAAACCGAGGATCTTCGCGTAAATGAAGTCAGCTGGTCGAACTCCTACTCAATCCCTAAGGGAGAAACGCGGCTAGAGATACAGCGAATGGGCGAGCCCCAACACGGCAAACTTCCAGTTAGGGTGGAAGCCTTTGTCAATAACCTTTCAGAAGCCCGCTTCTTGGCCACCGCAACGGTGGACTATTGGCGCGAAGTTCCAGTGCTCTCCAGGAATGTAGAACGGGGGATGCTCATTAATCCTTCCGACATCCAGATCGTTCGAGTCAACATCAATCAAGAAGGCGCTGATATCGTCAGCTCGGCACACGAGGCAGTAGGACAAAAAGCAAAATCGAGAATAGCTGCCGGGTCTGTCATCCGACGGAGTCTGATCGACTTTCCACCAACCATTCTGCGGGGTTCTAGAATCGCCATCACCTATCGCTCCGGGGGACTATCTGCTCAGGCCAGCGGAGTCGCGATCCAAGATGGTCAAATAGGAGAGATCATCACGGTTCAAAACGAGAGTTCAAAAAAGCAGATCCGAGGAAAGGTAATTGATTCTGAAAGCGTCGAGGTAAACGCACAATGAAGCGCCAAAAGGCTTTAAAAGTAATCATCGCTCTCGCTCCACTGTCACTGACTCTAGCTTGCAGTCCGACCCTCGAGCTAAACTCAAGGGTAGTTCCTGCACAGGAATACGCCAATGCGGTGCAGCGCGGAAAGACACGTGAGTTTACAATCTTTGAGTCAGTCGATCGCGAACAAGGCCTCGGTCCATTGGGCAACGGGCGGGCACAATTGGCTAGTCTACCAGGGAGCGAAGCAGAGCTGCGTAGCGCGGCGATGACTAACAGCGCCACAGGGTCGACTGCCGCAACTATCCCTCCTTTAGGAGTTGCCTTACAGGCTGGAGACCCTCGTTTTGTTAATTCGGGATATCGCCTCGCGGGCAGCTATGTTGACCCACAAGAGCCTCCGCTCGGTTTGGCGCGAGTCAATCAGGGTCCGCTCCCACCACCGCCGCTGGCTCCCCCTCCCGGGAGCTCGGCGCCCTATCTTGGTGGCCAGATGACCGCGAATCCCTCACTTTGGCCTGATGAAGCACAGGGCGCATCTCTCTTTCGCGATCATCGTGCCTTTCAGGCGATGGACATCATTACCGTGATGGTATCAGAGTCCGCGACCGGCAAGCGCAAAGCAGATACTAAAACTGAGGGTAAACTTACGCTGACAGCCGCGATCAGCAAGTTGTTTGGATTAGAGAAAACCGCGCTCGACAACAAGGATCTCGACCCAACCGCACTGATCAATGCGACTTCAGAGAATAAATGGGACGGCAAGGGAGAGACCAAGCGTGAGGGAGAGTTAAAGGCAAAAATGTCGGCAATCATTCTTGAAGTATTGCCCAACGGATTGCTGAGAGTCGAAGGGACCAAGATCATCTCGGTCAACAGTGAAGAGGAGATTTTAGTCTTAAGCGGTTTAGCAAGACCACGCGATGTGGACGCCGCCAATCGGATTGATTCAGACCGAATCGCCAATATGCGCATCGATTTCTATGGACGCGGAGTAGTTTCAGACAAGCAATCTCCAGGCTGGGGAGTCCGCATCTTCGACATGATTTGGCCCTTCTAGGACAGAGGCGGAGAGAGATTATGAAATTAGAAGTAAGTTTAGCAAAGATGGATCTGCTACTCCGACAGCTATTGGCATTATTGGTGGTGATTGCCGGGACTAATCTCTGGCAACCGCTTCCGGCATCAGCAACCAGATTGAAGGACCTGGCTGACATCGAAGGTGTGCGAGGAAATCAGGTTTTAGGTTACGGACTCGTTATCGGCTTACAGGGCACTGGCGACAAGCAGGGTGCGCTTTTTACTAGCCAGAGCATGTCAAACTTGCTCGAACGACTTGGAGTTCGGGTAAGCGCAGAACAGCTTAAAAAGACCGCAAACGTAGCTGCGGTCGTCGTGACGGGAGATTTGCCAGCGTTCTCTCGCCCCGGGTCCAAGATGGATGTGACACTGTCGTCGATCGGAGACGCCAGTTCTTTGCAGGGTGGTATTCTGGTGATGACGCCGTTACGGGCCGCAGATGGGAAGGTCTATGCGGTGGCACAGGGACCGGTTTCCCTGGGAGGCTTTATTGTCGAGGATGGTGGCGATAAGGCACAAAAGAATCATCCAACGGTCGCTCGAGTGGCCAAGGGAGCCACCGTGGAGCGCAGTATTCCGTTCGATCTTTTCGCGGCGGGTACCATCAGAATCGTGCTTAGAGAACCTGATTTTACTACAGTTACTAGGGTTCAGTCGGCTGTCAATAAGCTAATCGGCCAAGGTCGAGCTAAAGCAATTGATAGCGCAAGCGTCGTTGTTCCACTGGACCAACAGATGGGGCAAAGCCCTGTGCAGATGATTGCCGCGTTAGAGGATCTGCAGGTTGATCCAGACGTTCCAGCGCGAGTGGTCATTAACGAACGAACCGGAACTATCATCATGGGCGAAGCCGTCCGAGTAGCGACCGTTGCCTTAGCGCATGGAAATCTAAATATTACCATCAAATCTGAACAGCAGGTTTCCCAACCAAACGCCCTCGCAGCCGGAGACACAGAGGTAGTAGAGAATACCGAAGTGCAGGTCGCCGAAGAGAGTGGTGAGTTAAAAGTTATTGATGGATCGGTAAGTCTAGGGCAGGTGGTAAAAGCGCTGAATGGGCTTGGAGCCACGCCGCGAGACCTAATCGCCATCTTCCAGGCGTTGCAGAAGGCTGGAGCACTGCGCGCCGAGATCGTACTAATGTAGTTAGGGAGAGTGTCAAAACTCTGAACAACGATGATCAAAGTTCAATCAGGTGAGTTAGTAAACAATGGCATGTCTCAGGCGTTGGCCGATCGCACGGCGGCGCTCAAAAGCAAAGCAGATCAGCCGGTTAAGTCAGACAAGGAGATTGATAAAGCGGCTGGCGGATTTGAGGCACTACTTTTGCAACAGATGTTGAAGGCTATGTGGGAGACAGTAGAGACGACAGGCCTGACCGGCGAGAACTCAAACGCCTCACAGATTTACAGAGACATGTTCCACCAAGCGATTGCCGACAAAATCGCTGAAGGACGCGGCATGGGGGTTAAGGACTTCGTAAAGAAGGAACTTTCCAAGCAGGGCGAGCATCCTACAGGTGAGACTAAGTCCTTGAAAATTTGGGATGAATAGCGACGATAAGCTATGCGGGTTCTCATGACGGTCATAACAGAGTTAAATGGAAGTTACGATTCTCTTCAAGGATGAACGTTAAGTTGTCGTTATACCCGCAAACGTGTCAGGTAGTCTTTTGATCACGGTTGCAGTGGTTGTTGTTGGCGGGACGCTTGTTAGTTGTTTGCAGGTGCTTCCCACAGAGCGTAGTACAACGTTCAAGCAAGAGGTGGTAACAACATGAAGATTAGTGACCTGTTTCGTCGTGACTCCGGTGTTCGTTCACTTAACTCCGACGCTATCGAAGAAAAGAATGGCTCTAAGGGCGCACGCCCAGAAACTGCCGTTAGCGATGATACGATCAGTATCTCGCCTAAAGCTCGGCAGTTCAGGCAAATTGCCAATATCGTCAATGAAGACGAGTCAGCTCGGTCGCAGAAAGTAGCCGAGCTTAAGCAGCGCGTAGCAAACGGCGGCTATTCCGTCTCGAGCGCAGACGTAGCACAATCAATTGTGTCCTACGCAACTGGCAAGGACGAATAGCAGCTTTACGGCAGTATTTCTAAGGTGAGTAGCCTCGGTTTTGGCTTGCTAAGGTTTGGCCATGGATGTCTTTGAGAAATTAGCAAACGTGCTGGAGCGCGAGCTCAGTGAGCAGGAGCGGCTCCTAGAACTGCTAGTTCAGGAGCGCGCTGCTATTGTTAAAGTCCAGAGCGACAAGATCAACGAGATTAACCTCAAAAAAGAGGACTTACTCGTCGATGCAAAACAGCTCGAAGTTACTCGCAGCTCACTGCTAGTCAATATTGCCGCTAACGGCAAGAAACCGAAGCTTTCCGAGGTTATCTCTCAGTGCGAATCCGTAAAGATGAGAGAGAAGCTAAGCCGAATTGGAATGGAGTTGCGGTCGCTAGCTTCGACCGTTCAACAGCTGAACTCACAAAATTCTGAACTGGTCCGACACTCGTTAGGGATAGTCAGCTCCGCGCTGGCAATCTTTGAATCTTCCGCTGTGGAATCAGATCTGCCTTCATATGGAAAATCTGGAGAGCTAACGGACGCGCGGGCCTCTGGCAGAACCCGATCCTCGGCCTAGCCCTTTTTTATGGCTAGCCATTTGAGCATTAACGACGCCCAGTTGGAGTAAGACTCATACCGCGAAAGCCGCTTCTTGCCGATCACCATGTCGCAAATCCGAGCTGCCACCTTCTCGTCCTTGACCCACTGCAGCTCCAACCGGAGCGTAGATAGCCGCTCCTTAGATTCGAACATCTTAAAGGAATCAGCGGCTTTCTGATCATTACCTTCAAAACTACGTCCGTACATCGACTGAAAGTACTTCATCGCTGGAATAGAGACGATCTCCTTCTGCGCTTCTACCTTTTTGTCTTTCATCAAGTTCAGCGCCTGTCGGAGGTGACTAAATCGTAAAGTTGCTAGATTTCCTAGCTACCCTACGTAATAATAATAATGCAAGATTATCCTTGATTGAACCAGCAATTTAAACCCTGACCTATCTAATGGCTATCGGCGATTTCAATTCGCATTCCTTACAAGAGACAATTAAATCCCTGCGGGTGATGCTGTTCATTGAAACCGCTGGACCAGGCGGAGCCGAGAGCGTGGTATTTTCTCTCGCCAGCGGACTGAGAGCTCGGGGAATATATGTCGTGGTACTGACGCTCTCTGAAGACCACCTGACCGCACAATTAACTGAGGCTGGTATCCCATGGATCAAAATCGAAAGCCGGCGTAAATTTGATATCTCCCTCCCCTTTCGGATCGCCCGACAGATCCGGAGTAACAAGGTTAATATCCTGCACTCTCACCTGCTGGACTCAAACTTTTACGGCTCGATCTCCGCAAGAATTGCGGGAGTCCCCCATCTGGCCAGTGAGCACGGAGACGTACACCACCCACAGAAAAAGATCTTCCTAAAGTTCAAGCTGCAGTTCGCTTCACTACTCGGTAGCTATTTCGGGGCAGTCTCAGACTATACTTTAAATAAACTTAGATCTTACGGACTGAATCAGTTGCGGCTGATTCAACTTCCAAACCCAGTTCCAGCACCTCAGCTCTGCACCCCCGAGGAATGCGCAGCAATTCGGAACGAACTATTTCCTGGAGTAGCGCCTGAAACGTTTATCTGGATTCACGTGGCAAACCTACGCGCGGTTAAGGATCAAAAGACTCTGCTGCGAGGCTTCGCTAAATCGCTGGAGCTCTCCCAGCAAGCTCAGGTATTGTGCCTCGTAGGAGACGGACCTGAAAGAGCAGCGATTCAAAGCTTAATCGAAGAGCTCTGCCTGCAGGGAAAGATAAACTTACTCGGCTTTCGGGCAGATGCGCGAAAGCTTTTACTGGGAGCGAATGGATTTATACTCTCCTCTCGCTCCGAGGCGCTGCCGGTGTCGCTGTTGGAAGCAGGTGCCGCAGGCTTAGTCTTGATCAGCAGCAAGGTCGGTGGAGTTGGAGAGATTATCGAGGACGAGAAGAGTGGTCTACTTTTTCGGCCCGGCGATTCCGAGATGCTCGCCCAAAAAATACGCGAGATTTTGGATCATCCCGAGGAACGACGCGAGTATTCTCGAGAAATCAAAGCTTTCGTAGAGCGCCACTTCGTGATTGACCGAGTGGTGGATGAACATATCGACCTTTATCGGCGCTTGGCGCTTTAGTTCGAGTAACCACCGAAAAGATCTCTTAAGCGAAAACGCACTACATCGATAAACATTAGCAATGAGTCCTTGATTAAATTGACTTTCGAGCCCGGGACATTGGTCCAGTTGATCGGGACTTCAGTAATTTTAAAACCTGCCCGCTTAGCTAAAAATAGAATCTCAACGTCGAACGAGAATCCGTCGGCATGTTGTTGTGAGAAGATCCGCCGAGCAACTGCTCGGCGAAAAAGTTTGAAGCCGCACTGCGTGTCAGTAATCTGCGGCAACAGAAGGAGATTAACCAATAGATTAAAAACCCGTCCCATGGCCTTGCGAATGAAGATAGTTTTAACTGCGGTATCGGCCGCAAAGATCGCTCGCGAGCCGATCGCAATATCCGCACCCAAGTTCATCGCTGCTTCCAGACGGGCAAATTCTTCAATTGGGCTTGCTCCGTCCGCGTCATCGTAAAGGATCAGCGCTCCCAAAGCATTCATCATGCCGAGCCTGACTGCGTACCCCTTCCCTCGGTTACGCGGACACATTAGCAGTTTGACCTGTGGGGATAGTCTCGAAAATTGGCGTACGACTTTAGCCGTTGAATCACGGCTGCCATCATCGACGACGATAACTTCGTAACTAAGCTTTCGCGCATCGAAATATTCGAGGATCGAGAGTAACGTCTGGGGCAGACGATGCTCTTCGTTATAGGCGGGAATGACGACGGAAAGGTCGAGTAGGTCAGGGGGCTCTAAATCGTCGGCGATCATCGAAGCGGCTGTATCTGCTTAAGCGGCGTATCGATTGATTCTTCACCCTCACCTACCTCGCCGCTTGCAGGCTCGGGAATGCGCCCTCCCATCGTGAAAATGAAAAAATAAGCTCCTGGAATGCCGACAACCAACCACTGGATGATGTGCTGGCTTACTACCATCGCTAGCGCTATTTCGTTGGGAATACCGATATGCACCAGGGCCAGTGTAGCCACAGCCTCGATCGTACCAATGCCTCCGGGAGCCGCCGGAATTAGTGAACTGAAGTTCACCACTGCCATAAAAAGCGCTAGGCCGCCGATCGACATCTGCTGCTGAAAGGCGGTTGATACTAGAAAATATACCGAAAGTTCTAAGCACCAGATGATCGCCGAAAGCGAAGCGAGCCTCACAAAACTAGATAACTTTAGTAAAGGCTCTAAGCCTTCGATAAATATCACGACTCGTGAGAGTGTATATTGCGAGTATTTTCCCGAGAGTCTTTTCCCGATCAATTCTAGCAAATGAAAGGCTCTTTCCCGCTGAAAGATGACTAAAGCCGTTGCGATACCTATCGCGACGAAGCCATATGCCACGAAAAAAAGTGCTCTTCCCTCCTCAGCCTCCTGGGCTGATGTTCCAAAGGTAAATAGAAAAGCAAATAACAAACTAATGGCTAAGCCATCGGCCAACCGCTCCGCCGCGATTGTAGCCAAGACTCGCGTGCGGCTCTGGTTAGTGGCACGCCCGCCAAGATGCGCCCGAACAAATTCACCAAGCCTGGCTGGCAAAATATTGTTCATGAAGAATCCAAGAATCAAGCAGCGCCACGAGTTAGCGAAACTTGGCGGACCGAACTTGAAAAAAAATGGCCAGCGAAAAGCTCTGATCAGGTAGCTTAAGACGGTGATGCCAAGTGCTATCAGCAAAAGCAAACGATCCGCGCTGCGAAATGCCGCCGCTACCTGTGCTCCGTCTATCGATTGCAGCACCCACCACATCGCAACCCCGGAGATAGAAAATCCGAGCAAGGCATTTATGAGCTTTCGCCCCCGTTTGGTGTTGCTCTGGGATGACACTGTAGTCTACGGATTAATCGTTAATGATAGTTGGAGATTCGCTGGTGGTATCACTAGTGGTATAAAAGGAGTAACCCAACCCTGTCTAACAAATTGAACGAAATAAAAAATTAGCACCCGCAACTTACTAGAATTATGATGGTAGCACAACCTACAGCTACGCAGCGACCAAATAAACGCCTCCTCCAAATACTCTCGGGAGATATCTGGGCCGGGAAAGAGAACCAGGTCTTGCAGCAGAGCCTGGCGCTGCGCGATCTCGGTTGGGAGATCACCGTACTACTCTTTAATCGCGGAGAGTCAGAAAGGCGCTTCGCAGCGGTCGAACTTGCAACATTAGCGGTCGACGAGTCTGCTGGATTTTCCAGTTTTCTGAGAGAGATTTGGGCGCTGGGCCTCTCAGACTATGATGCAATCGCTGTTCACGGACACAAGGAGCTGGCCGTAGCAGTTATGCTCCGTGCCCGATTTGGCACACCGGTAATTTCGACATTTCACGGAACACTCGAGAAACACAGCGGATTGAAGTCAATTCAGATTAGGCTCGTTGCTAGCGCTCGAAAACTTTGCTCACGTCTCTTTGCTAGACGCATAGTTTGCGTGTCACACGCTCTCGCTAAGGAGCTCGAAATTGATTGGCATAAGACTGTTGTAGTCCACAATGTAACGGACCTTGGGGTAGTCTCTCTGCAACCAGCTATCGCTCCCGAAACTGAGTTTGCGAATTCCCTGTATATTGCGGTTGTGGGGCGGCTGGTTAAGATTAAACAGCTCGAACTCGCGCTTGAAGCTTTCGCTCTTTTCGCAAACTCTCACTCTGACTACCAATTATTGATTGTTGGAGATGGCCCTGAGCTTGATGCCCTACGGCACCTGGCAGAATCATTAGAATGCCGAGCTCGGATACACTTTCTCGGCTTTCAACCGGCAGCAGAATGGTTTATCGCGCGAGCTCAAGTCTTACTTATCACCTCAGAGAGAGAGGGGATCCCCACAGTAGTTTTGGAGGCCATAAAATTCGGCACGCCGGTGGTCTCGACCCCCTTGGATGGAGTGAAAGAGGTGCTGGCGCTAATAGGCGCGTACCCTTGTCATTTTGGCTCTAGCCCAACGGAGCTCGCGCAAGCACTTTCCTTGGGGTGCTCTCAAGCATTCAATCGAGTCGCAGGCGCCGAAAAACTAATGGAAAATTTCAGTCCAAAAGCAGCGGCGGCCAAACTCGATCTGATTTATACCGATCGAAGTGTTTGAGATATTCGGCGGGCCCCAGTGCTGGAAAAATAGTTCCCCGAGCCCAACTAGCCGATTAAACCTAACAATGGCAGGCCATTGCTCATTCACTGAAAAAGACCGCCAAGTATGATCAGCGTCATTTAGCTTTGGCCGTTTTTATGTTAGGATTCGCGCCGTTAAGCGGAGACATATTAGGTGAGTAAATTAACATCGATGGGAGGGATGCTCAAGACAAGCTTTAAGGTGGGTTCTTACCTTCCGTCCAATTGGTACTCTCGGCACTTGCTGCTCTTGGCGTTAGTAGCGTTGCTGTTCGGAGAGACAACAAAAGCCGATATCTTACAAAACTCTCTTACCCCCCGGGCGGGATTCGATCTCGGCAATATCGATAGTCGCAGTACCGATGGTCCGCAGTTTAACTTCTTCAACGCTTTAGCTAGTGTAACTGAAGCACCCTTCCTTCAAGTTGGCCCGTTCGATCCACATCCGGCGGGCTCCGTAGTCAGAGTCGTTTTCGCTGGAAATGCATCGAGCGGGGATACTGAGTTTGGCTTCCTGCAAGGTGGCGTATTCATTCCCCTGATTCCAAGATCTACACCTCTGGGGGAAATAGCGATTCAACAACAGTTACCCGGAAGCTCTCTCTTGCCTGCGCTCAGACGCCGAGAGGGGGGAGTAATGCAGCTTTTCTCGGCTACCGATTCGCAGAACCCTGAGAGCGCTCCTCACTTTATCGCGCGACGAATCGCTAGCCCTGCTTCAGTCACTATTCAGCCAGCGAATCTCAATAATCAAGCTGCCACATTTACCGTGCTGGCGGGTGACACCGTGCTTTATATTGAGGACACGGCCGCCCCGAGTTCGGATCAGGACTGGAATGATTTCGTCGTAGTTTTGCGCCAGGTTGACGTCAGCCTGCCGGAATTTACCTTGGGTGGACGAGTTTCTCGAAGCGACGGCATGACTTCGTTGAGCGGGGCAGAGGTCTTGCTGTTCTCCATGGCTGGTGTAGAGCTCGACGCCACTCTCACGAATTCGAGCGGTAATTTTGCCTTCCCAAATCTGACTAGCTCAAACTTCCGACTTGAGGTGCTCAAGCCTGGCTTCACCTTTCTTGACTCACCGCGAGAGCTGTCAATTCCAGGAGCGTCTGTACTTAATGTTAACTTTATCGCAGGCAGCGAGCCGAGTTTTGCGGCATCCGGCAGAGTGACGCTCAGCGATCTCACTCCAATCGCTGGCGCAGCGATTCAAATTCAGCACTCCTACGCCGGATTATTTGCGACTACTAGCGATACTCTAGGCAACTATATTTTCCCCGCGCTTCCGCAGGGAAGCTTTCAACTGACGGCAACTAAGCTTGGTTACTTAATAGCGCCTGTTGGATCCAACCCCTTTTCGATAGTCGATCAGGACCTAGTGAATCTGAACCTGGTTGGCAGCTGCGCTGACGGATACACACGGGTCGGCACGAGCTGCATTTCTACAAACTTTCCCGTTGAACTTGAAGCAAGTGACGGAAGCTCGACCGCTGCCGTCATTCTCACTTGGTCCGATAGTGGTTTCTTAACAAGCTGCAGCATACTTCGTGCTGCCAGTCCTAATGGGGCTTCAATAGTGCTTGCAAGTAATATCGCGGCTCCACCCTTTGAGGATTCATCGGTGCAGGCCGGAATCTCATATTACTATACAGTTCAGTGTGAACGCGTTTCCGGGACAATCGTCCTTAGCAATCAGGATCGTGGCACGAGAGGTGTAGTGCCAGGGGATTGTGACGGTGATGGGGTATCCGATTTACAAGAGGCCCAGGACCAGACCGATCAATGTGACGGAGGTAGTTTTCAACCTCGTCTTACCAGTCCTGCGTTCACGAAATACAATACTTATCTCGAGCAGTGGGCCTTCCTGGAGCTTCTTTCGGCAGGCACGGCCACGGTCACCGGATCTGCCACCGCTTTCAGGCTTGATGGGAGCATGATCGCGACCAGACCGTTTTCGATTCTCTCTGGCCAACAGCTAGATCTAGACATTCATTCCCTGGTTGCGGTGCGCGATACTTATGGGGTCGTTCGAATTGACTTCAATGATACGACTCCCGGTGTCTCACTCCTGGGACGCATGAGTCAGTATCGCCCTGAGGATCCAACCGCCAAAAGTTACTCTTTCGCCTTTACTCGGGAGCTTCGAAACCCGACTTTAGGCAAAACCTCCGCCACGGCAAATTCGTTTGATCCTCAGGGAAGAGGTTTGCTGGTCCCAAATTGGCTGGAGATTATAAATCTCGCTTCAAGTGCAAAGCGTTTTACCCACCGAATTTTCGACCAAGATGGGCGATTAGTAAGAGAATTCGTCCTGTCGGTCCCCGCCTTGGGTGAAGTAGACGTGGCCGCTGGGCATAACTTTGGCGAGGGGGTTTATCTTAATGAGATCCTACCCGAGGATCCGATAGCTCCATATCTTGCTGCCGTTTCACGCTACAGCTCAAACTCTCCGGCGGGAGAACGCGCTACAAATTACAATTACGCCTTTGCCCTCGATGCCAAGGTCGGCACAGGGGAGCGCCAAGTGATACCGATCACACATCGTACGGGTGGTTGCTGGTCGCAGAACAACTGGGTTGAGGTAGTTAACACCAGGGAATCTTCAGTCTCGGCCACCATCCGTTTTAAAGACAGTGATGGCCTTCAGATTGCTACTTCCGCGGTAGTCTTAGCGCCACGCAGTCAGTATCATTTCCAAGCGAGCGCTTTACTCCCGTTAGGAGTGTCGGGCTACGCTGAAGTCACTGGAGATGCAACATCGTCGTTACTCACTCAAAGCTTGGTCTATTTCCATGATTGCAGCCGCAATCAGGTACAATCAGCCTACGCTTCTCCCGGCAGAATCGCTGGCGGTAGTAGGCTGATGGGGTCCTTTAACACCTTTCTCGAGATGAGCAGTCAGGTAAATCTCTTGGTTCTGGATCAATCAATTTCGGCCGACATCCGCACAACTACTTACGACGGTGTTGTGCGGGAGGCTCAGTTAAACTTGAATGCTGGTCACTCTGTTGGAATACAGCTTCGGCAAGACTCGCCGTTTTTGATTCCGCAGAACTCGTATGGCAGCATTGTAATCCAAACCAGCCAACCTCAAGCTTTGGCGGGAGAGGTGCTCAGAATTCGAGAAACTCCGGATGAGCGTATTGATTACGTAATGCAGACTCCGCTGCAGTAGCGGCTTAGATTACTCAAGTGACAAAGCTAGTTCGCCCAGTTATTTTTTTCGATGGGGAATGCGGCATCTGCAGCCGTTTCGCTTGGTTCATGGTGGAGCACGATAAAAATGTGAAGTATGATCTCGCTCCCCTGAATGGAGAGACTGCGTCCCAAAGATTGCCACTCGCGCTGCGCGGCGGCGACCCAGGTAGTTTGGTGTTACTAGAACCGAACCGAACGTTATTACGTTCGGAAGCGATTCTAGCAATATTGACAAGTTTAGGTGGACTCTGGCGAGCGCTATCCTTGCTGCGCTTAATACCTAAATTTATTAGGGACCCACTCTATAATCTAATCGCTCAAAATCGCCGCCGCCTTAGCACGACGCTCTGCAAACCACTCTCTCCAGAGCAGCGCCTGCGGTTTCTGCCCTAGTTTACGCAACAACTGCCCTCCAATACCCGACTTAGAAGCAAAATTCTGTTTACTATTAATCTATTACTTTGCACATCTTCGTCCGGGAGGTCTTATGTCAATTCAACGCTACAGCCAACAGCCAGCTATTCCACGCAACTACACTGACACTGCTACCGCGAGCGCGCCCGAGAAACGGTGTGGTGCTAGATGCGGAAATGGCTTCGATCTGCAACCCCCGAACACAAATATCAGCACTCCGCTCGCTGAACTACAACAGCTATTTGGCACGCTGAATAACGCAATCGCAACTCTATTAAACAACAAGCCGCAATCGGTACCCACAGCCCTTAACAGTGGGGCAACGCCCGGGTCGATAAATCTAGGTTCGACCTCGAAACCAGCTAGCCTCGGCCTAAGACAACCCTTCTCGCCACAGGCATTCAGCGAAACGATAAAGGCGGTGCTCACACCCGACGCTCAAGGAAAGATTCATGAAGAACAGTTTCAACACGGCATTACTACTCACTTGTTGAGGCAGATCAAGCCCGACGCCGCCGCACACTATCAGTCTTCCTTTGACAAACTAATCGGCAAAAATTCTTTCGAAGACACCGTCAAAGCAGCCCTAGACAGTACAGTCAAAGCCGGTTTGATATCCAAGGAACTTGCAGAACGCATCAATGGAGCCTCGTTTAGAGCGGCACAGCTCGACAACAAGCTGGATACGCTTTACGACGGCAAGGGAGGACCCAACGATTCGACCATCGCGGTAATGAATATCGATGAAGCCATCAAAAGTGCAGCTGCGTTATTGAGAGCGATGGATAACAGTGAGGAGCCATTCTCCCCTCGCCCACTTGAAGCGCCCTCCAACGTTAAGCCCGGGGCGGGAGTAAGCGGAGCCAGCAGTGCTGGCGCGGTCTCCGGTGCTGGAGGTGCAGGTGGCATCTCACAAAATTTCCTCTGGAAGCCGACTTCCGAGAAGGACGGCAAACTGGTGGTCCTCCTCCCTGCCAAATATCGCGGACAGGTCTCTTCAGTTGGAATTTACTCCGCGCTGCCTCCCTCTGCCGCTAACCTCGTCGAGAAGGGAAAGCATACTGGCGGTGGCCACATGGGACGAGACCACTTTCGTTTTGGAAAATCCGGTGGTGGCTATTCTGATGGCGTTTACGTAGTTGCCACGCTTCAGAACGGCCAACAAGTCAACTACAAGATTAACGATTCAGCGTCGCGAAACGAACGAAGCTAGTTCGGTAAGCAAACCCCACTCAGACTAACGGGCCGACGAGCCAGTAGATCACACTTGCCGTCGGTCCGTTTGGGGGACTTATCAAATTCTGTTTTGCCGGAGATAACGAGTAGGCTCGAAGAATCGAACTTACATCCCTCGGGACAAAGCTGCAGGAGCTCATCCTCACTCGTCGAGCATCCTTCGGTATTGAGCGGCAGAGGAATTGCCTCTGCCAGCGCCGCCTGCTTTTCCTTCTTCCCGCAGACCTCCAGCGAGATTAGGCGTTTAGCCTCGCACTGATTATTTACCCGGCCACAGAGCGACGCTTGTGCTTTAACTTTACGGGACTCTAAAATGCGCTCCGACTCCGCCTGCTTCTGCTGATACTCGGCTAGTTTATTCTCTCGCGCAGACGTGTAAGCAAAGTACGCCACAATTCCACAGAAAACGAGCATCGCTACAAATCCGTTGACCAACCTTTCATTCATAATTGGAAAACTCCTACCTTAGGGTAGACCTCTCGTAATTAGCGGGCCGAGAAAATTAGCGATCGGAACGGGAAGACGTTGCCAGACTCGCACAAGGGTTGAAAACTTAAGACTTTTCGGATTAACGTCCGGAATTTCGCCGTGCTGTAACTTATAAACCCAAAAAAGAGGATGTTCGTTCGCTCCCCACTGCTGCTTAAATTTGTGAGGTCCTGAGCCCGGCGTGGAGCGCCCAAAGTCAAAGGTCTGGTAGCCATCAGCACAGGCCTGTTTCATCATTTCCCAATAAAGCAACATATTGGGCGAGTGTTGATTGTACTTTCTCAGTGCGCAAGCCCAAGGCACTTCCAGGGATTTACCAGCGCCGATAGTAATGCTTGCGGCAACAGGGATCGCGCCAGACCAAACGATAAAAATTCTTAACTTTGTTCCTAGCGCCGCGGCAGAGTTAGAAAACAGCCGTCGCGAATAGACAGGCGTTCCAAGGTCTCGCATATGGCGGGCGAAGACGCCGTAAAACTGTTCAAGTGCCTCCAGGCACTCTCGATCGTTCTCGCCTGGTTGGGGAGTCAAGGAAGTTACGCGAAGTCCTGCTTTCGCTGGTCGGCGGATTTGACTTCGCAGTTTTGCTGGAAAACTCTCAAATAACTCCTCAGGATCCGCACGAAGCGGCAACGCCATTGTCAGCTTATGACTGCGAACACTCCAACCAGCAGGACAAACACTCCCGGCCTCACGTACTCTAAGTTCTACATAGTCGACTTTCTCTTCTGCCGCCAAGCGCTCGACGAACTGCACCAGGAGCTGAGCTACCTCTGGGCTGTCGGCGAGCATGCCTCCGGCATTGAGATAGGGATTAGAAATTAGAGCTGTTCCGAAGAGTGGGCTCTTCACCAAAAAAAGTGGCAGAAGTCCCTGAATGGCGCCGCCTTCCTGCTCGCGCGCTATGAGGAAGAATGGCTTGTGCCCAAAAGTTGCGGTGATTACGGAGGACCAAGCAAAATAAAATGCATGGTGCGCCAGCTCGGGATATCGCGCGAAGTGCCCCATTAAATACTCATCCCAGACAAGCGCGTCTCCTGCGGTAGCTCTCGAAACAAATAAGTTATGATTCAAGTGGAGCTTCCTTCCCTTCGAGATAACCAGCGATTACTTGCGCGATTGTGCTAAAGTTAAACTCGCGATTGAATTTGACTATTAACTTAGGTAGCGCTCCGATTCCTCCATAGTGCCTTAAACTAGTCAAAGGTGAGAGTCCCGCAACGCGTGGCTGATCCGTATCTACTTCCCAGGGATGGAGATAACAAATAGAGGGTTGGCGCTCTACGTTCTGTCGGCGCTGCAATCCCCAGCGGTTAAACGCTTCTGGCAGTAGTCGCCAATAGGCTCCCCCAGCCACCGGGAGGGAGAACTTAAAGAAGCCCATGCCTAGTGCAGCAGTCGCTAGTGGGACGATCAGCAATCGCTGCTCCTCACGCCAGACAAATTCGATTACACGCGCGCGTGCAAGATTTGCGTATCGAGGATGCCAAACCGGGTAAAGACTAGAATCGTAGAGATAGCCTGCGCGTATCAACTCATCGTAGGCCCAAAGATTCTGCTGAATAATGGAAAAATTTGGCGCGCGATAACCTTTGACTTGATGCCCTGTTAGATCCTCCAACAAGAGCTTAGTCCTGCGGATGTCACGGTAGAAACTTTTCGGAGTTTGAGTGTAGGCGAGGCGATGTCCATAACCGTGGGAGGCGATCTCGTGGCCTTCAGCTGCGATTCGACGAATGAGTGTAGGGTGGCGTTGAGCTACATACCCCAAAATAAAAAAGGTGCCCTTGGTATTAGTTTGAGCGAAGAGATTCAGTATGTGGTCGGTGCTCTCGACAACTCTCGATGGCATGCTGTGCCAACGCGCCGGTCCTACCAACGGCTCCAAATTGGCGGCATGAAAGTACTCCTCGACGTCAACAGAAATAGCATTTAGCATAGCCGAGGATATGACCTGTTTCCTTTAAATACCGCTCAAAAAAACACAATATCTCGACATGTGGTCTCGCCTTGCACCCGCTGGAAACTTTAGCTCGCCTCTCGCTGTCCTTCAAACAGCTCTGCGAGTTAGAGCGGCAAAGCGTTCGCCGTCCGGGAGCAGCCGGTCCGCCGCAGAGCTCGAGAGAAATCTAAAGGATTTCTCTGGGGCCGACAACGTTACTCTCACTTCAGATGGGAAACAGGCTCTCTACTGGGCCCTTCTCGCCGCTAAGGCGCTGCTAGGTGTTAGGCGGGTTTATCTGGCTGGTTTCACCTGCCCGGAGATAGCCTCCGCCGCCGTGAAGGCCGGCCTGAGACTGCACCCCTTAGACGTGGCACAAGATAGTTTGCAGTGGGAGCCCGGAGTGACAATCCCTCAAGCAGATGGCGCTCCAGGCCTCCTCGTGCTCTCTAATCTGTTCGGCCTGCCTGATTCGATACCAACTTCCATCAGCCCTGAAATGCTAGTCATTGACGATGCTTGCCAAAGCCTCCTTAGTCTAGATCAGCTGAATCGCCGGGTAGGTAGTCGTGCGGCCCTGGGCATCGCGAGTTTTGGCAGGGGAAAGGCTCTCTCTGGAATCGGTGGCGGAGCCTTACTCTTCAACAATGACCACACCCTTGCCTTGCCGCTGAAGGCGGCTCTAAAGGAGGCTTTCTCAAACCGTGAGATTGCCGCCGGCCGCTGGCCAGGTGCCACTGATGATGTGATGCTTACGATGCAAGAAGCATTGAAGCTCACCTGTTATTACACGATGGAACAACCCCCACTCTACGGTCTGATCTCACGAATTCCTGGCACGGGTCTGGGTAATGTGAGCTGTGAGTTAGAGTTTGACGAGCCAAGGCGTTCCGCTGGAAGCTGGCTCTCGGCAGTAACGCAGCTTGAAGCCGCGAAAAATGATATCAAACATCGCCGCGTGCTCATGCAAAAATGGAAACAAGAACTGACTGGTTTACCGCTTCACCAGATAGTCAGTTCAGATCATGATCAAGCGCTTACGGTCTTAACAAGATTTCCATTACTCTTCGAATCCCGAGATCAACGTAACCTAGCTTTACAACTTCTCAATCGTCAGGGGTTGGGCGCGAGCGCCTCATACAATGCAGCCTTAACTGAAATGCCCCACTTGAAGCCCTATATCGACCAGCCGCACTGTCCAAACTCCTCCTCGCTCGCCGCCCGGCTGATTACACTACCAGTTCATCGCTTCGTGACGGATAAAACAATTGAGCAGACAAGCTCCATCCTCAAGCAGGTATGTAAATGTTAGTCACGATCGGACTTTATTCACTTGCGCTGCTAGCTTATGTTTATCTGGGATATCCCCTGCTGGTCTACCTGGTGGCGGCTTTGCTCCCTAACCAGCGGACGAGCCAGGTCGCCGGAATTCAACTGCCAGCTCCACAAAGTGTTTCTATCGTAATTGCGGTAAGAAACGCAGAGCGGCAGATACTAGAGAAATTACGCAATACCGCCGAGATTTGCCAGAACGCGACCGCGCTTCGAACTCAGATCATTGTTGCTTCGGATGCGAGCGACGATCGGACGGATGATTTGGTGCGAGACCAACCGGGTGTGCTGTTATCGAGAATTGAGACTAGGGGCGGTAA
>Ga0163155_10000591_pt1 | contig 44567 bp, 57 predicted proteins | sample OliLakLV19SP4G1_FD_148611 | JGI IMG/M metagenome (GOLD analysis project Ga0163155, IMG submission 148611) | Freshwater microbial mat bacterial communities from Lake Vanda, McMurdo Dry Valleys, Antarctica - Oligotrophic Lake LV.19.SP4.G1 | ecosystem: Environmental > Aquatic > Freshwater > Lake >... | reverse complement strand
GCCATAGCCAGCTTAAACTCGATGTCGCCCATGCGAACCGGGCGATCTATGAACAATAGCTTACCGTCAGCCGAAGTAATCTGCTCGCCGTTGTCGTCCACTAAAGGAATGCGTTCGCCCTTGGCCTTGGCTGTGACGTAGTCTGGATGTAGGTCGCCCTTTGACGGGTTCCACAAGACCATTATGTAACACTGGCGCATGATACGCTTGGCCCTGGCTGAGTTTCTCATAATCTCATCGAGATTGTTTTGATAGAAAAGAGCGTCTAGAATTTCCTCAGAAATCTCGGCTATCATTTTGTCGTCATGCTCGTCTGATACCGGCATAACAGAAAAGGCCGGCCGGTACTTAGTCAGCCTGGAAACATGCTGCTCGACCATATCGTATAGGTGCGGCACAACAAGCTTTGATGTTTTAGTCATGGTTGGCTGTTGGTTGTCGCGGTTAAGTTTGGTTCTAGTATCTTGGCCTTGGTAGTGTAGGCCTTTATAAGCCGCGAGGTTTTTTCTAATTTCTAAAATTCTATCCTTTGAGCTGCCGCGCAAAGATTCATAGTTTTGATTCAGCCAGTCAAGAACAAGCTTTTCTTGATCAGGCTTATCAAAAGGGAGTGTCCAAAATGGCGCTGGCGCCAAGGGCGCTAGCTGATCGGCATCCATTTGGTCAAAAAAATCTATACCCATATTTAGGCGTCCTTGCCGGTAATGGTTAAGTGATATTTCCTTCGCGCTCTGCGAGGTCTGCGAGGTCGTCTATATCGTCGTCAGCATTCCCTTGCTGGCCACGCTTAGTTGTAACCTCATTCATGCGCTTTTCTTCTTTAGTCCAGGCGTCGTCAATCGGTACGTATTGAATCGAATGGGTTGATTTTTCCATAGCCTTAATCGACGTTAAAGAGTCTAGCGCTATTTTTAATGAAAAAACGCTGAGCACCAAGGCTAACAGGGTGCCAGCAATTATCAAGGACATGGCTAATAGTGATATCACTTAGCAGGTCCGCGATACTTTGGTTTTTTTCTTAACTTTTTGGCGCGTTACTGGCGCTTTTTTTTCTGCTTTTTTTGCAACGCTCTTTTTTGTCGTTTTTTTCATTTCTTTAATCCTCAAATAAAGGGTCATTAAAAACTATGTCTAGGTCTTCTCTCATCGACCTTAGATCCTCACTAATAGAGTGCGCCCGAGGTCGGTCTTCTGCCGCCGCTTCGCCCGGCTCACCTTCGTCGTCTAGGTGTAAACCGGCCGCCGCATTCACGTAACGCCAACAATCAATTAAGTGATCATCACGCTTTGGCACCTGTCCTTTTGAATCTGCTATATAATTATCTAACTCCCATTCTAACATTTTGCAACGACTTGATATCGCTACTTTCTGTGTTAGTAGCTGATCCTTGATTAAAGAGAGGCCCTCTTCTTTTTTGTTTTGCGCCTTATTTGTTGGTGCAAAAAATTCATCAAAGCTAGACAGAGCTTCGACTTGAAACCATGTGGCCGCTTCGTCTGAGCTCTGATCCCAGACCCGGCCGCACGCTTCCGAGTCCGAAAATAAATCGAGCTTAATTCTTCGGATCTCCGGCACTATCCGGCTGGTTGACGAGTCAGCCTGGACGGTCACATACATTTCGTCGAGGTGATATATTTGCTGGGTGTAGACGTTGACCACAGAAAAAAGCACCGCAAAACAAGTCGCGTTACCGGGATCCGCCGTAACGTGCCACGCCAGCTTTTTGCGGTCTTTATACAAGCTAGAAATCAGAGTGTCGTGGGGGACTACGTGGTAAGTCTTATTAAACATAGGGAAAATTGACATCGGGCCGCCAGTAACGCGCTTAGCCGCGTATTCTACTTCCCAGGTGTAACCCTCGCCCCTTCTATAGAGCTCTTCTTTTTTATTCTTAAGCCACGTCCTATCAAGGCTAGGATTATACCAAGATGGAAAGTTAAAGTGGGCGCCGTCAGGGTTTACCGCAAACTCGTCTGCCATCACAAAGTACTGTGACTTGCTACCGCCCTTAGGGGCTGTTCCGGCTATCACCAAGGGCGCCTTTTTTGGCGCTAGGTTAGGGTCCATAGCTATATGGAACTCGGGCCTGAAGTCTTTAAACTCGTCGTAGATCATGATGTCGGGCGTGATACCGCGGTAGGCCTCGTAATTGTCTGATCCGTCGACCTTAATGAAGCTGCCATTTTTAAACTTCAGCCGCATCTCGGTATCGTTTGGAGGTCCGTCTAGGTAGCCTTGAGGGCCAAAGCCTTGAAGCCTTTTATTAGCCCATATAATTTCCTTCATTTGTTTTTGGTAAGGGCCAATATAATAACAGGCGGCACCGGGTTTAGTGAGGGCAAACCGCCACAGAATATAAGCGAGGATCTCGGACTTACCCCACTTGCGGCCGCACTCTAAAAAGATCTTCGACTTGCCGGCATAGAAAATAGCGTTGCCAACTAAACCCTGCGAAGCGTGCGGTTGCCAAAGATCATGGAGATCCTTGATGATTTTTGCGAGGTGTAAAGATGATTGCATTAAAAAGACAGTAGCCTATATGGCCACAGTTATCAAATAGACGCCGGTAAGGCTGATTTTAGTTTGCAAACTAGGCTAATTGTGGTCTTTTGAAGGTCGCCTTTGGCCCGGTACTAAAAAAAAGAGCCGTCGTGAGACAGCTCAATTTTTAGTGTCAGAGTTATCGACGTGGTTCACGAGAGACGACAAAGCCACCAGCACCTTTGTTGTCTCTCGTGAACCCTCCTTAAGTCAAGCCTAAAGCGTCGTTTCTCGACTGCCCTCTAACGAAAATAACAGTAGGGCTAGATAAGCTGTTGAGGATCTCGGTGCCGGAGTCGAAAGCTGTGACTAGCTTTGTGCGGCTTGCCCAAGTTCCCCATGGAAAAAGCACAGTGAACTAATTCTAGAGAGTGGAGACTCTCTATCCCAAGACGGGGGGGTAGGGGTAGCAATCTAGGTTTAGGAACTGGATCACTAGCGGCCGTAGGCCGGTCTTCTGACCGGACTAAAATGAGCGCTATTGCCTAAACCATGTCTACCTACCTAGTGCGGGTCTTTAGGTGCCAGCATGAGTCGCAGGTTACCTTGTCCCAGTTAGAGTCGTAGTGACCGATCAGCTTAGCGGCGTTTCTAGGCTGACAAAGCAGGTAACGCATAGCGCCAGCTCCAATTAGCTTGTGAACGGCTGTGGGCTGTCTGGGTGGGTTGGAGGGCATTCATTAATGCTAGCAGGCGCTACGTCTTTCGTGAAGCCTGCGGATATAAGAAAGTCGTCTACGTCCTTGAGTTCCTCCACCAGCTCTTTAAAGACAGCGATAGCAAAAGGGTTGTCAGAATGCGGCACGTAAAATATTAGGCCTTTTAATACCCGAGACAGCTTTGCAATTAATTCTAGTTCAGTCATATATACCCTTTAATTAAGTGGAATGATTAAATCAGATAATATATTAATTGTCCTGGATAAGCTGCACCGCAAGGGTGTGCGGTAACTATTTATTTAATTTGGGGGCGTATGAATCTCGGCTTAGGTTTAATTAACGGAGTATTATTTGGTACCGGCATGATATTAGCCGCGTTCTTATGCAAGGCTTTGCTGAACATAGGCTTTTGCGGGTAGGTAGGAAGTGAATCAACAGCATTATTTTTGGTCTGTGGCAGTGTCAAGATCGGGTTCGGGTTCGCGGTCGGGGTCGTGGTCGTGGGCGCATTCGCGGTCGTATTCGGGGACGGGGTCGCGGTCGTATTCGGGGACGGGGCCGTGGTCGCGGTCGGGGTCTGGGTCGCGTTCGGGGTCGTGGTCGTGGGCGTACTCGGGTTCAAGTTCTAAATAACCATATTTAAGGAGACAAAAAGATGCGGACGAAAAAAGTAGTCGAGCAAGAAAAGCAGGGACTAGAAGCCCTCAAGGGAGAAACAGTAACGCTTTTTTGTACCCGCTACATTTACACGGGTGTTCTGATCAGCGTCGACGAAACTTGCTGCCTGCTACAACAACCTAAGATAGTGTACGACACTGGCTCCTGGGATAAAAAAGAGTGGCTTGACGCGCAAAGCCTGCCGAAAAAAGAGTGGCATGTCATGCTGCAGTCGATAGAAAGTTTTGGTATAGCGAAATAACCCCGCTGCAAGAAACAATCAAACAAAAGGCTAGATAATGAAAAACAAAATCGAAGACATGACACGAGAAGAGATCCTAGCGCTTAGCGAAAGCCAAATTGAGTTTCTGATAAAGTTTAAATGCGCAACCGAGGGTGTGATCATGGCCGTGAGGCCGATTGAGCCAAGGGCGGTGGTGATACCAGACACTGAGCGCATACAAGCTTACACAGTAGACGCCTACGCTTTTGAAGACCAGCGCGATGCAGCTAAATACATGGAAGCACTGGCCGGGTTAACGGCTATTAAAAGAATTGATTACGACTACGAGACGGGTTCAGATTATAAGTACTTAAAACCGCTGGCAAGCTATGAACGCAACAAACATTTATGTATAGAGGTCGTCAGAACTTTTCCGGAGCACGTCATAAAGTCCCATGGCTACGCCATTAGAGAGTATAGACTTCAAAAAGAAGCCCACGATAAAGCTCTGAAGCTGTATGAACAAGAATCAAAAGCCGCTGAAGCAATCGCTGAGGAAGTGCGCGAGATACTAGATCGACATCGCAGTGACGAAAGAGAGTATGAGGGGTATCTAGCGAAGTTTAGAGAGTATATGGAGATTGCAAACCAGAATTTTGAAACAGCTCACGCTTTTTTTTCCAAAGTCGCGCAACCCACTCGCGAGACACTTGATAGAGTCATAGCGCAAATTAAATACTCTCAGCCCAGAGTAGAAATCACGGTGCAAGAAGGAGCAAAGAAATGAGTGACAAAAAAGAGCAACAGCCACAGCCCGTCAGTGAGCAGTTCATTAGCAAAAAACTAGTATGGTGTTCATCGCCCGGTTGGGAGCAAAAAGAAGTAATTAGCTATTATGCTGACACGCTGCATCTCGTTCACATCGATGACGGTTCATTTTGCTTAGAGCTGAAAGCGGGCGGTACAGTAGCTCGGCTACCGCTCGGTAATATGGATAAGTATTTAATATGATTTGTACAAACACTAAAGGAAAAATTATGAAGGCTAAGAAAAAAGCACCTGTCTCAAAAAGAAAGTACGTCATCGTAAGGACCTACTCGGCTGGGGTTTTCAGCGGAGAACTTGTATCGAGAAAGGGTCAAGAAGTGGTGTTACTTAACGCTCGGCGTATTTGGTATTGGACCGGCGCAGCGTCTTTGTCACAACTCGCGATGGAAGGGACGGCGAGTCCTTTGACGTGCAAATTTCCTTGCGAGGTTGACCGTGTAGAACTTCTTAACGCGATAGAGATTTTAGACACGACTCCGGCGGCGGAAAACTCTATTAAAGCGGTGCCGGTGTGGGAGGAGAAATAAAACTTCCCGGTGACGGTACCGGCCAAGGTAGCAGTAATGGTTCCGGTGTCGGCTACGGTGCATGTTTCGGCTCTGGTCTCGGTTCCGGTCAAGGTTCCGGTCAAGGTTCCGGCCACGGTTCCGGCTACGGTTCAGGCGACGGTTCGGGCTACGGTTACGGTTACGGTTTCGGTTCAGGCGACGGTTCCGGTTACGGTTCCGGTTTAGGCCACGGTTCCGGTCACGGCCACGGTTCCGGTGACGGTGACGGTAACGGTAACGGTTCCAGTTACGGCCACGGTTCCGGATACGGTTACAGTGATGGTACCGGTTTCGGGTAAAGGCAAGGAGTAAAGAAATGAAAAGTTCCGGTGACGGTTCTGGTGACGGCTACGGTGAAGGTGACGGTCGCGGTGACGGTTACGGTTCCGGCCAAGGTGACGTCTTAGGCTACGGTTTCGGTTTCGGTAACGGTGACGGCCACGGTTCCAGTGAAGGTAACGGTGCAGGCTACGGCTACGGTTCAGGTCCCGGTTACGGTAGAGGTACCGGCTTCGGTGACGGTGACGGTGATGGTTCCGGTGCAGGCAAAGAGGAGAAGAGTGATGGGTAGAGTTGATATGATTTTAAAAGAAAACCAAGAGCTTAGAAAAAATCTCCAAAAACTGCACCAGGTGTTAAAAGATATCCACGAAAAACACCCCGACTACGTCGATCACCCCGACGCGTACCTAGCTACACCCCAAGGCCACTCCCACATTTACGGTGTAAAAGACGGCGAGATTGGGGAAAAGTTTATTTACGTCTGCATGGACTGTGGGCACGTCAAAGGGTGAGGTCTAACCCCGAGCCACTACCCTCTTTTTCTACCGCTGCCGGGTGGTCTTTCCCATTTTTATACACCCCAGCATCTTTCCACCGTAGTCCTTTGTAGCTCATATTACCCTGATACTTGTAGTGCCGCTGCCGGTAGTCTGGTAGGCAGCGTTTTACTCCTTGTGAAAATTTCATCTGAGAATATTTGTACGTGTCCCCGGTGCTTTGTTGGTGGGACCTAAACTGATTAAAAAGTGAAGTGCTAGAAAGTCTTTCGCCGGTGTCTAGGCTGCAGATGTCTACGTGTGAACCAAACCACGAGCCGATAGAATCCGAGTCGTGTTTATAGTCTTGTAGCTCTTGCTTTACGGCTTCGGCTTCTAGCAGGTAGCTGCGTTTTTTCAGAGCCCCCCACGCTGCATATACTCTGTTAAATATGCCGGGGGTTTCCTCTAGTAGTTTTTTCTTTAGGGTGTAGTCACGCTCGGTGTCGCCAAATTTGGCGTCAAAAGGTACGACGACAATGCGGCGAAAGTAACCGTCAGATAAATCAGAAGACTCTGGTAGTTCGTTGCAGGCAAAAAACAGTTTAGCCGTGCAGGTAAAAGATCCCGGATGCCCGTACACCATGCGGTAGTTGACTTCCCCGCCGAATAGTTTTTTAAACAGGTCACTCGCATACATACGTTGTGTCGGCATTTCTTCAGATATGTTGCAGAGTTTTCCTAAAAGAGAGTGCCGGTACTTTTCGTCTTTTAGCTCCCCCAGCCCACACACCGAGTAGTTGCCTTTTCCAGCCAAGTTTTTTACTACGTCTAAAAAAGTGGACTTACCGTTTGCACCGCTGCCGACAAGGAGCAGACATTTTTCTAGCCAGTAGTCTCTTTCACAAACGCCGTAGCCCGTGAACTCGAGCAGCGTTTGTTCGATGTCTTTTCTTTCGAGGGTTATGCGTTTTAGCATAGCGTCAAATTCGGGGCAGGTTGCTGTTTTGTCGTAGGGGTAGGGCAGGGTGTATAAAAATTTTAGTTCGGGTGAATGCTCGAGCACCTTGCCAGTAGACACTTCTAGGACACCGTTAGAAAAGTTTATGAAGCCCGGAGTGTTGAACTCGTCGTTACGCACCTGGTTGTCTCTTTTAAGACGCTGCACCCATTCGATGATTACTCGTTCGGGTTGCTCGGGGAAAAATTTGTCTTGTGCGTATTTTTTAAAGCGTAGCTCCTCCCAGATAGTGTAGTGGGCACCGCCGTAGATAAATATTTCCTGGGATTTTACGTCGACAAAATACGGGTGGTCTTTGTGAAACTGTTTTCTTAGACCTACATAGTCAGGGGCTAGCGAGCCTCTTTTACCAACAAGCATAAAGCCATTATCAGCAGAAATAATGTGGTCATCGCCTGCAATAAAAAGCGGAGAAGTAATATTACTATTGAGGTGGGGGCAAGTGCCGCAGCCAGTCCACAAAGTAGAAATATTCTCACAAGTGCGAGGGCCCGCCCCCGACTTTGTGGCAAACGCGTACTTGGCATTGGTTTCAGCAGACGAATATTGTGGGTGTTTGTTGGAGTAGTCATGTACTAGCTCTTTTCCGTTGGGGAGTTTGGATAAGATTGATATGGCTGCCTGCCACGCTGGCTCGGAGATTTCTTTTTGGTTTTCTTTTACATGGACTAAGAAGGGGCAGCCAGAAAGCACGGCATTTTCGTCGAAGTTTAAGCGTTTAATGGCTTTATCTGGGATCTCGTCGTCTGCAGGGTTTGTTGCTTTTTCCTCGGGTAAAAGCGGGGCTTTTGGGGTTTTTACAGAAAGCTTTTCTTTTTTTGTTTTGCCCCCGCCTGCTAGCTCTTTTAGGTCTATGTTTTGTGGCAGCAAAATAGGCTGTACCATCTGACACATGCGCCTTGGCTTACCAATCTTTTCGTTCCAAGAGCCTGGCATCCGCATGACTCTTTGTGGGTCAAAGATTACCGGGTCAAACTCTCCGGCGAGCCCCTCGTCTAAAAGCCCTGCCGTGAGCCGACTACAGGCTAGGGTGTATAATTTTTTGTTTGACTTAAAATAATCTATAGAAGTAATCTCTTCAGCTAACCCGACAATAAAATGCAAACCGTTGCCCGAGAATATGACAGCGGTTTTATCTGGGTCAAGACCAGTAACCTTGAAGAAAGTATTAATATATTTTTCAGAATAGGAGCCATCTTGAGAGATCGTCATCTTGTCGCAGTCAAAAGCGAGGTATTTTTGCTTAACGAATGGTCGTGCCTTGGGCTCTTGAAAAGAGTGACTGGTTTCGTACAGGGTGTAGTAAAGATTGGTGCGGTTATCTGCGTGAATTTGCTCTATGACGCTTTCAGTCCTCGCAAAAAACTCAGACAAAGAAGAAAAAGAAACGTCCTTAGAAAATGGGACTAAAGACGTTTTTGTTTTTGGTTCTTGGAACGCGTTGTGCGCGGGTGTGATAGTGCGAAGACAAAATATTCGGTGCATGCGGTGCCTCAGCTTTTTTGCAGGGGGTCAAATTGTTCCAAGGAAGTTGTTAGAGACTGCCAGAAAGTTTGGGAGACGGTCAAGAAACAAAACAGGGTGCAGACAATTTCTTGTCCACACCCCATTAAGCTAGAAGGCTTCCTTGGAAAAAAGCCAAAGCGGTAGCAGCCGTTTCAGCATAAACTTTATTAAAGGGGTAAACAAGTGACCAAAGTTAAGCTTTCTTTTTATGAGGCTAAAGCTCTTTTAAATTCCTTTAAGGGCTGCGGGGTGGGGTTAACAAGCTTTTATGTGAAAAGAATGGAAGACGACACTTTCGCCATATCCGCTAAAATCATCGGGGGTGACGAGGAAAAACAGTTCACCGCGCTGCACGAATACTACGAGTGGGCTAGTCAAAAAACTAAGTGGGGGTACGACGCTAATGGAAGTTCGGTTCAACCCGAGTGAAATAGCCGGGATAAAAAACGATGACCTGTTTGTCTCCATCGTCAAAGAATTTACTTCTTACTTTGAAGACTCGCGGGTCTTCGCGGGTATGGGCAAAAGTGAGGCTTTATTCAACACCGACGCCATACTTACGGTGCTTATATGCCGCATGCACGAGCGGATAAAAAACCTAGAGGCACAAGCCCAGGTGAAGATCCCTCTGCAAGAGGGGCTTTTGCAATGATTGCTTTATACGCTGCAGTGTTGTTAACGGGCGCTGCGCTTGCCGGGTGGTTTCAACATCAAAAGGCGGTTGAGTGTGAAAGAGGGCTCACCAGATCCCAAGAGTGTCAAAAGCTATACAGCCAAGAGGCATGTGATGATGTGTATATTCCAGACGAGTGCAAAGGTGGCGACTAGTCTAATCACTTGGGTGTTATTGCCTTTTTTCTTTATCTGGATTGTAATAGACTTAGGTATCATATCTAAGATCAAGGGGTGAGGAAAATGGATGTTTCCGCAGTCGGTGGGTTTAGCGTCGAGTTTGTAGCTACGCCAACAATTTCTACTTTAGCGTATTCCATCGGCGACCAAGTTGGTGGCCTTATTGAACTCTTTACTAAAGATAACGGCGGTCGGGTGCGAGTCGGTGCCTGTCAAGCCGAGGACTGCGTGTCTACTCTTATGAGTCTTGTGATACACGACAAGGCTTCGCAGTCGGCGGAGTTTGTGGTCTTCTTTTTTAACGCGCTGCCTACCGTGGCAAGTGTTGATAACGGGGCGCTGACTATCACTGACGCGCAGATGGCAGAAAAGTGTGTAGGCACGGTAGCGGTGACGGCTGCACAGTACCAAACCGTAGCGTCTTCAAGTATCGCATCGGTTAAAATGAGTGACGCTGCGCTTTCCATGCTTTCTAAAGTAGACAATGGACCTTTGTGGGCTGTGGTAAAAACCACTGGCACGCCAACGTATGCATCGGCATCAGACCTAACCCTTAGGTTCTTGTTTTCACAAGACACGAGTACTACCTAATGTTTTGGCGTCGCTTTGCCGGTGCGAGACTCTCAGCCTTTGTGGGCGGGGTAGTTAGCTACGTTTCCCAAGAACTTTTTACAGAAAGTAGCGAGCAGCTACTTACTGAAGCTGGTGAAGATATATTCACAGAAGGTATTTAAGCGATGGCAAAAAAGATTACAGAGCTAACCGCAGCAAGTCCTCTTTCTGGCACCGAGCCAGTACCCGTGGTGCAAGGTGGCGAGACAAGAAAAACCACCGCGCAGGCTATCGCTAACTTGGCAGCGGGCGGGGTTACTTCTGTAAACACCCTGACTGGTGCAGTTTCGTTGCAAGTAGGTGACGGCACGCTAGGTGGTACAGCCACTAATAAGTTAGTGTGGTTAAATGCAGCGGGTGACCTAGATGTTTTTACAAGTTGGGGCGTAGACCCAACATATCTTGGTCTTAACGTGGGACGAGATCAGCCGGTTATTAACGATGGTTATCACAACTGGAATTTTTTGCGGCTGTCACTTGACCCCACCATCGCATCCCCGACTGCGACCTGGGCGCACACCTCACACCAGATTGAAATCGACCCTAACGCTACGGGGTTTTCTTTAGGTACGAGCGGGTCGGCTGCTACTTTTTACGCTATGAGCTACGACCATCAAGGCACGTCATCGACTGGCTATTTAAACTATTTGGTGATGGCGGGCACGATTGGTAACGGCACCGACCCGGTAACTGTCGGCGGCCTTTTGGGTGCAAGCATTTATCCGCAGCTTCTTGCAGGGGTAACTACCTCTGGCCAGGTCGGGGGCTACAGCTTTTCTTTAACGTGTAACGCTGCCACAGTTTTTGGCGCGTCATCTTGGATAAACGTTTTTAGTGACACCGCCAATCTTCCCACGGCACTTACGTCGTATACTTCGTTTCATTCATCGCCGATTATTGGCTCGATTGCTAACAACCACAGCTACGCCGGGTTAAATCTAAACCCTACGATTACCACACTCACAGGTAACGCCGGGGTCATCCTAGCGAATTTGAGCGGCACGTTTGGAACACTGGGAACTAACGGCTTCACTGGTATCAACGTCAACCCAACGATCACTAGTCTTAACCAACCCACTACGATGATAAGTGTGCAGGGCCAAACGACGGCGGGTACTGCTGATTGGACTGCGATCAACATCGGCACTACTTCAGTAAACACCTCGGGCGCGGTGCGGGGCTTAGTCATAAATGTACCAGACAATCTTACTGACGTGGCGATGGAGATCACCGGGCATACGAACATGTCCTCAAACTTTGACGTGGTCTCAGGCCAAGGCCAGCAGTACGGCAACGTCATCGGTGGCACGATGACTATTCCAAACAATGCAACTGTGACCGGCACCGACGTGCTAGCAGATAGCATGGCTTTTACAGTGCATACAGGCAACGCGTCGTCCACGTGGACCACAGCGAGTATTGTGGGTCTCACCACCCTAGGGTTTGTGGGACTAATCACTGGTGACGGGCAAATTAATGGCGACATAAATTTTTGCTTAAACGGATACTCCGATCAGCATAACGGGCATATAAACAGGGTAAATAATTTTAATGCAGCGTCGATCCCAGGCGGTGGTACGGGGACGATGGACGAGGCCGTACTATACTACGGCCAGCAGCCTTTTGGCCCTGTTGCTACGAATAACTGGGGTATCCGCATCGATACAGCCGGGCTAGAAAATTACTTACCATCTCTCGCTATCTCTACGAGTAATAAAAAAGTAACGAACGCTAGCGTTGGCATAGAGATCGGCGGAGAGCTGCAAGCTCTGCTGCTTAGCCGACTGACTACCACCCAAAAGAACGCTTTGACGGCAGTAAACGGCATGCTTGTGTATGACTTAACTCTAGGCAAGTTCCAAGGCTATGAAGCTGGGACTTGGACTAATCTAATCTAAAGGAAAACCCGATGGCGGATAACCCATTTTCTCTAGCGGTGAAATCTGGGCTTGGTAAACAGTATTCTGTGAAAGAGTACTTGATGAAAGTCGAGGGCATGACAGAACAGCAGGCTCAAGAAAAGATGGACGCATCTATAGAGCCTGAGCCTGCGCCCCCTGCCCCTTAAATAAAAAACGGGGCTTAAGTAGCCCCGCCCCATCCAATGCTAGCCCTAAACCTACTTTTTTTTAGGTTTTGGTTTTGTAGCTGCTTTTTTTGTACTACCCATTTTAAAGTCCCCCATTAAAAGTTGAAAATAAAAAGCCAAAGGCCTAAGCCTTTAGCCTAACACCCACCCTGTTCGCAAAGCTTTTGATTGCTCTATATTTAGGGTTACATAATCTTTTCTTAGTTGCAATATTTTTCTTGTGTAGGTACGGTCATAAAACTTTAGCAGGGAAACCATGCAAGATTTAGTGAATCAAGTATTAGCGATTTTTGTTACGTCGTCCGTGGCAGCTTTAATAAAGATGTACTCGGATCTTAGTGTAATGAAGAAAGACCTGAATCATGCTTTTGTAAAACTTAGAGACTTGGAAACAACTAATGGAAAAGTACAAGATACAGCCTTGGGCGCACCAGCTTGCCGCTATAACCAGGGCGCGTGACTACGACGGATTCGCGCTATTCTTTGAAATGGGATGCGGAAAATCCAGCACACTAGTAAATATACTACGTGAGCGGTACACCAAAAATGGTGGCCTATACAAAACTCTTATCATCTGCCCAATCATCGTAGTAGAAAATTGGCGTAGAGAGTTTATCGCACACTCCCACATACTACCCAAAAAAATTATCACCCTAACCGGTTACGGTGCACAAAAAGCTATCGATTTAAGAAACAACTCGAACTCTGCCAACATCTTTATTACCAACTACGAAGCCTTCCAAAACGAAGAGTTTTTTGCAGCGTGTAAGGCTTATGGGTTTGAAGTGATCGCGTGCGATGAAAGCCACAAGATAAAGGACATCCAGACCAAAAGAGCAAAAAAGGTTATTGAGCTGGGGAAAACGGCGCGGTTTAAATACATTTTGTCGGGGTCCCCGGTCCTAAATTCACCGATGGATTTATTTTCTCAATATAAGTTTTTAGACAACGGCGAAACTTTTGGTGACAACTTTTTTGTGTTCCGCTCTACCTATTTATATGACGCAAACGCACACATACCCAAGGCCAAATATTTCCCCGCTTGGAAAATACGCCCAAAATCTTTAGAGGCTATTAATAAGAAAATGGAAGCGAAGTCTATGCGCATAAAAAAGATAGACTGCCTAGATCTTCCGCCACTAGTGAGAGAGGTTTTGTACGTCGATCTTTCTGCAGACCAGCTGGACGCATACACGGAGATGAAAGAAGACTTTATTTCTTATGTAGGCGGTGCAGCGTGCGTGGCACAGCTTGCCATCACTAAGGCTCTTAGAATGATGCAAATACTTTCGGGGTTTGCCACGGTGGAAGACCCCGACTCACCGACGGGAAAAAGAAATTTACGCTTTGATACGTCCCCCAGGCTCGATGCTATGAAAGAGCTTTTAAAAGAGATTACCCCGAATCATAAGGTTATTATTTGGGCGTGTTGGCGGGAGAATTTTAAGGCGATAAAAGAGGTACTAGATTTTTTGCACATAAAACATGTCGAGGTACACGGCGAGCATTCGGCAAAAGAAAAGGTTAGGGCAGTCGATACTTTTAACGAAGATTATGAGTACAGGGTACTTTTAGGCAACCCGTCGGCATGCGGGACCGGCGTAAATTTAACAGCCGCAAGTTACGCGATTTATTTCTCAAGAAACTTTTCTCTAGAACAGGACATACAAAGCGAGGCGAGAAATCACCGTGGTGGTTCTGAAGTGCACGACAAGATTACTAGGATAGACCTGGTGGCAAAAGACACTATAGACGAGCTTATTGTGAAGAGGCTTCACGAAAAGCAGGTAATGGGCGAAACAATTTTAGGCGACATAAAGGGGGCTTTGAATGAGTTGGGATTATGAAGAGCAGGAGATGGATAACATTACCCTGCAAGAGTTTGAGGAGTTGTGTGCTAAAAGCTACGGCGTCAAAGACATGGTGGACGCGTTGGAAGATCAAGTTAAGGGCTTGAACGAAACCAAGGCAGCGATTGACCAGAGAATTATTATGCACATGCAAAAGCATAATAAGACTTCGTATAAAACACAACACGGCACCGTAATCGCTGCCACCAGGTTTGGCGTCTCGCTGCCGAAAGACCCCGACCAGTTAGACGCTTTGTACGGACACTTAAAAAAAGCGGGTCATTTTGAGAATTTAATTTCTATTAACCACATGAAGCTAAACAGCTACTACAAGCAAGAGATGGAGGTTGCAAAAGAAAAAGGGGATTTTGACTTTAAGATACCAGGAGTAGACGAACCAAAAGCGTACACGTACATTCAACTTAGGAGCAAGTAGCATGAAAGCAGTAGTAAAAAAAGAACCAGCAGAGCTATCAAATGAAGTCTTGGCTGCATGGGGCACCGAAAATATCGATGCATCTGACATCCTCATACCCCGCATACTTTTGATGCAAGGTTTGTCCGAGTACGTTGCAGACGACAAGGCACAAATGGGCGACATCGTTCTATCTACCACCGGCGAAAAAGTTGGCGGTAAAGATAAGCCCATGAGTTTTATCCCCATCTGCCACTCAAAGGCCTGGGTGTTAAGTGAGAAGGTGGGGCAAAAGTACGAGTTTAGAGGCACCGAACCACTCACGCCGTCAAACAATGAACTACCGCTTGAGTTTCAAACCCAAGGCATCATGTGGCGTCGGGACCGGTGTTTAAATTTTTATGTAGTTTTGCCTGAGCATATTCAGCGTGAAAAGATGGCGATAGAAAAAGCTTCAAAGGGTGAGCTTCCAGATCCTAACGATGCGCTGCTTCCGTGCGTACTCTCTTTTAGACGTACCTCTTACGGCACCGGTAAAGAGCTTGTGACACACTTTTCTAAGTGCGCACACTTTAAGCTACCGCCTGCGGTGAGCATGTTTAACCTGACATCTGAAAAACAGAGCAATGACCAAGGTACTTTTTATATCTTTAAACTAGCACTAGGTGGAAAGTCGGATGCACACCACATTCAAACGGCAAAACAGTGGTACGACATCATTTCAAAATCTAAGGTGAAGGTGCATGCCGAGGAGAAGGCAGCGGACGCCGAGCCAGCAGTAACCCATGACATGAAGGACTTTATCGCATGATTTTAGCGGGGATTGACCTGGAAACTACAGGACTAAAAACGGACTCTGATTGGATTACAGAGCTTGGCTTTGTGATAAAAAAACATCGCGAAGCTAAGCCCATAGAGCTTAGGTCTTTTTTCGTGTTAGACGACGGTCAAGCCCCCGTCCCCGAAGAGATCACAGCGTTTACCAAGATTACCGACGAGATGCTTGGTAGCTACGGGCTACTACCAGGCGAGGTTTTGCTGCAGTTTCTAAGAGCCTGCAAGACCCACGGCGTGACGGCTTTTGTCTCACAAAACGGCAGGGCTTTTGATAAGCCTTTTTTAGATAGGTACGTCGATAAGTACCTTTTAGAAAAAGACGGGGGTCTTTCTGTTTGGTACAGATCGCTGCCGTGGATAGATATCAAGGTAGATATAGACTACCCAAAAAGCATCAGGGGCAGAAACTTAATTTCTTTATGCGCAGAGCACGGGTTTTTAAACCCCTTTCCGCACGCTGCCGTTTTTGACGCTATGAGTACGCTAAAGATTTTGGATCTTTACGAGGTAGAGCCTGTACTAAAGATGGCAACAGCTACCAAAATTACAGTGGTCGCCGACTGCGGCTACGCGCAAAGAGAGCTGGCTAAGGCGCAGGGGTATAGTTTTGACCCTGCAAAAAAATGGTGGTTCAAAATAATTATTTCCGACAACTTCACGCAAGAAAAAGAAGCGTGCAAAAAAGCCGGATTTTTAACAGCGGAGTATAGGCCAAATGGCTAGACGTCGTCTGATAATAAGAAAAGACCCGGTGGATAAAAAAGACGCGAGGAAGATGCGTGGACGCCCGCCGGGTAAAACGGGGTCAAAGGTAAGACACTTAAAAGTTATATTAACCCCAGAGGTGCACAGTTTAGTAACCGCGAGGGCATGCGCGTTAAACGTAAGTTTAGGCCATTTTATTTTTTGTGCGGTCTACGCTGCAGCGTCTGAGGTACCTTTTGAGATATTCCCGATAAAAGACCTGGGGCATACACACAAAGTGGGTGCTAAAAGGCTAAGAATATTTGCCCCTATTCTTTCGAAGACGCCCCCAGAAAATCCGTTCATATGAACGTGACGAGTGAAAGCTTTGAGAAAACTCTTACCTATCTCAGCGGGCACGACTGGCTTTCTCTCGACACGGAAACCACGGGGCTTAGGCCTTACCACGGCGATAGGCTTTTTTCGGTAGTCATCGCCACTAGTGGCGAGGAGTCTTTTTACTTTAATTTTAACGAGTACGAAGACATCGACCCGCTGCCGGATACCTGCAAAAAAGGTCTGTTCGAGTTTCTGGCACTGCCTAGAAAGTGGTTTCTCCACAACGCCAAATTTGACATGCACATGCTTTTGCAAGAGGGTGTGAGGCTTTCGGGCTTTATACATGACAGCATGATAGTAGGCAGGCTTTTAGAAAATACCCGCCAGGGCTTTTCCTTAAAAAGTCTTTTAAAAGATATAGGCCTAGAGAAAGACGACGGCGTAAAAAAGTACATAGAAGAAAACAAAGAGTGTAGGAGCGTGGTTAGGTCCGAGCACCGAAAAGCTAACGAAACCCTTCTCCACTACCCGCTAGTACCTTTTGAAATCATGCATAAATATGCGTCCATGGACGGATGCGGCACGTATGCCCTAGGACGTGCCCAAAGACAAGCCCTAGAAGATGCCTGCAGAGAGATACCGCCAGGGGCTACCACCCCGCTGCAGGCTTACAACATAGAGGCCGAGCTTTTAAAGGTAGTAGTCGAGATGGAGCATAAGGGCGTGCAGGTGGACATGGACTTTTGCAAAAGGGCTGCAGCCTACGAACTCTCCAGGGAGAAGACAGCGCAAGAAAAATTTAAGGAAATAACCGGCACCGACTTTGTAAACTCTTCAAAAACCTTCACCCCAATTTTTGAGGGCAAAGAAGAGCTAACCTATACCGAAAAAGGTAACGTGCAATTTTCCTCTGACGTGCTCGAAGATTATAAAAGCCCCGAGGCAAAGCTCATACTCGAGGCAAGAAAGCACAAGTCAAGCGCTAATTTCTACCTTTCTTTCCTCGATTACGCATCAAAAAGGGGGGTTATTCATGCATATTTCAATCAATCTGGGACCTCTACCGGGCGCTTTTCCTCGTCTTCACCAAACCTGCAAAACCTGACTAAAGAAGAGGGCAAAACACTAGAGCAAGAGTTTGTCGTGCGTAGGGCTTTTGTGCCGCGTGCGGATTATTTTTTCGCCTTGGCCGATTATGATCAAATGGAGTATCGCTTGATGCTTGATGCAGCGAAGGCGAATGATCTTATAGATAAGATCCTAGGCGGTCTTGACGTACACCAGGCAACGGCAGACATCGCGGGCATCACGAGAAAAGAAGCTAAGACGGTAAACTTTGGTATCTTGTACGGGCAAGGTAAAAAGGCATTGGCCGAAAGCCTAGGTATTAGCATAGACGCGGCGGAGGGTATAAAGAGTAAAATCTTTGATGCATCGCCGGAAATAAAAACTTGGATAGACACCGTGGTAGCCGCTGCCAAGATGAAACGCCGAACCATAAAAAACTGGTGCGGCTTTTTACTGCGCTATCACCCCTATAGCTTTATGGCGGGCGGGAAAGAAATATTCGTGGACCCCGCGTATAAAGCCCCTAACGGGTGGGTGCAGGGTGGGTGTGCCTATGTCATGAAACTTGCCATGATAAAAATACACCAGTATCTAGCCGACAAAAAATCTAGCATGGTCATGACTATTCACGACGAACTAGTGCTAGAAGTCCACAAGGAGGAGGTGTATATTTTGCCTAAGATCAAAGAAATCATGGAAAGTATCTACCCCTCAAAGAGACTGCCTCTTACCACGGGGATGGAGCATAGCTTTAAATCCCTTGCGGACAAGGTAGATGGATGTCCATCTCTATAGAAAAAGAATTAGGCCCAGCTATGCTCCCTTTCGAGGAGTGCATATTTTGTGGTAAAGGTACTCAGTATTGGTCAACATATAAAGACGTGAGCGTTTGCAAGCTTTGTGCTTATCAGCATGAAGAGTGGGACGTACCCTCCAAGGAAGTGTGGGTAAAACGTGGCAGTAAAGCCCGAAACTTTATTCAAAAACCGAATACGCCCCCACCTAGAGCGCCTGCCTAACACCTGGATAGCTAAAATTCAGCAGGTCGTTATCCGGGGGACACCAGATTTTTTGTGTTGCGTTAACGGCCTGTTTGTAGCGTTAGAGCTAAAAGCCACGCCCAAAGACAAGCAAGATCCACTTCAGCTTTGGACGCATCAGAAAATTCTTGATGCACGCGGCATATCCTTAGTAGTGTACCCAGGCAATTGGCTAGAGGTTTATAAATTCTTGGAAAGCATCGCTAGGAGACACTATGATAAAAATGAAGTACCTAAATTTTCGTAATCCGGTATTTTTGCACACGATGGCAAAGATAGCACGCTGCCCCATCAAAGACCCCAAGGCGCTCTATAACGCTTTGCGTATCTCAAAAAAGGTAACGTCTGAGGGTAGGCAGGCGGAAGAGGTTTTTATGCGCCTTTTAAAACAACATGCTGTTTTAGACGCTGCAGGGGGTATTCTGCCGATAGAAGACAAGCCGGGTACCTACCAAATTAAAGAAGAGTCTAAAGGTGAGTGGGAGCAAAAAATTAAGGACTACATGGATATCGAGTGGGAGATGGAAAGATACCCGCTAAAACTAGCAGATATCTCCGCAGCTAATCTAACACCCGAGGAGCTTCACGCGATTGAAGAAATCCTGGACTTGGAAGACCTTAGTACTCTGTAGCCATTTTTTTCTTGGCAACTTCTCGAAGGTCAGCGAGGGATTTAATACCTTCGGTGGCCTTCGCTAGTTTTTGAAGGTGGGGCTTTAGGGCTGCCATCTTCTTTGGGTCGGCTTTGATTTTCTCGGCGTCAAGTAGGGTCTTGGCACACTCTTCTAGCTCGTACTCTTCGTACTCACCGCCGCCACTTTCGCCGTCTTCAGATTCCACTTTTTCGTCGTCACCCTGTGAAGACATCTTTTCGATTTTGACTTTCATTATTTACCCATCCCCTCGCGTTTAGAAACCAAGTCCCATGCCGACGGTGCGGCGTATTGCTGCATCAGTGTTTGCGTAGGAGCAGATAGCCCCAAGCCCATATTCCTTGCCGCTGCCACGGGCGCGTTGGCTGCACGGGCAGCGTCTATGTATAACCCCATCGCTGCGGGAGACGCCGCCTTGGAACCCACGAAAGCACCAGCCCCCGCCATGATAGAGGCAAGGTATGGGTTTTGGGTACCCATCATACCGGCTGCAAAACCCAAGCCCCCGCCAAGTGCCCCCGTTGCCGTAGAGCGCGTGGTGGAGGTAGTACCGCCAGAGGAAAGAGCGTCTTTTGACGCTTTCTCGAAGGTTTTAGCCGTCTGCATAAGAAGCGAGGTTTTCATAATACCTAGCCCGCTATTTTTATCTATAGATTGGATAACGGGCAAGATATCTGACTTAGAGGCTGAGTTTAGTTTTTGCAGAGTTTTTGCAGTAGTGCGCGGTGTTTTAAAGTCGGCTTGGATAAGTTTTTGCGTGTTGGCTACTTCACCGTAGGCTTTGTTTAAGACAGCCATTTCTGGCACCGCTACGCCGAGCGCCTTGGATAGTCTTTGAGATGCGTCTTGCGCGGTGAGCGTTAGGGTTTTATCAGCCTTAGAGCCTGAAAGCCTGCCACCCATTTTGTTCAGCTTAGGGTCAAACATATCTGCAGATTGGTTGAGCGCGTCTTTCATGCGCATAGCTTGCTGCGCTGATACTTGGTCTGGGATATACTGTGAGGGTGAGCCCTCGACTTTCGCTAGTGGCATCAAAGTTACGGGATCATAACCATGCACTAACGACATGTCCAAGGCTTCTTCTACAGATTTTTTATTTAGAAAGTGCTCGTTAAATAAATCATCCAAGTTTTTTAGCACTGTCTGATTATACTCGTTCGGGGTTTCATCAAAAGAGTTTTGCGCGGCTTCTCGAGCCTTCGCAAGAGCTTCTTTTACCCGCGAAATATCCACCATGGAATCACTGTTTTCGACAGCGTCTTCCATTTGTTGGCCTATCTCTTCTTTTTTACCCCCAAAATACCCACGCAAACCATCAAAAATCTGTCTACTTTTAGAGAGTATGCCTTGGTCTTGTAAAGCCTTTACGTCCCCAGGTCTTGCGGCACGCGTTAAAATTTGTGCCGACGGGATACCCGATATTACTTCCCCCATCGCTGGCAGGGCTCTGCCCTTTACGGCGTCGTAAAGTCTGCCGGTCACCCCACGCTGCCCCGCCAGCAGTGCAGCCGAAGTGGTCTTCCCTAAGCCTTTGCCCATGGCTTGCTTTAAAATTTGGGCTTGCGTAGCACCTGTACCAAATAGCGCAGGACCGGCCAGCCCCCCTGCACCCGAGATAAGGGCTTGGGTCTGGTCCACGTTTTGGGGAAGACCTAAGAACTGCCCCGCTTTTTGCTTGGCCACGTCTAACCCATACGAGGTAGCACCCGACGCCGCCATGGCAGCTGGAAGGGCACCCACACCCATAGTGGGTATACCACCAAAAATACCGGCTGCAGCCCCTGCCATCCCACTTAGTGTGCCGGTAGCTATATCAACGCCTGAGTCTACTATGTCATACAGTGCTTCTTTGGGGTTAGCTATTGGGCTAAACCCGGTGTCAGGGTCAAGAACTCTATAGTTTTTTTCTTCGGCGGTTTTCATGAGAAGATCATTGCCCGATATTCTAATCTCTAGATCCGGATATTTTTGCTCTAAATATTTGGCCGATGCCATCGGGTTATTAGCAAAGTTTTCTAAAAAAACTCTATCTACGGCGGTGAGCTTTGGGTGCATTTCTTCGATGGTTGGTAAAGCCTCGGGGCTTTCCGGCGAGGAGGACTCGTCATACGTTAAAAGACCCTGCGCCTTTAACTCCGCTGCTTCTTCCCATGGTGCTTTTTCAGACATTAGTCAGCCTTCCAACTTTTACTGGCAGCCGGATCGCCACCTTGGTAGGTGTAGCTCTTACCGCCAAAGTCTTTTTTAGTTTTACCTACAACATACTTAGAAGCCGCGCTGCCGCTTGGTTTGGCAGTCGCCGTGGGACGAGAAACCTTACTGTACTGGTTTGCGTATTCTTGGAGTACGGGCGCGCTATACTCGCGGTAGGCGGATTTTAGATACGCGGATTTCGCATCAAAATCACCCTTAGTCTGCTCACGAATTCCTTTAAGACCAAGCTTTAATCCCTCTTCACCGCCGCCCTTTAGGATACTCCAAACTCCGCCGATACCTGCAGCGGGGGCGATACCTTCGACGACTAGCCCAATATCTGGTCCACTTAGTGCGCCTAGGTTTGCCGCTTCTTTGTATTTAATTTTTACTTGCGAGTACGCAGAGTCAATATCTTGAGCGCCTTTTCCGACAAGTCGCCCGGTTACGGGGTAACGATTTATAGCGTCCTCGTAGGCATTCAAAGCGCCATTAAACGCGATAATACCTTCCATCTGCTTTGCCTGATCCCGCGTGATAAGTTTTTCTCGGGCTGCTAGGGCTTCCGATGCTTTTTTATCTTTATCTTCTTTGGCGTCTTTGGCGTTTTTTGCGGTGTCATCGCCAGATTTTGCATCTTTCTTTTGCCCGAAAATACTTTGTGTAGTTAGGGCAGAGATTTTTGCTTTTAACAGAGCAACTTCGTTGTCGGTGAGATTGCCTTTTTCTTTGTTCAAAGCCTGCTTTAGTGCGGCGACTGTCGCCTGCTTTTCTTTACCGCTTTCTGGTGCTCGGTAGCTTTGGGCAAACTTGGAACCAGTCCAAGCATCCGTTAGGGCTGCAAGCGGGGTGAGATCGGTTTGGACTTCTTGCCCTTGCAGGGCATTGGTGTACTGGCTTAAGTCGTCGATGCCGCGCTGTTGATTTTGAAAGCTCTGCATCTGCGAGGCCTGAAGGTCAGCCATAGCTTTTTGTTGATCTTCGGTAGGCATCGAGGGGGTAATCATCTCTCCGCTGCCATCGGGCGTGGGGATACCCGAGGGCATTACACCTTGCTGCATCAAAAACTGCTGCTGCGGATTCATCTGAAGCCACGAGCTTTGTGGTATGCGAAGACCCATCGTTAAAACCCCTACATGCGTGGCGGTGTCATAGACTGCAAGTAATTATTTTGGGCATCCGCTTGCTGCTTTTGTAGCTGCAATTGCTGCTTTTGAAATTCATTGGCCTGGCCTGCAGCGTCCATGCTTTGGCTAAGTCCCATACCAGCCATCCCACCTTGCATAGCCGCGCCAAAGGGATCGCCTTTTTGCACCTGTTGTGGCTGCATACCAGACCACGGGCTATAGCGGGCAATCTCGGCCTGGGTTTTTGCCTCTGCTCTTGCATCGCCTTGGTCCATCACACCTTTTGCTGCACCTACGCCAGCCATCGCTAGCGGTAACCAAAATGACATTTTGCTATCTCCTTAAACAGTCTTTTAAATTTAGCTTCTCTACAATTACCAAAGTTTTTCTTTTCAAAAGAAAGAGCGTTTTACCCTCTGCCAAGCATACTTTTAAACGCCCTTGAGATACCCGTGCCCGCTTTTTCCATACCAGACTTTCTATTAGCGGCGGAGCCCATTGCATCGGCGGTTTTACCCGCTGCAAAAAGCTTGGCTTGTTCCTGGTACTTTATATTCTCGACATCTTGCCCCGCCAGCTGTTGTTGGAAGGCAGCGTTGGTATTAAACTGCTGTGCTTGGCGTGTCATGTTTTCTGCCTCGGTGCCTAAGCCTAGGCGGGCTAGCTCACCTTGACGGGCGGTGTTTTGTTTATTTTTGTTTAGATCCCCCATCGCATCCGACGCAACTCTTTCTCTTGCCCCACTTGATAGCCCGCCGCGCATAGCTAGTTGGTTATACGCCGAGGCCTGCCCACTGGCAGACTGTTTTGCAGCGTTATCCATAGCGGCTTGCTGCTCTATTTTTTGCCGCTCGTTTTGTAGCCCAAGCCAAGCCGAGCCGTCTTTCATCTTAAATTTATCTTCAAGCTCAGTCATGCCGACTTTTTTAGGACCTTGACCCAAGATAAACTCGGGGGAGTTGGGGTCTGAGTAAGCGTTGTATGTTGCGCCGCCTGGTTCTGGTCCTGGTCCGCCCGATTGACCTGGTCCCTTGCCGGTATTTTTATTATAAATTCGGGCACCGCCTATAATCATCCCAACTGGACCAGAGCCCAGAAGAGCCGCGTTTAAAAGATCGCCCTGCACGGTTTTATTTCTGGCAGCCGCCAAGGGGTCTTTCACCGTACTTGCAAAGTTACGGCCCATCTTGGCTACAGACTTTTTATAGCCCATTAGCTTAGCTCCTCATAAATAGAAAAGTCGGCTTCTAACTCGTTCTCGCCGTCTGGTGTCATAGTGGCCAAAGTAGAAACCATTTGTGTTCGCTGTTGCTCTAAATCAGGCATAGCTTTTTGAAGGTTGGGGTGCCCTTCCTTCTCGTAGCAACGGACTTTCGCGTATTGTAAAACAAAATTTATGAATTCAGGTATATCACAAACGTCGGTGTCTAACACCAAACGATTGGCATTACGCAGGTACCAGATATTGACGTAGGGTCCCGCAGTCTTTGCCGGGGGTGAGATCAAAACCTTGGGGCTGCCTGGCACCGAGTTGACCATAAACCACATGTAACGCGTCGAGGTTTGGTTGATGCTTTGGACGGCGTATTCTTCGAACTTTCGCCAGTCTTTGACGCGGTGTATTTGGTAGACTTCCGAGCCGTTTTTGTACACGAGGTTTCTAATCTTGTGGGCAAAGATATCAGCGGGTAGGTCGTACTCTTCTTGGCTTTGGACAAGGGTGATAGTGTTCCGCGTGAGAAAGTAATCCTCATATAGCCCGTGTATTTCAGCCTCTGCCTCGTCGATGGCCTCGTTGACGTAGCCTAGAAGCTCGGCAGGCTCAATAGAAACCTCGTCTTCTAAAGATAGGTCTTGCTGAATCTTTGCTCTTATCTCGGCGTAGGTCCAAAATTTAGCCATGTTAATCCTCATACCTCCCGACAAATAACCTGACGGTGCAGGCAGCGTTTGTGGTTACGTTTAAAAAAGTCTTGGTGAACTTGTCAAAGTTCCACGTAACCTCTGCCCCGCCTGTGACGTATGTTTGCAGCACGTCTTTGGGGACAAAAGATAACTTGTGGGCGAGTTGTTTGTTGGTCACCGCCGCGTCAAAGGTGTATTCAAAAAATTTGAAGTCACCCTTTATAAGAGGGTGAGAGTTTAAAAACTCCCATAGCCTTCTAAAATTTTCCTGAGAAAACTCGTTATCAATTTCTTTTCTATAGAGGTTTATCTGTTCGATCATGTCGAGCCTACCTCCCCAGTACTTTCCGTGGTGAACTGGGTTTGTGAGTCGCCAAACGAAGAGTAATGGATAGTGTAAGAGACGAGGTTCATGATCTCGCCCTTGGGGTAGCCGCGTAAAACCCAAGCTAAAGTACCCGTAGGGGCTACCCCTTGGGTATCTGCAAAGGTCAAAACGTCACTAGACCTAGCCGTAACCAGGTACTCTCTCACGTAGCCGTCGTTAGAAAAGGCTAGGTAGTAGTCTACTGCCTGCGAAGGCCAGTCGTACTGTGCAGAGTTCACAAGGGTCGCTAACTTAGACACCGCGTTTACCACCACGCTGCCGATTAGATCCGAGGAAACAATCGCCACAAAAGCATTTTGTAGATAAATTTGCTTGTAGCTGCAGCGTAGAGATTTCCCGGGAAATCTTCGGTACTGGTCTATCAGCCCGTCGTAATTCCAAATGACATCGGCATCCCCCCAGTATACATCCGGGTCACCCCAAGTCAGGTTGGCTCTAAACCGAATGGGGCTGCAGCTTCCAACTATTCTATTTTTGTCGCTGTTAGACACTACTTGCAAAGATAGGTTGGTTTCGTTTTCACACACCACGGAAATGCGCGGTGTAAACTTTCTTTTAAAGTTAGACCCAAAGTTGGTGGATGCCCCACGGTAGTCGTAGCGTATGGTTTGGGTTATCCACGTCGAGGGTATGGAGAAGGTATCTATTTTGGGGTCAGTATAAAGGCTACTAAAGTGCTTAAAGATATAGCCCCTCTTATCACCCCGAAGCATGTTGCCATCTACAAACTCAAGGGCAGTCGGGGCAAAGCTGTCGCCGCCACTCATAGACGTAAAGGCACCGTCAGATACGCCGTCTAAAAAAGACGGCCAGTTTAAATCTAGGACGTACACCGAGTCGTTGTCTGTGGCACTTAGCTCGTCACTTACCGCCCAATAAATACGCCGCGTGCGCGGGTCGTACTTTCCTTGGATTCTTTTTTTACGCTCAGCCGGGGAAGACTGCACGATATTGGCGTGGGTTTGGTCCCACCCCCGGTTTAGCTTTAAGACCTTAAAGGCATCGGTGAAGTAAAACGAATCTTCTCCGCACCAAAACACACCCTCGAGGGTTTGCACCGCAGATTGCGCGGAAACACACGAGGACGTATCAGATATTTTTTGCGCCACCATGCCGCCACGGCCTTGGATGTCGAACACACCGTCAACGCGCCAAGTGGATTTTTTACATAAAAGAATAGTGGTGTCTTTCACAGACGACACGCCAACAATCTCGTCGTCTATGTCCACAAAAAACCGTGCAGGTACAGAGTCCGGGTCCCCGTCTATGCTTTGGTACAAACGGTTTGCGTGAATCTCCGTGCCTTCTTTAGTGTGGGCGTAATAGCCGCGCTGTTGGTTTATATGCATGACCTTGCATAAAGGCGGGGCGTCGTTTTCTACTACGCCCCCTTCGGTGTACATCGAAGCATTGTTTTCTAGGGCTGCGTCAGAAACGTTGTCGGTGAAAGTAGCGGTGTTGTTTTGCACCGTCCCCACTTGGTAAAAGGCATCGCCGTTGTTTACGGTGCGGTAGATAACCGTTACAAAGTCAGAAGCCGCGGTGTCGTAGTTATCCCCGGCACCGTTGGCAAGGGCAGGGATTGCGGCAACGTTATTTTGGTTAGTGCCGGGATTATCCGAGTTACTAACAAAAAGCTCTACGTAGGAGCTTTCATCGACAAAGGTAAGTGTCCCGACTTGGTAAGTGTACCTGCGGGTGAAGCGGTAGATATAGTTTTTACCCGTATTCGCCGTTGGTGTTACCGTGGGTACAGTGGCGTGCTTTGGCAGTCCTGCGGTTCTAAGTCTTAGGGTGTCGGTGTTATCTTTGTATATTTTAAAGGGCTTGGTGAAGGCGTCACTCACCCCAAACAAGTGGTTATTCCACTCGGCTAGAGACAAGTAGTTGTTTACGGTAACCCCTGCCGGTAAAAGAGCGTTTCCCGTCGGACCAGAAAGCTCCGTCCAGGCACCGGCTGAAACATAATAAATTTTTCGGGCTGAGTGCGTAAGTAAGGTAGTACCAAAGTTTTTTAGAGTGCCCACTCTACTTGCCGACGGGACCTGGTAAGCCGAGGGGTCATATATCCCAGATCCGGGACGAGTGAAAAGACGGGCTTTTCTGTCGTACTTTACTAAGACAAGGTTATCAGCTTTTTGGTAACGGTTTAAAGGCGCACCAACGTAGTAGTCGGTTATACCGCCTGAGAAATCGTCCACGTCCATTGGTTGGTAAAGAATCATCTAGTTGTAGCTCACCGTCAGGGCAATAGTGTTATCTATCGAGTACACATAAAAACTGGTGCTAGAGTTTTTTGTAATCCCTAAAAGTAAAACCTCTTGTGAGGTTTGATCTTTAAACGAGATAGCTACCTCGTCGTATAAAAGCCCACCGGCAAGGGTTACAAGCTGCCGGTAGCGTCCATCTGCTACAAGGCTCCATCCTGCAGCGGATACGGCTTGGGTAACAGACACCGAGCTTGCCGCTGTCAGCTTAGAGGAATTTGCCCCGTTGTGGGTATGGTCGTTTAGCTGCTGGATATCAGCTTCGAGGATAGGAAAGAACACACTTCCCTTATCCCCTGTTACCGGCTTAACAAAGCCGAAGCTTAGTGTTGTAGGCATCTTAAATTACTCCCCAGCGGGTTTTTTTGCCTTAGCTACGGCTTTTAACGCGATCAAAATAAACTCGACTAAGCTTCCTGCTTTTATTTTATCGGTCTTTCCAAACCAATACTCTAAAGCCATGTAAGCTAGGGTTAGACCTGGGTAAACTAAATCTAGTGGGGTCATTTTGTTCTCCAAGAATATTTAGGGTTAAAAACACCTCTGAGGTCCGCTCTATTTGCAATTGGCCTAACACGGATAAACGCAGCTTTTTTTACTGCCGTCTCACGGTCGATAACCGTGGAGTCACCGCCCCCGGCTTCAAGCATTGTTGTTTGGTTTAAAGCCATAGTCACATGACTTATGCCCTTGGCGTCACTTCCAAAAAACAACAAAGAGCCAAACTCCGGGACTTGCGTAAGATATGTAGGACCAAGATTTACAAAATACCAGAATAGGTTTTGTGACGTGGAGTCTTCTTTACCCCATAGTCCTTGGCTTCTTAAAATCTCTAAAACAAACCCGCTGCAGTCAAAGCCCTTCATAGGGGTGTCCCCACCCCAAAGGTAGGGCAGGCCAACAAACGAAAGAGCGTATGTTTTTAGTATTTCCTTGGGGTCCATTACTTAACCCCCAAGATAATGCTTGCAGCGTAAATAAAATCTACACCGGGGTGGGTCTCACCTTTTTGCGGGCACGGGGCTACATCTTCTGAATCGTCCATCCTAGACCAGAGATACTCAGTGCAATAATTTTCACTAGTAGGAAGTGAAACAGCGGGGAAAACATCCGGGCTAAGTAGGGTACCAAGACAGCTATCGTACACCCCATCAAAAAACTTATGATAAATAGCGCAATATAGTGAGTTTTTTGGAAGGGCGTCGGTATATCCTCTAAGTATTTTAAGGTCAAAATCAGACATACCAGCGTTAATAATACCGTCCAGATAAATTCCCAGTACATGAAGATGCCCCTCATAACCCAGCTTAACGAAAATTGCGTCTTCCGAATCCTCAGTAAGACTTGTTAAACCAAGCATTCTATAAAGCTGCGCGATAAGCTTAGGAGAAAGCACGGCGCGTGAGACAAGTGTTTCCGTGTCTACGGCTTCACCCATAACCCACTTATTGGCAGCGCCGTAATCTTTTATGCGAACCAAAGCATCTTTGTTTTTTGTGGCAAGTAGGTAGTGATATAAGCCGACAAACATATCTTTTGAAACACTGGACTTTGACTCGGCAGGGTAGCATGAAAAGCTTGGGTGTCTGTGATACTGGCCGGGGCTTTTCTCGGCTTTTAAAGGCTCTACTTGTGTAAGTCCCGCAACTCTAGCCAAACTGCTATAGAGAAGGCTGTCACACTTAGGAGATACAAAACCAAAACTATCAAGTCTTGCGTTGGCAAGGGGAAGGTATACGTCATACTTTTCCTTTAAAGCCTGCACGGGATTAGCGGGCTTTGGCTTATTACTTTTTGGTAGTAAGCCGCACGCGCTAAGAAAAATTATTAGAAACAAAAATTTCATTAGCGAATCCTTATCGCGCGTGAGATGCCTTCGTTGCTAAACGCTCCGGCGCCGTTAGAGTCCATAAAGTATTTGGTGTAAAAAGTTGTCGTCACACCTATCGATACATACCTTGCGACCGAAAGGCTTCCAAAGTTTGACGCTGTGGTGACAATCATCGATTGAATCATCCGCGTCTGCCCTTGGACTGTTCCCGTTGTGTTGTTACCGGCTGCGGTGCCGATTAACAGTTCGGATTGAAACAACGTACCCGCTGAAATATTTGCGGTGTTGTAGGCTTGGATAAGCCATGCACCAGGTGTCAGAACGTGTGTGGCTACGACTGTATGGGCTGCCGTAACGGTAGCCGCTGCCCATGTCTGCTCGTCAATCTCTCCGACGTGTCCCGCCGCTGCCGAGTCGTTGGTGTTGGTCCCAAGAAGCTGCCCGGCACGCTCTACTAAGCCAGAGTTACCTTGCGTAAGGGTGTTGTGGCCGATAGAAAGTGGATTACTTGATTTTACCACGCGCCAGTTATAGATAGGGTTGTTGGCAATACCCGACCACGCTGCTCCGGCACCGGTGTAGGTACTGGCAAAACTAGCATACGTACCAAAAACTACATCTATGTCAGTGGCACTGACTTGGCTGACACCCATGCCGTACTGACTGCTACCGCCGTGGTCTTGAAAGCCAGCGATATTGATTTCCTCACCGATATTCGTCCAGGGAGCAGACGCCCCACCGACTTGTACCTGTAGCTGAATTACATCTGTCGCCATAATTGGGGAGAGAAAGCGCACCCTTTTTGCTCTATAGCCGGTGAAGCTACCAAATTGACTGCCGCCTACACCGTAACCAAAGCCCGTGGTGCTAGTTACGTCCGAGGTGTCGGTGTTGAAAGCATACTCAACACTAGTTTGAGAAGAAAATATTTGAGAAGCTAAGCCTATCGCCGGATAGTAAAAATAGAATTCTATTTTATCGCCGGATACCATCGCAATTGGGTTAACTCCGGTTAGGTACCCAGCAGCGCCGGTGTACCCCGCCACTACGTCCGCTTCGATAAACCCTAGAAAATTTGTATCCGCTGGGTAATAACCGATATTTCCAAGAAGTGAATGCGTTGCATTATTAAAAATATACTGGCCCAGGAAATTAATTTGAACCCCTGAAGGGTCGTTGATTTTACTCTCATCTAAGCGAAGCGTTGTGGGGGGCGTAAGCGCTAGAGCTAGCCCGCCTAGGGACGTCGTGCCTGTATAGTTAAACCTGGCTCTAACATATACCATGTCGCCAACAGTTTTGTGCTTAACTGTAAGAGTCGCTGAAGTCTCGTTAGTAGCCCACCCGGGAGATGCTACCCAATCGGTAACAGACGGTACACTAGCTAACGTGCCGGGACCAACTACAACATCGCCCAAAACAATAGCAGTAGTCCCCGCAGCTCTACGCACGCGAAGCTCGTAGTAATCGGCTGTTGTAGAACTAAACGTGGTGAGCATGACAAAATCACCGAGCGGAATGCTCGGGGTTTGCACGGTAAGTTGAGAGTAGCTACCAGCGTAGTTGCTCGCGCTGTTTGTCCACATCTCTAGCACAAGGTCACCGGCAGCGTACCCAGCGAGGGCTTTTTGCGCCCACTGGATTTTCATCTTCTTACCCTTGTCGGCATCGCCATTCTGGAAACGGTAGTACACGTAATCTGTCGTGCCGCTCACAGGGGTAATTTTTATACCGTAGGGTGATAGTGTTTCACGTGGAACCTCGGCAAGCGTGGCCGTTCTTGCTACGGTGATACCGGCAGCGCTTGCGGTCCAACCAGTGATAGCTGACTTTGCCGAGGGGTTAGTGACATAATTTATTTCACCACTACCGCCACCACTTCCGGCTTCAATCCATTGGGTGCCGTCGTACATCTTGAGAGTTTTGGATACGGTGTTGAAATAAAACCTAGCCGCGCCGCCTGTTGGCGCTGCCGGATCGGAAGCCAAAGATTCAAACGCGGCCTGTTCTAATTGATCGTAAAACTTAGGCATTGCCCACCCCTATTAAGCGATATGTTCCCGCTGGAAGCGCGATAGCACATTCAATTGTTACGTTAGTTGCACTGGTACTATAGATGGTTACTAGTATCTGTTCAAAATTGTTTGTGTTGTCTTTTAGCACCCACTGCGTGGATCTTGCGTCACCTACACCTGACACCGTCACGGACTTAGAGATGTCCGTGCCGTTCCACACCGTATCATTGGTGTAGGCTACAACACCCCCAACTGGCTGCACGGTAAGGCCTGTATCATAGTACAAAAGGTTGTCTGAGGTGTTAAACCAGACTCGCCCCGGATTTTGAGATGACGACGCGGGGTTAGCACCAAAGTTTTCAAGTCTTAACCCAAAATGCTCGCCCTTAGAGTAAATATTATTGTAATAATTTGACCCGCCGCCAAGGTCTACACCCGACCAGCCAGCCGCGTAGGATGCGTTGGCGAAAGGAGAAGTAGTGTCTTTTAAAAGAATTCTTCCCTTGGTAACGTTAGACGTGGACTCAAGCGTTAGATTGTTACTGGCAGCGACACCGCCAGTAAAACTTTGCCCGCCTGTTCTACCTAAAAGAAGTGCGTACTGGGTGTGGTCGTCGTCACCCAAACCCGACAAGGTACCGTGGTCAACTTCACTATCTGGTAAAGACGATACCCACTTTGCACCGTCGTAAAAGATAGTCATCCCAGACGCTACACCGACGTTGATGTCTCTTAGAGAGATAAGGGTGTCTACTGTAACTTCAGAAGGACCATAGCCAATCGAGCCATCGACCCAGAGTTTATTCCAGACGTTGCCGGATTTTCCAAAATCCTCTGCACTGTCAGTCGTCGGGTACGCACCCGCACCAAACTCAATTTTACCCGTTCCATCCGGATCAAGAATGATATTGAGATTACCAGAGGTGGTAGAAATAGTACTGCCATCGGCACGCAGATCATCCGCGTTAAGCTGCCCCGTGATCGAAACCGTGCCAGTAGACGTAACCCCAATCGTGCTAAGCGCCGACGTAGCATCAATAACCCCTGTACCGTTAGCGACAAGCGTTAAATTACCGTTCGTGTTTGTAACCGAAACAGTATTGCCGTCTAACCGCACGTTATCCGCGTTTACTTGACCAGCCGTTGCCGCGCCCGACGTAAGTAAGTTCGCTGCACCAAAAGAAATTGTAGCTCTTGTCGCAGTAATAGTCGCATTACCCGCAGAGTCCGGGTCAAACGTAAGGGTCTGACCCGCATCGGTAACGGTGATTACATTACTCGCAAAACTACCCGTGGTGGTTAGGTTTTCATCGTTAAAGCTTATGGCACCCGAGGTGTCGGTGATAGAGCCACCAGTAACCGTTAGAGTGCCAAAGACGCCTGCGCCAAAAGTGATACTGCCAGCAGCGATACTGCCAGTAGTTGTAAGATCCGCAGCGCCAAAATCAACTGCCCCCGAAGTATCAAGATAGTTCCCTGAGGTGATAGTAACGGTGTCGATGGTAACCGCGTCGGTCCAAATTTTTAGCCAACGGTTTGCCGTAGTACCTAAGCTTACTGTGGAGTCCACCGGGGGTCTGACGTTATCCCCAAGTTGAATGTAGCCCGTAGCTACCCCTACGCCGTCCCCAGAGTTAGAAAACAAAGTTAGATTAGTGTTGGCTGAAGCTCCGCCGTAGACGTTTTGCCCTGCGTAAAGCCCCGCTATGACGTTGCCGTTTACGTCTCGGTCGTCGTAACCGTAGCGGGATACGTAGACGTCTTGTGTTTTTATCTGCCATGCCTGTAGAATAGAATCAGTGCCGAAGTCTACGTCGTAGATTTTGTGCCACGACGCGGTAGCCTCGCCTTCTCTTTGCTCCCAACGGTAGCTGGCCGATTTTCCATCGCCATCATCTTCTACCACCCGCATGTCGTTTATGGTGTTGCCTGCAGCGGGTAGGGCACCAACAGTCGCGACAGCGGGCTTTTGTTGTGGATACAAAACAGCGAAGAGCCAGTCTAAGGCACCTTGAATAGAAGAAATTTGAGCGCCTAGGCCGGGATTGGAATAAGCAAAATCGTCAAGCGAATGCTTGTACGGGTGTTGGTTGGAGTTCCATATCTGAAACCTAGCGTGTTGAAATATCATTCAGGCTAACCCCTAAAATAGTTCCCATGCCGCATCCCAGACGCTGACATATTCTTTCATGTAAAGAACACGACTCGTGGCACCGTCGTAAGCGTACCTAACGACGCTGCAGGGCGTACCGTCTTTTGCGTCGGCGTCTACCGTGTAAACATACTCAGCCCTAGCTGCGCCGTCGTACTCTATGTGCTGCTTTACTAGCTCGTGAGCCTGTGTTTTTAAGTGGCCTGTATCTGCCATGTAAAACCCCTATTCTTTTTTCTTTGGCTTTTTGCTCCACAAAGAACCCAAACCATCCCCTATTTTTTTCCCTGAAGTCCTAGTGTCTTTGGGTGCCTCTGGCACCGGGGGGGCTTTTATGGGCTCTACAAAGTCGAATGCTCTATCTACCGAGTCTATACCTCGCTGCATAAGACTTGGGGTCTGCGCTTTTGCGAGAAGAATTTGTTGTTGCTGCTGCTCTGGTGTCATACCAGCCCAAGGAGATGGCATTTTTCCCATCGTGTACATCCACAAACCTCTTACAAAAAAAGGAAGTTCCCTCCATAGAACTTCCCCCTACTAGTTTACCACAAACCGCCTGCGCAGTTGGCACCAGCATGGATTGAGAAGAGCTAGGAGTGGGGCACTAAGAAAACCTAGTGCCCCACCTGATCAAACCAAACTAGTAGCTGATGCTATGCAGTACGCCGTTGTTACCCGGTGCATGGTAAGCCATTTCTCCGAAGCAACAAATATCGACGAGGTATTGATAGCCATTTACTCCCCGTACCTCAAAATATTGTTTGCCGTCTGGTGAAGAACGCTTTTTAAACATGCCGTTGCTAACAAACTTCATAGACTTGGTATCTAGGGCGACAATGATATCGTCATCCCACTCTTGCAAGCCAACAAGTTCAAGCATCATACCGTTACCAAGTGAAGCGATACCAATTTCCCACCAGCCGTACTGATTAGCTACGGGGTCTTTGGTAACCTTGAATGATCCCTTTTGGACTTCAAGTAGCTTCATGATAGATCCCATGTGCTTGTATGAGCACACAAGCTTTGTAACCTTGCCGCCGCGTGCCTTTTGGGCAACCTTCACAAAAAAGTCAAACAACTTATCTAGGATGTTAGACGCCGTAACGTCTGAGCCAGATACGTTGATGGCTTGCAAGTGTGGGTAAGCAAGTTTCGAGAAACCGTGGAGAGAAGACGAGCCGCCGTTTGCAGCGGAAAGAAGTGCTTCACGCATCGAGATGAATGCACCGTTGGTCAAAACGCCTGGGTGATAACACTTGGCGTTCTGTGCAACTGAGTAAACCGAGACGTCGGCAGCCGCGCCGCCACGAGTAGCCGACAAGGTAACCGAGCCATCCGCTGCTGAAGCGTTAACGTCGATGGCTACGACATAGTAATCAGCCGCTACCGAGTTATCATCGTCCAAGGTTAGCTTTTGGCCAAGTTGGAAACGGTCGATTTTATCAACCAGCACGATACCAGTAGCCGCGTTGGTGGCGTCGGTAACCTTTGCAAAGTGCGGTCCGCTACCAAGAGTTTGGGAGACGGAAGTTTTTAGGTTAGTGATGAAGTTATCAACACGATCTGGCAGGATTTTCAGGAACGTAGACTCTGGCATTTTGCCATCGTGTTCCATCAAATCTCTGTGGTTAAAGAGCATTGTGCCCCAAACCTCTTTCGCCGCTGTAATCTGTCCACGAATGAACAAATCTTCCGACACATCGCTAGATGCAGTCAGAGTACCGTATGAAATTGAGGAAGCCGCCGCACCTTCAAAAGGTACAATGTAGGTTCCAGTTTTCCAGTCGGTAATTTGCTCAACACTTTTTAGGATATAGTCACGTTTTACCAATTCCGTCGTGAAAATCTGATCCGGCAGGTATTGGTTCAACATGTCATTAAAAGAACGAGTAGTCATCGTAGCGCTCCATGCTAATGAAAATTATTTATGCTCGCATCTCATCGCGAAGTTTCTTTAAGTCTTCAATAGACTTAGGCACCTTCTGCGCTGGGGATGTTCCGCGACTTTGTATACTTGGGATTACCGGCTTTTTAGCTGCAGCTTGGCTTGGTGCTGCGACTTGAGGGATAGGTGCAGCTTGCGGGCTACCCATCGGACCAAACATGGCTGCTATCTCATTAGCGACTTGCAATGCGGGCAAGTCTTTCTGAGATGCATACCAGTGGTACTGACCTCTCTCTACAACTCTGGCTCTAAATGCACCGGGTTGACCTACCCGCTCGTCGTACATCTGAACCACCTGCGAAATGTCAGAGCTTGCAAGCGCCTGATCAAGTTCGAAGGTTCTTTGCTGCACACCCAAAGATTGTACTTGCTCGTACATCTTTTGGTTTTCAGACTCAAGCGAAACCGCGCGGAGACTTTCTTGTCTCTGCGTTTCAAATTGCTGCCGCGTTTCGGCGGGAGCTTCTCTTAGTTCGGCTACCTTTAAAGCATACTTTAATACTTCGTCATCGGAAACACCAAAGGACTCAAAAAATGTTTTATAATCCCCGCGCTGACGAGCCGTACCGGCCTGTAGAAGATGCCCCTTAAGGCCTTCATAATCATTGCGAACACTTTGGAATTCTTCTTTTAACTTAACCCGGTCTTGCTTTACAAAGTCTAAGCCGTGAGCTTTTTCATATAACTCTCTTACCGCCTTTTCCGAATCGGCATCTTTGATAGCCTTTTTTGCCCACTCGTCGAACTCCTTTTGTTCGTTCATCACCTTAAAAGAGTAGTTTGGCGTGTACTCTGGTACCTCCGGCGAAACATCCAAAGGGGTAACCCCCGAGCCTGCAGCCGGGGGGCTGTCGTGGCCTGTCGTGGCTATCTCTACACTAGCTTCTGAAGACCCGCCCAAAACCTCGTTCTCTACTGTCATAACTTAAAACCTTTCGTCTCATTTCCGTGAGACTATTGCAGCGGCGTCTGCATAGGATCGACTTGACCCTCTGCAGGCGTCGTTTGTGGACCTTGACCCCTCATAAGCATGTTTGCCATGTCCTCGAGGTTTCCCTGGTTCATCGCTTCCATCTTGTCTGTCGTCATGCCTTGGGCTTCTAGCTTTTTTACCAGCCAATCTAGTGCCTGGTAAGGAACACGGGCGCGTTTTCCAGATTTTGACGGGTCATCTGCGTTAGGCAGGTAGATGTCGCAGCCGACAAGTGCACCGCCGACCGGGATAAACTCGTTTTTAGCGTCCATTGCAGTCTGGGTTTGCTGGGCTTCAATCTGCGTGTATTTCTCTTTATACGCTTCATAATTGGCCTGAATCTCGGGGTTTAAGTACTTAAACCCTGCCTGTTTCATCCTGACGGTGATCTTTCTGATGGCATACGACGAATCAACATAGGGCGAAGGCTCGGGGAACTCCCCACGCTCTAGGGCAAGCATGTCGTTTTTCACAACGTCGGTATCTATCGTGAATTCCGAGAAAGTATCTGCCTTGTTTAGATAAGGCATGTTTTGAATCAACTTGCCGATGTCGTCACGCTCAAGTTTTTGGCCGACGTACTGCAAAATGTTGTTGTAGGCAATAAACTTGCCCATAAGGTTGTCGGCAGTCTCGTCTTGGGGCTCAATTTTGATAATAGTCTGCAGCGGGGTGGTTTGCCGAAACTCGGCGATGTTTACCACCTCGTCTTTACCGATGGCCTTGATTAGTACATCGTCAGGGTAGTAAAACTTGGCTAACTCTAGGGTAGTCTCCCAAAAATCCATAATAAACTGCTCGAGTTTTTCTTTGTACTCAGAAAAACGCGCGGTTTCTCTCACAGACTTAAACAGCAGGGCGTAGGGGTCCATCTGCGACTGCTTTTCGTCAAATTCTTCGGGTATCAAAAGAATTTGGTTCATTTCTTGGATGGTAGCGTCCACGTAACTCATGTACTGGCTGCCGTCACGCCCGGGTAGCACGGTAGGGGGTGCACCCTGGTAGGTAACCCCACGTACCCCTGGAATCAAAGCCCCCGTTGCAAGCTTAGTACCGGCTTGGTAAAGGACCTTGTCGTCTCCAAGGGTAATCTGGTGCATGGCAATGGCCGAAGCGGCACGGTTTATCTCGGCTTGGTAGGGTCTCGCTTGTTTAATCCAAGACCGGCCTCGAGGCGAGTTTTGAAATATATCAAACCCCTGCCACACCACGGGGAAAATCCCACCAGGAAGCTCACCCTCTTCTAAAATACCGGCTGAGGTAGAAATATAAAAATACCCCATCGGGTACTTGGGGCCTTTTCTATAGTAGTGCTCACGAACCAAAATTTGGTCTTTAGTCTTATCGTAGTTACCCTTTGAGGCGTCAAAAACTACGTACTCCTCCCCCGATGCAGAGTTCACGTAACGCGTCTTTTCTGCGTCGTCTTGGTAGCGCTCGAGTAGTAGCTCTTTGTCCACCATTTTTCTGATGATAATACACTCAGACTCTCGCATGTCTTTGGCACCGGCATGTCGTAAAACGTTCATGCCGTAGACTCTCTCAAACTCAAACCCACCAGAAAACTGCGGGCGCTTTTCATCGGCAACGGGCTGACCCTGCTCGTCCACGGCGGGCTGACCCTGCTCGTCCACAGCCTGCTCGTACCCGACGACGTCACCTAAATCATCACGCCACTTTAAAACTACGCACGCTTCTCCGATGTCGGAAAAATCTGCAATGTACTGTCGAACTTTTTCTTTGATGCGGTAGCGCTGTTTGATGTCTTCTTTTACCGAGTCGTTTAGCTCGGCAGCTTTTTGGTCCTGCATTTCTGATTCGTTTTTTGGCAGGATTTTTGCTGTAGATACCGAGGATGTAAGAGCTGCCTTGTAGTACCTGGCAGCGCGGTGAATGTGGTTTTTGGTGAGCCTAAGCTTTTGCGTATCTGAGAGAGCCTTTGAATCTCTAATCTGATTATAATACTTAGAGCCACGACGGGAGTAATGATCACCACTGACAAGCAAAATATTTGATCGTTGCTCAGCGAAAATTTCTCTATCAACTTGTTCAGCCTCTAAATAAATTTTATTGAGGTCGTCTACCTTCTTCATTCAAAAACCCGTCCCTGGATTGTTGCTCGTCGATTAGATACTGTTCAAAGGCAACGGGGTCATCCAACATCAGCTGATTAACCTGCACCTCTCTGAACATCTCTTTTTCGAGGTCGCTATACTCAACTTTTGGCATCCCAATTTCTTTTGGGTTTTCCTCTACTAGAGAGGGTGCCGCCTGCTGCAGGGGGGTTTTTTGCAGGTCCGCATTGCCGTGCAGACCCCTATTAAACGATACATGCAGGTCCCCGAAGCTAACTTTAGAAACCCCGCATTGATGGCATGCTTTAAGAATAGCCGATATATCCTTGGCCGAGAAGCTACGTCCCGCCAAAGTCATTCCAGAAGCTGGCTTCTGAGTCGATGTCGTCCCAACTGGAAGTCTCTTCTTTTGCACTGGATATGTTGACCCCTCTGCGTTCTGCGATTTCCCAAGCACGGTATTCCTCGGCGGTTAGAGCACGCGGTTTTTCTTCTGAAAGATCGGTACTTTTCTCTGAAACCTTAGCCAGCGCCTCAAAATCCCAAGGTATCTTAGTGACACAGTAGCGCATCGCATCACACAGATCGTCCTTGGCAACGGTCTTAGACGTTATTTTTTTAAGGGCTACAAGCTCCGAGGATAGCTTTGTAAGTTCATCATTGTCAAAGATAAACAAAGCGTCATTCTTAAACAAAGTATTTATTACATCTTCCCCGATATCGTGACTCTTCTCTGACTTAGTAAACATTTCGCCTTGTCTCTCAGAGATAGTCCCAAAGTCCTTGGCCTGCTGGTCATACATCTGCAGCCTGAAGACCTGGCTGCCACGCATAAGCCTAAACTTCTCTAAAATGTCAGAGCTAGTAGTGACCACGTAGTCCCCGCGCCAGCCTTGGTAGACATAGCCCAAAGTCTTTTCTGGGTTTACCGCCACAAAGCATATGGCAGCGGGGTGGTTTTTTTCTCCCCCCGAGCCATAGTCCACCGCCGCGTAACGGTCCCAGTTGGTGGGTATCTGCTTTTTGTTTATGTAGTGCCTTGAGGGGTCATAGGCCGAATACTTTCTCATATCGTCGGAAAGGCCAAACTTGCCGTTTACCCGCACGTCTAAATCGTGCTTGTTTCTACAAAGCATCTCTCTTTTTCTAATCCGCTCTTGCGTCCACGGCGAAGGTGAGCCGTCTTCATAAACCAGGCAGTCCCACAACGACACTTGTTGCTTGAAAGCATCCGGCAGGGCTTCTGCAGCGCCCTTTGGTTCCATGGCACGCGCCCAATACTCTTGACCAAGCGTAGCGGTAAACACCATGTGAAAATAGCCGTCGGTCGCTGCCAGCCGCGCCATAATCTCGGGAAATAAATCCTCGGGCATCTCCTCATCAGAAAAAATAGCGTCAACAGAAGACGCCTGCAAAATAGTCGCGTCTTGCTTGTAGGACTTCATATAAATTGGAATTCCTGAGTTAAACCTAATCACAGATATGCGGCTTTTAGACTCGTATTCCACCGTCCACCCAAAATCTTGGTGGGACTTGTAGCCTTTTCTCGGCAAAAACTCTGGCACCCATTTTGTCTCAAACTCTATGGTCGCTAATTCTTTTGAGGGGTACATGTACCAAAATTGTGTAGGTGTTCTGTTCCACAACTCTGGCCACAACTTTTTGTTAGTAGCCCAGTTGATACACTTTCTGATGTTGGTACTAGATTTTCCCACTTGGTTGGCAGCGGTAAGCAGATTTATTTTATTTCTGGACTCGTAATAAGCCCTAGCCCAAGTGTAAAAAGGCCAGCCATAAAGATGCGGTAGGCCGTCAATTAACTCTTGTTTTTTAGCAGATATACGGCTCTTTTGTATCCTCAGCGATGCAATCTTTTTCTGAAGATCCATCGCCTCTCTCACCTTCGCCATTTCCTTGGCTTGTTGTGCCGTTGACTTCAAGTACTACCCCTTTTTCCTGCACCAAATTTAAATTATCGGTCATGCCCGAAAGCCTTTTTTCTAAAGCCTCGAGCTGCTGTAAGTTCATGTCGGACATGTTGCCGGAGTCCACGTTATAATTAACGCTTTCTTGCTTGATGGCAAGCTTTTGAACGATGGCACCTTTCACGCGCTGGTCTAAAAGCTGCACCACTGTGCGTATTTCTGCCATGATTCGGGGGTTGGCACGCTTTACGTACTCGATTTCTTTGCCTACACGCACGGGGACATCTTCCATAAAATCAATTTTTAAAATATCTCGAAGACGAGATAACCCCAGATCCAACATTTCTCTCATGGCAAGGTAGTAATCTTTTGGGACCTCTATGATCCAACGCAACTTTTCGTGTTTGATGGCAACGTAGGCGAGAAAGTATTCCTCTGAACAACAGCCCCTGATGATATTTTCTAGCACCATGGTGCCGCCAGTGTTGTGGGCACGTTGATATTCATCCCAAAAAGAGATGCGTAGCCTGCAGAGCATGTCGTCGGGTTTTAAACTGTGCCGTAGCTCGTCCTCTGTTTTGCCCATGATGCTTTCTGGCAGGCGGTCGAGAAAGGGGCGAAGCTCTTTTGGGACCATAAAGATTAGGGCAGCGGGGTCGTCTTTTTTTCTGAGAGACGTGGGTGGTAATAGGCGATCGGGGGTGGTTTGTCCCGATATGGGGGTTAGATATGAGTTGTCTATTTGGCTGGCCGGTCGTCTTCCCATTTTTTTCACCTCGGTTTTTTTATGGATAGCCTTTGAATAACAATAAATTTTTCCAAGGACCCCCTGCCCCCCCGGTCGAAGATGCTCGGAATCCTTGGCCTTTATCCTAAGCCCCTGATTTTGTTAACTAATTTCTTTGATCATACTAAATAATAGAGAAGCAATCTACCCAATATAATTTTCTCCAATAATTACGCATACTTAGCCTAGGTTTTGCAAAGCCCCGTTCAATTAACATATGTTTTTTGAACGCAGGAAACTACCATACAAAAGGTAAGTATCTAATATCATTGGGTATATATTTCTCTTGACTTTTTTGGGGAAGGCAGGGTGAGGGAAAGAAGGTCGAAAATGGGGGGGAATTTCAGGGACTTACAAATATAATTAATCCCAATACCTATTTTTCCGTAAATAGATATATAAGCTGCGCTACTGAATGATACACGGACACGGTTTTGATGTCAACTAAAATTAAGGGGATTACTATGGTTACCTACAAAGTATGCACGTTGGACGTATGGGGAAATGAAGACGATGGCTATGAAATTAATAATTTCTTTACTTATATCGAAGCACTAGATGAGAGCGAATTGGATGATTTTGAGGCCTTTTGCAAAGAGCACCTCAAAGGTGATCCCTTACAGTATGAAATTGATTCTTGCTCCACCGAATCTTTCTTTGAGATTCGCGTGAAAAAAACCGGCTATCCCGTGCTTCACTTGGATCAAAACAGGGAATAATTTTAGTACCAACAAATTAAGGGGAATTACTATGAAACCACTACTAAACGATATGGTCAAAGAAAAACATCTAGTGCAGGTTTGGAAACGTTTTGCCATCTTCTTACTGAGAGACGAAACGCAGTGCAATTCTAGGCACGCGCAATGCAAAATTATAGCGTCCGCTCTTGAGCGAGAATTAGATGGCGAGATAATCGATTGGCGCGCGCTTCGCGATGCTGCTGATGCTGCTAATAGTGCTGCTTATGACGCTGCTAATGCTGCTTATGCTGCCTATGCTGCTGATGATCCTTCTGCTATTGCTGCTAATGCTGCTTATGCTGCATCTTCTGCTGCTGCTAATGCTGCTGATGCTGCTTATTATGCTGCTGATGCTGCTGCTGCTGCTGGTTATGCTGCTAATGCTGCTGCTAATGCTGATGCTACTAGTGACGCTTCCGCTCACGCATATGCTACCTATGCTGCTCCTGTCTACATGTATACGGCCCACGCATATGCTGCTGCTGATGCCGCTGCAAAAAAAGCCTATAAAGCGCAAACCAAGAAATTGCTCAGCCTATTGCATAGTCAGGACTAAGAAAATAAACACAACAAAGTAAGGGGATTACTATGGACCCGAAAGCATCACTGTTTCTCCTGCTCGACCTAATCCGTCAAGGCGAACTGATCGAAGCAAACCACACTGCAAGGGACCTGGAAACCTGGTTTGCCAAAGACGGTTATTATCCTGATTTAGACAATGAAGAAGTGCGCTCGTTGATTAGTGCATTGATTAATCTGGCTTGCTTGCAGCAAACCCAAGATGCCCGGGGTGACCAGTGCGGACACGAGAAAGCGTATCAAGAGGATGGCGTGAAGTGTCCAAATTGTGGCACGGGATCACTGAAGCAAAATAACCTAATCGATAGGAGTGACGACATGTCACTTCATAACGATCTCACGTCAGACGAAGCCGAAACACTATGCATTGCTGCGGGATTAAGTTATCTCGGCAGAGATCCGTACAGCGATCATCGGCATCATGTGGCCGAATGGTCGGAAGGCAACAATATCTATCTCAGTGTTGGATGGATCGCCACGGAAGCAGAGTTTCTCACGCTACTTGAGAACATTGAGTACAGAAAGAGCATGCAGGGGCACAGGGGATAATTTTAGTACCAACAATTAAGGGGATTAATATGAGTAACCTTAACTTACTAGTAACAACACTGCAAAAATCAACGGACAAAAAAAGCGCGCGTAGCTATGGCTCAAAAGTTAATTTTAATGAAGGCATTATCTTTGCCACCGATGGTTTTTTCCTGACATACGCTGCATCACCCTTTCCCGGTAGGGGCACGGTGGACGCAGGTGGACCAGTGGAGAACACCATACCGCCTGCGATTACTGGTGTTTTAAACACGTGCAAAAACGACCCGATCCTCTTTGAGATTGATCCACACAGGGTTACTGCGCTATGCGCTGGAGTAAAAATTGGCGCTGATTTACTAATCTGTATTGTGAGTGAAGGCAAAATGTTTTTGTGTGATCGTAAGGACATGGGTAATTTTGAAGGTTATTACTTTCCCGCCAATTGCGTAACTAAGGCCATACACTACCAAGCAGCGAAAGCTTTCGTAACCGCTTCAGGCCTTGGCTTTTCAAATGAAATTTTTGGATCATTTATCATGAGTATGGCAAAGGAGAAAGCATGAACCACAACAGATTAGTCAACGCCCTAAAAAAAGCAGGCATGGTCGTTACCGTGGACAAACCAGGTGGGATAAAGTTTCTCGCAAAATCACCCTCAGGAGGTGAGAATTACTTGGTATGGTACACCCAATATGGCAGCGCCGAATTTGGCTAGGCGAAGAATAACCTAATCGATAGGAGTAACAACATGTATATGCAAACACGGTGCTATCACTGCAATAGCTTAGAACGCAGGCCACGGGAATTGCTGGTCACTAGCTTGGAAAGAAACAGTGCAGGCAAAATCATCTATGAGCGCAGGTTTGAAGATGCCGAGTTATGTGATGCTTGCTTTGAAAATTATAATGCTTCGCTCAAACTGACGTTGAACACTAGGACACAACTAATAGGTTATGCCGTGCTCTTGCTCAAGGCAGCGGTGATTGCCTTAGTCCTGGTCGGCGGTGGCCTCTATTGTGCAAAGCAATACGGCAATGAGAACGCTTGGTGGAAGGAAGGTACCGATGCCTATAAGCGCGTTCATTCCTGGCAGGGTAAGCCCTGCGATTGGGAAGAAGAGCACAACTGCGAGATATCGCTTGGCAGCGTGGTGCGACCGTCAAAACGATTATAAGACACCCTAAGACCCGTCATCGCGCCGTGGCGGGTCTTACCTTCACCTAAGACCCCTAAGACCCCTAAGACACCTAAGACACCTAAGACACCTAAGACACCTAAGACACCTAAGACACCTAAGACACCTAAGGCCATATCCTGCAGCGGTGGATGACCCCCTGCAGCGCTCTTGATACCGGGTCATACCCTAGGACCCCGGACCCTGCTACAAGGCCGTATAACCGATCCTATCGGTCCAATGACTAATCCCACCCATGCCCCAATGGGTAATCCTACCCATAATGGGTAATCCTACCCATAAGCCTAATGGGTAATCCTACCCATAATGGGTAATCCTACCCATGCCCCCTAGATTTTAAAACCGGACCGGACCGGCCCGCCAGAAACCAAAAAGGGCTCTTGACGTAGATTGGGAAATCTAAACTTTTGAAACCCAAATTTGGATTCCAAAACCTCGTTCCAAAACCCACCCATTTTTTGACCTAGAAAATGACCTCAAAACCACCCCAAAATCGTCTTTTCTGGGAAAATCCACTTACCATAACCACAACCACCCCAAAATCGGCACCCAAAAACCTGCAAAAATCCGAAAACCCACCGAATTTCTGAAAATCACCCGAAAATAGAGGAGACTTAAGTGCCTGATATTATTCAAAACGGGGACCCAGGGGAGACCTGGCAGCGTTTTCCTAAACTCTCCCAGGTACGTATAAGGAATATAAAACGCTGTATAATATATATACACCTGTAATTCTTATACGAACGTATATATTATAT
>Ga0163155_10000587_pt1 | contig 44624 bp, 34 predicted proteins | sample OliLakLV19SP4G1_FD_148611 | JGI IMG/M metagenome (GOLD analysis project Ga0163155, IMG submission 148611) | Freshwater microbial mat bacterial communities from Lake Vanda, McMurdo Dry Valleys, Antarctica - Oligotrophic Lake LV.19.SP4.G1 | ecosystem: Environmental > Aquatic > Freshwater > Lake >... | reverse complement strand
TGCGGGCGGTGTCTCCGCGAGTGCGGGCGGTGTCTCCGCGAGTGCGGGCGGCGCGGTTTCGATGTGTCAGACGGGTAGCGTGGACCGCTGCGACGGCCGCGATCAAAATTGTACGGAGGGCACCGCCGATGAACGTTGTCCGGAGGGCTGCAAAGGAGCCAGTTTTGGCAATCACGGATATATGTTCTGCCTCTATAATTCCAATCGCGCGGAGGCTCGCGCGCTGTGCGAACGCAGTGGCCTCTATCTAGCTTCAATCGACAGCGCTCTGGAGAACGCATGGGTGCGCGCGACAGCAAAGGGCGCCGGAATAGAATCGGCCTGGCTTGGTGCGCGCGACGCGGCAGCAGAGGGTACGTGGCTGTGGATTGACGGCCGCCAATTTTGGCAAGGCAACGCGTTAAGAACACCGGTAGCGGGCACATATGCAGCCTGGTTCAGCGGGCAGCCGACTAACGATGGCGGCGCGCAAGATTGCCTGCTCATGCGTGCCGACGGCCTCTGGGAGGCCATCGAATGCTCGGAGCCCCAGTCAGGGTTTGTCTGCCGCGCTGATTAAGGCGGGCTGCGACGCTCAGTTTATGCGCGTCCTGTACTCACAAGGAACTCGAGCTCTTCGTCTGTGATCGGCTCGCCCGCCAACAAGTACTCGGATAAGTTGTGTGTGTGAGTGGACGCAGGGCGCGCTTCCGTCGCACGCGATAGCCATTCACGCCCGAGTGCGTCGGAGTGGAACGAATCGTAGGGCTCCCAATCGGTGATATCGCTGGTCCGCGGGCTATCGCCGTGCAGCGTGCCCACGAGCACTTCGTCGGCCAAGGTGTCGGCTTCAAACAGAAAGGGGTCGTCCCAAGGTTGAAGCTCGGTAAAACGACCAGGAAGTGTGATTTGTTCGTGGATGCCGGGCTGCTTCAGCGTTAAAAACAGAAGGGCGCCAGCGCCCACTGCGAGCGCCGAGACTCCGAATAGTATCCAAGGGTATTTCAAGGGTTCCTCCGATTTGGCGTGAGCGGTACACTGCAATATTGCAATCGGCGTGCCGCGAGCGCTGCCGGACGCGCCCGCTTCATTGCTAAGGTATTTAAGGGACTATCGACACGAGAACTTCACTGTTGTGTCGACAATAATGCGTCGCCAAATCACCCCACCCGTGTCGCATCTGCGTTCTACTCGACGATTCTACTGGGGGACGAATGTGGCTCATGGCTGGACAAGCGTCAAAGCCTGCACCCAACGTGTGATGGTGGCTTCCGCTAGCAGCGCCCAACGCGATGCCCAGGGCCACCAAACGTCAGGATTCAACGCCGCAAACGTCCCGCCGACTGCCACAACGGCTACGATGCACAGCCACAGGCCCACGTTTGTATTGAGCGGCACCACATCGGCAACTTCTTGCTCGGGGAGATCCGCGATATCCATCGCGTCAAGCTCGGGTATCGAAGGAGCCTGAATCGAAGGAGCCTGAAGGGAGTGCGCTCGTTCGGAGAACTCGCCCGCACCCGCAAAGGGTGCCAGGGCTGAAGCCAACTCTTGAACTCGTTGATAGCGCAAGGCCGGATCCTTCGCCAAGCACCGGCTAACGATGTTTTCGATCTCCGGCGGCAGGTCCACACACAATGTCCCGAGCGCCTTGGGCTCCCCCGAAAGCACGAGCGCACAAGTGTGCGTCACGGTGCTTCCGTCAAAAGCGCTGACTCCCGAAAGGAGCTCGTAGAGCACGGTTCCCAACCCCCAAATATCCGCCCGCCCGTCCACCACCGTAGATCCTTCGAGCTGTTCCGGCGCCATATAGCTGGGCGTTCCGAGCGGCCCCCCTAGATTAGTCGGGTGTCGCTCCGGGTTAATGCCCGTCGAAATGCCAAAATCCAGAATTTTGATTCTCCTGGCATTGCTGCAGAAGAAAAGATTCTCCGGCTTCAAATCCCGATGAACGACGCCTTTTTCGTGCGCTTCCTCGATTCCCAAACAAGCCTGAATCACGAAGGAAGCAGCCGTGGAAACGGGCAGCGGACCCTCCGTTGTTAAGAGCGCACGCAAGTCCTGACCCTGCAAGTGCTCCATCACCATGAAAGGGACTCCGGAGGGGAGGCGCCCATAGTCCAGGATGCGTGCAATGTGCTCATTCTCGAGCGAGGCGAGAACACGCCCTTCTTCCACGAATCGGACTGCGAGCGTCGGATGGTGGGCCAGGTCCTCACGCATCATCCTCACGACAACCACGCGATCCAACGCTATGTGGCGCGCGCGCCACACGACTGCTTGGCCCCCCGTGGCAATATGCTCCAAGAGCTCATATTTTTGATCGATGAGCTCGCCTGGCAAATAGGAGACACTGGGGCCGGGCCCGGGAAGCCCGTCCAATGCTGGAATGACTCCTGTCGTCACGATGTGAAGCTGGGGCAAAACTGCAGGGTTCACTTTCGATTCTCTCTGCAAAATGTAAGGCGGCAGTGAATCGCCTCGCTTTCGCGGCAAAATCGGCATTGAAACGCGGGGAAACTTGCTGTGTTTAGCGAATGTTCGGTCACGCGGTGTGTGCTTTGCACCCCGCGTGCCAGTTCCGACGGCTAGCGCTTGAATGGCCCTCTGGGCTACAGAGCGCTCTCATGTCTCGTGTGCTAGTGACCGCAGCCCTTGGAAATGTCGGAAGCGAGGTCGCGCGCGAATGCACAGAGCGCGGGTTGACGGTTCGGGCGGCTGGGCTCTCGGAGGCTGAATTAAAGGGCCGCTTCCCCACACTCGAATCAGTCCAATTCGATTTCCTCGATCGCGCAACGTGGGCCGGGGCGCTCGCGGGTTGCGACGCGGTCTTCTTGCTGCGGCCGCCACCACTCGGTGATATGGACGCGACACTCAACCCGTTCGTCGATGCGGCGTACGTCGCTGGCGCTCGGCACATCGTGTTTCTATCGGTCGCTGGCGCGGACCGGATGAAGTGGGTTCCACACCGCAAGGTCGAGCTTCATCTCGCTTCGACGGGCAAGGCTTGGACGGTACTCCGACCGGGCTTCTTCGCGCAGAACCTGAAGGACGCCTACCGACGCGACATCGTAGAAGATGGGCGCCTCTACGTCCCGGCGGCGGATGGCCGGGTGGCGTTCCTCGACGTTCGTGACGCAGCCGAGGTCGCGGCGCTCATCTTCGAAGATCCAAGCGCCTACCGACAGAAGGCGCTCACCTTGACTGGGCCCGAGGCCATCACATTCGCGCGTGTTGCTGAGCTGCTCTCGGGCACACTCGGCAAAACCATCCGCTACGAGCCGGCCAGCATACTGGGCTACATTTGGCACCTTCGCACCAAGCGCAAGCAGTCCTGGATGCAGCTGATCGTGCAGACCATCCTGCACGTCGGCCTCCGCCGCGGTGACGCGGAGACCCTCGAGGCTACCGTCGAGAAGCTGCTGGGACGACCACCGCGCTCGCTAGCGGACTACATCGCGCGGGACGCCGAGGTCTGGCGGTCCTGACGAGCCAGCGGGCCTCTGACCGTGGCCTTGCATCTAGCACCGGCGTGGAAGGCTCACACAGAAGGTGGTGCCGGGCTCCGCCGCCTCAACCCCAATGCTTCCGCCATGCGCTTCAATCGCAAGCTTGCAAAACGTCAGTCCAAGGCCTTGACCCACGCGAGAAACAGCGCGGTGACCCGCATCGACTTGCACGAACTGTTCGAAGATCCGCTCGCGCATCTCAGGCAAAATACCGGGGCCCCTATCAGCGACGCGAATCTCGATGGCATTCTCGCGCTCAATCGCCGTAACCCGAATTTCACTCTTTTCAGGCGCATGGCGGAGCGCATTGTCGAGCAGATTTTCAAGCACCCGCCGCAGGAGATCTTCGTCGGCCAAAAGCACTCCGACGTCGATCGCGCGCCCGAGCGTGACACCAGCGGTTCTTGCCTTAAGATCGTGGGTGTCCAAGAGCTCTGCTACCAGAGCATCGAGATCAACATCGAAAAGGCGGGGCGCCAATTCTCCTTGTTCGCTCTTGCTGATATCTAGCAAGTTCAGAACCAGGCGCATCAGGGAACGCACTTCGTCGCGGATGCGTTGCGCGGAATCTCGGGCGCGCGCGGGCAATTCGGGATTCCGGAGCAATAGCTGCGCGTGAAGGTCCATCGAGTTCACAGGGTTCTTCAGATCGTGCACGACAAACGCACTCAATCGCTCCTTTTGCAGCTGCAGACGCATCAAGTCATCGCGTTGACGACGCACGCTCTCGTAGTGCTCGCCAAGTTCAGCGCTCATTCGTTTCAGCTTGAGCGCAGCTTGAATGCGGAGCACAAGCTCGGTTGGGCTTATCGGCATCGTGAGAAAATCATCGGCGCCGGCCCGGAGGGCTCGATCAAATGTGTCCACATCGCGTGACGCAGTGAGAAACACCACCGGCGTCTCCAAACCGCCTGGCAAGCTTCGGATTCGGGCGCACACCACAGAGCCATCGGGACCCGGTGGCATGCGTGCATCCAAGAGCACACAATCAGGCTTCTCCGCCTCGAAGGCACGGAGCCCCTCCTCGCCGTTGGCGGCCAAGCACACGAGGTAGCCTTCGTGTTCAAGCGTTGCACGCGCTAACGCCAGATTGTCGGGATTGTCATTCACGACGAGGATCTTTGGACTGATCTGAACCTTATCCACGATCCGACCTGCCATCCGGGCCGCCCAGCATCACTTGGACCTGGTGTTGCGCGCCATCGTCGCAAAGCTTGAGAAGATTTCCCGGCACCAAGTTCCCATCCACTTCAAATCGAACCACACCGCGACACACGCCATGGGGATTCTCAACACGGATGTGATAGGTCGCCCCCTTGTATCGATAGGTCGCCTCAAAACGCGGCCAAGCTGACGGGATACAAGGGTCGATCTGGAGTTGACCCAACGTGAGTCGCAAGCCCAAAATGTGGCTAATTGTGATGGTATACATCCAGCCTGCGGCGCCCGTATACCAAGTCCATCCCCCACGCCCCATATGTTGAGGTGACGCGTAGACATCGGCCGCCACTACATACGGCTCCACTTGGTAGGTGCGGACCTTCCCTGCGCCATCACCGTGGGAAATGGGATTCAACATCGCCATTAACCGATGGGCACGATCCCCTTCTCCGCTCATGCAAAGCGCGAGCACGGTCCATAAGACGCCGTGGGTATATTGGCCGCCATTCTCACGCACGCCCGGAGGATACGCGCTAATGTAACCAGGATCGGGCGTTGAGAGATCAAAGGGCGGCGTGAGCAAACACATCAGCCCCTGCTCCTTTCGGATCAGGTGAGTTTCGGCTGCCTGAAGCGCGCGCTCGGCGCGAGCTGGATCTCCGATCCCAGCGATCGTCGCCCACGACTGCGCAATCGCATCGATGGTGCACTCGGCTGCGGTGTGCGTTCCAAGCGGCGTACCGTCGTCGAAGAACGCTCGGCGGTACCATTCTCCATCCCAAGCGTGCTCGTTCACCACATGCGTCAAGTGCTTGAGCTGATTCTCACCGCGAACCATTGTGTCCGTGTCGCCGCGTAGCCGTGCCACGCGTCCGAATTTCTGTAGCGTCGCCGCAAGAAACCAGGCCAACCAAACGCTCTCGCCCTGGCCACCGGTTCCAACGCGATTCATCCCGTCGTTCCAATCTCCAGCGCGGATGGTTGGCAGCCCATGGGGACCCTGGGTAGTGCCAACCGACAGCGCGCGCAGGCAATGCTCGTAGAGAGAGAAATGCTCGAGAGATGCTGGTGGACATCCGAAGAGATCCTCTTCACCCGGTTTCAAGCTTCGCTCTTCGAGAAACGGGAGAGCTTCATCCAATACCGAAAGATCGCCCGTGGCCAGCACATACTCTGCGGCAACGTATGGCAACCACAGCATATCGTCCGAGCAATTCGAACGGATACCTTCTCCCGTTTCTGCGTGCCACCAGTGTTGGACATCGCCCGCTGCAAATTGGCGCCTCGCGGCCCGAAGCAGGTGCTCGCGAGTGAGCTCCGGTCGGCAATGCAAGAAGGCCAAGGCATCTTGAAGCTGGTCGCGAAAGCCGAACGCACCACTTGCCTGGTAAAAGGCCGCCCTGCCCCAGAACCGACAACTGAGGGTCTGGTAAAGCAGAAAGCGATTCGTCATCAAGTCTAAGGCTGGATCAGGTGTCTTGATGCAAATATTGCCCAGCACATCATCCCAAAGTTTGTTGACGCTCTCGAACTCTGCCTGCACTTTTGCCGAGTCCGAATACTTGGCCGCAAGGGCGAGAGCCTCATCAAGAGAATTGCCCTCCGCCAGCACGAAGGTGACTTCGAAGGTTTCCCCAGCCTCGAGCTTTACGGGAAGCTGAAACGCAGCACAGGGATCGTAACCCGAACCCTTAGTGCCCGAGAGCATGACGCGTTGGAGGGCTGCGGGTGCTTCGTGGGAGCCGCTCAATCCGAAAAACTCTTCTCGATCGCAGGTCATGCTATCGACCGGTCCGGAGCACGCAAACACCGCGCGAGCCTGCGGGAAAGGGGAAAACGGATTGGACGCCACGATGGCCCTGTCGGCTTCAAACCACTCGGTCGTCGTGGTTAGGCGGGTGACCTCACGCTGCCCACCGAGCACCCATTCAACGATTCCATACAGCGAGTGGCGCCGGGCTCGTCGACCCTGATTTCGAAGGCGGATCCGAAACAGTTTCGCTGGCTCCTCCCGGGCGACAAATACCAACAGTTCGTGCTCGATCTCACGCTCCGTATGCTCGAATGCCGAGTAGCCCGCACCGTGCCGCACGATATAGCTTGCAGGCGACCGTGCTGGCCCAGGCGTCAAGGATCGGGTTACGCCGTCCTCCTCATCACGCACGTAGAACAGCTCCCCCGGCGGGTCGCAGATAGCATCGTTGCTCCATGGAGTCAGACGATGGCGTTGACTATTACGGTGCCAAGTCGCTCCGGAGCCAGCCTCGGATACGACACAGCCAAAGTTGGGATTCGACATCACGTTGCACCAAGGGGCCGGAGGCCTCTGACCAGGCCCGAGCACCATGAGATACTCGCGACCGTCTGCGGTGAAGCCGCCTATCCCGTTGTCGAAGGTGAGCTTGGGGCGTGTCAGGGTTGGAGGAGCGTAAGTGCGAGGATACGCCTGCTTCAGGCGAGGGGGTAACGTTGACGTCGCGGCGCCGTCGTTTCTTAACTGCTGCGCCAGCGCACCTCGGGAGGCGGACAGCACGACCCGCGCCATGTGACAAATCAGCTCCAGATCGGCTTCAGCGATTAAAGACGCTGTACGCAAGAAGACGCCACCAGGTTGGTCACGCAGGCTTTCAGCGGCGCTCGCGCCTATGAGATCGAGGAGTGCCTCCTTGAGGGGTTGCAGGTACCCCGACGGCTCATGGTTCACGATCATGAGGTCGACAAATACGCCGTTCAGCCGCCAAAATTCGTGAGCCAATAACAACTCGCGCGTGAGCTGAATGAAATCGGGTGAGTCGATGCGCAAGATGACAAGTGGCAAATCGCCAGATATGCCTTGAGCCCAAATCGCGGAGTGGCCCGCGCCGCTGGAGCTTGGTTTGGTTAACAAGACCCGAAGCGCACGCTCGGGAAACATGATGCGCGAGAGCAACCGTTGAAACAGGTGCGATTGAGCAGCGCTGATGCCCACGTGCTGCAATTCCACCCGCGAATCTGCCCACGCCAGTTCGAATGTCCGATCAAACATATGCGGGGCGGCAAAGCTTTCTATTAGTTCGAGTGCGACCTCACGTGACCCACAAACCAGAGTCGTGAGCGAGAAACTTGCGCGCTGACCTGGTAACAGTTGCGTCTCACGTCGAAGCACGATCGCCGGATCAAGCACCGAGCCCGATGTTCCGCTGAGCCTTGCCCCCCACCCCACGCCGACAGGGTTCGCCAGGGTGTGTCCTCGGCCGACAAACAGCGCTCGTGATGTTTCGAAGGTCAGCCCTCCAATGCCATCGCCTTCACCTGTCAATATCTGCGCCACCCAGACAGGCTCTTCCTCAGGCTTTCGGGGACGTCGTCGTGCCAGAATTGCGCCCTTCAAGGGCAAAGCCTCCGTCTCAATGAAAAGGCTGTTGAAAGCTTGGTGTGTGCGATCCGCGGCGCGCGGCGCGAGGGCGAGCTCAAGGTAAGTCGTGAGATCGAGGCGGTGCGGAACACTATCGTGATTGATCAAGGTGAAGCGCCGCACTTCGGCTGGAAACTCAGGGGACAAGACGACCTCAGTCAGAGTCTCAATGGCGCCATCCCGTCGATGGAATTCGACTCGATCGATATGGAAAGAAGCTTGATAGGAATCTGGCTCTGCGTGAGTGGGTTGGTAACCTGCGGACCAAAGGCGTTGCGTAGAGAGGTCACGGACATAGGCATAGGAACCGCCACAGCCGAGCGTCGCGTCTTCGCGAAACCGGTTGATATCGTGACCCTTCCATGAGGTGTATCCGCCGCCATGTCCCGTAATGACCGTCGTAAGTTCACCGCAGCCCAAAAGATGCACCCGCCGTGCCCCGTCGGCAATTCCTACGTATTCACTTCCGTCCAGGTCAGGTTCCGTCGCTTCCGCTCGAAGCATCTCGACCGCTGGTATGTTGACCAGAGGAGTACTACTAGGAACTCGTTCTTCTAGCAAAAGCGCGGTGGCCTTGATCCGGGGATCGACGTGAAAGCGACGTTGCATCGGTTGATCGTGGAGTACATTGTCTAACGCAACCAACGACATTCCCTGATGATGCGCCATGTAGGCTTTCACGATCACGCTGCGGCGGCCCGGCGGCAAATGGGAAGCCGTGAAATCAACGGATTCGTAGTACCCATACACGCCTTCCAGATTCTCCAAGCACAACTGCTTGAGGTTTGCCAATGCTGACTTCGGCTCGATCAGCAGAGCCAACACACTGGCGTACGGCGCGACGACCAAGTCCTCAGCAAGACCAGACTTGAGGCCTAGCCCAGGCACCCCAAACGCCCGATATTGGTACGTCATCCCGAGGTCCATCACGTTGTACGCGGCCTCGGAGATGCCCCAGGGCACATCCCGCTCCTTGCCATACGCGATCTGCTTGGCGACCGCTGCATGGCATGTTTCGCTCAACAGCGTGCCACGGTAAAGCTTCGTGACCAAGAGCGGCATAAGATATTCGAACATGGAGCCGCTCCAAGATAACAACACTGGGCGTCCAGCTGTGAGCGTGCGAGGCCGCCCCAGCCGAAACCAATGCTCTTGTGGCACATCCCCCTTCGCAATAGCGACGAGACTCGCCAAACGGGCTTCAGACGCCAATAGATCGTAGTGCGATGTGTCGAGGCGCACGTTGCTTGCGCTATAACCAATCGCGAATAGGCGGCGTTCCGCGTCAAACAGAAAGCCGAAGTCCATCGCATCGGCAAGTGCGCCTAATCTTCCTGCAAGCGTATCCAGCTCTCCGCAGGTCTCCGCGTTGGTGTTCCGGCAGTCTTCTAGCTCGGCCCGAAGCTTCGCAACGTAAGCCTTGCACACGGAATGCTCTTCAGTTGCGGCGGTCGTTCGACGTGCTACGGCGTGCTCAAGCGTATCGAGCCACTTTAGCGGGTCATTCAATACAGCAACGAGTTCCGCGGGAGTTCGGCACTCGCCAAGCGCTGAAGCGAGAGCACCAAATGCAGCTTCGTCGGCAAGAGCGTCAGGCACCGCTAAAAGCACCGAAGTAAACGCCAGATGGCGACGGGCGTCCGCATGCGACTCTTGCAACCCAAGCTGCGCGCGCATAAGCCAGGAGCGTGTTTCCGCGTTCTCTTTGTTCACCAACTCCCCAAGGCTGAGACACTCCGCAGCAAGGCGTCCAACTTCAGCTAACTCTGCGTCAATCGAGCCCAAACGCGACCAGTTTTCAAACGCGGTCTGGAGCGTTTGATCGACCTTATTTATCGCTAAAACCAGAGGAGCGTTCGTTTTTGATTGCTGGGCCGCAGAACGGCTCAAGCTGAGGGCGTCCCGGGCCGCCAGAAGACAAGCGCGATCGAGCACGGGCGCATTGGCAAGCTCGCGACAGGTGACACGCAAGGTCCAAAGATGGGCAGCGAGGTTTCCGCTGTCGACGGTGGAAACGTATCGGGGCTCGAGGGGCGCCAACGTCGTAGTTTCATACCAATTCAGCAGGTGTCCGTGATTCTTTTCGAGAACCTCCAGCGTCGAAAGCGTGCGTTCGACGCTCTGCACAAATGCCCGCAGTGTGATGAAGCCAAAGTCGCGAGCTGCTCCAAGCCCCAAAAGGTAGAGGCCTATGTTGGTTGGGGATGTGCGATGCGCAACGACACCGCGCGGCTCCTCCTGAAAATTGTCGGGGGGTAACCAGTGGTCTGCTTCGCTCACAAACTCTTCAAAGAAGCGCCACGTCCTGCGTGCGACGGTGCGCAAAAACGCGCGCTCCTCACGGCTAAAGGCCAGACTAACGTCTCGGCCTTTTTCGGGGAGCATCAGCCACAGCGCCAAAAAAGGTGCCGCCAACCAAGCGCTGAGAATTGGCGCTGCCACCAGCAAGGAACCGCGCTCGAAGACTGCAATCGCCCCCAGCAAGCCAAGAACCAAGCCCACGCCCACTAGCGCGCGTGGTTCGAGGCGTGCATTTTTGCGCTTCATACTGCGCGTGACCTGACTCATCGTCGTCCACTCGAGCAAGCGACGATGGCTGAGAAACAGGCGGAACAGAGTGCGCACAATCCCATCAATGGAAAGCAACGCTTGGTCGAAGAGGAAGGCCGTGCCGAGCAGCCATTGAGGAATGCTGATGGCAAGATCTCCTCGGGCAGCAGTTATTCGTGATTCACCGCGTTGAGTGCTCCGAGTTAGATTAAACAGGATGCGGAAAGGGACAGGCGCCAAGTACGTGCATAGGATCGCCAACGTAACAACAACCGCTGACCGACCGCCGACTAGCCAGCCGAAAGACGCAGCGAGAACAAGCGCAGGGGCAACCAAACTCCTCCGAAGGTTATCGCCTAATTTCCAAAGATCGATCAGGCGGAGCTCATTTCGCACAAGGCCATCGCGTGAGGGAACCTTCGAGCGAAGCCACGGCAAAAGCTGCCAGTCGCCACGTATCCAACGGTGTTGACGCATGGCGGCCACGGCGTACGAAGACGGCTGCTCGTCCAAGAGCTCGATGTCCGTTGCCAGCGCTGCGCGAGCAAAGCAGCCTTCGAACAGATCATGACTGAGGAGCTGATTATCCGGTACACGGCCATCCAGTGCGGCCTGGAATGCATCTACGTCATAGATACCTTTGCCGACGTAGGAGCCCTCTCGAAACAGGTCTTGGTACACATCTGAGACGGCATGGGTGTACGGATCGATGCCCGGCGGCCCGGCGAATATCCGCGCAAAGCGCGACTGACGGGAGCTTTGCGGCAGGGTACCTACCCGTGGTTGAATAATACCGTATCCACGCACCGCACGCCGCGTGATGGGGTCAACCACTGCGCGATTCAGCGGATGTGCAATGGCACCGATGAGCTCACGTGCGACGTCGCGCGGAAGCGCTGTATCCGTGTCGAGGGTAATTACAAATTGGACATGGGGGAGTGCCTCTCCGGACACAGTGATGTGAGCGAAGGAAGTATCCCTTGCTCCCCGCAAGAACCGATTGAGTTCTTCGAGCTTGCCTCGCTTTCGCTCCCAGCCCATGAAGCAGGCCTCGCGAGGGTTGAGCACGCGCCTTCGATGAAGAAGCCAGAAACGGGGAGCGCCCGTCTTAGGATGGCGAGCGTTCAAAGCGTGTATCCCATCGACTGCGCACGCCAGAAGCTCGCGGTCTCCCGCTACTACTTCGCTTTTTGCGTCCGTGAAGTCGCTGAGCAATGCGAAGTACAAGTGCGTCTCAGAATTCGCCAAAAATCGCACTTCGAGGTCTTCCAAAAGTTGTGCAATCCCTGCCTCGCTCTCCAAGAGCGTGGGCACGGCGACCAACGTTGTGTTGTCACTTGGCAACCCCTGCTTAAATTCAAGCTTCGGCAGTATCCGCGGTGGCAGGAGTGCCGTGACCACAACGTTGCAGAGACCAACGGCCACCTCACTGGCTGGGAGGATCAGCAACAGTATGAGGGGGATGCTCAGTCCGAACGGTGCATGAACACCAAGACCCAGGCCAACCAAGGCCACCAGGGAAAGAGTGATAGCCGCAAGTTGCCCAAAGTAGAAAAACGCCGGATGCGCAACTATCATGCGCAATGCTCGCTCTCTCAGCTTGGGTCGATAACCAATGGTCGCCTCCAAGATCTGCTCGCCCGCATCGTGCAAGTAATAACCTACGTGGGCTTGCGCCAGATCCACGGTGGCACATTGAGACGCCTGTTTGGCAAGGCCAATCGCCGTTCGAGCGACGTCCACTTCCGAAGCAGGCGACCGACGCGCCAAACGCTCAACGGCGTGTCGACATCGATCACGCGAACGGTCGTCTATCTTCGGGTAGGCTAACGCGGGATCGCTCGCTAAGATGGCTTCTACTTCGCTCACTTGCGAAAAGAACTCGTCCCATTCAAGCGCACCGATGACGCGCATGCTGGTAATAACGTTGCCGATGGAGACCTGATTGGCGGCCTCCCAAAGGTGTTGACTCCGCGTCAACTCTTCAGGCGTTGCGCCCAGCTTTTCGCAGTGAATCTGAACCCATTCGTGCACTTCAGGCAGCGGTCCGTGATGCTCACGCAGTCTACGCATGAGCTGTACGAGGAACGCTTGACGTTGGGCGAACGGCGACTGCGAAAGCTCCTTCAAACACTCCTCTGCATGTCTGGAACTGGGGCTCTTTAGTAGTCTACTCGCGAAGTGGTCAGCGTGCGCGCGAATGGGCGTGGCGAGGTCTTGCTCGACCATGGATCCAATGATGACCAAGAGGCCCAGGCGCAACATGATGGGAACGGCCCAGAGCTCACCAATCGTAAGAGGCGTTACCCGTTGATAGGCGGCGACGTAGCTAATGAGAATCGACTGATCAATGCGCGCATCCGTGTGTCGCAGGTAATCTAAGCACAACACGTACACACGAGGGTAGCCCTGCATCGCGCCACTCGAGATCCGCGGCAGCTCAACGAGGTAACCTCGAGGCAAATCCTCATGAATCTCGCGGATCTGCTCTTCCACAACGTGCGCATTGTCCAGTAACCATTCCTCGGCGGGTGATGGATCACGCCTAAGGATCTGATCATCGCGCAGATTACGATAAGCGGCGTCGATAAGCTGCCGCGTCTCCGCTAGGCGCTTCAGCAGCGGGCCACGCGTCGCTTTTTGGATTGCCGGACCGTGGCTGCGAGCCACATCTTCTGCGTGCTCACACAAGCGCTCTGTTGTGTAGATTTCACCTCTTAGGTGCGGGTGGCGGTCGGCTTCAACGGACGGATCCACCCCGGGGCACAAATGCGCTATCGCGGGCTCGGAGGCCCCCGCTATCAAGGTGCTCACAACCGTGCGGGCCGGCCCAATTCCTGTTCCGTCCTGGTCAAGACGGCGACTTCCCTGTGCCGCGCAGTGGCTCCAAACGGTGGAGCCACGCACCACTAGTTAACGGCCAGTCCGAAGGCTTGTTAGCACAGCCAACAAACGGCGCTTCACCATGGTAGGTGCAACCGGACGGGCCACCGCAGACGGGGCAGGGTTTGTGCAATGAAACGGCACGCCAATCGATGTCTATTGAACTTTTAGAAACGACGCGAGACATTGAATTTCCTCCAGATCCAGGCGACACCGAATTCTAAAAGAGCAGGTGCGCCCAGCGGAGGGGTCTGGTGCACATGTCGTGCCAAAGAAGTCGGCGAATGTACGGCACATTTTCGTCCCCCTCCCGCTTCCTTTTTGCCTCACTGTGGCAGAGCAATACACGCCTCTCGTTAGCGAACCCTTATAGAAAACTTCTGCTCTACCCAACCGGCTAGGCTCATAACCCAGGAAAGGCACAAGAACCCCTCTGTGTAAGGCGCAGACCACAATAGCCCTCTCTGGCTAACGCCGCGCATCAGCTGACTAACCCGCTGATTCTCATGGGTGGCACGATGTGTGCTTTGGGTTGATCGTTTCCGGAGGCATTCTGGGAATCGAACACCCGTTCGGAGTCAAACGATCCAGACGTTAAGGAGCGCAGTCAAAATGAACAAAGATCAAGCAAACGGCGCGTGGGATTCGATCAAGGGCAAAGCGAAGCGCATCTGGGGAGAGCTTACCGACGACGACATCATGAAGGCCGAAGGCTCGGCAGATAAGCTTTTTGGCACGATTCAGCGACGTTTTGGGGACACCAAGGAACAAATCAAGGCGAAAATCGACGCGCTTCATATCAAGTGAGCGAGCAAGACATCAACACTTTCTAAATGCATTGAGGTAATTATGTTGTGGACAATTGCAGTAGTTTTATTGGTCCTTTGGGCGCTCGGGATGGTCACTTCCTACACGATGGGTGGGTTCATCCACATTCTAATCGTAGTGGCGATTGTGATGGTTCTCGTGAACTTGATCAGCGGTAGGAAGGCAATATAGCAATAGCAAGCCCTGAGCCGAGGCAAACAACCTCGGCTGAGGCAGAATGTCACAGCGGTGTTTGCGAATTGAACGTACGGCTCTGACAGCGTCCCCGGCGAAAACCCAACGTGCAAGCTTTTCGTCGGGTGGTAAGCACGGTGCAGAGGCTGCCGGGCACCCGATCTTTCGCGAACACTTTACCGAGCATAGTAGGCGTCCGCGCATTGGCCCGCATCCTGCACTCCGTCCTGATTCCACTCAGAGATAACGGCACCAGGTGCCTTGCGGAGGTCACAATGTCATTGCAGACGCGGAGCACAGGAACGTTCAAACGGGCATTTTCGGAGCTTGAGACGGCACGGGACACCGCCAAGGTTCGAGCGCATTTGCTGACTCTCGATGCACGCGAACGCTGGCGGGAATTGGAGAGCAGTGCGGAAGCTCTCGAACAGAAGTTAGAGCGTGAGGGTGAAAAGGCTGGTGCGCTTGCTTTGGCCACGGTGGCGGAGTTGACCCACAGTCTCAAGGAGTTCATCCAACACAAGCTCCCAGGGGGAGGCAAGCTTGACGCGCCCGTTAATAGTATCATGACGCGCGATGTTCGGACGTGTTCGCCCGACGACTCCTTAAACGTACCCGCACAAATTATGTGGGAGGCAAACTGCGGAGGAGTGCCTGTCTTGGCGGACGGAAGAGCGCTTGGAATGATTACAGACCGCGATATCTGCATCGCCAGCTACATGCAGGGGCAACCGCAGACCGCGTCCACGGTCGCGAGTGCGATGTCGAAACATCTGTATACGTGTCAGGAAAACGATCCCGTAGTTCGGGTGCTTCAAGTTATGAAAGCCGAGCAAGTTCATCGTGTGCTTGTCACGGACAGCGAGGGTAAGCTGCTCGGCATCGTCGCCCTGGCTGACATTGCGCGCCAGCTGGGTTCCGTCGACGATGTAGCGCTCGCGGTGGCGATAGCGCGCGCAGTCGAGCGGCTTTCCGAACTCCGTTCCGACCCTGAAGGGGAACGCTCCTGAAATCCGAAGCTGGCGTTTTTACTTGATGACGCTCTGAACAGTCGCACAGCCGCCAAAGACTTCGACCTGAGGAGAGGTGTCAGCTTTGATGGTGGAGCAGGTTTGAGAACACAGAGTGATCCAAGTATTGCCGGCATTGTACTGCCACCCTTCGGCGCAACCTGGAGCGTCGTTGCGAGGAATGATAGCTGCGTTTGCCGCCACACCAGCCGGTGTGTAGACGATGTTCACTTTATTCGGGTCGGCCGTTTGACCTGCGGGAGGCATGGGCACTGGGTAGTCACAGGTGGCTACCTTCCCGGCGATCGCTCCGAGGGCTGCCGTCAAGCCGGCAGCGAAGTCTGGAACAGTCGTCATGTCGAAGTGGCAGTACGTGGGCCCATTGTCAGAACAGCCCGGAGTTGCGGTGCCACCCGCCGTGGCAGCCTCGGACAACCAGGTGCGCTCCGTATCACTGCCCGGCACGCCAACCACGAAAGTGCCGACGCCCGCCGCCTTGGCCGCAGCGACCTCGGCGACGATTGCGGCGGTGTTCGGCGGAGTGCTGGGCCGGCCGCGGCTGCCGCGTAGGTTCACGCAGCCCAAATCCTCGCTGGGCTGACCATCGGTGATGAGAAGCAGGAAGCGCTGGCCCTGAAGCGTCGTCATTTGAAGCGCGCCAAGCGCAAAGTGATAAGCATCGTGGGTGGGCGTTGAGCCTCCCGGCCTCATTGCCTCAATCGCCGATGTGAAGGTCATGCGAGCTGCTGAAGCGGCCGGACAGCGAGTTGCTCGCAGACGTTAATGCGGGAACGGTTGACACCCACTTAGTCGCGGCACCGCGCATTCCGTTGTTCCTTGGGGCTTCCCCCATCGAGCCACTCGTATCGAGCACGATTTGAAGAACTGCCGGGAGAGCATTGGTCTTCGCCTGCCATTGGCCACACGCGCCGCTGCGAAGCATCTCAAGGCCACCGTTAGCGAGGTCAACCGGCGCTGCGTTCGCGGGATCCGTGATGCCGTCGCCGAGATCAATCCCGCTGGGCGGGAGCGCTGCGGATGTGGTGGTCATACTGGGCATGGAGCCGCCCGGACTGGTTCCAGTTCCTGAGGGTGATGTTGCAGTTATGCCGCTCCCCTTGCCCCCATCGATGGTGCTCCCGCACGCAAAAAGGCCTATGGATGACACAAATAGAACGCAACGAGTCGAGTACGCATGGCAGCGACCTTTCCAATCAAAGTTTGTCGAAGCGGAGCAGGTGTTAACCGTGGCTTACCGCTGATGTGCACACACATGTACCAGGTTGGTGAGTGTTGTGGAAGCGAGAACGGACAACTGCCCACCTCGAACACCCCGCGTTTCGACGCCTCGAATACGGCTCATTTGAATAGATGGTGAATGTTTCCGCTCCGAACGCCTCGAATTCCCAACTCAGGATAAACTTCCACCGAGATCATCGGTAGCGAGCGTCAGCTAACGCTAACCATGCACCGCTGTTCCAAAGCGCCGCATCCAACCCACTTCTTCGTGAGACAACGGCCCGCGCTCGAGCGCTTTGAGATTCTCGGCGAGCTCGGTTTCATTGGCGGCGCCTGTGAGCACCAAATCCACGTTGGCGTTGGACAGACAGAATCGGTAACAATCCCCGGCTGTCATCGGAGCGCCCTCCCACGCGGCAGGTGCTTTCAGAAGCTTTCGCCAAGAAGTCGCGGTGTACGCGACCACTGCGGACTTCCTGGCCAAAAGCTGCGGGAAAACATCGCGCTCCGCACCTGGATGGGCCGCGCTGTAGCGCAGCATGAACACATCCAATGGCGACTCCCGCGCTAACTCCCCTGCACGCACCCGATCGTGAATGGAAACCCCAATCGAACGCACCTTCCCTTCTTCTTTCAGTCGAAGCAGGGCTTCCATCGTGCCTTCCGACCAGGCGGAGGAAACCCCCAACCAAAAGAGCTGAAACACATCGATAGTGTCTATTCCGAGATCCGAAAGCAGACGCTCCGCTGCTCGTCGTATACTTCCTCCGAAGTAGCCGAAGGAGGGTCCGGTCGCCAACACCAATTCTTCCCGTCTTGCCTTAAGCGCCCGCTTGAGTGCCGGCTTCAGATGCCCAGTGCGAAGCGCTGTCCAAAAAATGTAGTTGAGCCCCTGCTCCAACGCAGCCTCAAACCCACGCTCATCGATCATGTTGCAGGCAAGGCCCAGGCGATGCACCCGTTTGCCAAAAGCAGGGACATAACGGTGGGAAAATGAATTGGCGTCCATAGGCGCCCAGTCTTTGTACCGATCACGCAAAACGGCAAGAGTGGCGCCCAACTCAGGCCAATATAACTCAGCGCGGTTCGAGGCCCAGCTCCATTGGCGTCTTTTAGCGTGTTGGCACTGTCGCTGCTGACCCGGCGTCGCAGTCCATTTCAACCGTGAATTCGTCACCATTGCTGCCGGTAACCTGAGCCAGCCGACTGCCGTCGAAACGGATGCCGAGCGACCGATCTCGCGGGCGCCCTTCAAGCTCAGCCTTCAGCAGGCCAGAGCTGGGGCAGCTTCCAGGACAGACATTGAGCGCCTCGATACTCGTTGCGAACTTGTGCGAGCCTACAGTGCCCTGAGCCGTGCCCACTACATCGACACAATGCGTGTTCGTGTTCGTGATCACGTGACGATCGGAGCTGATTTGCATGGCTTTCCCACGGCGGGAAGTACCGGTGATGTCCGCATGCGAGGTTATCTCGCGTTGATCCGAGCCCAGCTTCACATCGGCTTGAGCGGCATAGTCCAACGCGTGTCCGTTACTCGTTAAGTTACCGCTGTCCGTGATGTCGACATGCAGCTGGCACGTTCCAGCATTTGAGAAGCGCGCATTGATGCCTCCGGCAAGCAGCATCCGGCCAAAGGGACCGCTACAGGCATTGAAATCCACGTGCAAGTCGGCGCCATTCGGCGTTTTCGCGGCACAACCCGTAGGCTTCAACCAGACCGGAGCGCGCTCTGCTGCAGCTGACGCGGCAAGTGCTGGATCATCGATACAGCTTGCTTCGATAGAATCCGTCACCAGCTCACCCGCCTCACTGTTGTTGTCGCTTTGAAGCGCTGAGCTGATCACCGCATCCGCAAACTCTTGGTCGACCTGACCGCTACACCCAGCCTGCAACACAGCAGCCAAGCCAACCACAGCACCGAGCGCCACACTCCTCAGCTTGAACGAACTGTTTGGGATCATGGCTCCAATTAAAGCACGCGGCATGCCAGCCAGAATCTAGGCCAATTCTCGGCCATTCTCCAGCTGGTGTGCCAGCGTCGCAGCGTCAGTAGTGAACGGGAGTTAACGGAGCCCAACGCAAGCCAGCAATTCATTTTTACCCACCACGTTAGAGCTTTGCCTTGGAAGATGAACCCGAATTTGGCTCTCGGACCACTAGCCCGCGCCCACCACCAATCGGAATTGGAATGCTATGCGAAGCTTCCACAATTTTTCTCCGCTGGTGCTGCTGCTCGCTGGTTGTTCCAGCGTCCGGCGAGTCGCGCGATCTTTCCTTCAGTGTGGACGCAGGGAAAACCTGGAAAGCCCCCACCGGACGACCCGGCCTGTGTGGCGCCTATTTGCGCGGTATCGCCGGCAACGATTCCACGGTCGTGGTCGCGAGTGGTCAAGGCCACATCTGCTTCTCCAAGGACGCCGCAAATACGTGGGCGATCGTGCAGGTAACCGATGGCTTCACGAACCCGATCGTTTGGACGGGCACAGTGTTTCGTATCTATCAGGGTTCAAAGCTGTGGCAGAGCAGCGATGGCGAAGCCTGGACGAGCCAAAGCATCGAACCCAACAACATCTCGGTAGCCACCCCATTAATTTCATCGATTTTGGCTACCTAAAAGGCCGGAGCCTGCGCGAAGCCGTAACGGGCCACGCGAGCGTTACCCTGCGACGCTGGTACTATTTTGTTCCGATTCTATCTTGAGTGAAGTATTCCTGATCAGGCGGGACTTGTTAGGCGGGAACAGCGCAAGGTGCTCTGCCTAATTGTGCGCATCTTGATCCAAGCGGAACACAACGACGCACAGCTAGAACCAGCCCAAATGCGCGATCGCGGCGTTTCTCCGTGACCCTCCCGTGCTAACTTCAACCGAATCACTTTGGCCGCATAGTGCTAATTCTTGGTGCTACACTCTATCCCAGCACGCAGCGGTAGCCGTGGGCCCGAGTAGAGGGTTTGAGCACCGTGCCCTTGGAGCCAGTCTATGAAGCCTCTCCTCACATCCATCGCCCTCGTGGCGACCCTCCCGCTGCTGATTTCCTGCACGGGCAGCGCGCAAGATAGTTCCCGACGTCCCGGCACTGGACCGGGCAGCAATGGCCAGGGCGCGTCTACAGCCAACGGCACAGGTGCTTCCCCCGGCACGCCTGGCAGCGGCGGGAACGGCACGGGGAATGGCAGCGGCGGTGCAGGCACAGGCACAGGCACTGGCAGCAGTGCCAACGCGAGCGGCGGGAACGGCACGGCTTCGGGAGCCCTTGCGCAGGTTCCTGGGATTCGGCGGCTCAGCCACAATGAGTACAACCACACCGTCCTCGACATGCTGCAGACCGCGCTCGTCACTCGAGCGGGTGACGCAATCACGAAGGGTATCGCCGATGGCTTCACGCAAGACTCTTCCGTGGATGGCTTCGATAATTCTCGAACGGCGCTTGGTGTCACGCCCAGCTTGGCCGGTCAGTATGCGGACGCTGCGGAAAAGCTCGCAGCCGAAGCTCTGACGGCGGGCAAACTCACGGCACTGGCGCCGTGCGCCGGCGGCGCTGAAGACGTGTGTGCGAGCGATTTTGTGAGGACCTTCGGGCAGCAATTGTTCCGGCGCCCGGTAGCTGCAGATGAGTTGACGCGCTACGCCACCCTCTTTGCCACGGAGCGCACACGGAGCGACTACGCCACGAGCATTCGACAGCTCTTGGAAACGATGCTGCAAACGCCCGCATTTCTCTACCGTTCTGAATACGGCACGCCCGCTTTGGCCGGTACCCGAGTGCTGACTGATTACGAAACGGCGTCGCTACTTTCGTACATGTTGTGGAGCTCGCCTCCCGACGCAGAGCTCACGGCGGCAGCAGCTGCGGGCACACTGGCCACCACCGCTGGGCGCGAAACAGCCGCGCGCCGCTTACTCCAATCACCCCGCGCTCGCTTACCCCTCCAGTACTTTGTGACGGAGTGGACGGGTACAAGTCGGTTGGCCTCGGTTATCAAAGATGCCGCGACCTACCCAATGTTCGACGCCACGATGCGGCAGAGCCTGCTGGATGGCCAAGAGGCTTTCATTAAGAAGACGACCTGGGATGGTGATGGCAGCATCGCGACGTTGCTCACCGGCGACGCAGGCATGCTCACGCAACCTTGGCTTTTGACCGTGCACGCCCACCCTGACGAGTCTTTTCCGATCGCTCGCGGAAAACTGGTTCGCACACGGCTTCTCTGCCAAGAGCTGCCTGTTCCACCTAAGAACTTGATGGTGGTGCCGGTGGCCAAGGATCCGAATGCAACCACTCGCCAGCGTTTTACGGCACACTCCAACAACCCTGCTTGCGCCGGATGTCACGTGCTGATCGATCCGATTGGCTTTGGCTTTGAACGCTACGATGGCATCGGACAGTACCGCGCCATGGAAAACGGCCTGCCCGTTGATGATTCGGGCGAACTCACTGCAACCGAAGATGCCAATGGACCTTTCCATGGGCCCGGCGAACTCGGGACCAAGTTGGCTGCCAGCGCCGAGGTGCAACGCTGCGTGGGTCGCCAGGCATTCCGCTACGTGTACGGCTACAGCGCGGGCGCAGCTGAAATTGCTGAGCTCAGCCCCGTGCTCGCCGACCTGAAGACGGCGAACAACAATATTCGAGAACTCTTCGTGCTTTTTGCCAAGAGCCAACAGTTCGTCACCCGAACGGCCACCCCTTAACCGCACCAGGAGCCATCCGATGTCCCCTTCTCGTTCATTGCTTCGTCGTCGTGAGCTTTTAGGCGCCCTCGGCGCCGGCGCCTTCTTAGCTGTTCCCGTGTTTCGCCAAAGCCTCGCGGAAGCGCAAGGCGCAGCGCCCAAGCGAGCCATCTTCGTACAATGGCCCGACGGCGTACCTTCGGCTTGCTTTCAGCTTGGTATGTGCGGAGCCGACGGGCTACCGGACCTCAAGTACTTCGACTTCGATGGTCAGCTGGCATCCTTTGCCGCTCTCAAAGCCGACACCATCATACTGAATAATCTTCGCGCCGTCGCCGCCGAGAAGAACAGCGCGGAAGGCCACGAAGCAGGCATGGCTAGCCTGCTCACGGGCAGAAGCAGCAGAGGCGGCACCTCAGTGGACCAGTACATCGCCAAGCAAGTGGGCAACCTCACACGTTTCTCAAGCCTCCAGTTTGCCGGGTATCCCTATGGCGGCGGCGGACCACAGGACCGTATTTCCTATGCGGATGGTTTCGATCTCGCGCCCGAGCCTGACCCTGTGGCGATGTTTGAAAAACTGTTCAGCGGGGCCCAGCCCGCGCCCGGCGGCGGCGCTCCGGATCCCGCCATCGCGCTCAGACTCGCTCAAAAGAAGAGCACCTTGGACTTCCTGAAGGCCGAGATCACAGCCGTTGAAGGCGCTACGGGAGCGGCCGAAAAACCACTCTTGGACCTGCACTTGGAATCGCTACGCGAGATTGAAAAGCAGCTCACACAAGTCGCAGGCGCCGCCGGTACGGCCTGTGCACCGCCGGATCAAGGCGGGGCCGTCAAGGGTCAGTACGTGGGGAGCGAGGGAGACACCATTGACGTGCAGGTGTTCGCTAAGCTGCAGCTGGATCTGCTCTATCAAGCCATCAATTGCGACCTCACGCGCATTGCAACCTTTCAATGGGCACCCTCCGTTGAGGTGCAGGTCAAATACGATTGGGTGCCGGGGTTTTCGGCCGCACCGGATCAGCATCACGCCTTTGCGCACGACCACGAATCCCCAGCGAATGAAGCGATCTTCCAGGGCATTCAGAACTGGTTCACCAGCCAGACGGCAGGCTTGGTTGCTCGCATGAAGGCGACAGCCGAGGGAGGCGGCTCACTCCTCGACAACAGCGTGGTGATGTACGCGTCTGAGATGAGCAATGGCACGCACATTCTAAGTCCGCTTCCGGTGCTGCTTGCGGGTCGCGGCGGAAACAGTTTCCAAAATCTCGGCACCAAGCTCGATGCCAAAGGGGTGGCTCACAACGATTTGCTATTGAGTATCGCCGCCTACATGGGCGCGCCGATGGCTGCCATTGGTGACAACGGACTTTCAAAAGGTCCGCTCACACTCTAGGCAGCCCGATTGTCTTGATGCGGCAGGATCTTCGGGCGGCTGAGCAACAGGGCGTGGGACCCATTCTTAAAGACGCCAAGATGGTAGCCATATTACCTGATGCTCAGATGGTAAGCATGCTTACTACCTAATACTGAGAATCAGGATGCCTCACCCGGGGGCGCGAGCACAGCGGCGGGGCGCCATTGGTGACGGCGGCCTTTCAAAAGGTCCGCTCACACTTAACCAGCCCGATCAGCTCACCGCAAGCCAAGGGCGATACCCTGTGGCTTACGGTGACCGGGCAGTTTACTTGCCCTTTTTCGCACTCGCGGCTGTTGAAGCAGCGCTTGCCTTTTGCGATGCGGCAGCCTTCTTCTGGTTCTTATCGGCGTCGCCTTGTTTTTTGGACTTGTCTTTGGCCTTAGGGGACTTGTCGCCCATGGTGCACCTCTCAGATAGGGTTGGAAGGAGCGTAGACTATAGGGGGTTTTGGGGAGGCTGTCGGCCTCAGCGCACCGAGCTCGGTTGTAAGCGTCGGATGCGGCCGCTATCGCCCCCGCGGTCCAGCTGATTGAGGCCTGACCCTGGGGCCGAGCGGTATCGAAGACGGCTCCGCGACTCGGGCCTGGACACGCAAAGCTATCTTAAGACGTTAATCTAAGCGCGTATAATCTGGTAATGCATCGCGCGAATGGCCTCCGTCACTCACGTGCTAACCCAAGCCGCGTTGACACCCTGGTACATGACAGAACCACTCCGCGCTCACGCTCTGCCTCACAGAACCATGTGCGCCAATGTGGCTGCATGGGCAGCAAGTCATCATCCTTTTGCGTTCTCCTTGTCGTTTTCGCACATCGACTGAATACGAGTGCACGCAACAATCAAATGTCCATAGGGATAGCGGCATGCGCTGTGGCATCATCGTCCGCATGGCACGACGCTTCTTCGGTGCAGGGCTCTTGGGATTGGGTGCTGTGATCGGCTGCGCAGGTATGTCTCCCGATGGTCTGTTTCAGAGCGGAGATGGAACTGGAAACACCGGTGGCATACTGCCCAGCATCAGCGCGTCGATGACGAGTGTCGGCGGTGGAACTGCCGATCCCAGTGCGGAGCCAATCCCCAGCACTCCCCCTAGCAACTCAAACCCAACTCCAACTCCAACTCCAACTCCAACTCCAACTCCAACTCCAACTCCAACTCCAACTCCAACTCCAACTCCAACTCCAACTCCAACTCCAACTCCAACTCCAAGCGGGTGCGCCGACGGAGCTGAATGTCGCGACTTCTTTAAGGACCAGGACGCGGATGATTACGGCACGGAAAAACGCTGCTTGTGCGCCGCAGAAGGCACATTCACTGCCCCCCAAGGGGGCGATTGCAACGACACGCTCGCCTCGGTGCATCCCAACGGTGAGGAAGCCTGCAACGGCATTGACGACAATTGCAGCGCTGGCATTGACGAGCAAGCGATGTGCCCCTGCCGGCACGAAACGTTTCAGGGTCACTCCTACCTTTTCTGTGACATCCATGAACCCTGGCCGGCAGCCGCAGCCCGTTGCAAAGCTACAGGTTACCACCTCCTTACCATTAACGACGCGACCGAGAACGAGTGGGTCACGGCGACCGCAAGGCAGATTTCGGATACCCACTGGTGGATGGGACTGACCGACCAGCTGAAGGAAGGCACATTTGTGTGGCTCGATAGCAGTCCGGTGACCTACACCAACTGGAATCCCCAAACCGGCGAACCCGACAACGGAGGTGGTGAATCGGGTGGCGAACAATGCGGGAGAATCAACCGCTTCAGCCCGCTCACCACTTGGGACGATGCCGGCTGCATGGAAAACTTTGCTTCCGTGTGCGAGGCTCCGTAATCTTTTTTCTACTGCCCCTTCCCGCACGGCACACCACGCCCCATGCTGGATGGCCTCATGACAAAAGTGGCACATTCATCGGTTTCAGCAGCGCCCCGAAAGGTTATCTTCCGAACTCGAGGTCGGCAGCACGGGCCGATCACACCCGCATGATTTGGTAACAGGGTACTATTCGGTCCACACGAGCGCGGGCGCCCTCCAAAAGGGCGAAGCGGAAATCGAGCGCATCGGCAAAGCTGAACACGCCCGCGGCACCTTTCAGAAGAAATCTGTCGTCCCGGGCTGACTCGGAGAACCCCCGCGACCCCCGCACCCCCGAGATCCCGAGACCCCCGCGACAAGGGCCGGGCACAGCAAGAAAGGAGGGGACTAGACGACTGCCGGGCGGGGGCGGTAGCCTTCACGGTCGCGATTTGGGCTAGAGGAGGACATCGCCGTTGGGTGCCGCTAATGAAATGAACGAGCTTGGTGCGCTTCCCGTGCGTTTCCAGGCTGGCGATGTGATTGCGGCCAAGTATCAGGTTCAGCGCATCATCGGAGCCGGCGGCATGGGCGTCGTCCTACAGGCGACACACCTCCAACTCGGTCAGTCCGTGGCGATCAAACTGCTCAACGTCGACGAAGCTACCCGCGCCGAGGCAACTGTGCGTTTCCTGCGCGAAGGCCGGGCCGCGGCCTCACTCAAGGGTGACCACGTCGTTCGTATCTACGATGTCGGCACTCTGGACGACGGCTTGCCTTTTATCGTGATGGAGTTCCTGCACGGCGTCGATCTCGCGGAGCTATTGGAAATTCAAGGTCCGTTATCGGTAGAACAGGCCGTCGAATACATCACCCAGGCCACCAGTGCGATCGCTGAGGCTCACGACAACGGAATCGTGCACCGCGATCTCAAGCCCTCCAATCTGTTCGCTACCCAGCAGAGCGACGGCAGCAACTCGATCAAGGTTCTTGATTTCGGCATTTCTAAGTCGATGGCAACCGACACTCAGTTGCAGGGAAACCTGACAGCCACACGCAGCGTCCTCGGTTCTCCATTTTACATGTCGCCCGAGCAAGTCCGCGATGCGAAGAAAGTTGATACGCGCACCGATATTTGGTCACTCGGCGTGATCTTACAGGAGCTGCTGACGGGTGAACCGGTATTCAATGCTGAAACGCTGACTGGGATTTGTGCAGCCATCGCGGCGGATGCCCCGACACCGCTTCGCGAGCGACGTCCGGATGCACCTCCCGAGCTTGAGCGAGTGATCTTGCGCTGCCTGGAAAAAGACCCAGGTCGACGTTTCCAGAACGCGCGGGATCTCCTAGCCGCGCTGGCTTCGCTGCGAGGACGCTCCGGGTTTCCAGTGGGTGTTCCGCTTCCGCTGAGAGATACCCCTCCCCCGACTCGGGCGCATTCGGCGATTTATAGCGCGCCCACGCTGGCTACCGCCGCGGCTCAGGCGGAACCTGGGCCAGCGCCCAGTGACAGCCACAAGATACCATCGACGAAAGAACCGCAAGATCCGGGCTCCGAGCGCACCGTGTTGTCAGCGGGTGGGAGCGCTAAAGCGGGCGTTCCGGCACCGTCGCCCCCGCAAGCGAAAAGCAGACTCTACTTCTGGGGCATGTTGGGTCTTGTGGCATCTGCCCTGGCAGTCTGGCGTTTCGGGGCCAGCACGACCCTACCCGCGGGAATGCCTGCGCCAGCGCGTGCCAGCGCGACTGTCCCGAAGCCTGCCGGTCAACCTGCGTCGTTCTCGCTGTTCGTAGACTCTGACCCCCCTTCAGCTGACGTCTACGAAGGAGCACTGAAGCTTGGCCAGACACCGCTCAAGCTCACCATCGAAAACCAGACGCTGACGACAACGCCGCGCACCTTCACGCTGCGGCGCGCGGGCTTCCAGCCGTACTCCCTGGTGCAGAGAAATTCAGCTGAAGATGTGCGCGTGTTAGCTATGCTCGGCCCCGAGGCGACTAAAATTGTACCCGAGTCAACCCATTCGCGGCCACGAATCACCCGACCGCATGCCAGCTCGAAGCCCAGCGTACGAACGGAGAACGCCGCCACCGATATTCGGATGGAGCGCTGAAGTGCGCTTATTCTGCTGCGTGGCGCTGCTCGGCCTAGCTGTGCTCATTTCCCGGCAGGCACAGGCTGATGACACCGCGGATGAAGCCGATCTGCAGTTTCAGCTCGGCGCCGAGGCTTATCAGCGCAGTGATTACCGCACGGCGCTCGTGCACTTCCTGGCATCGAATCGCCTGGTAGCAAATAAGAATGTGCTGTTCAACATTGCGCGTAGCTACGAGAAGCTGAGCGCTTTCCCTGAAGCCTATCGCTATTACACTCAGGCTCTCGAAGGGGAAAAAGATCCGAGCTCGCGCGCGAAGATCAGAGCGGCGCTCGAGTTCTTGCGTTCAAATGTCGCTATCGTAAAAGTTGTGACCGATCCGCCGGGCGCCACGCTGTTCGTCGATCGTCGAGATCTTGGCGCTCGTGGTAGCAGTCCGCGCACCCTCGGATTGAGCGCTGGGCGTTATACGATTATGGCCGATCTTCCTGGTTATGAATCCGCGAGCGCCGAAGTGCCCGAGGCTCGCATCGGAACCGAGACACCGCTCAAACTCAGGTTAAGGCCGATTTTGGGCAGCGTACAGATCCTCGGTACCGGAGCGACGGTCAGTATCGACGATCCCGAAGGGCCTATAGCGTGCCGCACCCCATGCTCACTCAATCTTGCACCCGGCCGCCACTTGCTCTTCGCGAAGAAGCCAGGGTTTCGGAGCGCCCAGTCATCGGTTGATGTCGTCGTGCATCAATCCACTTCTGTGGCCCTACAACTTGAGCCAGTGAACGGCACGCTGGTCGTGAGCACTGATGAGTCAGGCGCCCTGATCGAAGTGGATGGCCGCCCACGCGGCTTCACTCCAGCCATCCTAGCGCTCAGCGTTGGGGAACACCGCGTACGCCTTCTACTCAAGGGCTTTCGCACGATCGAGCGCCGCGTGCTGATCGCCGAAGATCGCGAGGCCCGGATCACTGAAGTGCTGGCCCAGTCTGAAGAAGTTGTCGCGGCTTCCCGCGTTTCCGAACGCGTGCAGGATGCCCCCAGCTCGGTAACGCTCGTGCCGGCTCAAGAGCTCCAACACCTCGCCTACCCAACCATCGCCGAAACGACGCGCGGTGTGCGGGGTTTCTACACGTGGGACGATCGCTCGTACGCGACGTTAGGGGTGCGCGGCTTGGGGCGACTGAGCAGCTACGGCAATCGAACGCTCGTGGTTTACGACGGGCACCCAGCTAACGACAATTGGATCGGCTCCTCCTACATCGGTTACGACGCGCTCACCGACCTCAAGAACGTGGAGCGCATTGAATTTGTTCGCGGCCCAGGGTCGGTGCTGTACGGAACGGGCGCATTTTCCGGCGTGATCAATGTTGTCACACGCTACCGCGATACTCCTCCTGGCATCAGCGCCGGGGTAGGGACCGCGCTGGACGGTGTCGCACACGCACACGTCCGGGGTGACGCCAAACTAGGCAAGGATTCAGGGATCTGGACGAGCGTGTCGACAGCTCGCAGCAACGGACGTGATTTCTACTTTCCCGAACTGGAGCGCCCCGCAAATCCGCCCGATGATCCAGGATTCAACGGCAATGTGCGCGATGCAGACGGCTTCCAGGGAGGCATGCTGCAAGGCCGGTATTACAACAAGGACTGGACGGTGCAGTGGTTTGCCCACAGCCACGAAAAGCACCTGCCGACGGGTGAGTACGAAACGACGCCCGGCGATACCCGCACTCGTCAATTGGACTCGCGCCTTTTCATCGAAGCCAAGGCTGAGCCACAAATCGCGCCAGGCTTCCGCCTCATGACGCGCATCCACGCCAACCACTATCGTTTTACTGGCTACTACGCGCGCAGTGCTGCCGACGGGGGCGTAGAAACAGACACGTTCCGAGGGAGTTGGGCCGGGCTTGAAGAACGGCTCAGCTGGAGCCCATCGCCGAATTTGCGGCTGATCGTGGGCGGCGAAGGCCAGCTTCACTTCCAGGTCGATCAGAAAGCGGAAAACAGCGGCGCTTACTTCCTAAACGGCTGCGGCATCGATCCTGTGGAGAAGAAGTCTTGCAACTACCAGCTCGGCGGTGGTTATTTTGTGGCCGATGCCGTCGCCTCTGAGACCGTGCGCTTGTCGCTCGGCGCACGACTCGACGCCTACTCCACTTTCGGAGCGTCCTTGAATCCACGCGCCGCGTTGATCCTAACGCCTTATGTGGGCGGCAATCTTAAATTTATCGCCGGAAAAGCCTTTCGCGCGCCCAGCATCTACGAGCTCTATTACAACGACGGCGGCCTGACTCAGGTCTTGCCTAAGAGGCCGCTCCGACCCGAATCCATCTATTCGTTGGAGGTCGAACATTCACATGAATTCTCGCCAACCGTCACGGGGTTTTTCTCGGCTTACGCCAACAATATTACGAACTTGGTGGTGACCCGCGGAGCGGGCGACACCACCGAGCCACTGTACTACGACAACTCGGCTACGCCCCTCGTTGTCCTAGGCGGCGAGTTCGGATTTCGGCGCGACTGGCGCCAGGGCTGGATGTTCGGCGCCAGCTATGGGTACGCCAACTCACGCTATGTTGCGTCAGAGAAACTCTCGGATTTGCTGAAGCTCAGGGACGATCCGAGCAAGCGTCGCGTGGAGAATGCTCCGCAACACTCAGCCAGCGTGAGGGGCGCCGTGCCCATCATGGCTCGCGCATTGACGCTCGGTTCAAGGCTCACACTCGAGGGCTCGCGTTACGACGGCAATGAAGATGTTGACGCTGATCCCCAGAAAGAAAGCGCAGCAGCGGCAATCTGGGACGTGGTGCTGAGCGGTGAGGAAGAACGCTACGGCCTGCGCTACGCCTTTGGCGTCTACAACGCGTTTGACTGGCGCTATAGCCTCCCAGTAGGTCCTGAGTTCACGCAACGCGCACTGCGCCAAAATGGCCGAACCTACCTCGCTTCCCTAGATGTCGCGTTCTGAAGGGCGAGGTCGGACTGGAAAGGTGTCGGTCCAACACAGGCAAGGATTTCGTGCGAGATTTCATCAAAAAGAACCTGTTGATGTTCGCGGTCACGCTAGCGACGCTGCTTGCGGCGGTGGCCCCTGCTCTCGGGCTCTTCCTGGAATCATTCGGCATCTCCAAGCTCTTCGTCATTGTTATCTTTGTCCTTCAAGGCCTCGGGCTAGAGGTGCACTCCTTCAAGAACAGAGCTGAGCTCGGTCGCGCTGCCGTCTGGGGAACGCTGGTGGCCTACGGACTCGGGCCACTCTTCGGTTACGTGTTGATTCGCAGCATGCACTGGGACGACGCGGATCGAGTTGGCTTCATTCTGATCTGCTGCTCCACCCCCACCATCGTGAGTGGCATTGTGGTGGCGACTCGAGCGGGTGGTGATGCTGCGACGGCGCTGCTCTTGACGGTACTCGTCAGTGCACTTGGGATCCTCAGCCTGCCCTTGAATTTGGGTTGGACGCTCGGCGCGATTTACCCCCTCGATCAGCTGGCGTTAGCCAAAAAATTGCTGTTTTTTATCCTCTTGCCGGTGCTCGTAGGAGTCTTCCTCCGCGCGCGGTTTCCTGGCCTGGGTGAGCGCTCGGTCGAGCTTCGGAAGCACGGGCCCGTGCTGCTGCTCGGGCTCACGGTGTTCGCCTCGCTGTCGCCCTTCTCCGTATCGATCCGTGCGCTCTCTTTCATGCGTGTACTCGGGCTGCTCTGGCCCGCACTGCTCGTGCACGGCCTGCTGCTCGGAGCTGCCTATTACCTGGGGCGTAGTGTGTGGCGCATGAGTGAGAAGGTCACACTCGCAACCGCGTTTGTAACATCCCAAAAGAGCCTGCCTGTGGCGATTGCCGTCTGGTCGGGCGTGATGGCCAGCAAGTACCCCTTGGCCATCATTCCACCGCTTATCTTCCACCCAGCCCAAATAATTTTTGACACGTTCGTTGCCCGTTTTTTCAACAAAGCAAAGGGCACAGATGCCGTCGAAGCCTGAAAACGTTCGGCTCGCCTAGGCCTTGAGCCTGCTCCGCCAGCAGCTCAGAATGATAACCTTTGCTCAAGCCGCAGTAAACGCCTGATATTGGGCCCGATACGTGCGTGGCTCCACGCCGGTGTGCTTTCGGAAGAGCCGTGCGAAATAGTTCGCGCCTTCGACACCGACACGGGGGGCGATTTCTGAGATTTTAAGATCGGTGTCACGCAAAAACTGTTCGGCTTTGCGAATTCTCAGCGTATTCACATACTGCATCGGAGCCATATCGAAACACTCTCGAAAACAGCGTTCGAGCGTCTTTCGGGACATGTGCGCTTCTTCGGCTAACTGCTCGACGTTGATGACTCCCGCAAAATGCGCTTCCAACCACTCGAGGACTCCTGCCAGACGTACCAACGCTTGCGAGGTAACAGCGGGCATGCCGGTGTAGAGCCGGGCCAAGTCCACCAACATTTCACAAAAAATAGCGGTGCTCGCGACTTCGAAGCCAGGCGACTTCGACCCAATTTCGACCCGCAGCCGTTCGAGTGCCTCGCACAGCCTGGCCAATTTCCCTCCTTCTAGATGAAGCCGACTTTCAAACCCATGGCGAACGCGGAGCTCCGGCTCAAACATGAAGAATGCCGAATACCCCGGTATCTGGCGCAGGTGTTGCTCAGGCAGCCACAGCCGGCGTGGGTCAAACAGCACGTTGATCAGCCCGAGCTGCTTGCATTCCGCGTAACCGTGCAGCGTCCCCGCTGGGATCACAAACACATCCCCCAGGGAGATCTCGAAGGAGTCGTGCTCCAAAAGATGCTTCCCGGATCCGCCGGTGACCACCACGAGCTCCCAATAGTTCCCGTGGCCATGTACGGCCATCGGCACGTGATCCACGACTGGGAAGGTGTCCAGCGGAAAGGACTTTAGCGAAGCAAGCGGCTCAGCCATTCTGGTCCCCCGCGGCATTTCCGTATTGGCCAACTGCGTAAAACGCTGAAAACGGTGGGGTTTGCATACACAACAACTCCGAACGTCCCGAATACAGTAGCAGGGTAGCACGCCAAGGCGGCGGAAAGAGAACACAAACAGCCTCCCGCCAAAGCGTTCTTCGATTGAGACGAAAAGGGCCAGCAAGAATCTGCCTCCGAGCCATCAGAGACCGCCCCGCCGCAAACTGGAAAACGCTCAGAAAATTGAGCGTTTGCGGCCTGATGAAATCGGACACAGGACCCCACCACATTGCTCTGCCGAACGAGCGTTGAACTGTGCGTGTGCGGAGGCCTCACCACGTCGCCATTCACTCAGATTCAACATGAAACACAGTAGTTATTCTGAGTTTGCGATCTGTTTGACCACGCTAATAACGCGCACTGCACGGCGTTCACCTGAGACTCAAAAGTGCATAAATGACACTATCTCAGCTCAAACCGCGGCTCCGCGCACCACCCAACTAGACGCTGGTTTTGACACAATGGTGCTCTTGTGAACGAATCGTGCTTATCACCGCGCTCATTCATGACTCGGTGACGCATTATCTGAATCCCGTGGCAGAAAATACGAGTTGCCCGAATAGAGACTCAGACGTACCTTAATCGGACATAGGCCCTGCGCACGGGAGAAGTGTCATGCCCATTCGAAGATTTGCCGCACGCTCGGAATGGCGTGCCCTCGCTCCATCTCGCCAACGTTTCGGCTGTTCGATTGGCGGCGTACTGATTGCCGCCAGTCTCTTAGGCGCGGGCTGCGCCAGCACGCAAGACAACGCGAAGCACAGGAGCCAAGTGCCAGATGTTCCGACCACGCCTGGCGTTTCTCCCACAACTCCGGGCACTGTCGCTCCCACCCAGGGCCCGGGACAGCCCGCAATTCCTTTACCGGTGGGTGTAGTCCCGCTGGGCCCCACCAGCATTGCGCGCCAATCCCGCGCGGAATACGTGGCGAGCGTTCAGTCGCTCTTGGGCGTTGACATGACAGCGGAAGTTGAAGCCCTACCGCGGGATGCGTTCGTGCCGTTCGACAACGAGCCTTCGTTTCAAGCGCCTTCGAGCGCCTTGATTCAGGGCCTAGGCCTCGTGGCTAGGCAGGCAGCCGACAAGGCTCTGGCCACGCCAGCGCAGAGGCTTGCACTCGTCGGCTGCACGCCCGTGGGCCCAGCCGACGAAGCGTGCTTTCGAAGCTTTGTAGAAAAGTTCGGGCGGCGAGCGCTGCATCGGCCGCTGTCGGCGGCTGAAGTCACCGACTTCGTGAGCTTTCTTCCCACAGCTCAGCAGGCTAACGATTTTTTCGTGGGCATCAGCATGCTGATCCAAGCCATGTTGCAGGATCTCGAATTTGTATACCGAACCGAGATCGGCAGCCCGGTAGCAGGCATGCCCGAAGCGGTATCGCTCACGGATTGGGAGCTCGGAGCCCGTCTTTCCTACCTGCTTTGGGGCGAAACACCGGATGATACACTGCTCACCAACGTCGAAACAGGCGCGCTCGGTACGGCCGGTGGCTTTCTCACAGAAGCGACCCGTTTGCTTGCCGATCCACGCGGGGTAGCTCGCATCAACCGCTTCCACTCGCTCTGGCTAGGCTACGAAGAGCTGCCCCATCTCCCAGCGCTGAATACTGCGTACCGCACCGAAACAGATGCGTTGGTGACGCGCGTCGTGTTCGAGAAGGGAGCACCCTGGTTCGATTTGTTCACCTCCCCTGAAACCTACGTGGATCAGGAACTGGCGCCCATCTACGGCCTGCCCGCACCTGCAGCTCCCGGGTTCTCGTGGGTCACCTATCCCGACGCGACGCGAGCCGGCATTCTCTCCCAAGGTGCTCTGCTCTCGAGCGGCGCCAAAAACGGGGACAGCAGTCCGACGCTGCGCGGAAAATTCATTCTTGAGCGTCTCCTATGCACTCACGTCGCTCCACCTCCGCCAGGCGTGAGCACGGAGGTACCCGCCGTCGGGATGGGCGGCACCACCTGCAAATCAGATCGCTACATGGCCCACGCTACCGGCACGTGTGCCGGCTGCCATAGCCAAATGGATCCGATTGGTTTTGGCCTTGAGAATTACGATACCCAAGGCAGTTTCCGCACCACTGACCCGGGCAAGCCCGAATGTACGATCGCTGGCACCGGACAACTCCCAAGCCTTGGCACTTTCAAGGGGCCCGCCGAGTTGGGCCAGCTGCTCGTGAAGTCTGACCAGCTGGGCCAGTGCCTCACTGACCACATCATGCAGTTCGCCGTGCAGCGCCCGAAGAGCGCCGAAGATGCTCCTGCCCTCGCCGCGCTAAGAAAGAATCTCGACAGCACGCAATTCTCGTTGCGCGAAGCGCTTCTCGCATGGCTCGGCAGTGGCTCGTTCCGCTACAGAACAATTGAACCCTACACAATGCAGGTGATGCCATGAAGACCAAAGCGCTTTCTCGTCGTTCGGTGCTGCTCGGTTCTGCGGGTGCGGTGATTGCCTTACCTTGGCTTGAGGCGATGGTCGGCAAGGGCGCTGGCGCACAAGCCGCCGTGGTTCCAAAACGCTTCTTTGTGGGCTGGGGAGGCGTTACCTGTGCCCGCGGAGAATTCTCGACACCCACCGTGATCGGTCCTAACTACGACCTCAAGCGAACCCTCCTGCCGCTTGGGGCCACGAAAGACGACGTCACCATCATCACCGATCTTCGACTCCCGCCCAACGGCCCGGGCAGCTACGGCGGAGGCTCGGGTTCTTTCCACAATTGCACGAATAGTCCGTTGCTTGCGGGGATTTCCAATCCGAATGATGGCAACCCGACGCCGAAAGGTGTCACCTCCGATCAGGTGGTTGCGGACTTAACCGCCGCCAATTCTCGCTTTCGCTCCCTCGAGTATCGCGTTCAGCTGCGCAATTATCGCGAGAATGCCAAGGCCGGCACCATGTCGATGCGAAAGACCGCGCAGGGCAGCCTGCAGCCGAACCCACCCCAGCCGAGCCCGATGCTTGCCTATGACAGCCTCTTCACAGGCTTCACGCCACCGACCGCGATGCCAGGCATGATGCGGGACCCAGCCGAACAAGCTCGCCTGTTGCGAGACGAGAGCGTGCTCGACAAAGTTTCCCAACGCAGCCTCCTATTGCTCAATCGTTTGGGCGATGCCGATCGAAAAAGGATGCAACGCCATTACGACGAGATCCGCGCGCTGGAGCTGCGAATTTCCAGCACATTCCAGGGTGCCACCTTAAGCTGCAGTGCGTTACCGCGCCCGGGCGCCGATCCCACCACCTCCGAGGCGTACTACGGAGATCGCGTCGTGGGCTACTCGAACGAGCGCGAAAGAGCCAAGCTGCTCAATTCCTTGATCCACATGGCGTTCACCTGCGACCTCACTCGCACCTCAACGCTACTCATGACCTACGCGCAGTGCTGCATGGACGCGCAGCCTCTGCTCAAGATGGAGAAAGTGGTGGATCTGCACGAGCTTGGCCACGGCGGTGGCACTCCCGAACAGACCTCCGATGCGACGGGCTGGCATGTGGAAGTGTTTGCCGAGCTGGTCACGCTGCTCAAAAATACACCCGAAGGCACGGGCTCGGTCCTCGACAATACCGCCATGGTTCTGCTGTTTGAGGGCGGCGACGACAACGGCGAGCCGCACACGGGTGATAACATGTGGATGCTAATGGCGGGCGGTGCTGGTGGACTCAAACGCGGCCACCACGTACCTGCCAATAAGAAGCACCCACTCAACGTGACGATCAGCGCCATGCAGGCCGTCGGCTTGCAAACCGATACTTTGGGCGAGATTTCAGGGCGAATGCCCGAGCTGTTTGTCTAAGTGACGTTAGCGCTGGCGCCATTTCGTTGGGCTCACACCGTGACGGTTGGCAAAGAAGCGTCCGAAGACCGTGGTGGATGGGTAGCCCACGAGCTTGGCGATCTCAAGAACGCTGAGGTTCGTATTGCCCAGCAGTCGTTCCGCTTCGCTCAACCGCATATCTCCCAGGGCTTGCCCCGGGCTTTTACCGCGTAGCTTCTGGTACACGCGCGTAAACTGCGCTCGGTGTAAGCCAGCGGCCGCGGCGAATTCATCGACTGAAAATCCGTGACTCAGCCTGGTGTGCGCAATGTCTTCGGCGCGACGAATGCGAGTCTCCGGGGCCAGATGAGGCTTCGAGCCGCGGCTGAGATTGGACTCAAGGGTCTGGTTTCGCACCCAGATAGCAAGCAAGCTGGCAAGCTCGCTGTTAGCCTGAAATTGGTCGTGTGGGTCCTGGCCCCGCCATAGATTGACCAAGGGATCGAGGCGTCGGGCGAACATGGCCTGCAACGCCTTGGGGATCTTCAACGGAAGCTCAACCCCCCAAACCGCTTGGCTGCTCGGCTGCAACAGGTGGGCGCGCCCTACGAGGGTGGAATCGAAAGGATAGATGTCTCGTTGCTCGATTCTGCGTGGGCTGTAGCTCACATCGAAATGCAACCAGCAAGGTCGGCTACCCTTCGCGGATCCGAGACTATCTACCAAAATACCCGGTTGGATGAGATAGCCCTCGTTTTTCGCGATCACCCACCTCTTTTTGCCAATCACGACTTCTTCGCTGCCGTCGTAACTCACCACCAACAGGTAATACGGCAGGATCCGTTGTTCCAACCGCCAGCTACCCCGCGCGTAGTTATCGGCAAGATGGATCCAGGGGCAGTAGGGGCCGTCGATGGCAAGAAAGGGGCCTTCGTGTTCGGTGTCGTTGAGCTTCATAGATTAAGCGGAGCGGAGCCACCCCAGCAGGGTTTTCAGTATGGCCTGAAGTCGGCTCGCTCGGCGAGGGTTCCGCACCGTCCCTGATAGTCATGGCCAAATGCCAGGCAAGAGCGCATCTTTGCCATCTTGCGCGGGCGCGTGAGCCCGGCTAGTCCCGAGCTTCCATGAAGCTTGCCCTTCCTCTGTTGGTGTTCCTCCTATCCGCCGCAGCGTGCACACCTGCGACGCTCCAGTATCCATCGCGTTCAGTCTCACGCGAGGCTTTCTTTAGCCAGGTGCGAACGGTGGCGTATGCTCCCGTTCTGAGTAGCGACTCGCCGGGATCTCGTGAATTCGCGAACAAGGTGGGTTCTTTTACAGCAGCCGCGCTGGCGCCACGCGGTCTCAGGTTAATGTCTGATGCTGCCTGGCAAACCTGCTGGAAATCTGGCGTTGCGAGCATGGGAGGCTTGTACCGTGCCGATAACGGACGCCTCGACGAAGCCAAGGAAGCTAAGCTACGTTGGAGGTGTCACCAGCAAGTTGTCTCCGAGCTGAATGTCGATGCTGTGCTCGAGACGGAGGTGCTCTTGGTTCATGCTCCGATGGAATCAGATGTCGTTCGATGGCACGGCGTCGAGGAAGACGTCGCTTCCTTCGGTGAGCGTTTTTGGTCCGGGACCTATTCCGGCACGCTACCGGCGCTTTCATTGCACGTGCGTATCACGGACCGCCAGGGCAAGGTGCTGTTCGATAGCGCTGGTGGTATCGAGGTCGCTGCTACTCGCGATGGCAACAATCTGGTAGATAAGCCCGCTCTGCTCAAGGACAATGCGAAACTGCGCGAAGCTGTCCGAGTGGCACTGGCTCGCTTGTTCGCTGAGGAATAATACCAGGTAAGGACCCAGGCGAAGCGCTCGAGCCCCGGCCAATTATGTCACGCAAAATACTTCTTGAAATTTCATCAACCTAATTGCATATTGCCCAACTGTGTGGTTTGAAAGAGAAATTCACGGTCCACTCCGACACCTGCATGCCCAACGGCCAGCCTTGTTGCTCACCGGGAGCCGCCAGACTGGTAAGACTTCGCTCCTCGAACGAACGTTTTCGAACCATCAGTACGTCAGCCTCGACCTGCCGGCGCTGGCGGATGAGGCCGAACACAACGGTCAGCAGTTCCTGGCGCGGCATCCGCCACCACTCATTATCGACGAGGTTCAGCACGCACCGGGACTATTCCGATACCTAAAGGTGGAGCTGGCCAAACATCGCGATCGTGATGGACTCTATCTCCTCACCGGTTCACAGAAGTTCGAGTTGATGGGGGGAGTGAGCGAGAGCCTGTCGGGGCGCATTGCCATCGTCGAATTGCACTCGCTCTCGCTGGCCGAGATCGAACGCCACCTGGGGAAGCCTATTTCAGGTGCCGACGTCGTGCCGTGGCTATGGCGAGGTGGTTATCCTGAACTCGTCGCTCGCGACCTGTCCCCACGTCGCTACTACGCTGACTACGTGGCCACTTATCTCGAGCGGGATGTGCGTCAGATCATCAACGTGCGCGATCTACGCGACTTCGATCGCTTCCTGCGCTTGTGCGCACTCCGAACGGGCCAACTCTTGTCGATGAACAGCCTCGCCTCCGATGTTGGGAAGAGCCCCAACACGATTCGCGCGTGGTTGGCCGTGCTGGAAGCCTCCAACGTCGTGCGGCTGGTGCAGCCCTTCATCCGCAACCTAGGCAAACGTCTGGTGAAAACTCCGAAGCTCTACTTCGACGACGTGGGCCTTGCGTGCTTCTTGTGCGGACTGGACAGCGCCGAGGCCCTTCGCGGAAGTGCGCTTCTTGGCCCCATCTGGGAGACGGCTGTGCTCGGGCAATTGGTGCGTCGCTACGCCAACCGTTGCGAACCCCTCAACGTGTACTTCTACCGAGATCATTGGGGCACGGAAGTCGATTTCGTGATTCCGCAGGGTGAGAAGCTGCGGCTCTACGAATGCAAGTGGTCCGAAACCCCTGAGATGAACGTGAAGGCGTTCGTTGAGCTTGAGCGCCTCGCAGGCGCTGGCAATATCCTGTCGCGCAGCCTCGTCACACCAAGACGCGGCAGGCGTGTGGTTGCGGGCGTCACCATCGAAGACGCCATCGATCTGGCCGCTGATATCGTGCCGGAAGGCGTATAAGGAAGGAGCCTCACGCCTTGCCCGGTCGAGGTTGCTCGAAGCCAGTGATTAAGGGCGGCGCCCCGAGGAATTGCTTCCCCAGGGCGCCTTCCGTTGATTGCTAAGTAGAACTTACTAAGTTACTGCGGATAACCCGCAATGTTCATGTGGATCTCGAACAGCCCGGCCGGTACGGGTCCGCCCCAGTTCGGCGCCGAGACGTACAGCGTTTTGCCGTCGGCACCACCGAAAGTCAGGTTGGTGTTCCAATCGATGCCCGCGGGAGCGGGAATCGCACCCAGCAGTTCGTATCGGGGGCTGAAAACTAGGATTCGGTTGCCCTCAGGCCCGCCACCTACTGTGACGCAGACGTTGCCGGCGCAGTCACGAGCCATACCGTCGGTCGGACCCTGAATTGCCTGGGCTTGTTCATTGGTCTGCGGGTAAAGGCGTTGTCCGTCGCTGAGTTCGCCATCCTCCGAGAGCTTGAAGCGGTAGACGCCCTCAGCACCGCCCACAACCAGGAACTTCTCATCCAGGCTCAGCATGATGCCATTCGGCTTGTCCCTGAGGTTGGCACCGCCGGGAGCGCCAGGATGCGCTGCGTCGTAAAGTACCTCGCCAGCGGTACGAATATCGAGCGCAGTGACGATCCGACCGCAATTCCCAAACTCTTGCTGCATCCGCCACGGATCGCTGGGCCGCCGCGCTCGCTACCAACGCACCATCATTCATCATCGATTGACCTCAACCCACATCGAGCAGGCCCCCCCCACTACTCACGGCGTCGCCGACGTATCCACCAACAGCGCTGGAGTCACGGCGTCGCCTGAAAGCGACTTCAAGAACTCCACCAAGTCAGTCTTCTCTTGGGACGTGAGATTCAAGACCGTCAGCCCTGCGTTCTTAGTGGTGCTCGCTTGCGGCGTGCCACCAGCGGCATCATAGAAATTGACCACGGCTTCCAGCGTCGCGAACTGACCCGCATGCATGTACGGAGCGGTGCTGGCGACACCGCGTAGATTCGGAGTTCGGAACGCCGCTTTGGTTGAATCAGACGCCGGATTGGTGAGCCCGGCGAGGCGAGCAGCCCCGGCGACAGCGTCGTCGCTAAAGCTCCCTGCGGAGTTGAAGAGACTTGTCAGAAGACCCGGGACGTCCTTGAAACGCCCTAGATCGTTCGCATGAACTCTACCCACAATGCCTTCGTCGACTTCTGGCACTCCCAGATTATGAAACCCGTCGTCCGAGAAATGGGAGGTTGAATGGCAGCTATTGCACTTCGCCTTGCCCACAAAGAGCTGCGCGCCCCGCATGGCAGAATCGCTTATCGTGCTCGGTTGGCATGCCATGAGCTGATCAAACGGAGAGTTTCCACTGACAACTTGCCGCATGTAGGCCTGGATAGCTTTTCCGTAGTTAACCAAGATGCGGTCGGCAAGCTCTGCTTCTTGGTCGCGCTCGTGGGTGAGCTTCGTGAGTGCGACCTTTAACTGGGCCGTTGCTTCATGCAAGAGCTTGGCCGAGCTCTTGAGCCGCAGAATGATGCAAGCGGCGCCAGAAACGATCGCCATTATCAGAAGCAGGCCAACAATTTCCCAGCGCTGGCTCGCCTCGCGAAGGGCATCCGCATAGATGTTGCGATAGGCGGCGGCGGCTTCATCAGCCCTCTTTGCCACGGGCAGATGCATGAGATCACTCACCAGCCTATTAACTGCACCGTGCCGTGCGATCGCAGATCTGGCGTGAACCACAAATCCGTCCAAAACCAGCGCGTCCTCTGCCGGGAGATCTGCGATGGCAAGCTTAGCAATAGCGCAGTTCTCGACGGCGCCCGTCTGCCTCCCGGGAAAAGCGTTCAGCGCGCAGCGAGCCTGGTTGACGCGGGCCGCACTCGGGTCCACCGACAACAGCAACACATCCTGCAAGAGTAACTGGAGGGCAGAGAGGAGCTCCGGTTGTCGCTTTTGGCGCAACGCTGGGATCAGACGCTCGGAAATTTCAGGAAGTGCGCGCAACGAATTCCGCAACACGGCGTGGTCCGTTTTAAAGCGCTGTACGAGCACCTCCTGCTCTTGTGCGACGCCTTGGTAGCGCTTCACGGCTTGTTCCAAAAACACTTTGCGCTGAGGCGGGACGTGGCGTGGAAGATGCTTCAGGCTTGCGAGCGTTTGTGAGGTCGCATCTGAGACGCGGACCAGGCCATCGTAATGGGTGACAAGATCCAGTCGGCATTCTGCGATCTCACGATCAAGCGCTGCGGTAAGCTCAGTTGCGGTTCGAAGTGCGAGCGCGTAGCGCTCGTGATCCATCGAGTCGACCTTGGACGTAAAGGCCCATCCAACACTTCCTGCGAGGGCGACCAGGGAAGTGAGAGCCCAGCTGGACCCGAGCCATGTGCGTCACGGCGTCTTCCAACGTTACCGCCGAGCCATCGTGAAAATAGGGCGCCGTCACCGCGACATTGCGCAGACTTGGAACGCGAAATACATAGGCATCGTCGTCCCGCCCCGTCAGCAGCTTTCGGCCATAGTCCTTCTCGGTCGGAGTGCGGCCTAGAAACGCATCTTCCACCACCCCAAAGCGCTGAAAGAGGTTGCCGCCCACGTTGATGCCTTGGTGACACGTCACGCAGCCGATGCGTTTGAAGAGTGCATACCCAGCCTCCTCATCTTTCGTAAAGGGGATCTCGCCTTTCAGGAACCGGTCGAAGCGTGAATTGGGGGTGACCAACGAGCGTTGGAAAACTGCGATACTGTCGCGGAAACTCTCTTCGGTGAGGCCCTTCGGGTAGCCCGCCTTGGCAAAGTCATTCTGATAGTCCGGCTTAAGACGCGAGATGAGGTTCGGCCAGTTGCCGGCGTTCATCACCGTCCGCTTCATCATGAGGCCGCCTAAGTGATCCTCCATCGTGGAGAACTTGCCTTGCCAATTGTATCGAAAGTTGAACGCGACATTTAAAGACCGTAGGCACGTTGTACGGGCCCGTCGCGTTCAGCGGGTGACCGGAGCGCGCCTGTCCGGGAACGATCCCGGATTTTCGAAGATCGTGGCAGTCTGCGCAGTTACGTGTGCCATCACCGGATAACTTCTTGTCTTCGAACAATCGTCGTCCGAGCTCCACCTTGGCGGGCGCGAGACCCATGTCTTCCGGAATCGGCTCAAAGGGGTCCTCGGCCGTTGCTCTGTGCGCCGTTGGGAGTCGCGGCGTGGCGCCAAACAAAAGAGACTCTGAAGGCTCAGGCGTAGAACAGGCCGGCAATGCACCGATGATCGGGAGCGCAAGCACGAGCCACAACGTCAGCAGAAAGCGGCAGTGCTCGTGCGCCAATTCTCGCACACGATTCCTAGATCCCGCTGCACAATCTCTCATCTGGTAGCTGGCCCGTGGCCCCAGCTCTGTACTAGCGGGTCACCTTCTGTTCAAGCCTTGTGCACCTTGCTGAAGGGGCGCGCAAGGTGGATGGCCGCCTGCGCTGTGAGCCTAAGTGCGCGTGATTCTATTGAATGTGACAAAATTCAGATCCGGGCCAGCCCGTGTGCGGCTCCCAGATCCGGCTCACGTTGCAGCCGATCGCGCCAGAGGGCTTCGTAAGCCAGCTGTGAGCAGCGACCAAAGCCGGCGAGGCAATCCAGCTGCCAAGCGAGGTTCGTCAGGCGTGACGCTCGGAACACGTAGTCAATGCCGTGAGCTTCGACCCGCTGCTCGACAACGGGAGACACGCTGTTAACCAGCGCTGCGACCGAGCTCACGGCGGATGCCGGCCGTGCAGAGGTGAGCACAGACGTCGACGTAGGCGTCACTGACGGGCGCGCACAGCCGGCGAGGGACGGCACCGTGGTCGACAGGAGAAGCAACACCACGCGGGCAAGACGGCGAGCACTCACGCCGGTGCCTCGACAGGCATGGAGAGCGCACGGCCCATCTCCGTGAGTGCGCTCGTTGCGGAGGATATTGATGAACGCGTGGTGCGCAAGCAAAATGCGTCAGAGCACGCCGCACGACCGCGCGACCGGCTTGCCGCTCGGCGAAGCACATGACTATCGTGCGTGCATGTTTGGTCAGCTCGACTCGCTGCAGAAGGTGTTCGATTCGTTGCTCGCGCCGATCGAGGACCGACTCGAGCGCTTGGTGCCGAACGCCTCGGCCCGAGGTAGCGATCCGATGTGGCAGCTCGGGCACGCCGCGTTCGATGCCAGCTATGCGCTGCTGCGACCGTTCGCACCGGACCACGCGTTGCTTGTGCGCTTTTGAGGACACGTTTCACGGTCGGCACGTAGGTGACCCTTGGCAGAGCAATCGGCCCGTCTACCCGAACGTACGCGACTGGTGGAAAGACATCTTGCTGGAGGGGCGGCGCACGCTGGCCAAGCATGGGCTCGACGCTCCGCTGCCCGCGCCCGTCCTGTTCACGGCCTACAGCGTCGCTACGACCAGCGAAGCTTGCGACTACGTGCTGTTCCACACTTCGTTTCATCTGGGTCGAGCCTACGAGCTACTCCGCAGCCCAGCGTGGGCTTGAAGCCGCGCTTACCTCACAGGTCATCGAAACGCCCCTGCACCAGCGCTAGGGTGAAGCGAATGAATGCGTTAGGTGAAAAACTCAAGACGTGGCGGCAAAGCCGACACCTGAGCCAGCTCCAGCTCGCCGTCGATGCTGAGGTGTCGCCTCGCCATTTGAGCTTCATCGAGACCGGCCGTTCCAAGCCGAGCCGCGAAATAGTGTTGCGGTTAGCGGCGCAGCTTCGCGTTCCCCTGAGGGAGCAAAATGCGTTTTTGCTCGCGGCCGGGTTTGCTCCTGCATTTGCGCACCGCGAGCTCGACACGCCCGAACTGAGCGCCGTCAAAGCCGACGCCGCACACGTGCTCGAGCAGCATCTGCCGTTCCCCGCCGTCGCGCTCGATCGCCAATGCAACGTGGTGATGGCCAACTGCGCGGCGCGCAAGCTAGTGAAAGGAATCTCACCGCAGATTGCGCAGAACATCTACCGACTGTTGCTTCACCCCGATGGGCTCGCGTCGCAAATCGTTGGGTTCGCCGCGTACAGCCGGCATCTGGTGACCCGGCTTTCACGCGATGCGCAGACGTCGGGTTCGCCTGAGCTCCTTGCGTTGCTCACCGAAGTCGAGCAGTACCCCAACGTCGCTAGCGGAGATGAAACCATCGAGCCCGTCGCGCTCACCTTGCGACTCAAGCGTGGCTCAGGCGAGCTCGCATTTTTCACCACCCTCTCGACCTTTGGCACGCCATTCGACGTCACCGTTTCTGAGCTAGTGATAGAAGCACTCTTTCCTGCAGACCAAGCGACAGCGCGCAAGCTGTCTGAAGTGGAGCCCAAAATTCGGACCAAGGGTTAAGTTGGTGTAGGTGCACAACACCTCAGTCGCGTCGATCTTCCCTCCGAGGGAAGTGTTTCGCGTCGCGCAGCTATCTACCATCGTCAGATGCAAACAATCGACTGGACGTTTGGTGGACAGTGGCCGTACGCACCGCAGTGGTTCGACACCGAAGAGGGCCGCATGCACTTCATCGATGCGGGGCCGCGAATTGGGCGACCCGTGGTGTTGCTGCACGGCAACCCCACCTGGGGGTACCTGTGGCGCAAAATCATTCCACCGTTGATCGCCGCCGGACATCGCGTGGTGGTGCCTGATCATTTGGGTTTCGGCCGTTCAGATAAACCCAGCCGCCCAGAAGTGTGCACCGTTGAACGCCACGCACGGCGACTTGAGGCGCTCCTTGAATCGTTGCAGCTCCACAATGCGACGCTGGTACCTCACGACTGGGGCGGGCCGATCGGTTTGTATTGGGCTACCCGTCACCACGAGCGCATCGCTAATATGGTGATTCTCAACACCTTCATTCATCGCCCGACGGGGCCGGTGTCGATGCCACTGCCACTGCGAATGTTTCGCGCACCGTGGTTGGGGGAATTCTTCGTCAAAACGCTTCACGGCTTGGTGAGAATTTTTCTCTTCAAAGCCGGGGTCGGCCAGCCGTTGAGCGCGGTTGATCGCGCAGCGTATTTGGCTCCGCACCCCACCCGCGCCTCACGCACCGCGGCGCTCAAGTTCGCCCGCGAGTTTCCCA
>Ga0163155_10000577_pt1 | contig 44918 bp, 56 predicted proteins | sample OliLakLV19SP4G1_FD_148611 | JGI IMG/M metagenome (GOLD analysis project Ga0163155, IMG submission 148611) | Freshwater microbial mat bacterial communities from Lake Vanda, McMurdo Dry Valleys, Antarctica - Oligotrophic Lake LV.19.SP4.G1 | ecosystem: Environmental > Aquatic > Freshwater > Lake >... | reverse complement strand
ACGGGGGACGTGGCGGAAACCCGAAAATCACCCACCCCCCGGTTAACCGGGGGGTTAACCGGGGGGTGGGTGATTTTCGGGTTTCCGCCACGTCCCCCGTTAACCCTATCGGACTCCTCTTTCTCTGAATCCCGAACCATTCTGCGGCTGTAAATGAAACCGTTTTCTACGCTGTAAACCCCTGATTTTTCAAGTTCTTGCAGGAGTTTAGAGACTTCCTTTTTCTCCGCTCCAACCATGCGGGCGAACTGCTCGACTGTCGGGGCTGTACCGCCAACTTCGATGTATCCGCGGCGCTCAGATTGATGCATCAAACAGAGCATTTCTATCCACAGTCCGCGTGCTGACAGCGATACAGATCTCACAGCAGAATCGCGGGAAAAATCGCCCGGATAAAACTGAAAAGATGGCCGTTTCATGGCTCAATATTCCAGGTTTGAAATGTAATTCCTCTCATTAGTACACCCTCTCCACCCATGCGCCCTGGGTCAAATCGAACCAACGCATCCGGAAACTGAATGGAAATTTCTCGGCGGCTGCGATGATTTTCACTCTGGCGTCGTCTTCCACTAGCGGATCACCGGTTTTTTTGCCGGCCTTTATTTCGTGGCATTCAATCAATCCATCGGGTCGTAAAATTACGAAATCAGGCGTGTATCGCAAGTCTGGACCGAGTTTGAAAGTCATCCCCTCGAAGCAGTACCAAAGCAAGCGGCCGCTGGTATATTCCAGCGTCAAAACCTCCTGCTCATAGCGGGCCTCGGTCTTGTTCATGGTTCCGGGAATACGCTTCTTGGTGATACCCATCGCTGGCACGCGCCGCGCGAATCTACCTCCGAACATGGCTAATTCCTCCTTTCGAGTTGCGTGGTTTTTTGGTCATGTTAGTCCTATTTTCGATCCATTAATTCGACAGTCTTCCGTACAAGCTCTTCGTCATCGGTGATTCCCCATATCCAGTAAGGCTGGTCAGCGGCTCTCACTTTGGCCAGCAGTTCCGGGTTTTTAGCCAGCCGCTTTGCTAATTGCTTGATTTTTTTTGGGTCCATTATGCTTTCCCTAATTTGGCTCTCAAAGTCATTGCGTCGTCGTGGCTCAAAATGATGCGCTTGAAGTGGGTCCAGCCATGTATTTTCGCCCTGTTCTGGAAATCCCAGTCAGACCAAGACCCAACCGAAAACTCATCAATGTCAAGCACGTTTACGAACACGCATTCGCCGCAATCTTCGTCGATTTCCGATATGGGACGCCAGCATTCGCCGGTCATGGCTTGCCCCGCTCCAACCACTCCGCTACACCGATCTCTGTGGCTTTCTCGCGCGCCAATCGCGCTGCCATGCGGGCGTCGGATGCGGCTTGAATGAGTCGGCCTGTCCGTTCGTCTGGCTCGACGCAGTTTCGCGCCGCCGCGTCTAACAGCCGAGCCTTTGCATCCATACGCTGTGCCATAGCGCAAAGTTTTTGCGCGGTCATGGTGCTGTCTCATTAGCGATTACCAGCAGCACCGCTGCTACAGCGGCTGCTGGCGTGGCCCCAAACCCTATATCGGTATATAGCGGACCATCGTCTACCGCTAAGCGGCAATGGAACGAGCCTCCTGCTATATTAGCCGAGCTTAGCTGCCACCAGCGACCCTCCTCCACCGCTCGCCAGCATTCCAAGGCGCAGATACCGGCGAGTAGGTCGTCTGAGTAGCAGGGCAGCGGTACGTCATCTTGTCTTGTCATACTTTCCCTTCCAGCGCCGCCCGCAGGAAGCGTGCAGCGGTCTCGCATGCGAGGTATTCGGCGCGGTAGATGTCATGCGCAAAATGCGCAGCGGCGATGTGATCCAGCATGTCCGCGATCGCGGTTAGTTCTTGTTCTGTTAGTTGCGCAAAGGCATCAAGCCCGCTTCGGCTAAATAGCTCCAGCGTTGCAATTACCCCTTCCATGCACTCCCGCGACTTTGTTGCTATCAGTGCGTCATCTATCATGGCTTTTGCTCCAGCGCCGCCCGCAGGATGGGTATGGCTTCGTCCCTCAGGCTTTTAAATTGGCGCAGCAAGGAAACCGTATCGGTTCCGTCTCCAATAAAGTCCCCGAGACAATACTTTTCGTCGGCCGCTTCGAATTCCAACATCTTTTCAAACGCCACCAAGGATGCTTCCGCCGCAAGTCGCAGCGGGTCGGGCTGCGAAGGCGGTAGCGATTCGAGTTGGGCTCGGTATAGGTCTAACCGATCGGTGGTGTCAATCCCGCTCCGCCTGAATGACTCCAGCGCCGCAATCGCCCCTTCGAGCCACTCCCTCGATCTATTCTGCAACATGTAAAACCTCCGTCTTTTCTCCAGATACAAAATTGATAAACTCAGCCGCAGTTAACTTGCGGTGCCCTTTGTAAGCCTCGCGATTTCTATGGCATATCGTAAACTCAACTGTTTCGAGCTTCATGCCAATCACATACGTTACGCGATCTACTCGCAATTTCACAATTGGTCCGGCGTAGATATCCCCCGGCTTCGGGTCTGTTCGCGGGTCTCTCATTTGTCACCTTCGAATTCTGCAACATGTAAAACCTCCGCCACTACCATCCAATCATTCCATTCAGCCATCGTGTACTGGTGGATCCAACCGCCCATTACGCAATAGACGACGCTACTGGTCACTTTATCGACTCGTACCTTTTCTCGCTGCCATTGCGGCCCGTAAATCAGCACGTCCCCAGGCTTCGGGTCTGTCCGCGGATCTCTCATTTGTCACCTTCGATCTTGGCCCCTAATGCTTTTTGCACCGCTTGCAAGCTATCTCTCGCCATGCTTTCGATCTGAGTTCGTTTAAGCTGAGAGTAATCCGTGTTCCCGCGCCATGCAAACTCATAAAACACAGACGCAGCATCTTGTAGCGCCTTCTCCAGCACGTCCACGCGCCGCCTTAGCGCTTCGATGTCGATGTCGGACATTGGACTACCTCAACTTTCACTGCTTTCGCGCCTGCGTAATTGCCGCTCTCCTTACGCCCAAGGGCGTAAGCTTTGCGGACAAGGTCGTCTACGCCATGACCATTCCACGACGTGCCATATCGGCGCTGAGCGTACTCAATCAGCCGGTCTAGAGCTTTACTTTTCATCGCGCCCCTTCCCCTCTCTTTTTGCCATTGCTTCCAGCTGTTCTACGTTCGCCATTCTTCCGCCATGCCACGACCATCCCTCGTCCGTCAGCGGGTCTGGCGTTGTCTTTTGTATCAGCTTCGCCGCTTCCAGGAACGCCTCTCTCCTGATCGCTGCCCGGTACGCCGAGACGGCGGCTGGTGCTGGTGGTGCAAGTGCAATGGTGACGATCTCCCCGATATGGCACGCAGCCATAGTCCAGCCATTGGCCTCGCCGGATGTGAAGTCGCTACGTACTTCCTCCTGCCTGCCATTTGAGATCGTCTCTACTTCATACTTGAGCGTGGCCAGCGCCGCCCGCAGCCGATCGTTGTCCGCGATGAGATCGCCCGACACGGCATTCGCGACGGCATCCCATGCGGCTTGCCACTCTGATTCCAGAAACCGCCATGGCGCAATGTAGAATTCCACTGACGCCTTAAACGTCTCAAACGCCACCTGACCCGGCGTCATGTGGTACCTCCGTTCAGCTTCGCAATGACTTCTTCGACCGTGCCATCGACCACAGTGTAATTGGCTTGGTCCTCGCTCGCAGATGGGAAATATAGGCGCGTCTGCCCGGCAACGTGGAACAACAGGTGCTGAGCCGAATATTTGTCATTTTTAGCGCTCTGGACTTCCGTCTGTGCCATCGCCATGACCACGTGCGCCGGGTTTACCCCGACGACGGTCTGGTAGTAGCTGCATTGGAATGTAACTATCATGCGGTCCCCCCCTTCGCCACAACTGCCGCTGGGCGCTGTTTCTTTCGTATCTCGCGAAATTCTTCGATCACATCATGCGTCGAACAGCAATAGGCCACGATGGCAGGCCCCAGCCGGTTCGATGAACTAAATCTGTGCGCATACTTATTCAGCGCATCAGAACGCTTATATGCCTGCTCTCGCTTCTCATAAATCTCAATCGTCCGACGGCCGTTTGACCAGTGCCTTACCTCATAAGTCCACGGCATTACGCGCCCTCCAGTCCGGCCCGCAGGCCCTTCACTTGATCCAACTTCTCCATTACATCTCGCGCCGTGACGCGGAACTGTGCGGCTGCCACCTCCGCACGATCTATGCTGGCGACGCGATCCGCTGGGAACCCGTTTTCCGACATCGTGGCTTTAGCAAACGCAACATCGTCTGCGGTTATCAAGTCGATTTCATCGGCGCATCGGCGTAGCGTGGCGACCATCGCTATTGCCGCAACGTCATGTTCGCTTTTAGTTAGCTGGGCGTCTGGCAACGGCATCACGCGCCCTCCAGTAGCTGCACTCTTTGTCGCGTGCTTAGGTGCCGGACAACGCATGCCCAGCAGGCCATCGCCTTGGCAGATGCAGCCTGGCGGTATTTCATATAGCGACTTCATCACGCGCCCTCCAGTCCGGCCCGTAGGCCCTTCACTCGCGCCAGCTCGGCTTCCCGCGCCCGCCATCCAAAGGCATCGCGTAAAAGCCAGTTCGCCAGGTCTTGTTCGACGTCGGCAATGCGCCTGCCAAAGACGTGGCATGTTATGCCAACGGCGACGACGAGGAGCGCGACGGCCCCTACTGCGGCGCTCAGGTACAGAGCTATCATGGCCTCTCCCCCCCATTTGGCGCTGTGGCCAAACCTTTCACGATTTTCTCTATCTCGCAGCGTAAATCTTCGATATCACCATCGATATCGTCCCTGCGATCTATGGTTTCGGCCAGCTCCCTGCGCAATCTTTCCAGCTCTGCCCCTTGGATCTTTGCCGGAGCTGGGTACAACTCCTCATCAGTCGGAATTGGCACATCGAAACAATCGCATTTAACAAAGATCGGACTTATAACCCCAATTAGCGCCCCTTCCGACGACCTGGCGGCAATCATAGATATTTTATCGCCCTCGGAAAACCATTCAGCGTCGGCTGGGAATAGCCTGTAATATACCTCGTTTACCAGTACAGAGCCGATCTGACGGTATGCCGTGCCGACATATGCGCCAGACACTGTTGTTGACGCAGCCTTGACCGGCGTCGTCCGTAATTTCGCCTTTCGCAATGGCATCGTGATGTTTTCATCGGCAGAAGCGGGCAAATCGACGGCGATAAAAAAATGCAGTGAGGCCTGATAAACGCTCCCCTCGTATTCGATCCGTCCTTTATCTTCCGAATAGCCACATGCAAATATTGACGCCAACTTGTCGGCGAGGGTCATCGTCGCTCCCAGTTCCCGCGTTGGCTCCAAAGAAACCAAGCGACAAAAACAAGCGCGACAATGAGCCACGTTGAAGGCTCAGGTACGGCTGTCATCGGCTCCGGGCAGTGCCAGCCGCAATGCGGCGGATGGTGTGGATTGATCATATTCTCCTCGTTCAAAACAACTTTTTTTGTTCGCCGGTAACGCCCACCGGCAGGGGCTCAACATCGAACGCCGTCACCTGACGGCAAAATGGGCAACATGCGGCACAGAGGAACCGCCCGCCTTGTTCGTGCCATTCGGCGATGACGCCACATACCCGGCAGATGCCGGAGAAGCGGAAACTGGTGAAGCGAACGCACGGCGTCATACCGCACCGCCAGCCGCTCGCGGACGCCGGAGGATCTTGATCGCAGCCATCAGATTTCACCACCGGGATTCTGCGCCAGAATGTAGCCGGTTCGGACTTGGCTCCGGAACGACATGATTTCTTCGGACTCACCGAGGCAACCCCTCAGCCACTGAATATGGGTATCTATAGTGCGCGACTCGGAACCCGGTTTCATGCCGAATACATCGGTTAAAATCTGTTCGCGGGAAATAAACTTTCCTCGGCGCTCGACCATATACTGCGCCAATTCCCGCAATTTCCCATTCAGTTTGCGCTGGCTCACCACTTAATCCTCCAGATCCTTGTCCACAGCCGTTTCGGCCGTGGCGTAAAATTCATTTGCTGCCAGCACACGCCGAAGGCTAGATGTCTCATCCAGCCCGGCGTGTGCGATCCGCTTTCGTGCCACCAGAAACGCCACCAGATGTGCAGGAACACGTTTGATTGGTTAATTGGTTAAAAGGGAATATCGTCGTCGTCGATTTCCGCCGGGCCGTAGACGCTTGCTGGCGGTTGAGCGGGCTCATTGGCATAGCCTGTGGCTGGGTCAATTCCCTGCGGCGGGAGGGTTGGCTCCGGTTTCTGGCGCGGCTGAGAAGTCAACGGCAGCTCGTCTGCCTTCAGCGGGAGGCCAGCCGTCGATCCGCGGGCCGGGAGAACCGGTCCGGATGCCTTCGGCGGGGCGGGAGAACCGATCTTCTCTCCCTTGAACGCCTTGCCAAACAGCATGTCGAGCTGCTTCAACTTCTTGCTATCGATTAGCTCAACGGCTTTGGCGCTACCGGCCCGTTCGCGCGCTGGAGTCCACGACTCCTTGGGCTCGCCATTTCCCCACGATTCGTGGTTGCAGATCATGACCGACTGCCCTTCGAACATAAAGGGTTCCGGCCATCGTGGGTCCAATTGCTTGAAAGAATCGCCGGTGTAGCCGAGTGCCATCAAGTCCTCGACGGCAAATTCCGCCGTGTTGGCGTTGATGACTCGGTAATAAGTCCGCGTGTAGGAGTTCGGAACCGCCTCCCACTCTTCCCCCACCGCGATGTGCGTTACATCGAAGCGGAGGAAAAATTGCGTGTTTCCACTCTGCGTCTCGCTGAATCCCTGCTCGCCTCGAAAGGTTACAGCGTACTTGCCTTGCTTATAGAATGGCTTAGCCATTGATACCCGCCTCCTTGGCGGCTTTAGCGGCGGCGACGAACGCCGCCCAAGTTTCCTGTGCGGAATCGCCGCACTCGATTTCAGCCGGCAATCCCAACCGATTCTTGGCGTCCCACGCGGCCGTGCGCTCCGTCAGGAGGATTCGCTCGGCTCCGCCCGCCGCCTTGCCTCGCTTCGTCGGGTCTGTTTCTTCCTTCCCATTTTTCCCGATCACGATGGTTTGGTAATGCCCAAACAGGACGATATCCGCCCACTCCTTGGTCAATGCCCATGTTTTGTCGTGCATCTTCGTCTGGTAGCGGTCGTAATCCGACCCTTCCGGATTCTTGAAGTTCTTCACGGCCGTATGGCAAAGAAGAATAATCGACATCCGCTTTTCGGCGCGAAGTCGATCGAGCTTCGAAAGGAACTCACGCCATGGGGCCAGAGACGTTTCGAAGCCTTTATGAAAGCCCATGAAGCCTCTTTCACCCCAGTCGCCGCTGTACTCGGTATCGCAGGTGTGCTCGTGGCAGAGCCGCTCGATTCCGTTAATTGTGTCGATGGCGAGTGCCCTGAATTCATGCTGTTCCGAAAGCAGGAACTCAACCTGCGCATTCAAATCAAGCCAGGTATTAGCAACCGGGAAGTGCGGCGTCTCCGGAACCTGCTTGGCGTCGATCAGCGTTTCCAGGCCCGTCTCACCGCGCGCCTGAATGAAGATAACCTGCTTAATCATTGCGCCAAAACTCGTTTTTCCCCATCCCTCCGTGGCGTGAAGGATCAGCCGATTCGGAAGGCCGGGGCCTTTGCCGGTGATATCGGCCATCGTGAATTTAGGCGCTAACGAAGTTTGCGGCGGACCGTTCTGCTTCCGGGCCGGTAGTTGTGGCATTGCCATGTTGAATCTCCTTGATGGTTAAAAAATAGGCCGCGAGGGCCTTGTGCCAGAGTGTGCCGAAGGCGAGGACTTCAATCTCCTCCGGATCGTTTCTTTCAATTCCCAGGTCATAGGCCAGGTACTCTTTACGCCGGCACGACTGAAACGTCCGGATGCGCGAATTGGTGAGGATCGATCGGCCGCCCTGCTTGTCGTCGAAGATGGGAAGCTCGCCGTGTACGTACTCCTTCTGTTTCCAATTGCCGGAATCCACCGCATCGTGGCCTGCGCAAATCGGCAGATACATGCAGGCTCTGCCGTAGTTCATGCACGCGCCGGAGTTGCGTCCGCGGCGCTTGCTCTGCCGGGCCTCGCGGAACTCCAGCCCGTTGTCCCAAAGTTCCTCGGCGTAAGTGAGGATCTGCCCGGCCAAACGCGTGATTCGGCGGCGCTGGAAGTACCTCCCCTGATTCTCGCCGGTACATTCTCCAATCAGTCTGGCTTCAAATAGTTCCAGCGACTCTCTGCCGTCCAGGCATGCCGGGCGAATGATATCGGGCGGGATCCGGGCGCCGAAGTAAATGCCTTCGGATTCCAACACTTTCAATTCGGCTTTCGTGATGGCTCTCGGACGGATGCCCGGCTTGCGCATCACATCCCAAATTGCCCAGTCCGCCTTCTGCCCGTTGATGTGCTTCAGCAACAGGTAGTGGTCAAGCTGGCTCTCGACTTGCAGGACCTTCCAGTATGTGTCGTCTGGATTTTCGATCTGGTCCGACGTCGTCTTGTGATCCATGATGCCGTGCCCTTGGCCGTCGTCCATCTCAACGTCGATGATTCCGCCGTTGATGAAGGTTCTCGATTTCGCCCCAGTCGCTGGGTTAAACAGAGGAGAGGAAATGAACTCCTCAACCTCGTGAATCTGGAACTGGTTCCAGTTATCGGCGTATCGATGATCGTAGCCGACTAACATGGCGCGGATCGTGGCTTGGCGGAGCGTGTACTCCGGTTCGCCGTCAACAACGGCGATGGCTGCTTCGAGCGCTGTCACTTTTTTTTCCATTGTTTTTCCTTTCGTTTTTCAAAAATAGGGGCGGTCAGGGGGCCGCCGCTCATGCCAGCCCAATCAGCCCAAACACTGCGCACGCAAACGCCATGACTCCGAGCCACATTGCGCGGGCGTCACAATCTCGGCACGACTCGAAACAATTTGCCTTAAAGAGCCGACCGCCATGCAAAAACGACACGAAGGCCCCGGCACCGAACAGCACCGCAGCCGTTAGCGCTACGGCGGATATCATCGCACCACCAACAGGCCGACGATGATACCGGCAAAAAGCCCCAAGAAGCACCAAGCGACGCAAAGCTTGTCGATGAGCCGAGCAAGCTCAATGTCGGCTTCCGCTTCCGCCTTAGCGCATAAGCCGGAGCTGCATCCGTCGCAGCGGCGCTGGATATCGACGTTCGTCGTTGCGTTGTTTGCGCAGTGTCCGGCGAGGTAAAGCACGTCGCTCGGATTCAGTTGTATTTCCATCTTGGCTCCTTCAAACCGTTCACGTTTTTGAATTGTGAACAGTTTGAGATTAGCCTAAGCGGCTTTGGCTGTCAAGCGTTTTTTCTTCTTCTTTGCGCGAGCAAAAGCGCCCTTTTTCCCGTTCTCGGAACGCTGCTCTGGAGTCCATCCAGCCGCGCCCTTTCGTTCGCTTGAAACGAGGCCGCCTTTGCGGCCAATTGCCGACATGTATTTACGGACGCCTACCGGCACCTGGGCTTCGTCTGACATCAGTCCTCCTTTCTGCTGGCCTAAGCCGCTTATGGACTGTATACAGACAGGATGAGGGGAACAGCTACTTTAGTCAATATAAAGTAGCCTTCACGCAAGCCCCAGTTATCTACAACCTCCAGCAAATAGTTCAACCGTACTTGAACTATTCGCCAACTTTAGTTGCGTTCGGCGTCTCGACCGGAGGAGTAATGCCAGACGGCGGTTGCGCCACCATTTGAGCCACACCGATTACCTGTCCGTTCGAAGCCTCGTAGATGCCCTGGAATTTTACGATGGCCCATTGTAGTGGCTTGGGCGGGGGCAGGCCCAGCTTGGCGCCGTTTTCGCAAATGCTAATCGCTTCTACGCATATCCACAAGCCCGCGATTGCGGCGGCGACGTCGAACCCCAACGGCTGCGGGGAGAGCGTGACACACAGGTGACCCATGAGGACGTACACCCACATCATGACTTTCCTTTTAATCCCGCCCGTAGCAATCGTCGATGAGAGCTTGTGGCCCGCACCTAAACTGGCCATGATGCCGGTGACGAAATCCAAAACCTGGAAAACGAACAAACCGATTAGCAAGGGGTGAACTCCTGCAAGGAACGAGAGCGCTATTCCTGGCGCAGCGGCCAGTTTGGTCTTCACGAGCGACGTAGGTGCTGTGGCGTCAATCATTTCGCTTTAGGAATCGTTCCGAGTTTAGGCACAACTGAAGATTGCCGGGCGATTACTTGGATTTCAGGAGTTCGGTGAGCATCGCCATTCGCGCGGCCGCCGATGCTCCGGCGTAACGCTTGCCGAGTTTGGCCGCCACCAATCGCCGCGCTCGGCCCTCGGCTTTGTCGAGTGAGCCGCGGCGTTCATCCTCAGTATCGAGTGCGCGGTAGGTTGGGGTGGCGATCTCCCTGCCGAGTTGCTTCTCGATTTCGTGGCCTAGAATCTCCCGGCGCATTCGGAATTGGTCCAGCGTTTCGCCGGGTGCTTTCTGTGGCTCGCTCAACGCGACTTTGTTACGGACTAATTCCCGGATGATCGGGTCGGAATCTTCTTTCGCTTGGCTGCCGATGCCCGGATTGACGACAGCCGTATTGCTCTGTGGCAGCGGCCGGCCAAGAACGTCCTTGCGCTCGGGGAGGGTGTTGCGTGCTCCGGGCGTTCGCGCGGCCATGGCGGCGGCGCTCGCGTCCAGTGTGCCGCCGTCGGTCCGGGAGTCGCGCCGTACTTTATCGCCGAGACTGGCGACATCCGACACTGCCGACGGTACGAACGAGCCCGCCATGGATGCGGCCGCGCGTTCGCCTTGCCGCTCCGGATCGCTGATGGCCTCAATAATTTCCTTCGCTCCCTGCAAAAAGGGATGGTCGAGGACCGTGCGCCCGATAACTGATAGCAGTTTCCCCGGCCGCTTGGCCTCGTCTTTTAGCGGCCCGGTCGCTTCGCGCTGCAAGGTCGCGCCGATAGTTATTAGTGCACCGCCTGGCGAGAGCGGAGAAACCATCTGCCATGTGCCGCCAATCTTAACCGCGCCAGCGAGACGTCCGGCGGCTTCGTCGGTGTTGCGCTTCCCGGCATCGGCCTGATAACTGCCGGTGGCGAGGCCAGCGGCTGCGAGTTGGTAGCCCATATAGATCAGCGCCGGGCCGGTCACTCCACGGCCAAAGTTCTGCGAGATCGCACGCTGCTGTTCTGGAGTCATCGACTTATCGATCGCCGCTTTGATGCCGCCCGCGCCTGCCTTTAGCAGACCGCCGCCTGAGTAGTCCAGAACTCGGGCGAAGACGTTGGCAGGCGTTCGGACAAATGGCACTGTCATGTCCATTGCGAAGCGGGTGCCTGGGGAAGCGCCTCTCTTGGCGCGGCTAAACATATCAGCCAGCTTGTTCTGGTTGTTGAAGGTCGCGAAATCAGCGTCGGCGATGGCCTGCGCCATCATCGCTTCCGTCGGCTTATCGACACCGGCAAGTTTCTGCTGCTCCTGCAAGGACCGCTCAATCGCGTACCGCTTGAAAACGCGATCAGTCGCCGACATGAAGCGGAACACGCCGTTTACGTAAGATTCCATGACTCGGGATGGTCGCCCGCCGCCGAGGTTCAACTCCTTCACCATATCGAACTGGGCGAGCTGTTCAGCGGTTGAGCCATGTTTCATGATTTGGCGTGCTTCCGCTATTCCTTTTGTTGCTGCTGCATAAGAAGATCTGGCAATCGCAATTCCGCTTGGACCTTGGACGGTCCGCTGTTTTGAGAACAGGGAGATACCGACGTCGAGCATTGCTCCGGGAACACGGCTGATTTCTTCGAGGGCCATCATGGTGAAGTTGCCACCGATGTTCCTGATCATGGTTCGTGGGCTGGTGAGGAGACCGGCCCGGCGAATAGCGGAAATAGTGTCCAGTAGCGAAGTCTTCTGCAGCTTGGCCATTTTGCGGGCCAGATTGCGCCGCGCGGCCTGCACATTAGCGTCGGCATCGATCTTTATTTTCTCCTCCGGCGTCGGTGGAGTCGTTGTGTCTACGGCCTCACGCTGCGGTTTCTCTTTCGCCTTCGGAGGCTCGATGGGGGCACCGGTTTCGTCTACGGTGCGGCGGTCTTGCTTTCGCTTCGGTACCGGAGCTTCGATATTCGGCTTGGGCTCTTCCTGCTCGCGAATCTTGCCGAGCGCTTCCTGCTCGGCTGCACGTCCCTCGGCCAGGACGCCGTTTAAGTCACGTTGTACTTCTGGAGGCAGGCTGGCATCCGGTGGCAATCCCATCGACTTCTTGGCGCGGCCAACCCAGTAAGTAGGATCGAAGCCGACTGTATCGACGGTCATTCGATGCATGGCGAGATTGCGGCCATGCTGGCTGCGTACAGGGATGGTGACGTTTAACATCTGCTGTGCGTCCTGGTTCGCCTGTTCGAGCTGATTTTGCAGTTCGGTCACGTCGGCGCCGCGCGGGGCTTTGTCGACTTCCTTTTGAATTCGCGCCGCTTTCTCGATCAAACCGGGAATGGCTTGTCGCGCCGCATGGTACATGGCTGGATCTTTGATCGCAATGTCTTGTGCGGCTTTTGTATCCATGTCCGCGAGGATAGACGGGTCGAGCTTCCTCGCCTCCTCGCGAATCTCGGCATGGGTAATCTTCTTTCTCTCCGGATGAGCGGATTCCCACTCCTGCATCTTGCCGGCGGTTTGCTTTTTCGTTTCCTCTGACACGTCCAGCTTGTCAAGGATTTTCCCTTTGGTCTTCTCGTAGGACGGCGATACCGGAATAGCGCCGTCGCCTGGGGACGCGGGCGCTTCGGCGGTGGCCGTCTTCTTCGGTGGAGCGGATCCAGTTGGCTCGGCTTTCGGTTCGATTCCGCCGAGTACGATACTGCCACGCTGCCGTTCTCTGGAGCCCTGCCCGCTGATGCGGATAATGTTCTGCGCTTCCGCCCACACCTTCTGCGCCACGGCCCGCGCTTTGGGCCCGTACTCGGCGCTCAGCCGTCGCCCTACCTCGGCCAGCTTCAGCGTGCCGCGGGCCACATCGCCCGCAATGGCCTGCGCCATGTCGCGGATGGTCTCCGGGTTCAGGAACTCGTTCGCGGAGCTGGTCTTCGATAAACGCTGCTGCAAACGCTTTGAAGCTTCCTTGCCGGTTTCATCCAGCCTCCTCATAAAGCTCGGCTCCGGTTCGGCGTCGGCTATCTGATCAAGCAGCGGTTCCGGTTCTTTAGGGAGGCGCTCGGCCCTGCGGGCTTCCTGCGCTTCCTGGTAGGTTGGATTCCGGACTTCCCTTACCACCCCGTCCTGGTCAAGCCGCACGTTCGGCGATGGTTTCGTAGCAGCGTCCAGCGTGGATTCGTCCAGTATCCGCTGCGCATCCTCGCGTAGTGCTTCGCGTGTTACCGCGTTCTGCTCTTCTACGCGGGCCTGGCGGACTGGCGTATCCTTGGGGGATGGAATGCCCACAGTGTCAGCGGGAAGTTGAATCTTATCGGCGGGAAGGGCTATTACTGCACTGTCTTCCGTGCGGGTGCCAGATTCGACTTTTCGACTTTGATCAGACGGCAATTGTGATGGGCGGGATTCTGTCCCCGCTTCGCGCATCCCGTACCCCTGCCGCACCAGATCATCCACCGAACTCCGCTCCTCGGGAGTAAGCTCTTCGTACCCCTTGCCAGCCAGCTCCGCGGCGACGTTCCCTCGCTGGTATGTCAGCGCCGGGTTCTGGTCGCCCTCTTCGGGTACCGTGACACGGCTGGCCTGCTTTCGCGCGCGGGCTTCCTGCGGGCTCGGCGTCTTCTCCAATGCCGCATCCCACTGCCCGGCCGCCTGTCGCCGCTCGATTTCCTTGTTCACCAGCTTCGACGCCTGGGCCGGATCTGTACGAGCCTCGGCTAAGTCCCTATTCTCGGCCAGCGAAATACGCCTGGACTCCGCCTCGGCCGGCGTGTCCGGCGCAATGCGGATTTTCTGCTTCGGTGTCGCTACGGCATGCTTTGCCGCGCCAACTCCCATTGCTGCCGATCCAGTAAGGCCGACGAATGCCCGCGCCGCCGCCTCGGTGTCGCCCGCTTGCACGGCCTGCTGAAACTGCTCGTTCTGCTCATACGCTCCGCGGAGCATGTCGATGGAGAATCCAGCCGACGCCAACTTCTGGAGCGTGGGCGCCGCCTTCAACAGTCCCATCCCTCCCATCAGCATCACGTTCGTGGGACTGGATAGCCCGCTCATGAACTCTTCAACACCTTGCGCCGCTCCCCTGACAGCGCCGGATGGCATCGCCTTAGACACACCGATTGCGCCCAAGTCCAGAATCGGCGGCGCTTCCCACGGGGCGCGAGTAGCGCGAAGGTCCCGCAGTACCGTCGGGTCCGTCTCGGTCATCGGGAACACGATCTCTCCGATTGCGGTGGGTTTCCTGGGTGACCCGAGAACCATCTCGCCGATACGGCGGAATGGCTCCATGAAGCCAGCGCCGGATGGGGTGGGGCTGCTGGGGGAACCGGCTGGAACCTGCGGGGAAACTGCGGGGTTGGTTTGGCCGGGCGCCGACGCCATAAACGAATCGGGCGTCAACTCTGACGCTCCTGATTTCATAAACTCTTCAACGGAAAGATCGGCCATTACTTAACCTCGTAGCCGGATTTCTTAAACTCTTCCATGGCTTGCGCCTCAGTGATTCCTTTCGCTGTGGCGAACGCTGAAACGTTTGCCTTCGACGCGACCTTCGGCGCGGCATTTGGCGCGGCATTTGGCGCGACCTTCGGCGCGACCTTCGGCGCGACCTCTTTTGCAAAGGGATTCTTTGCGTCCTTTGCTCCCATCTTGCGAAGCTTCGAACGAATCTGCTGCCGGATAGCGCCGTTGAACTGAGGATCGTTCTGATAGTACGCGTCTACGTTGTCCAGCGCGTCGTCAATGGTCTGCCCGCCACCGGCCGCCGATTCCTCCAGCACCTTCGTCGAGAGCGCGTTTACCGTCTGAGTAAACGTCGGCTTCGGCTCGGCCGCCGCTTTCGATCTTCCGGATCCGGTACCGGTACCGGCGCGTGTGGGGGTCGTCCCGTTGATCGGCTTGAATTCCTGGGTGCCGTCCTCGTAGGTGAGGACCGACATTAGTTTTCCGTCCTGGCCCTGAACTCGCGCGGTGTTGATTACCTTCCGCGCCTTGGGCGTAGTCACCTGGGTCCGGTACGTGTCCGCCCGCATCAAGTCATCCATCTGCGTCGGCAATACCTTCCGGCCCGGTTGCATGCCGAACCGTTGCAATAATTCCGCCGGCAACTGAATGCCAGTGGCTTCCAAGTTGCGCGCCGCACCCGCCTCGTTCTGCGTCAACGTCGTCGCGTGCGCCTCGGCTGCCGCCCGGTTGCGGTCCAGTAACGACCGCTGGGTTTGTCTGGCCGCCCGCTCGTCTCGCTCCCCTGTAGACGGCAGAACAAACCGCTGCCCGGTTCCTGGCATCGCCAACATTCGCGCCGGCAAATCGGTAGGCGAAGAAGTGATAGAAAAGTCTTCTCCGAAGTTCACATGTTGGCCACCGTCGGCCTCGTACTGGTCGCTCTGCGTAACCGGGCGCGCGCCCATCTCGGCGAGCTGCGAGAGTAGCGTAACCTGCCTGGATTGATTGTCGAAGCCCTGCTGTTGCTCCTGCATATCCAGACGGCGCTTGTCCATCTGCTGTTGTTGGAGCATGTTGCCCAACGAGAAGCCGTTCATCAACCCGCGTACTACCGGGCTTGTATATTCCATGGTAATCTCTCCTTACCGCTTACCGAAGCCGAATGAGTCGAACCCGTTCGGCGGGGAGCTGGTAGTATTCCCGCCGCCGCCTTTCATCATGCGGCCCAACGTCAGAAGCGTTGTGAGCGTTTCCAGCCCGCTCGATATGCCAGAGCCAACCGGGTTCCCGCTCTGCGTTTGGGTCGTTGAACTTCCACGGCCGCTGGCGAGTAGCCTGGATGCCATATCCTGCGCCTGATTATCCTGATCGATTTGGAACCCGGCAAACTTTCCCTCCATGTCGTTCAACGCGCCGATCCGCTCGCCGTGACTCCGCGCGATCTCACTCTGTAGTACGCCGCTCGATCCGTAGCCGCGCCCCGCAAAGTCCGCAGTGATAGCCGACGGCATATTCCTGAACCGTCGGTTCACCGCTTCGAATGCGGGCGACTTCACCGCGCTAAGGTCCGTTCCGTTCTTGAGCCGGTTCGTAATGCTGGCTAAAAGATCATTCTGGAGCGGCTGCAGTGACGGGTCCAGCTTCGGCGACGTGTCCGTTGTCGCCGTTTTTTTCTTCCCTAATAACCCGCCCGCTATCCCCGCGCCGCCGCTGAAAAGTGCGCTGATCAGCATTGCCGTTCCTGTCTCGATTCCCATAGAACTCCTCTTTCAGTAGCCCGAAGATCGCCATGTCCACCGGCGTCCCGTTCCGTATCGTTGTTGACCTAAGCAGCCCTTCAGGCCGCATGTTCAACTGCTTCGCCATGCCGCGTACCGAGTGATTGTCGGCAAAAAACATTGCCTGCACTTTTATCATTCCGGCTTCGAATATCTTCTCAATCGCTTCGTTGAGCGCCGGGTATGTCGTTTCCCTGCCCCAAAAGTCCTTGCGAAAAACGGTATGGATGATGCCATTAACCGGATTTCCCGGCTCGAACCAAATAGCGCCTCCCAGATCGCCGCCGCGATAAACACCCCAATTAAGGCCAGTATGCATCCGATTGCTTTGAGTTTCGACATACTCCTCCATCGTCTGTGGGCTGAAGTCGTCGGCAACGCGCGACCGGAACTGGTTCATCCATGTCCACACGCGCGGCCAGGCATACTCGGGAAACGGCGATTCGATGCGAACGTCCACGCTTGAAGATTGCCCGCCACAAGCGGAGGTTTCAGGCACTAATCCAAACGGCGGTAATGGTGGTGGACTTGCCTACTCCAGGCGTCACTGGATCGGTTGCCGTCCCCACCCCAACTATCTGTAAATTCAATTGATCGGACAACACGGCCACGTACCGCCATGACTGCGATACCGTCGCGTGATGAGCCGCCGCGCCCAGTAATACGAGGTTCCCTGGAAGCGCGGCAGGCGCTCCCACCACGGGCGTCTTAAGCACCTGCCCCACCATTAACGATCCGCCAATATTGATAATCGCGCAAATCGTCGCATGGATCACCCACACGCCCGCTTTCGTCAATGTCAACTGGCAGCCGGTCACATTCGCGTAACCGGCTCCGCCCACCACTGCCGCCGTCGATACAGCCGCCAGCGCAAGATTGTCCGATGTCGATGATGTGACCACCGCAGCCGCCGGGATGGCGTCGATCCGCGCATCAACCCGGCCCAACTCCTGGTCAACGCGCAGCAGCCGCTCGTTCACCAGCGGTATCAACTCCCCTTCGCCAAGGAACTCCGGTATCGGAATCATGCTCGAAGCTCTATTGCTCACGCACTCAACCCGTATCGACCCGTATCGCGTGAATCGTAATAGCCGCCGAACCGGCCACCACTTCCAGCCGCAACAAGCGACCTTTCACCAACCCGGTCGAGTGACACTTCACCGTCTTGCGTGTCCCGGCTCCAGTAATCGGAAATGACGCCACAAGCGCCTGCGCCCCCGACGGCTGATCGGTGTACACGTTGAGAGTAGCCGTGCCATTAATCTCCGCATCGACGTTCACCGGCGGAATCATGCTCGAATCTCTATTGCTCAACGGGAACCTCCACCCACTCAAACTCTGACGACGTTTTCTTCACCGGGAATTCGACCCACTGCCAATCGGCAGCCGTCTTTCGCACCGGCAACTCTACCCAGTCCCATTGTATCGGTGTCGCCTTCACAGGCAAGTCTACTTCCGAATACGTGGCCGGAGTGCTCGGCATCTCCACCGGCGCCCACTGCCACTCAGTACCGCCACGACCGCCCATGGCCTTCAGCCAAACCCGTATCGCGTGAATCGTAATGGCCGCCGAACCGGCCACCACTTCCAGCCGTAACAATCGCCCTTTCACCAACCCGGTCGAGCGACACTTCACCGTCTTGCGGGTCCCGGCTCCAGTAATCGGAAATGACGCCACAAGCGCCTGCGCCCCCGACGGCTGATCGGCGTACACGTTGAGAGTAGCCGTGCCATTAATCTCCGCATCGACCTCAAATTCTCCGAACATCTTAACGGCTTCGCTCCCGAAGTCGAGGTCCCTGGTTCTGTAGCTTTCACCGTTCCCCCCATTCAGATAAACGGCGACGGGCCGCAACCGCACGAACCCGCCGTACAGCTTGTATGCCGCCGCGCCCGCCAACGTGAACCGGGCCAGTCGTCCTTTGATCTGGTTCAGCGGAATCGTTACCGTGCGCCGCCCCACAGACGCGGGAATCGCATACGTGACGCGGCTAGCCATTGCATCGCCCGGCAGGTCTGTATAGAACGTCGCCGTCAACGGCCCGCCCTCATAGTCAACCACCAGCGAATCAAACTCCTTTGGGCTTGCCGTGCCCCAGCTAATCTCCGTCGAATCGTAGATAGCCCCGGCCGCCGCCGTTGATGTTTCAATGTAATGGGAGTACGGCCGCACCCGCAACCGGATGCCGTACAGCCGATACGCCGAGGCTCCGCCCAGCAGCACTTGGATGAAATGGCCCTGCACGTTCGACAGCGGGATATTAACCATGCGGCGGCCGCTCGTCGTGGCCGTCGTGTCGAACAGTGCCGACGCCCTCGTATTCATCGCCTGCCCCGGCAGATCGGTAAGCAGCGCCCACGCAATCGAACCATCGGTATCAATATCGAACTGGATCTCGGCGAAGTCCTTGATGTCCTGAATACCAAGATCCTGAACGAACGAATCCCATTGAAAGCCCGCCGCGCTCTCGTAAGCCTCTACGTAAACGCCGAACGCTTTCACTTCGAGGCGTGCGCCGTAACAAACGATCTCCTGCCCAGCGGCCGCCAGACGCAACGCAAAGTGTCGCCCCTCGCACGTTACCGGGATCCGGACGATGCGGCGGCGAGTCGTCGTCGGCGTGGTGTCGACCACTGCCGTTGCCCGGCTTGCAAGCGCGTTCCCAGGCATATCGGAAGACAGCGTCCAGGTAACCGCGCCTCCGGTGTCAATGTCGAGCTCAAGTTCTCGCGCTGCCTTCACGTCCGGGTTCCCAAAGTCCTGATGGTCGGAATACCAGAATCCGCCGGCTGTCGTCTCATAGGCTTCGATGAACACGCCGATCGCGCGCACCAGCAGCCACATCGCGTAGAGCTGGAACTGGCTCCCAGAGCTCTGCGCCGTCACTCGCAACAATCGACCGAACGTGTACTGGTCAACCGGGATCTGTACCCGGGTGCGGCCTGTCGTCGCCGCCAGTGTCTTCGGGTCCACTGTGAGGAATGCCGCCCGCTTTGTCATGGCGTTGCCGGGGTAATCCGTCCAAAGGTTCAGCGTCGTTGTGCCGTCGATCTGCACGTCGATGGCAATCTCCCTGCACTCTTTCATTGCAGGGGTGCCCATGGTCATCTCGTCGGTGTCGAACGTCTTGGCCTTGGTCGCCTCCAGGTAGGAGTGCAGGAAGATCGCATAAATGATGATGGGCGCCGTCTGCGCGGCATTGGTCGATCCCTCTATCCGAATGGCGAGATTAAAAGCTCTGACCGGGTTTGCACTCCCGTCAATAATCCGGAAGGTTGTCGGCGTCCGGGCCGTCGAACTGATTGACCCGAGAATGTACTCGCTCCCGGCGCCGATCCCGTTATTAGCCCAGACGCTCACTGTTAGAGCTTGGCCGCGGGTGTTGTGCTCAATCGTCAGATCGGCATAGGTCTTTTCCTTGTCCGGGTTTCCCTGGTCTTCATAACGTGACTGGTATACACAGTCGTAGGCGGCCGGCGGTCCCGCGCTGGTGTCGTCTGCATACCCGACTTCGAGCGTCCCGACGACCTGGTCGCCTGCCCCGATCAAGTTTCCGTTCTGCCCCTGGTCGAAGTAATCGTTCCAGGCGCTCTCCCAGTCAATCCAGCGCCCGCTCTCCAATTCCATCACCGCCGTCCGGCCGCCGTCGGTCGGATACGTCGCCCCGCCGGTGGGGTAGCTGAAGTACAATCGGCCGTTGCGAATACCCAGCGCCGCGTTCGTCAGATTCCCGTTAGCCTTCTGGTAGGTGATGCCGTTGGCAATGGTGACGTCCTCGCCCTTGAACAGCGGGTCCAGCTTCGTCGAAACCTTCTTCGCTGATTCCCCGTTCCAGCGATAGACGCCTTCGGCACCGACAATGTAGTCACCGGAGCTGCTTCGCGCGATCGCATTCATACCGATGCACCCGGCATCGTCACTAACCTTCTCGATCCGCCCTAGGCCCAACTGGCCTACGATCCTCCAAATTGATTTCTGTTTGTAAACTATCGTCTGGTTCGGCTTAACCGAAACAGCCATGATCGTATCGTTCACGGCGCCGATATCGGCATAGTTGGCTGTCGGGAAGTACCAGGGCTCATTCGCGTTCGTCCAGAAGATACGGTTTGGATTAGCAATCGTGCGGAACGCGATGATACGCCCGTCGCTGCCAGCTACGGCGCCGATCGCGGCCGGAGCCGCGTTGTGGTCGAAATCCAGCGTAATGTTTCGGTCCTGCAAATCTCCGTTCGACTGGGCGCTTTCCGTGCCGACGCCACCCGCTTCAGCGCCGCCGTCTAAATATGGGTTCGTCGCGTAAGGGATGACGTTTGAGTTCACCCGATAGATTGCGCCGAGACCTGGCCCGGTTCGGTACACGTTCCAGCCGGTAATCGCCGGGCTGGTGGTGTTGTCGTGCTTCGACATGTTCTCGACGCGCGCCGGTCGCGTGATGGAAGCCAGTTCGCCCAGCACAACTCCGACGAGGGTCTGCACCGTGCTCGGGTTTCCTTCGTGTCCTCCAGCGGTCTGGAATGTGACGTAGTATTCCCAGTCGCCAGCAGGCAGCGTGGACCCTGCCGCAACCGCCTTAGCCAGTGTCGGAATAGCCGGAGTCTCCGGAGTCCAGTTACGCGTGAATGTCCCATCGTCCACACGTTGCGTCCCGTTGTTCATCACCCACGCAAGTCCCTGGAGAGAGACAATCGCCACCGGCCCGCCTGAATATCCCTGGTCGATATTCCCGTCAACGCCACCAGGGTCGATGTCGCCGAGCATATACAGCAGGCCGTTCCCGCTGAAGTAAATGCGCGAGTCCACCTGGGCCACACGATTCAGCCGGTAAAGTGACAACTGCGAAGGGTTGAGGCAAATCCACCCCCACCTCTGGGTAAGTTGGCCTGCTTGGTCAACTCTCCAGTTGGTGAGCTGCAGACAGTCCCCGTCGGCGGACTTGTCCCCAGGAGCCAGAAGGTTCAGGCTCCCAGGGACAATCGCTTGCTCGTGTTTTTTGTAGGCCACGGTTACCGGGCGATATCGTTTAGAACGTCTTGCTGGTGGCCGTTGAACCATGCGCGAATGGCGTCCGCCACCTCAATCATGGTGTTGTTCTTTTGATTCGAAATCCCCTCCAGTGCGCCGCGATCCTCGTCCGGCTGCGTTTCACCTTTGGAGAAAAGCAAATGCAAGTGAATGGGCTGGCTGTCTGGGAACCCATCGGCCAACATTTCTGAAACCCGGAAGTAATCCTCGGCGGCGCTCACTTGCTGGGCGATGAGAACCGGAATGGGAACAATGAGGTTGCGCTGCGCAACTTCCTGGGCCAGGATGGCCGCGAATGCTTGGCCCTGTGCGATCGATGCAACGTCAGCCGAGGAAACGTTTTCATACGTTCCGCGGTACTTCGTCATTGGGTCGAGCTTCGACACCTGCATTACGCTGGCAAAGATTGCCGGCACGTTGGTATCGAAGCTCTGGTTGCGGCCGTTCCACGGCGTTGTTGCGGCGGAAGATACCGACTGTTTCTGTTTTGCTTTAGCCATTGGGTCCTTCTTTGGTTGGTGATTCTTTGCCCGCGCGTGCATAGGCCAGCGCGGCCTTTACGTTCGCCTGGCCGGTTACCTGGTCGAAGAGAGTGAGATAAGACTGTGATGTGAAGTAGGGCGGATATCCATCGCGCCCGCTCATGTCCAGCAGCAGGCGCGATAAGCTCCGGTGTGCCATATATCGCTGCCAGCGCGGCGCGAAATGGCGTTCATTGATGAGTAGCTCGCCATAGGCGCGGAACGCCGCATCTATGGACGCGAACACTTGGAAGCGATCCTGAAACGAAACACGCCGGTGTCCGTTGAGTGCCGGACCCATATCCGCAATGCGCCTGCCGGTCGTTGCTAGATTCTTTATCTGCTGGTTCGTCAGCTCCTCGTAGATTTCCAGGATCTGGTAGACCGTTGCACCTTTCGGGGCTTTCATTCCAAACGGATTATTGCCAGGGGCCTCGGTCATCCAGGCGCTTTCAATAATGCACTGCCCCGCCGTCAGCTCTGCCGGAATGCCGGTCTCAACCTCCAGCGCTACGGCGGACGATGCAATTCGCGCCAGATTTCCTTGCCGTTCCTGTTCTTGCTTTGTCACTGCCTTGGCCCCCAATATTGCCGGTAGAGTCCCAGGTACAAATCCCGTTTGGATTGGAAGTGCTCGGCCAACTCCGGCATCGAGAAATCAGAGTCATGCCCCCACGCCTCGCCCAGTACGTAGTCCTCAATGAACGCAGCCATGCAACGTGGGATCGGCATCGTTGAGGCCGAGCTGATCAGCAAATCTACCTGCTGGATGAAGATGATCGCCAGCACCACGGCCGCCGACGGAGACGGGTAGACGCCGACGGTGTTGTGAACGCCCAGCGTATCCTCGTACCAGCGCGTCGGCGATGCGCCCACACCGCACACGGCCGCGTCGGCCGCGGCGTCCAGCGCATCCAGCAAATCCCGATCGGTCGGGTTCAATGGCTGGTCATCGTAGGCCACGTGGATCGTGGCAATGTGCCTGTCAGGGAGATGGTATTCCCGCCTGGCGGCGACGGTCACGTTGCCCGTGTCCCTACGGACGAACAGCAGCGCCTCGCGCGAAAGGAGTTGCAGTGCCTCATTGGCCCAGCCTCGAAGATTTGCTTCTGTCCACCAAACAAGCGAAGCCTCACCGGATGCGTGCATCCGAGGATACAGACAGTCCAGGAGATCCGCCCAAGACACCGTTGGCTCAATCGGGTCCGGAAGGCTTCCGCCGCCATAGAGCGACGTGTTATAAAGAATCGCGTTGTAAGCAGAACTCACAGTGGGTACCAAATGTTGTCGGAGTATTTGATCATCTGGACAATCTGGCCAGCCACGGTTGGGCCAAAAGCCCTGCCAATAGAGTTAGACGATCGCACGTAAACAATCGTCCCGGCAACGGCTCCAATCGCCGTAGAATTTACTGCAATGCTAAAAGTAGTGGGACTTAGAATGGTTGCAACGAAACTCCCATTCACCACCGTCCATGCGCCGGTACCGCCTGAGATCGTAATAACAGGGCCTTCGCCGGTCGCAAACCCATGCCCCGCCGCCACCGTGAAAACAACGGGATTTGCATTCGTGGCACTGGTGATGCTGATGGAACTTGGCAGAGCCCAGCTCAACGCGCCGCCCATTACGAATATCCGCTTGCTGCCAGCCCTGGCCGACACACCGATCATGGCTCTAATCGTTGTTGTCCCGGTCAACGCGATGACCTGGGTTTCGTCTGCCAGCGGTAGTGTGATTGTCTCAGCCGATGCCAGTGTGATCGCCGGAATATTCCGCGCCCGGTTGGCAAAACAGGCTACCTCTCCACCGCCTGTCACACCCACATCGTTAATCAACTTCGCATAATTCAAGCCCGGCGTATTACTGTCAATGGTCAAGCCGGTGAACGCCCCTATCACCCCGATAAAGGCCGATACCGAAGCCGTTCCGTCGCCGGTATTCCCTTTCACTGTGATATTCGAACCAGCCGTGGGACTCACCTGAATCGCGTAGTTCATGGCATTGCCCTCACACTGCAAGTCATTGCCTTGCACGGAGATTCTGTCAGCCGTCGCGCCGCCAATGACGATCCCCGCATCATTGCCTCTAACCCGGAATCGGTTGTTAACGATCATGACGTTCTCGGCTGCCTGCGTAAGCACGCCGATATCGAAACCGGCAATGAAATTCTCAGCGATACGGATGCAATTTGCGGAGTTGTTGATCACCACGCACGCCGTAGCAGCCGTGTCCTGGTCTAGAATATTCCCCACGATGAGCGTTTCGTTGATCGCTCCGGTTACCCCATTAAGCACAATATGGGCGAGAGATGCCTGCATCCAGTTGTCGGCAATTATTCCTCCGCCGAGAGTTCCCTCGATCCAGAACAGGCCCGGTGAATCTCGACCGTCGAGGTAGTTTCCGATGTACTGGCACGCCCATGCGCTCGTCCCTTTGCCGTATGCCGCGTATCGCACGATTCCGCGGAACAGGTTGTTGGTGAGGCGGATGAACCCACCGGGCCAGTCGCCATAGAACACGTCGTAAAGCCCGTAGAATTCGCACCCGGTGGCCGCGAGGTCGCCGTCGCCGTTCGGGTACACCGTGGAACCGGTGAGGTGCGCCGCCTTGCCCGCGGATTGCGCCGTCGCAGACCATGCCGCAGGCAAGACAACTACTGCTGGAACTGGGGAGACGGTGATACTGGTTGCCGAATTGAACGCTGTACAAATTACAGAAACGCCGTTGTAGGTGAACTGCCGTCCGACAATCTCTGCGCCCCACTGGCTTCCGGCCGCATACGCTAACACTCCGCTAGCCGCATGTGTCGCCGTTCCGGACGCTGCGCCGTAGGCTTTTATGGTCAGGTCACGAAACTGGAAACCAAATGCGTCCGAATAGAATCCGGCCTGCGTCGGAAACGCCATGCGGATGTAACTGGAATTGTGCCCCGCCCCTGCGAATGTCAATCGGCGCTGTCCGCAGGCAATCCCGCGATACATGATCGTCACTCCGTCTTTCACATGTATTGTGTTCGCCGTAGTTGCGTAGATGGCTTCCTGGATGCCGCCGTTTGCGCTGCCGATACTGTAGTTTGCTGCGGTATGGTTGCTCACGGGCGTGATGGTGATGGAGACGCCTGGATTGATTGCTGAAATCAATACGCTTTCATATCCGCCCAAGCTATCGGCTATCAAGACATAGTGTCCAAGCGCGATGCCGGCCGCCGTGATGCCCGAGGGAAACGGCGACAAAGAAATAACAGTGGGTACTCCGCCCGTCAAATTAACCGGCCCAGCCAGACTCCACGCATACACGGCCGCGCGAACTCCCATGCTGATTAGCCCGGCGCCCAGCGAAGTCTGGATCGCCTTCACTTCGTCTTTTATAGCGTTGTGATGCTTTGCAATGACATTGACATTGACTGCGGCTCCGGACGAATGCCCGGCTGGGGTGGTGCCTCCGTAGCCTCGCGTCAAGCTCGTGGCGTTCACCCCGGCCACGGCGCCCAAAAAAATCATTTCGCTATCGATGGTCACGACGACGTTGGTGGCGATCGCTGCGCCACTCACGACAGACAGCGAAGTGTCTCCGCTTCCGATCCCCGCAGCCAGCGCCGTCACGGCGTTATCCAGCGCAACAAGCAAATCCGCGTCAGTGGCGACGGTGGCGGGGAAACTAGGCATCGATTTGGGATCCTTCTTTTTTTACCGGCAAGCGAATTTCAGCCGGTTCGTTGTCGTACTGTCTCGCCCGGTTGCGCCGGCGAACGTAATCAGCGCAGTGTGCTGCGTCCACCAGAAACTCTTTCCAATGTGCGACCGCCAGCTGCAGATACTGGCCGCCGCGTTTCTGCAGCAGGTAATAGGAGGCGTACTTCGCCAGCGCCAAGTGGTACTCCGGAGGAATCTCCGGAACCTGCCCCGTCGAAACCAGTACGCTGGGCTCCTTGGCGTAGATAACGCTGGCCGAGCTGAGTGCGGATGGTTGTGGCACGATGGCCAACAGGTTCATGCCGACCTGCATATACTTCGCAGGCGTCCCTGGTGTGTCCGGCCAGGCGAAGTACCTAGCGTCCAAGTCCACAAGGCGCGTCGGCTGTAACTTCGCCCCGCCCACGGAGATCCGGAGCGGGAGCAAAAACCCCGGCAGATACCCACGCACTCCGTAGAAGCACTTGGCGGCGGAAAGAGTAATCGTGCCCGTCGATTCGAGACAGAGCGTTATGAGCGCGAACATGTTCTGCGCTTCGTTCAGAGCGCAGTATTGCTCCGGCAGCGTCCAGTAAACGTCATCGGTCGCGGGCGATCCGGACGCGGCTGAATCGTCTGTTCGCTGGCGGGTAGCGGCGAAGAGTTCGGCGACCGTCACTCCGCCCCCCACTGGCCTCGGCTACGCCTGTGCGCGGTGTACCGGCTTGCCATCTTGATTTGCGATGGACCGACGGTATCGGTCTCGACCTGATTCATTGTGCCGCGGGCTACGGATTGGATTGCCTTTTCGGCGGCCGCTCCGGCGTAGTCCTTTACATGCGCCTGCATAAGGGCTTTCGCACCGGCGATAACGGCACGAGGGTCAACCCATCCGAGGATCTCGGTACTATTGTTTGACCCGCTGAACTCCAGTGGCAACTTGATATAGGTGTATAGCAGTCCAATCGCGACTTCCGGAGCTGGATAGATTTCGACCTGGCGGATAAGCGCCGTGCCTTCGCCGCCCGAATGCGGGCCCGGCATGTAAAAGTAGGGTTCGCCGATGGAAAGCCGGGAGGCGTCCGCCTGGTTTAGATTCTCCTCGGTGATCAGCTCCATGTATTTGTTGATGCGGGTGTTGCGCATCAATGTGATCAGCTTCACGCGGTCCGGGAGGCCGTACACGTTGGCGAAGATTTCGAAGGACCCGCCTGTGATGGTCGCGCCTTCGAATGGCCGATCAAGCGTGGCCGTGGTGGCGGACAGATACGCGAATGTATATGTTTCCAGGCTTCCGGCGATGCGAAACCGCCGGCCGGACATGGCTGCGGTAAATGTGGTTCCAGTGCCGGTTACGGCCGTGGCTCCGTTGGTGATGGCGGCGGATCCAGTGCGGTAGGTGGCAACGGTCTGAAGAACGGTGCGGGTTTCGAGCCCCTTCCACTGGCGGGCGTCCAGGATGTTGTTGTACGCCTCGTTGATCCACGCCTTTAGCAGCTCCGCATCGACAGCCGGGAGTTGGTTCGCTTTCGCGAAGTGAGCGAGCTCGAACTGGATGGAACCAAATGTGCGGGCCACGTTCGAAGATTGCCCGGCATGGCAGTGGCTTTCAGGCGTAACCCATTCCCTGGGTGATCAAGGGAAAACAGAAGCCTTCCGCGTTCGGAGAATTTGGCCAGAGCCGGAAACTCCATGGAAAACAATGACTCCCTCTGAATGGGCACACATATTGGTTAAAATCCGAAATTGGTCTGTCGGCCCCCTTGATGGCGCCATCGGCTAGCCACCCTCCGAACGCAGAAAACCCCCGGCTCCAGGGTAGGGCCGGGGGTTCGAGAATCTGGCGTGGTGGTCAAAACACCGCGCGCCGCAATTTCAGTATCGCAAACTTGCTCCACCTCGTCAAATGGTCTATGCTGGGTTTATCCGTTGAGCGGTCAAAACGCTGGCGACGGTCGCAGGATCACTGCTAAGCGGCCACCAGGGGACCTTCCAAAGCCGCACTGAGGACTTAATCGGGAACAGTGGGAGCGCTGGGATGGACCGGCGAAAGTAGCCCGAAACTTGGGAGTACCATCGACGCCCCAAGGCTCGCGAAAGCAACCGGATAACCTCAGGTGAGCATTTCAGGAGCGGTCCAGAGAACAGGACTTCTGAACTCTGCCCGCTCTGCCCCGTTTCCTAGGTGATCAATGGGGAACAAGAGCAAAAAAAAAGAATGCTGAGATCTGGTTATGGAGTTGGCGTTACCGCGATGAGCGCGTTACTTTACCGCCGCCACCGTCGCCACGTCCGCGTTGGCTTCAGCCGTAGCGATAGGCGCTGCCAGACTTTGTTGCCGAACGATCTTCCGTAGTGCATCGACAATAATATCCTTGCCGAGTTGATTCAGGCTTTTGTACTTCATTTCCGTTACCGAAGCGCCGGAAAGCGCCGATGCCGCCGTGGTACCGTTTGCACCGCGGACCACCGTCAGAACGTTCCCGGCTTTGCTCGTGACACTAATATGCTCCGTGCCGATAGAGATCACGGCCGACGCCCCGATGCCCTGCGCGGACACAAGGGTGATTGATGTTGCCACCGCTGAGATATCGGATCCAAGTGTTTGCGTGATGCCTGTTCCTTGACCGGCCATCCAGGCAAGAACATGTGTTGATCCCGTTGCGTCCAGCGTAATAGCCGGAGCATTGATTGTGGCTTGGCCGTAAACGGCAAGCGAGGCGAGTAATAGTAGGTATTTCATTGTGTTGTCCTTAGTAAATCGTCCTGTAAGCGTATGCGTCCGCCGCGTCTTTTGCGCAGATTCTGAATGTGTCCTGAACCCCCGCGCCGCCCTGAACCATGACCAGTTTGCCTCGATTGGCGGAGTTGCATGTTGGTTCCGCGATTGTTCCCCATTGTGGAATTGCGTCACCAGCGATTGACATTATCAGCGTGCCGCTTCCAGGCGTGGCGTGATATGACCGCCATTCTTCCATGGGCGTCGTAGACTGCCCCGCGCCCGCTTCTGACATTGTGCGGGTTACTCCAGTTGTCGCAGTGCGATCACTTAGGTAAAGCGTTGTATTTGATAGGCTCGTCGTATTAGCAGTTTGCCCAATCATGACAGCTTTTTGATCAGCGTTGATGCGTAGTTGATCAGTCGGAGTCCCACCGCCGGTACCTTGGAGAGCAAAAAACCTGCTACTGGTAGTCCCGTTGGTTCCGATAATTCGCATATCACTGTTTGCAACTCCAGCATGATTCCGTATGGTCGAGACAACGCTTGCGCTTGAAAAAATAAGACCAGCATTGCTTACCTGGCCACCAGATCCAATATCTGTAAAGAATGAGCTTCCTGCCTTCATGGTAATATTGCCGTTCGAATGCACGCCAAATACTTTTACCCCGTTTAACTCCGCTTGAATTATCTCGCCACCAAAACCGCTCGGCGCATTAATCCCGAGCATATTCCCGTTAGCCGATCCGGCCGCAATCGCCGCCGTCCCTACGGTAAACACAGCGCGATCGGCAGACGCAGCCGGAGTTGTACCAAGGCGCAATTCGCCAGAATTCGGCCTACTGGAGTTTTCCAGCCCGCCGAATGTAGATGCGCCGCTCCGGTATTGCAACTCCGTGCCAGAGCCGCCAGGAGAGCCACCACCGCCGCCAGCCGCCACATAATTCGAGGACCACGAAGCCGCCGTAGTGCCGCTGGTGAGGATAACGGTAAACGTCGCTGAAGTTAACGTAGGCAAAGCGGTAACTGTGTTTGCGCCGCTCGACTGAACTGTCACGACACCGGTAGAGTTATTTTGGATCACGTAACGCTGGCCCAAAACCATCGTCGAAGTCACTGGCAACGTAACCGTTTGCGTCGTGCTCCCTGTAAAAAATTGCTGGTTGGCCGAGGATACCGTAAGCGTAGTCGTGCCGGCCGCTGTTGCCGTCGTCGCATACCCATAAATAAATGAGTTGGCGCTTGCGTTGGCATTGGCGTCGCGACTCATAAGCGTCGATGCTGTCGCAGCCGAGGCCACGCCGGAGCCAGTCGGGAGGCCGGTTATCGCCGGAGTAGTGATCGCCGGAGAAGTGCCAAACACCGCCGCGCCTGTCCCTGTCTCATCGGTCAGCGCCGCGAGGAGATTGGCCGATGATGGCGTTGCGAGCGCCGTGGCGACGTTCGCCGCGAGGCCGGATACGCCAGCACTGATAGACGGCTGCGCGCATGTCAAATCACCGTTCGCCGCGATGGTCGTTGCAAAATTGTTTGCCGCGCAATCGGCTGGATTCGCCGCCAGCGCTGTCGCTGTCACCGCGTTGCCGGTCGTGCTACCAGATGAGCCGGAAGCATTACCCGTTACATTCCCCGTGAGATTACCGCTGAACGTGCCAGTCGTCGTACCTGGCAGCGTAGGCGATGTCGGGATAGAAAGAGTGATAGCCCCCGTCGAAGCCGATGCCGTAATCTGGTTTGCAGTACCGGCAACCGTCGTTGGCAGCGACGTGCATGTCTCGACCGCCCCTGATGCGTCCACGCCAAGCGGGAACTGCCCCGCGCTACAGTTTGCGCCATTCGCCGCTAACGCTGTGGATGTCCCCGCGTTACCGGTTGCCGATCCGCTGGTGCCGGTAACGTTCCCGGTCACGTTGCCTGTCAGCGCCGCGGTTACCGTCCCTGCGACGAAGTTCCCGCTTCCATCACGCGCCACGATAGCCGACGCTGTATTCGCGGTCGCTGCCGTCGTGTTGGCATTCGGCAGGACGCCAGTTACCTTAGCCGTCAGGTCGATGGACCCGGCCAGCATGGCGTTGGTAACTGTCCCGGCAGCAGGCGCATACAACACCCATGATCCGGCAGGGCAAATGTACACCCCGTTTGTCAAAGAGTTCAATGCAAAATCAAGGCCCGCCGTACAAACCCCGCTGGGAACCCCGGCGTTAACCTGCGCGGCCATCTTCTTGTTGAGTTGGGTGAGTGACCCGGCTGGCGTGTCGCTCGACAAAATCGTGACAAACTGGCCAAATAGCCCAGCGCCAATCGTCAGAAATAATATGAATCTCATAATGCGCTCCATGCTCCTGTGTACATGCTCCATGCGTTAGTTAAATCGGACCAAGCGATTAAAGGCGCTCCGCCGGTTCCTGGTGTAACCGCGATCAAACTTCCGGTCAAAAGTACGGCGTCCGCCGCGCTCAAGATATTAGGCCGCATCAAAACCGCCGTCGCTGGAAATGTAACTGTGCACGGTGATGCCGTGCAGGACGTCGCCGTGGACGTAGTCCCGTCTGCCAGTGTGAACACAATCTGATATTTGCTCGCCCCGGTCACGGCCGGCAGAACATAGGTGACCGTGCGAGACCCACCCGAGGAAGCAAGGGTTGAGGTACTGCCCGCCGTGATTTGGCTGGTAGCCCAATCATCCCACTGACGGCCGTCGTTGAGCTGTTGGTAGTAGCAGAGCAACCGCCACGTGTACGCCGTCGAAACCAAAAGCCCTGCCACGCTGGTCACCCGGTAGGGCGACCCACCCGCGTCGGTGGTGCTGCTCCAAGTAGTCCCGCCATTGGCAGTGACGTCCAACCGGCACGCCCGCGTATCGGGGGCCAAATAGGTGGCAGTCACGAACGTAGCTCCCGGCGAGATACTGATGCCGGTGACGATACCCATCTCTTGGGTCAACACCTGCGGATTGTGTCCGATGGCATTAAATTTGTTTGCCGACGCCCGATAGTACGGGGATGCCGGCAACATGGAATTCGTGGCCGTGGAGAATCCCGCCGCGGATTCGCGCAAAGCCAATGTATTTCCCGCTGGCCATAAGTTCCCGGTTTTCCATGCGGATGCGAGTGCCGTTGTGTCAGCTTGCGATAGATCCGTGATATTGCTTGCATCGACGGAACACTTCCCGCCGACCATGACATTGTTCGAGAAAATATTGGTAGCGGTAACCACACCGCCAGCGACTGATGCAAAATAACTGTCCCAAATCGCCTTTGCGTCCGCGCCAGACACTGCGGGCAGACTGGGGTATGTTGTATTAATTGCAGTCGAATCATTGATCAAAAGAAACCTGGAACACCCGGAATCGCCTTTCGACGCGTAAAACACATTGTCAGTAACGGCATGTTTACCGCCGCGAAGGTCATCGCCGCCGATCAAAGAAATAACCGGCCCGAGCCCGACGGACAGTCCGTGGGTATTGTTGTTAATGCGTACATCCTGGCACGCGGAAAACGCCGCGTAATAGGAGGAATTCAGCTTCGACCCCGATGGCGCTGAATGCAAAAAGGAATTGATCGAGTACAGGGAATTGTTGTGAAACCAAATCCTTGCGTTCGGTACCGGGTCGGCTGAACGCGGATTGTTCACGGAACAGTCCCAACCCTGCGGGGCATGGGCAATCACATTTGATCGGATCTCAATGTCGGCGATCATATTGCCGATGTTAGGCAAATAGTTTGGGCGACCGGATAGAAATATGGACGGCCCCGCGTTGGTCTCGGCTGTCAGTCCCGTAAACCTATTCCCGACTACCAGCCATTGACGACCGCGTTTTATTTCCCAGTGCTGCCTGTTCTTGTAATTCCGGCCGTTTGTCGATGCGTGGTTCCACTGATATTGCGGGGGCAAATTGAACCAGTTCATTCTTGTTAGCCCATTTACCGTGTCGTAGGCGTACCCACCGTAACCGGAGTCCAGGTAAAACCCAATCCCAGGCGTCTCAACGTAATTGTTTTGAATTGTGAACGGTCCGACGTCGTAGGACCCCACCTCTATGCCGAATGCCAAATCGTAAGATCCTCCACCCCACGTTGGCGCGCCAAGACTGGCGAAACCGGATGCTGTGTAAGTGAGCGACATGGCCCCTGCGCTTGAAAATGTCCCACGGGAATATGGGAACTCATCTATAGCGATTGTTTCCACATCGGGATCCCCGGCGAAAGATGATCCCGTACAATTTGTACAGGAAGACAACGTAACGGCAGCGGCGCTGTAGTAAAACTTGCACCCACTTGGCGTCATGGCCAGCACCCATTTCCCGGTTGCACCCAAACTGGTTACAACGGCGACTGCACCACTGGAGCAACCCAGGACATTTGATGTCGCCGTAACTTTCATCTCGGCGCCACTGCCGGACCCGAGCGTTATTGTTCTGTTTCCGGTCCCACCTATCGTTATCGACGCTGTGGGCATCTGCCACTGCAACCAGATGCCCGTTCTCACGTCGGAGCCAATAATCGAAGTGTATGCCGCGCCGGAATGTAGGCCGCCATATTGACGCTTCGGCCCCGTCGCTGTGGTTCCGGCTACGATGACTCGATCGATAATAAAGTATTTGAGATTCGGTTCGGGCAGGGCGTTTTGCGAGATATAGATCGCGTGCTTAAACGTGAATGGGTTCGCCTCCGTTGCTCCAGGCGTGGGAGTTTCCAGGTTAAGGCAGCGAAACGCATAATGGTGCGTTATCCCAGCATTGCTGGGGGCCTCAAAATGCTGGCCGCGACTTGACGGAGTTGTTGCCCTGAGAGTCCACGTTTTCCCAGCGAAAGTAGGATCAATCCGGCTTCCGAACGGCGGGAAATTCGCTGTTGTATCGCAGCCCGCGGTTTCCGTGACAATCCAATTATGGGTGGCATCGTCTATCCCGGACTTACCTGCTTGCACCGCTTTGCTCGGCAGGTTATATCCCCGGTTTCCATCGGCGGCGACAAACTCGACATTTGTGTCCAACCCAACGGGAGCCTGAATTAATGTTCCATTTGTGTATGTGGCCGCGTTATATATTTCTTGTAACGTCGCCTCATTCAGAATTCCTAAGGATGCAACCGCGCCGTCAGCACATGCAAATCCTGAGGTGCAACGTTTCAAAAGTACAACCGTATATCCGGCAGTATTTATGGCTCCGGGTGTATACGGCGTGGCCATAGTTGGATATGGCGGACTAACGGCACTTTCGGCCAATGTTGTGAAAGTGAACTCGGCGGAATAACCCGCTCCAGTTCTGTTGTTGATGTTTGGCTGCGCCCCAGCCCGCACATAATACAATGTACTGGCCTTCAGTCCTCCCATGGCCAGACGAATTTGTACAGAGGGAGTTTGACCATTTCCCTCCATGTTTGACACTGTTTTCGTCCGGTCTGGATAAACCCCGGTCGATGTTCCATATTCGACCCAAGAATAGTACGGAGTGCCGGAAATCGTGCAGTTGATTTGCGCGTAGGTCGAACCGATGTAATTTGCACCGCGCGGTTCCCCCTGCGCGTCTGTCCCGGTGCACGTTACCGTTGGCTGCGCGTAGATGCAAACGGACAAAATCAGTAGCAGGAATCGCATTTAGGCCGCGCTCCAGGAAAGCAAAGTGCACTTTGTGGCAAATCCCTGCCCGTTCGTTTTGCTGGTGAACGTCCACAGATCGGTGTTGGCTACGACCCCACCAAAGATAGTGGAATACGTTGCTGTGTACACGTCTTGAAAATTCAACCCGCCGTCATTGCTGACACTTGCTGTGTAGTTTGTGCCGATGACAATCTTCAGAACGGTGGTTCCATCACCCGGACCGATTGGTGATTCAAAGTTAAACGACGTCGCGTTCGGATCAAAAGAAAGATCAGTGATTCCGGCAGCGGTATTACTGACAAACGGACCTAGAATTCTATATTTCGTTAGCGCGGTGTTCACGACGCCGATTCCGCAAGCGCTCGTACTTGAAGAACTTGCATTCCCACTCATGGCAATTTTTGCGATTAAAGTTCTCGTCGCACCAATTGCTCGCGTTTGGCTGAATATGGCTGGGTTTGCCGTTCCGCCAACCAATAATATCGCGCCGTTAAATCCGCTCGTCGTAAATGTGCAGGCCCCGCAATTATCAGCGGTCCAACCCGTTGTTGGGGGTAATGTAACGGCAAATCCGTCGGAAGTATACGGAATTCCTCCAATGGTCAGGTATGGAGGAGTTGCGGAAACCGATGTTCCACCACCGGCGAGACGCATGGCCGCGCCATCGTAACAAACTCTATTAATTGCGCCACTGGCTACAATGTCGCCGTCCGACAATGCCGCGCCAGTTGCCTTGAACACACTCACGACGCTCGGCCCCATATTCACACTTGCCGTGCCAGTGTTCCCCGTAGTCACGATGAGCGAAAAACATTTGCCAGCGGGATAAGCTGCGAGCGGATATGCAAGCGTGCACACATACGTGTCATCGCCGCCAGCGTCCGTACACACCTCATCAGCGCCCGCCTGCACCACAGGTCTTGTCGCGGTGAGGGTGGTGTCAATGGAGACAGTCGATCCCGCCACCGATATGCCGGTGCCGGCCGCCGGTGCCGCTGCCGAACCGGCGCCTGGACCCCATGTTTTCGTGGTGGAATTGTAAACCAGCGTTTCGCCGTTAGTCGGAGCCGTCGCCGAAACCGGCCGACCCTGGATCTTCTTCGCGTTGCCGCTGTCAAACCAAGGCTGCGCAAAAACAAAGGGCGCTGCACAAAGCAGCGCCAAAGTGAATCGGTTCATACAATCTCCTTAAAAATCGACCCGGTTGTGCAACACCAGCGTTCTATCAGCCCCTTGGTTCGTCGGTACGGATGCCGTTCCGCTGCGGAACTTGAAGTACGAGAATCCAGCCAAAGCGGTTGCGGGCAACACCACGTTTTGACTTGCCAGTACCGGAATCGACAACTCAACACCGCTGTCAAAGATGTCGGTGTACGTGATCCCGTCCAGGCTTCCTTGCACCGTCAACTCTGTGCCCGTGATCGCTGCCGGGATCTGCATAGCCAGCGGCACGCCAGCGCCCAGCGCTACGGCCGCCGAAAGGCTCTGGCCGCTCGCAATCGTCACTGTCGCAGTTCGGCTGAAACTCGGCATTAGACCCGCTTCCAGTACGTTTCCACGAACAAGCCAGCCGCTGCCGTAGGCGTGCCGGTAAGCACAAACGCCGCGGAATCTCCAATGTCGAGTTGCAGGTTGGCCGCAGTCGCGCTCAACGATCCCGCCTGCAGCGTGTCTGCCGTTGCTTTCAGGTCCATTCCGGCGCTCAGCATATCGGTTCCGGATGCCGCCGCCGTGCCGCTCGGCACCTTCTTGAGCATTCCAGTAACCGCTCCCGCGTCATTGCCTGCCGTTGCATGCCGCTCATAAATAGCGATCAGTTCATACGTTCCATCGCGAGGTGTGAAAAAGCAGGTCCCATAATTTCCTGCCGTCGCAGGTTGGGTCCCGTTCAAAAGAAATTGCCGGTGAAGATATCGCTGGGTAACGATTCCGCCGTCTGGGCCCGGTCCGCTCCGGGGAATGTGCATCAAAGATCGTGGCATCAAAGTCTCCTCAAAAAGGGTTCGGGGCCAGCTTGTCTATCTGGCCCCGTTTGGGGTTTAGGCGCCCGAGTTCCAGTACGTGCCGTAGAAGCTGTACCAGCCGTGGGACTTCTTATAGCGGAGAGCGTAGTTGCCTGTCTCGGTTGCCTCTTCTGCCCATTGTTTCGAGTAGGGCTTCCGACGCCAGAACCACACCAAGCCGGTATCGGCCGGCGGCGCGAACAAGCCCCATGCGTCCGGATCGGTGAGGTAGTTCCACACGAACGGCGTGGGCATTCCTTTCGATCCGAACTTCAGAGCGTTAACTGCGTTGTTGCTGGTGTCGGGCCGCATCGAGCTCTTGGTGATTTCGATGGCAACCCACTCGTTCGACGGTGCGACAACGAGTTTCTGGCAGGGCACGTTGATGATCCGGCCAGCTGGGTCTTTCTGGGTCCGGTAGTCGGTGAGTGCGATCTGCAGCGACACAATGTCCAAATCGGCGGCCGTACCCAGATTGCTCTGGGTGCCACCCGCCTTGTAAAGGGGGTGATCCGTCGCGAACAGGGCCTTGCCGTCCGGGCCAAGGTACGACGCGCTGGTCCCGTTGTTGATCGTCGATGCGGCATCGATCTCTTGTGTGTCTCGGGCCGACACCGCAAGATCCGCGTGGGATTTCATGATCAGCGAGAACTTGTCGTCCTCGACCGCATCCTCGCTGGTCTGGATGCCCAATCCGTAGCGGGTGTGCGTAAACGTTTTGTCGAAGCCCTGGATCGGTGTGTCGAATCGCACGGCCTGACCTTCGCCGATGGTGGAGAACTGGCCGACGCCGGAAAATTCCGACATCTGTTCGATGCTCCGGTTGCTGGTCTGCACGTCGAAAATCTGGTCCCACTGGGTCGGGTACTCTTTGTACCGCGCCGACACCACGCCCCGAAGGGCGGGGAGCATGGTTGTCATATAGAAATCGGAAAATGCGCCACGAATAATCATATGGGTTCTCTCTGATTCCTTTCCTTAGATTCCGGCGATGGCGTTGGCCATGCGGTGCTTATTAAACACGATTTCGTAGCGGCCGAACGCCCCGTAATCGTTGTTCGGGTTCCCAAAGAGCCGAAGCAATTTAACATCGAGCGTGGCTGTTCCAGCGGCCGTCGATTCGTCCAGTTCGTGCCCCGAGAGTTGGGTGGAAGCCGAACCTGCGTTCAATTCCAGATTGACATTGAGGCCCATGTCAACGGCAGCGAACCCATCTGTGTCGTTATTATCCTGGCACTCGAACAGCGAATCGGGAGACGTAACAACGAGATGTGCTGTCGCTGTGGAGGCGGCGCCGTGGTTGAGCGCAACGCCGCTGTAATTGGTGGTGCCGGGCGTGATCGCTTTATCGATCGACCCGTCGGCCGCGCGGGCTACAGCATCGCCGATAAAAATGGCGGTGCCGTAGCCTACGGCCTTGTTAAAACTCTCGATGGTCGGTAATCCTCCAGCCAAAGTGCGGCCGAGAAGATTGAGGCCATGCGGATTGTCAACATTAGGCATGTGACTTTACTCCTGGTTATTCGTCTAGTGCGGCTATGCTTCCGTGAGACCGTTTGAAACCGGCTTCGCCAGAGGCAACGCGCATACCCTTTGCGTTAGCCAATCGGCTGGTCTGTTCAGACGTTTCGTCTCTCATGCCGCGAATCTTGTCCGCGTCCATATCGCGGAAAAACTTGTTGCGCTCATCAGCCTCTTCGCGTGGCATGGAAGCCAGCGTCATACTGCCGAGCTTGACCGGATCGCCGTTCGAGCCGATTACCGGCTGCCATCCGCGGAGCCCGTCAATCTGGGTCTTGCGTTCTCCCAGAAATCGCGGAACGTGCCCAGTGGGTGTGTGCTGATCAGCCATGGCCTGCATCGGGTTCGACGTCATCCACGGCTTGTAAGTGTTGACGCGTTCATCGGCGTACTTGTCGTATGTTTGCTTTTCGAACGCATCACGCACCATTGTAGTGCGGGCTTTCGGCTTCAAATCGTTCTCGGCCTGCTGCTCGTCGCTGTGCGCCGATGCCAGTAGATAGTCGAGCGCGCCTGTGCCGACGGGGCGGCCGCCAGCGTGGCGGGTTGGATTCTCATCGAACGAGCCAGGTGGGGCGACGTGCGGTTTGCTATCGCCTATGCCGGCTGAAACTGGTTTGCGATCTTTGCTCATGACACCCTCTTCGCGTGCTTTTTGTAGCCTTCTTGAGTGAGCCCGTACTTTGCACCGGCGTTGATAAACGTCTGCGCTTCCGGGGTGATCGCTACGTCGGCGTCATCGTCGAACTCGTTGTACCCGGCTGAACGGCTGCCACGGGCCGGGCCTTGCGCCGCGATCTGCCGCATACGATCTGTCATCGACATCCCGCTGCTACCGGATTGCGACCGGGCTAGCTTAGCGGCCATGCCCAGCGCCGTATAGCTGTGCTGCAGACTGGGATCTTCGGCGACCATCTCGGCAAATTCTTTCGCCGTGGCAATCGAGAGTGCAGACTTCGGGTCGCTCAGCTCCGGGTATTCCTTCACCAGTTTCGCCTCGGCGGTCATCTGGCCGCGAGCCGACGTTATCTTGCCGTCGGCCAGGGATTCGGCTTTGGCTTCCATGCGCCGCTCGACGGCTGCAAGTATTGGCTTCAATTGCGCCATCGTGATGACACCGCGCTTTTGGAGTGCCGAAACACCCTTCTCGCCAAGGTCGTCCAGCAGCGATGCGGCTGTGTCGTCGTCGATACCGGCATTCGTCAGCAGCGCTTCGAGCTCGTCTGGGCCGTCGGCCTGCTTCTGTACCGGAGCGGGCGATCCGGACTTGGCCTTATCGGCCCAGTACCGCTCGCTCGACTCCAACTCCTGGATACGGCGGTTCAAGGCCGCCATGTCTTTCGGAGAGTGCTTCGGCTCCTCAGCCTGTTCCGTCGCCTTTGCTGGCGGGGTCGCGTTGTCGGCAGATGTTTCCAGTCCAACAGGGGTACTGGATTCCAGGTCCTCGTACACCACTTCGTTAGCCATCAGATTTTCCTTTTATAACCGTATTCGGTTTCCCGAAACAGGTCGGCCCGTTTGCGTTCGTAACTGTCACTGCAGGTGGTGCAGAGGATCTGGTAGATGCCGTCTTTCACAACCAGTGACATTCTAAGATTGCCCGCCGCGTCGATCTCTTTCAGGTCGGCGAATTTGAGGCCGCAATCCTGACATCCGGGGGGTGGCGCGCCGCTCAAAGCGCGCATAGCGACCCTGTGCCATTCTAAGCAGCGGAAGCAGATCTTTACTCCCCCGGTACCCATGTGATGGATCTCGGATGGAGAGCGGTGCCGACTGCAATAATGGCAGCGAACTCCCATAACGATTGGCGCGGCGATCATTTCCGCCTCTCGTCGAATTCATCCCGGAGTTGCTGCGGCACAGCCAGACACCTGTCGATACCGTCCAGAAACCCACGGAGCGCCTGGGTCGCGCCGTGATCCATGTCCGGATTGCGCAGCTCCTTGATTTTCGATGCGTGGATAGCCTGCATCCGCGCCACAATCAGCGCGTGTCCATCGCTGCGCATGGTTTCGATAACTTGACTAACGTCGATACCGTCGAGCCGATCAGCCATTTACATTTTCTCCATCACGTTTTGCAGCCGTCCCTGGATTCCGCCTTCGCCTTCCGGTTGCGTCATTGCCGGCGGTTTCGGTGTCTCTGGTGCTCCGGTCTGGCCTCCGACTTCCTGCGGAAGTATCGACGCCAAACTGTCTGCCATTCCGGAGACCATCTGCTGCATGAGCGCCTTTTGATTTTTTTGAACGGTGTGCGCCTGCATGTGCGCCTGCATCGCCGACATCGCTTCCGGCGGTGCGTTTTCCGCCATCGACAATCTCCGCTCGTGGTCTTTCAAATGCAAATCGTCATTATCGTTCGGGTTCACTTCCGGCAAGTCGCCTTGTAGGATCATCGTCCATTCCAACTGCGGATTCTTGGGTGTGTCCATGTCGGATGGCTGCGGGACGACATCGGCAAAGTTGTCGTCGCCCAGTGCCTTATGCACTCGGTTGGCAACCGCCCACAACGCATTGGGGTTGCTCGCGATCAGCGGGTTGGCTAAATCGAGCTGGTAAAGCTGGAGGTGCTTTTGCCCCAGCGCTTCTTTCGCCCACGGCGACTCCGCGAATTTCAAGGTGAAATCGAATTCATTTTCGTAATCCTCCTGGGTCATTTTCCCGAAACCGTTCCGCACTTCGGTGCCGGGCAGGTCGTCCTCGGTTATCCGGAAGAACAGATCCTTTGGTGCGAACTGCTGCTCTAAACACCAGATATGCCGGAGGTGATCCTCCAGGTGTGACTTGAAAAACAGGTTGTCGAGGGACGCCCGCAGGTTTCCCATCTCGGCGAGGAGTACCTGCCCGCTCGCCGTGCGCGGTGCGTTCGGCGCGGAACTGCTGCGCCCCAGCGATTGCTCACTCTGCCCGGTAACGCGCTCAGCCATCGCCAGCATCGTGTGCTCTTTGGCTACAACGTAACTGAGATCAGCCGACATCGACACGACCTTGACCTTGTCGGCATGTTCTGTCGTGATGACAGTCCCTGGCCGGTACCGGAAGTTCTTCGCATTGAGACCGGCTTCCGGAGCCGCGAAGATGACCGGCGCAACGCTAAACTCGCCTGCCTCGGTCCCGAGATTGTGATTCGCGGTTAGCTCCTCGCCTTCGGTCTCCAGCATCTCGCCGAGTCCCATGGTCCAGTAGGAGCCCTCCTCGTTGAGTGCAATTTCCCCGAACGGCCTTTTTCGCCTCGCCTGGGGGTAAAGCGCGTCGAGATCCTGCACGCCAATGACTCGGTGCAGCTCCAGGCAGTAGTGCACCAGGATCTCAGACTCGTCGAGATCACGGCCCCGGATGGCGTCTTCTGCTACGTCGCCGGTACCTGTCGGCATACGGCGTTTCCCGTACCAGTGCAGTACTGTCAGCGTTCCTGTTCTCGACCCGCTGCTGTCCTCTGTCACGCCTTCCGCTTCATCCTTCGCTTCCATCAGCTCGTTGCCGTGGGGTTCGCGCCGCGTGCCTGTCTGGCTGGCGAGTTGGATGATGTTCTGGAAATCTTTTTCGATGCCAATGTAGCGCTCGGACCGCTCGCCGTTGAGTAGTTGCTGCGGGCTGAGACGCTCCTTGTGTATCACCCACGAGAACTCGTGGAGACTGCACACATCCTCCACCGGAACAATAAAATCGTTGGGCCAAAGTGGGATGTACTTTGGCCCGTCGTACCAGATACGCCCGGTTTTATCGTACTCTTGGTCCCACGGAATATAGACGTGAGTTCGACCAAAGATCACAGCGCGGAAAGTTGCGATCGCCGCGGGCTTGACCATTTTCATATAGGTAAAAATGCGCCAAGTCACCATGCGCGAGACGCGCTCTACAATCTTTTGGTCGTATGGCCCAGTGGGTTCGGCTGCAACCTCGGCTCCTCGACCAAGCCAGCCGTGCATGAGGTCGGCCCATTTTGAGAACACGTGCCATTTGAGGAGCGGGACCTGATAATTACTGGCGTCCTCGTCCCCTGCTTTCGGCGGGTCCATCAACCCTCGAAACCGGCGATAGTAGCGCCGGAATCGGTTCATTCGCTCCTGATGATTGGAGATGGCGGCGCGGTGGACCTCCTCCACGTAATGGCCGATTCGCACGCGCTCCTGCTCGGACAGTTTCATTTGCATTAGTCGTCGTCCTCATCGCGCCGTCGTCGGCGTCTGTTGGTGTATGTTTGCACGCGGGCTGCAATTTTTGCTTCCGCTGTGGTTGGGGTTTCGCGCGGTGCGCGGATCATGCCGATCACGGCCAGCGCCAGGGCTATAACCTCGTCGTCGTGGCATCCGCTCTGGCCTTCGGCTTTGCCGGTGGATTTGTACACAAAAGTCAAACACTCCTGGAGCGTGTTGGCCTTGCGGATGATGATGGCCTGCTCGCGGATGGCATTGCCGAGGGTGTTCACCAGCTGCGGCCGCGTGCGCGTGTCAGTCCACCAGCCTAGCTCGTTGAGTTGCACCGGGCCCCGCTCGTCGGGAGTCGGGTAGCGCCGATAGATCTTGGCGATGGGATACTGCTGAGTGAGATGTTCGATTACACCTAACCCGTTTTCATTGCTCTCCGGCACAATGTAGGCGGTGTTGAACCACCTGCCGAGCGTTGCCACTAGCGCGCCCCACTGCCCAGGCGAATAGCGGCCGCGCAGACTCGCCACCTGTTCGCCGGTATCGACGTCGAGTACCTGCGCTACGCAGTAATCCGGATCAGATCGGCCAGCGCCTTCCGCGCGGTCGATACCTCGGCTAGTGTCTACGCCGATAGCGTATGAGCGCACCCGCTCCGGCTTCCGGAACAGAGATAGCTCGCCCTTCTCGGCTGGCTCGAATACGATACGGTTCGAGGGGAATTCCTCAACGATTTTGAGATTGCCTGTGATCGGGTTGCGATCAATCGGCATGGCGTTGAGTGCCTTCCCCTCGAACACCGGCCGGCCGGAAACGAGGAAGGCTTCCTCGGGGCTGGATGGGTATTCCTGATGAAATGCGTCAACGGAGGCATCGCACTTATTCGAGATTGCCCAGCGCCTCCATTCGAGCTGCTCGAACGTGACGCCGTGCTGCTGGTGGAGTAGGATCTCCTCCGGGTCGAGCGAGCGCTGGAATACGTCGCGCGGGACGGTGATTGGCCGCGAGTATTCTGGATGCTCGTACCAAGCAAAAAATAGCGGGACCCAGTCGCCGCACTCTTTCGGATTATTGGCGCGTGTCCAAAGTTCGTGGAAGCCTCCGCCGATGCCGTTTGCCGTCGATTCGACGATTATCGTCGTGCCTGGGTCCTCGGGTACAGACTGCATGAGGCCAGTCATCAGGGTTGAGGCGTCGCGATAGAAAGCGTACTCAGACAAATGGAGATGGCGAAGGGAGTAGGAGCGGCCGCTGGTGGTGGTGTCGGCGGATAAAAACTGCACGTAAGAGTCTCTATCCCACGCGATGAGCTTGCCGTTTTGGCTTGACCCAGGCGCGAGTTGCCGTATCCCGCAAAACGGCCCTCGCTCCTGGTATGAGCGCTGGAACTGATCGTAATAACTCCAGAGATTCTTGGCAGTGCGGAATATATCCGCCACGCACGCGCCGTGCTGGCCGGGGAGGAAGGCGCATTCCGCGAAGATCTCAGCGGCGCAGCCGACGGAGAAATGCGCCTGGCGGGGTTTGAGGATTACGATGCGGACGGGCTTACCGGCGCGGCGCTGCTTGCGGATGAGCGCAGAAACTTTTTTTTGTGACGGTGTATAGACGAGGGGCACTGTCTGGCCAGATTTGTCCTGAATAGTGAGACAGGCGGCTGCCATGGCCTCGCGATCAGCAAACGAGCGCAGAGCGGCTTGGATGAGTATGGCGTCGGAGATCGCGGTCACATCCGAAGATTGCCCGCGAGTGGCGAGGCTTTCGGCGGCCGCGTTATTGTACATTTCCAGCCAAAAATATTTTGAATTAGCTCTTGACAGCAATGCAGCGCTGGTTTACAGTCATTCTATGGACGCCAACACGGCTGCCATAGAAACCGGAGAAATAAAATGACCACCACGAACCGCAGACCGAAGACTATCAAGCTGACCGATCGGCAGCTTATGGAAATGGCTCTATTAGTCGCAGCTCGTGAGGAAAAGGTAGTGATCTACCGCTCTTATGTACAGGACGCAGCAAAAGCATTATTTAGCAGAGATTTCGAACTTTTCCTATCTTTTGCAGACCAATACATGTCCCACAATGCAAGTCAGGAAGTCGCCTTTTTGGTACAAGCTGCTGTACGAGCTTTCTGGTCGGCCAGGTCATGAGCTTTGCTAATTACATGGAAGCCAACACCAACCAAGCAATCGAATCCGCGCTGCAAAGCTACGCATCAGTTGGGCTCCGTTACGACGATAGGGACCTCGCAGACGGCGAGGATCTCGGCGACTCTTACCGATGGGACGATGGCGAGGATACCGGCGAGCAGCTCGATGGCACTTGCGCCATAAATGCCCAGGCTGATAATGCACTGGTCCTGATAGCCGGATACAAGAGCTTCGGCCATTTGTATCTGATAGGCGGGCAAGTGGCGATGACAGGAGAAGACCCCGGAGAGATAGTAATACGGGAAGCTGTCGTGATCGCTAGGTTGTTAACCACCCGCTAACCCCCCACGGGCGCTACTCGCCCAACCCACAACCCACAACCAAAGGAGAAATAAAATGGAATACACAATCAGCTACGGCGGCCTGCCAAACTGGAGTCGGTCCGCACAAACGATAGAAGACGCCCGCGCCATTATTCGCGCGGAGTGTGGCGGGTACATGGACGCCGAAGCACACGTTAACGAGTCGGATGCGTGTGAGGTGTGGAACGAATCGGCGAGGGAAGGCTGCAACACCTACGCCATCACCAACTTGGACGGCGCAACGACACACAGCGAGTTTATGCGGACGCCGGGTAACGGCGTAGCGCGTAATTCCGCGTTTATCCAGACTTGGATGGACTGCGAACCAGCAATTTTGTACTGGGCTGAGTGCGACGACATGTTTTTGAGATTCCGCTTTGACCCGGAAGCAGAGATCTCACAGATGCCGATTGGCGTCTACTTTGACGCCGAGGCGTTTATTGCGGCGGAAGAGACGGACTAACCCAACCCAACCCCCACAAAGGAGACCACAATGATAAACCCAATAGCGATCGCTCTCGCGGAGGCCTACGGGCCGGATCAAATATTCGACTACATCTCGGACTGCTGGGGCTCCACCCCAAGCCAGATGACAAGTTCAGACGTGGATAGAATGTTTCTCATATGCGAGTTCGAGACGTCGTACTTTAATGGCGAGCCATGCTATAAAGTCGCGCTTGCAGCTAATGCTGGCTGCCCGGTCCTGTACGAGTTGGACTGCTGGGGCAGCATCGGTAGTGCAGTATTGACCCTAGCAGCCTAACCCCCACGGGCGCTCCTCGCCCACCCCACCACCAAAGGAAAACACAATGACCACCACCACCACCACCACCACCACCACCCCCATCATCGACGGCTTCG